>Ga0182015_10000975_pt1 | contig 39483 bp, 27 predicted proteins | sample 712P3MmetaG_FD_120478 | JGI IMG/M metagenome (GOLD analysis project Ga0182015, IMG submission 120478) | Permafrost microbial communities from Stordalen Mire, Sweden - 712P3M metaG | ecosystem: Environmental > Terrestrial > Soil > Wetlands > Permafrost | place: Sweden: Stordalen | collected...
GAGAAAGCCTTCCGGCATATTCTGAGTAAGGTCGGCGGGCATGAGGCCTTCGAGGATTTCATTGTCCTTAAAGCGCAGGCGCACCCACAAACCTTCGGAGCGGGGGCGGGAAGTGAAGGTCTTGCGCGTAAGCGACTCGGAGTCGCCGAACTCACGCACGAAGTAAACCCCCTTGATCTCTCGCAGGTCCATGGCGACCACGTTGCCGGCAGTGTTCAGCAACTCCAGTTTGCCCTCGTTGACGAATTGCGCGGGCGAAACGTAGCCGGAGACGGAATCCCGGTCCATCTTGCGGACGATCACTTTCTTATGGGTCGAGGGCATGAGTGGGCTTCGGCTATCGGGCTTCGGGCTTCGGCAGGAAAATCCTGCCAAGCTCGACATCTGCTTTGCTTCCTTAAGGAAAGGCCTCTGGTTCAGCCGAAGTCCGATGGCTGAAGCCCGAAGCCCGACATGATTCTCGCACTATTTCGGGAGAAATCGCGGGAATCCACGTTGGCAGTAGCCAAATTGTAAACGTTGTGTTATTCCTTTAAGTTGCCTTGGCACGACTCAAGTCCGTATAAGTGGCTTGTATTGAACGGCTTGTGTCAGGTGTAGAGTAGAATGGCCGGGGTCGGGCCGCGTCGTCCTGTGGAAATCGTGTGGAAATCGCGAATGCTGCACCGACCGGGCCCACGCAAGGCGCAGCAAATGACGGCCCTGTGCCGCTTGCCGTAGATAGCTTGAAGACGAATGGCTGATTACATTTACACCATGGAGATCCGGTTGACGCCGGATCAGATGAAAGGCGTCAATCTGGTTCAAGATATAGCCCGTGCCGCGGGAATCACCCTCTACCTGACCGGCGGCGCGATTCGCGACATAATCAGCGGCTTCACCATCCGCGATCTGGATTTCACGGTTCAGGGCAATCCTCTCAAGCTGCAGAAGGAATTCGATCGGGCGGGCGCGCAACTGGCCGGCCACGACGAGGACGCCCGCACCCTGTTTCTGGTGCTGCCGGGCAACGTGCGTGCCGAGATCGGCATGGCGCACACCGAACACTACGAGAAAGTGGGCCGGCCGCCGGTAATCACGCCCGCGAGCATCCAGGAAGACCTGCGCCGGCGGGATTTTACCGTGAATGCCATGGCCCTGTCGCTGAACGAAGGATCGCGGGGGCTGCTGCTCGATCCCTTCAACGGCGTGGCTGATATCGAAGCCAAGCTGCTGCGAATCCTGCACAACTATTCTTTCGTAGAAGATCCATCGCGCCTGATTCGGGCCACGCGTTTTGCGGCGCGCTTTCATTGGCCAATGGAGGAGCGCACGCAGCAGCGCTATGACTCGGCAAGAGAAAATAACTACATTGAACACGTTTCGCGCAGCGCAGTGGGCCATGAGATCGCCCAGTTGGCGCATGAAGATGATCCTTTGAATGTGGTCCGTACTCTGGAAAAGGAAGACTTTCTGAAGGTGCTGCATCCGCACTGGACCACAGCCAAGGTGGATAGCAGCGGACTCAGCCAGCTGATGAAGACGCGCCAGCAGATGGTGGACTTGGGTTACACCGTCGACCCATCGCCCGCCGTGATGCACTTCTTGACCGCGAAGCTTGCCGATAAGGATCTCTCCGACCTGCGGCGGCAGATCCCGCGCAAGGATCTGATCGAGGCTTGGCGCGACATCGAGGATCACGCCAAGGAGCTGGCGAAGCGGCTGACCGGGAAGGAAGCCGCAACCCCTTCGCGGACGTGGAATTTGTTGTCCGCGGCGCGGCCTGAGATGGTTCTGTTCCTGGCCGTGACGGCGCGGCATCAAACCGTGGCGGGGAAGATCAAGAACTTTCTGACCAAGTGGCGGCAGGTGCAGCAGCGCATTCCGCTGCCCGAGATGACGGAGTTATTGATCACGCCGCAGTTGCCGGAGTATCCGAAGATTGCGCGCGACGTTTTCATGCTGCTGCTCGACGGAAAATTGCGCTCGCGGACGGAGACTTTAAAGTTCTTAAAGCCCTTTGCGCCACCCCCGCCGCCCCCACCGCCCCCACCCCGGCGCGGGCGCGGGCCTAAAGGAGCGGCAGCAGCGGTGGTCGCGCCTGCTGCAGCGGTACCGGGCAAGAAGGGTGAAGTGGCAAAGGGTAAAGGCAAAGGGAAGAGCGCACCGGTTGCTACGCCACCTGCGACGGTTGCAGCTCCGGTGGCCAAGCCGGAAGCTAAGGCCAAACCAGAAGCCAAGGCGAAGCCCGTGAAGGCGCCGCCCAAGCCCGCCCAGCGCCCGGCCAAACCGGCCGCGAAACGTCCTGCGAAGAAGACGGTTCGGAAGAAGGCAAAAGCAAGAACTAAAGCAAAGAAGCGCTAGGCCGCCAGTCGCAATTCCCACTCCTCACAATTCCAGGCACTGTCCTGATTCGTCCTAGCAGGCTGCGGAAGACCCAGGAACGCGGGCTGGCGACGTGGAAGAGCGGCGCTTTAGCGCCGCGTAGGCGTCCGGAACCGATGCGGGCTTCAGCCCCGGTGGTCGCACTTTTTGTCCGGCACGAGTTTTTCCGCAGCCTGCCAGGCGAGGTCCGAATTTCTGGATCGCCAGGCCTAAATTCGGCATATAATAGGGGTATGCATCGACCGCTTCTCATTACGGCGTTCGTGCTCTTGATGGCGGCGGTGCCGCTTTCGGCGCAGCACGGCGGCGGCCATGCCTCTGCCGGTGGACATGGCGGAGGATTTGCTTCACACAGCTTCGCCGGCCATTCGAGCGGCGCTCGCGCCTTCAGTGGGACACACTCTGGCTCAGGCTTGGCGTCGCGTCCTTTCGCGCGCGGTTCCTCTCGACAGTCACTCTCAGCACGGGGCTTCAACCGCTCCGGTCGCGTGCGAATCCGAACCTTTGGTTTGAGGAACAATTGCTACGGCTGTCGCGGTGCTTACGGTTATGGATGGGGGTTCGATCCCTACTGGTGGAATTCCGGCTCATCCTACGATCAAGACCAGCAAAACCAGATTGGCTTGGCAAACGAGATGAACCAGCAGAGCCTCGATGAACAGAGGATGCGTGAGCAAGGCGACCAGGATGCGTATGCCAGGTCGGCGCCTCCGCCGCCTCGCCAGGCAGAACGCACGGAAGTCCCGCCGGCCACGGTGCTGGTGTTCCGCGATCAACACAAGCAGGAAGTGCGGAATTATGCCATCGTGGGGCAGACCCTCTGGAGCTTCGGTACGCAGCGTACGGAGAAAATTCCACTCTCTGATCTTGACCTGCCGGCCACAACCAAGGTTAACGACGAGCACGGCGTGGATTTCCGCCTGCCCGGCGCGCTTGAAGGTCAGTAACTTCTTGCGATTTACTTGCGCGGAACTTCATCTCTGTGGATAACTCGCCGCTTCCACAACCTCATTTCCCGCTAGAATGACGCGAACGTAAAATTGATGAGTGCTGATTGATGATTTAGTGAGCCGCCTGGAGCCGGGCTTCTCAATCAGAAATCAACGATCATCAATCGGTCCTGTGTCTATGTCCCAATTCGTCCACCTGCACCTGCATACCGACTACTCCCTGCTCGATGGCGCCTGCGACGTCGAAAAGCTTTGCCAGCGTGTGAAAGAGCTGGGCATGCCCGCCGTAGCGATGACCGACCATGGCAATATCTTCGGAGCCGTGCATTTCGTCAATGCGGCGCACAAGTACGATGTAAAGCCCATCATCGGTTGCGAACTTTACATCTGCAAGAAAGACGACCACAACATCGAGCGCACGCCGCCCGAAGGCGACGGCTACAACCATCTGCTGGTGCTGGCGGAAAATGAAGAGGGCTACCGCAACCTGGTGAAGATTACATCGGAAGCCTCTCTGCACGGGTTCTATTACAAGCCACGAGTGAGCAAAAGATTTCTGGCGGAGCATTCGCGCGGGCTGATCGGGCTTTCTGGATGCCTGAAGGGCGAAGTTGCCGAACGCCTGATGGAAGGGAATTACGACGCCGCTCGGGCAGCAGCGGGGAACCTGCGCGATATTTTCGGCAAAGACAATTTTTATCTTGAGATTCAAGACCAGGGCTTGGCCATGGAGCACAAAATCCATCCCGGCCTGTTCCAGTTGGAAAAGGATCTCGGACTGCCGATGGTTGCGACCAACGACAGCCACTATCTCTGCGAGGACGATGCTCACGCCCAGGACGTGATGCTGTGCATTCAGACGGGAAAGTCGATTCACGACACGCAGCGAATGAAATTCGATGGCACGCAATTCTTTGTCAAGAGCCACGACGAGATGTATCGCGTGTTTAAAGACTCACCCGAAGTTCTGTCGCGTACGCTCGATATCGCCGAGCGCTGCAGCCTGCGTCTGGAAAAAGTAGCCACGCCGTTCCCGCAATTCGATGTTCCGCCGGACTACACCATTGACAGCTATTTTGAGCATGTTTCGCGCGAAGGTTTCGCGCGGCGAATGGCCGCCCTGCGGCCGCTGCACGAGCAGGGCAAGTTGAAGCACCCCATTTCCGACTACGAGCAGCGGCTGGAACGGGAGCTGGCGATCATCCGGCAGATGAAGTTTCCGGGATACTTCCTGATCGTGTGGGACTTCATTCGCTACGCCAAAGAGCATGACATTCCAGTGGGGCCGGGCCGCGGTTCGGCGGCAGGTTCCCTGGTTTCCTACGCGCTTGGCATCACCGATATCGATCCGCTGCAGCACGAGTTGCTATTCGAGCGCTTCCTGAATCCCGAACGCGTTTCCATGCCGGATATCGATATCGATTTCTGCATGAACCGGCGCGGCGAGGTCATCAATTACGTTACCCAGAAATACGGGCGCGACAACGTGGCCCAGATCATCACCTTCGGCACGATGGCAGCCAAGGCCGCGATTAAGGACGTCGGCCGCGCGATGGACATCCCTTACGCCGATGTCGACCGCATCGCGAAGATGGTTCCGACGCAGCTCAACATAACGCTCGATCAGGCCATTGAAGATTCGCCGCAACTGCGCGAAGCGATGGAGAAAGACGGGCAGATTCGTGAGCTGATGCAAACCGCGAAAAAGCTGGAAGGGATGGTGCGCAACTCCGGAGTTCACGCCGCCGGCGTGGTGATTTCGCCGCGCCCGCTCACGGAACTAGTTCCGCTGCACCGCACCAAGAACGACGAAATTGTCACCGCCTTCGACATGGTCGCCATCGAGAAGATGGGCCTGTTGAAAATGGATTTTCTCGGGCTGACCACGCTTACGATTCTCACCGACACGCTGAAACTGATCGCGCACACACGAGGAACGCCGATCACGCTGGAAGGGATTCCGCTCGAAGATTCCGCGACTTATGAAAAGGTCTTTCACAAGGGATTGACCTCAGGCGTGTTCCAGTTTGAATCGCATGGCATGCGGGACGTGTTGCGCAAGTACCAGCCGAATTCAATCGAAGATCTTACGGCGCTGAATGCGCTCTACCGGCCGGGGCCGATCCAGGGGGGGATGATCGACGATTTCGTCGACCGCAAGCACGGCCGCAAACGGGTCGAGTACGAACTGCCGGAGTTGAAAGAGATTCTGGAAGAAACGCTGGGCGTGATCGTGTATCAGGAGCAGGTGATGCAGATCGCGAACCGCTTGGCGGGCTACTCTTTGGGCGAAGCGGACCTGCTGCGCCGCGCCATGGGCAAAAAGAATGCTCAAGAGATGGCGCAGCAGCGCGAGCGCTTTGTGGAAGGCGCGGCCCACCGCAAATTTCCGCCGAAGAAAATCGAGAAGATTTTTGATCTCATGGCGCAGTTTGCGGGATACGGCTTCAACAAGTCGCATTCCGCCGCGTACGCGCTGCTGGCCTATCACACCGCGTATTTGAAGACGCACTATCCCGTCGAGTTCATGGCCGCTCTACTGACGTCGGTCACCGGCAGCACCGATGACGTGGTGAAGTACATCAACGAATGCCGCGAGATGGGCATTGCGGTCGAAGCGCCGGATCTCAACGTCTCGGATGCAAACTTCACGCCGCATGGAGAAGCCATTCGCTTTGGACTGGCAGCGGTGAAGAATGTCGGAGGCAATGCGATTGAATCGATCGTGGTGGCGCGGAAAAAACTGGGGCGCTTCAAATCACTTTATGAATTCTGCGAGAACGTCGATCTCCGGTTGCTCAACAAGCGCGTGCTAGAGTCCTTGATCAAGAGCGGCGCGATGGATTCGCTGGGCCGCCGTGCACAATTGATGACTGTGCTCGACCGCGCCATGGATCGCGCTCAGAAAGCGCAGCGCGACGTGGAGTCGGGACAGCACGGTCTGTTCGGTGTATTCCAACCGGAGGAATCCGAGGCGAACAACGACAAGCTGCCCAACATTCCTGATTGGGACGAGCAGGCGCGCCTGGCCGCGGAAAAAGAAATCCTCGGTTTCTTCATCACCGGACATCCGCTGGAGAAATACAAAGACAAGCTGGCAGACCTGCAGGCGCTGCGCATCGACGAGATCGCTGTGATGACGAGGTCCACCGGCAAGGACGAGACCATCGCCACGGCCGGAATCATCGGCAACGTGCGCGTGCTCAAGAGCAAGCGCGGAGATTTCTACGCGCAGGCCACGCTCGAGGACATGTCAGGCTCCATTGATATGATCGTTTTCCCGGAAGCCTACAAGCGCATTCAGGATAAAGTGAAGCTGGAAGTTCCGGTACTGGTGCGGGCCGGGGTGAGAATCGAAGAAGGAGCCAATCCAAAGATTACGGCCGCCGAAATAATGCCGCTGGAGGAAGCCAGGATTCCTCTGCCGCGCGCGATTCGCATTCGCGTGCCGCTCGAAACCGCGGCCGAATCCACGGTGGACGACCTTCACACGCTTTTTCAGGAACGCAAAGGCGAAGCGCGGGTGTTGTTCGATGTGGAACGTGCGGGTGATTTCATGGTGGTGATGGAGGCGGAAGGCTATAATGTGCTGCCGGATCGAAACTTCATCGCCCGCGTGGAACAATTGTGCGGGCGCGGCAGTGTGCGTGTGATCAGTTGAATCGGCTCGGCGAAACCATACCCAGCTAAACCATGGAAGCAACCCGAAAAGCACAGCAGGAGTTGGAGGAAATCGAGCGTCAGGTGGCGCTGATCGAGGCCGGCGCCGGAAAAAATGAGGAGACTCACCGTCAACTCGCTAAGCTTCAAGAGCGCGTCCATATCCTCAGGGAGGAGATGAAGACGCTGCAGACCGCCTGGCAGAAAACGGAACTGGCGCGGCATCCGCAGCGTCCGCAGACGCTCGACTACATCGAGCGCCTGTTCACGGACTGGAGCGAAATTCACGGCGACCGCAGCTTCGGCGACGATGCGGCGGTGGTTTGCGGCATGGCTCGCTTTCACGGCGAGGAAATCCTGGTGGTCGGCACCCAGAAGGGCCGGGACATGAAGCAACGCGTGTACCGCAATTTTGGCACACCGCACCCCGAGGGTTACCGCAAGGCGCTGCGCATAATGCAGGTCGCGGAAAAGTTTCGCCGCCCGATTTTCACCCTGGTGGATACCGACGGCGCCTATCCCGGCATCAATGCGGAGGAGCGCGGCCAAGCCGAAGCGATCGCTCACAACTTGCGCGAGATGGCGGGCCTCGAAGTGCCTATCATCGCGACGGTGATCGGGGTTGGGGGCAGCGGCGGGGCTTTGGCGATTGCCGTGGCCGACCGTGTGCTGATGATGGAGAACTCAATCTACTCGGTGATTTCACCCGAGGGCTGCGCCGCCATCATGTGGCGGGATTCCACCAAGAAAGAGCTCGCGGCGGAAGCCATGCGCATTACCGCCACCGATCTCAGCGAGCTGGGTTGCATCGACGACATTGTTCCGGAACCAGAAGGTGGAGCGCACCGGGACCACGAGGCGGCAGCCAATCTGCTCGATGTCAGTCTGCAGAAGCACTTCTCGGAACTGAAGAAAATTCCGCCATCCGAATTAGTCTCGTCTCGATATAAGAAATTCCGCAACATTGCCCAGTTCTTCAAGGCGGAGTAGCGAGTCCACAGTGCTATTCGTTCTCGTTCCCAGATAGGTTCCTTCGTGCTTCAGACGGGCGATTTGATGTGCCGAGAGAACCCAGCCGCCGTATAATAATCTGTTTCCCCCAAATTGAAATTCGGGCGGATCGCTCCGCCGCTTATTGAAGGAAGGTGTTGGGATGGCCACTACGGATGTTGCGCCCCAGGGAACGGGCGGGCAATTGGGACGCAAGCGCATTGTCAATGACATGAGCATTCAGGTTGCTACGGTGAATGGCTCGGGCTCGCAAAGTTCAAACACGGTATTGTTGCGCGCAATTTTTCAGATGGGAGTGCCGATCTCGGGCAAGAATCTGTTTCCCTCGAACATCGCCGGACTTCCAACCTGGTACACGATTCGCGCGAACAAGGACGGCTACATCGGCCGGAAGAAGGAAATTGATTTCCTGGTCGCCATGAACGCCGAAACCGCCCAGGACGACGTAATGTCACTGGCGGCGGGTGCTTCTGTGCTCTACGACGAACCGCTAGCCCTCGAGAAGCTGCGCAACGATTTAGTTTTCTATTCGGTTCCCTACGACAAACTGGTCGCGACGGTTTGCCCTGAAGCCAAGCTGCGCAAACTGGTCAAGAACATGGTGTACGTGGGCGTGGTCGCGCAACTACTCGAAATCGAGATGGGCGAGGTGGAGAAGGCCATCCGCAAGCAGTTTGCCACCAAGGCGAAAGCCGCCAACCTGAACCTGGCCGCGGCGCAGGCGGGATTTGACTACGCCAAAGCCAGTCTGCAGAAGCGCGGAGTGTTCTACATCGAGCGCATCAACAAGACCGCCGGGAAAATCATCATCGACGGTAATTCGGCTGCGGCTCTCGGCTGCATGTTTGCCGGATGCACGGTGGTCACCTGGTATCCGATCACGCCATCGTCTTCGCTGGTGGAAACGATGATCGAATACATGAAGGAATACCGCATCGGTCCGGATGGCAAAGCCACGTTTGCCATTGTTCAGGCGGAGGACGAACTGGCCGCGATTGGTATGGTGATCGGCGCCGGTTGGGCCGGCGCGCGCAGCATGACCGCAACCGCAGGTCCGGGCATTTCATTGATGTCGGAGTTTGCCGGCTTGGCTTATTACGCCGAAATTCCGGGTGTGATCTGGGACATTCAACGCGTCGGCCCCTCCACCGGCTTGCCGACGCGCACTTCGCAGGGCGACATTCTGGCCACCGCTTTTCTTTCCCACGGCGATACCAAGCACATCATGCTGATTCCTTGTTCGGCGGCGGAGTGCTTCAGCATGGCTTCGGACGCATTCAATCTCGCGGAGCAGTTCCAGACGCTGGTTTTCGTCATGTCCGATCTCGATCTCGGCATGAACAACTGGATGTCCGATCCCTTCGAATATCCGACTGCGCCCATCAAGCGCGGCAAAGTGCTGGCCAAAGAAGAGCTGGACAAGCTGGGCGGATTTGCCCGCTATAAGGATCTGGACGGCGATGGCGTCGGCTATCGCACACTGCCCGGAACCGACCATCCTGCCGCTGCCTACTTCACGCGAGGCAGCGGCCACAACGATAAATCCAACTACAGCGAGCGCCCTGACGATTACGAAAACAACATGGAGCGCCTCAACCGCAAGTTCGAGTCGGCGCGCTCGTTCGTTCCCCGGCCGGAGATTCTCAAAGGCGCGAATGCAAAGATTGGAATCATCGCCTACGGAACGTCGCATTGGGGGATCATCGAAAGCCGCGACCAGTTGCGCAGCGAGTACGCGCTCGAGACCGACTACCTGCGCCTGCGGGCTTATCCCTTCACCCGGGAAGTGCATGACTTCATCGAGCAGCACGAGCGCATTTACGTGGTCGAACAGAATCGCGATGCGCAAATGCTCAGCCTGCTCAAGCTCGACCTGAAACCCGAACTCACCACGCGGCTGCGCAGCATCAGCCATCTCGACGGACTGCCGCTCGACGCGCGCTCCGTGACCGATGAATTGAGCACCATGGAGGGTAAATAATGGCGACCACGCCTGCTGAACCCAGATCTTCAGAACCAAAGAGCAACCGCATTGGCCTGAGTGTTCTCGACTACAAAGGCGGAAAAACCACGCTGTGCGCGGGCTGCGGCCACAACGCCATTTCCGAACGCATTATCGAAGCCATGTATGACATGGGCGTGCAGCCGGAGCGCGTCGCAAAGCTGAGTGGAATCGGATGCTCCTCCAAGAGTCCCGCTTACTTCATGAATCGTTCGCACAGCTTCAACTCCGTGCATGGGCGCATGCCGTCGGTGGCTACTGGCGCCGTGCTGGCCAATCGCAATCTGATTGCGCTGGGCGTGAGTGGCGATGGCGACACAGCTTCCATCGGCATCGGCCAGTTCGTTCACCTCATGCGCCGCAATCTCCCCATGATCTACATCATCGAGGATAACGGCGTCTACGGCCTCACCAAAGGCCAGTTTTCGGCTACCGCCGATCTGGGATCGAAGCTGAAGTCGGGCGTGATCAACGATCTGCCTCCAATCGATACCTGCGGCCTCGCGATCGAGCTGGGCGCGACCTTTGTCGGCCGGTCATTCTCCGGCGACAAGCGGCAGTTGAGCACCATGCTGAAAGCCGCCATTGCGCACCACGGCACCGTGATGCTCGATGTGGTCTCTCCCTGCGTGACCTTCAACGATCACGAGGGTTCGACCAAATCCTACAAGTATGTGAAGGACCACGAAGAGACCCTGCAGGAGATGAGCTTCGTGCCCCATTTCGACGAAATCGACGTGGAATACGATCCGGGAACGACGGTCAGCGTCACCATGCACGATGGCTCCCACCTGCAACTGCGCAAGCTGGAAGAAGACTACGACCCGACCAATCGAATCGCCGCCATGACCCGCTTGAGCGAAGCTCACGACAAGGGAGAAGTGTTGACGGGAGTGTTTTACGTGAACACCAAAGCACCCAGCTTCCTCGACATGCTGAACATGGTCGATCAGCCGCTCTCCACGCTGCCCGCATCCGTGACGCGCCCCGGCAAAGAAGTCCTGGACGCAGTGATGGAGGAATTGCGGTAGGGCTGGTTTCAAGTTACGGGCTTCAGCAAAACCTCTTGTCATTCCGAACTGGGCCGAAGGCCCGGTGAGGAATCTGCTTTTCGTCGCAATCAGCGCAGAACTAAACCTTACTTGGCAGCTTCCAGCTCTTTCAGCACGGCGCTGCACCGCTCGCAAACGGTAGGATACGCCTTATCCTCGCCAACGCGGGTCGAGTAATTCCAACAGCGCTCGCACTTGAGCCCATCGGCCTTCTTTACCTCGACGTGCGCACCACCAGTGCCGTTGCCCGATCCCTGCACGAGCGTGACCGCCGAGACGATGAACAGATAGCGAAGCTGACCAGCGTGGCGTGACAGCACGGAATAAATCGGGTCCGCCGCGGTCACGGTGACCTGAGCCTCGAGGCCCGTCCCAATTAACTTGTTATTGCGGGCCTCTTCGAGCGCTTTGAGAACTTCGTCGCGCACCGAGCGAAGCGTCGTCCAATCTTGGCTCGACGCCTCCGCTTCGGGAGAAGAGGCTAGACTTAGCGCCTCGCCAAGAATATCTTCCGCCCTCGGAAACAGCGCCAGGTGCACGCTTTCGCTGCGTTCCACACTCTTCGGCAAATAATCCCAAACCTCTTCCGCGGTAAAGCTCATGATGGGCGCGAGCAGTCGCACCAGCGCTTCGCCAATGCGCCAGATCACGGTCTGCGCACTCCGGCGAGCTTGCGACTTGGGGGCCGAAATATACAACCGGTCTTTGAGCACATCGAAATAGAAGGCGCTCAGGTCGACGATGCAGAAGTGGTTCAAGCGGTGATAGATCTTGTGGAAAGCAAAGTCGTCGTACGAATTCCTCACCTCCGCTGCAAAGGAAAATGTTTGCCGCAGCATGTACTGATCGAGCGCCTCCATACTCTCGAATGGAATCGCGTCAGCCTGTGGATCGAAGTCCCCTAGATTGCCCAGAATGTAGCGGAACGTGTTGCGAATCTTGCGGTAATTTTCCGCGACCGTCAACATCAGCCGTTCCGAGCCCACCACGTCCTCGCGGAAGTCGACCGAAGCCACCCACAACCGCACCACTTCTCCACCCAGCCGATTCGCGATATCCACCGGGTCCACGTCGTTGCCGCGTGACTTCGACATGGCCTGACCTTTTTCGTCCAGCGTCCATCCCGGTGTAACTACGCCCTTGTAGGGCGGCGTTGCGTGCGTGCCCATGGCGCAGAGCAGAGACGACTGGAACCATCCGCGGTACTGATCGCCGCCTTCCAGATAAAGATCCGAAGGCCATGGATAAGTCGGCTCATCGCCGATCAGCGCCAGATAGCTTGCCCCGGATTCCAGCCAGACGTCGAAGATATCGGTTTCTTTCTCGAACTTGGCGCTGCCGCAGTGCGGGCACTTCGTGCCCGCGGAAAGAATCGTGTCCGACTCGGACGTAAACCAGGCGTCGGCGCCGGAGCGGGCAAAGAGTTCCACCACCTTGCGATTCGTGGCATGGTCGTTGAGCGGCTTGCCGCAGCTCTCGCAAAGAAAAACAGCGATGGGCACTCCCCACACCCTCTGCCGTGAGATGCACCAATCAGGGCGCGTAGCGATCATGTTCGCGAGCCGCTCTTCACCCCAAGCCGGGTCCCATTCCACATGCTTGATTTCTTCAAGGGTGCGGCTGCGCAGCGTGTCGTCTTTCGACTTCCCGCCCGGCATGGGCGTTTCCATGGAGATGAACCACTGCTCGGTCGCGCGGAAAATCACCGGATTGTGGCAGCGCCAGCAGTGCGGATAAGAGTGCTCGGTCTTCGCCGCATGCAGCAGAGCGCCGCGGCTCTTCAGCAGGTCCATAATCGGCTGATTCGCTTCCCATACGCGCTTGCCGTTGTATTCCGGCAGCCCGTTGCACAGAATCCCTTTTTCGTCGACATTGCTGGTGGCGTCGAGCCCGTACTTAACGCCGGTAATGAAGTCCTCCGCGCCATGCGAAGGCGCGGTGTGGACTACGCCGGTCCCGGTGTCCATGGTCACGTAATCGGCCAGCACGCCGAGAATTTTGCGGTCGAGGAAAGGATGCTGGAAGTTCAGGCGCTCCATCTTCCGTCCAGGGAAGTGGGCGAGTTCATGCGGATTCGAAAGATTGCATTTCTCCGCAACATCTTTCGCAAGCTTCGACGCCACAATGTAAACTTCGCCCCCGGATTCGAGCGCGACATACTCTTCCTCTGGATGAAAGGCTACAGCCATAGAAGCCGGCAGGGTCCAGGGCGTGGTAGTCCAGATGATGGTGGAAACTTTCTTTCCCGCCAGGGCTGCATCGATCTTTGCTGGGTCGTCGAGCAGCGCATATTTCACCCACACCGTAGGGCTGGTGTGGTTTTCGTACTCCACCTCGGCCTCGGCGAGCGCGGTCTCGTCGCACATGCACCAATACACGGCACGCAGACCCTTGTAGACGAAGCCGTTTTCGTAAAACGAGAAAAAAGTCGAAAGCACCACCGACTCGTACTGCGGGTTCATCGTGGCATAGGGCCGGTCGAAGCGGCCAAAGACGCCGATCCGTTTGAACTGCTGCCGCTGCAGGTCGAGAAACTTTTGCGCATACCTGCGGCACTCCGCGCGCACGTCGGTCGGGCGCATCTGCAGCTTTTTCCCGCCCAGTTCCTTATCGACCTTGATCTCAATCGGGAGGCCGTGGCAATCCCACCCAGGCACGTAGGGCGCATCAAAGCCCGACATGGTCTTCGATTTGACGATGAAATCCTTGAGGCACTTGTTCAGCGCCGTGCCCATGTGGATAGGGCCGCTGGTGTAGGGCGGGCCATCGTGCAGAATATAGGTCGGTGAGCCTTTGCGAGCCTCGCGAATACGCTCGTAGATCCCCATTTGCTCCCAGCGGGCCAGCATTTTCGGCTCGTTCTGAGGCAGGTTCGCCTTCATGGGGAAGGCAGTCTTAGGCAGATTGATGGTGGATTTCAGTTCGAACGGCACCCTGTGCGCTTCTCCCAAGTGTTTGAATCTTCTCATTATACTCGTGTGGGGACAGCCGCCTCTTCGTCCGAGGCCGGAGGCTGGGACACTGCTGAGGCGAGTGGGGAACCGGGAATCGCTTTGTTTACGGGGTGGTTCACCAGCAGCTCGCCGCCAGGAAGTACACTGCCTATCGGCATTTGGAAATACACTACGTAAAAGGGAGACAGAAGAGGTACAATTTTACTAGAACACTTAGGGTTCGGAAGCTTGAGCCGCCCGTGAGGACGGTCAGGCCCGCTTCCCAAACTAGAGAAGAAAAGAGAAGAAACAGGTCGAGGCAACTTGCTGGAAAGACTGCTCATCTGTGTAAGTGGAGCGTCGTTCAAAAGATAGCCTTTTCTGCTGTCCTACCAGGGAGAACCGAACCGGGGAACAATGGCACTCACAGAAGTCAATCCGAACGCCGCTCCGAAACCTGGCGCCGAACCTGAACTTCACCTCCTGCTGGCTGCCGACACCTTCGAGCCGCTGTGGAAGTCGCTTTTTCGCGGCCTGGACGACTTCTTCTTTCCCAAGAAACTTCCCCCGCTCAAGCTGGAATCGAAACCGGAGCCGGTAAAGGATATTTGGGGCTTCTACAACTACAAGAAGAATGGGGCTCTCACCTCGACCGCTGTCCACGTGATCGTAATCGCATTGATTATCGGCGGCACGATTTTCGCGCGGCGCCTTGTAACCAAAGTCGAGGCCAAACAGGCGGTCACTCAGTTGATCGATCCCGGCGACTTCATCCCTTTGAAGCCCGCCCAGACCCAGGCCGGTGGCGGAGGCGGCGGCGGTGACCATGACATCCTAAAGGCTTCGCAGGGGCGTTTGCCGAAGTTCTCGATGCGGCAGATCACGCCTCCAGCCGCGGTCGTACGGAATCTGGATCCCAAGCTGGCAGTTGAGCCTACAGTCATGGTGCCACCCGAGATCCACGTGGCCATGAATAACATGCCGAACCTTGGCGATCCAAAATCCACTGCCGTCATTCCATCGAATGGTACGGGATCGCAGAGCGGCATTGGCGAAGGCTCTGGGGGTGGCGTTGGCCCGGGAAACGGGCGTGGCGTAGGACCAGGTGAGGGCATGGGTATCGGCGGTGGTGTTTTCCGCCGCGGCATGGGATCGACCCTGCCGAAAGCGATTTACACTCCTGATCCCGAGTTCTCGGAAGAGGCGCGCAAGGCCAAGTTCCAGGGAACCTGCACCCTAATGATCACGGTAGCGACCGACGGCCGTCCGACCAACATTCGCGTGGTGAACTCGCTGGGCATGGGACTGGACGAAAAGGCCATCGAGACGGTCAGGACTTGGCGCTTTGATCCCGCCCAGAAAGATGGCCATCCGGTGAACTTCGAAATGGCCGTTGAAGTCGACTTCCACTTGTACTGAGGAACCGTTTCTCGCTTCTCATTCCCGGTTAAGCCGAATCCTTCCGCAGCACCGCAAAGTGCAAGAGCACCCGTCGGCTAAACCCCAGCCTGTGATACAGCTCTATCGCATGCACATTATCTTCCCGGACGTGCAGAAACGGCGTCTCCCCCCGACCGCGGATCCGCCTCATAATCTCGGTCATCAGGATGCGGGCATAACCGCGTCCAGTATGCTCAGGATGCGTGCACACGGCGCTCACTTCCGTGTAGCCCGGAATCTTCAGCCGCTCGCCGGCCATGGCGAGCAGTTTTCCCTCGCGGCGAATTCCCAGGTAAGTGCCCAATTCGTGAGTGCGTTTGTTGAAGGGACCAGGTTTGGTGAGCACCGTAAGTTCCATCATGTCAGGCGAGTCCGCATCGCCGAGTTCGACGATCTCCGCGTCTGGCTTATGTGGGGACAGCCGCTCCCGGCCGTCCGCAGGGCGCAGCCAGGCGTTGGAGGACTGAGAGATCGGGGCGTTGGCCCTCTCATAAACCATCTCTGGCATCGGTGCGCCGATCACGAGACTCCAGCCGGCGCGCGGCTGGTAAGGCTTGTCCAGGAACAGCCCAATCGTCGCACCCGTGCCCAGCAACCCCGCCAGCGATTCGTAGCCCTCCTGCGTGGGCTCTGCAAATGCCCCCAGAGGCGATACCTCCGGCAAAAACCTGCGCGCCTGACCGCAAGACTCGGCGAACTCTCCCTGCCGTGTGGTCAGGGCGTTCCAGATCACGTTGTCGAGCGGATGCATTGTGCTTAGATTGAACCTGCCATTTTTGATTTGAGTGGTCGGGAGATCGCTCGGACACACTAAATTCTGTTATGCCAAACGCGCTATCCGAACCTTGCGCGCAAACCACAATCGCCAGAACCGTCCTGTTCCATGTGCGAGCTATGAGGGCCACGGCTTCAGCCGTGCCGTACAGAGTGATTCGGGAAGGTGCACAGCTTCACAGCTTGCAGAAAACTCAATGCTGCACTTGATTTTTGAACGTTGCTCTTGATTTTGGGTGGCGCAGCGCTTTAGCGCTGCGATGACTGCCCTATTTCCAACACGGGCTTTAGCCCCCGCGAGCCCGTTCTCTGTCGCCTATTCCTTCAAATCCACATGCTGCACATCCTCGATCGGATGGCCCAGAAAGCGCGGGCCAAGGCGCCGGAATTTCTCCACCGAGTCTGTCGCGAAAAACTTGAGACGCGGAAGAGCGCGACGTTCTTCCTGAATGGCCTCTGTAGGCGGCAAAAGCTTCTGTAAATGTCGGACGACGGCACGGGCGGTAGATTCGGCGGAGTCCACGATGCTCACATGCGACGGCGCCACGCGATGCAGCAGCGCCTTGAGCAGCGGATAGTGAGTGCATCCAAGGACCAGAGCGTCGGCTTCGCGGAATCCGTCGGCGAAAGCCTCATCGAGATAAATCCGCGCGATCTGCTCGGTGACCGGGTGCTCAACCCATCCCTCTTCAACCAGTGGCACCAGCAGCGGGCAAGCCTTCTCTCGCGAGTCGATTCCCCGAGCCTCCAGCGCCTTGCGATAAGCGTGGCTGCTGACCGTTGCCTCGGTCCCCAGGACAACGACTTTCCTATTCTTGCTGACAGAAGCCGCAGCCTCGGCGCCGGGCTCCACGACGCCCACCACGGGAACCTGGGCTGCCGCGGTGATTCGGTCAAGAGCCAGTGCCGTCGCGGTGTTGCAGGCGATAACCAGCAACCCCGCCCCATGCGCTTCGAGATAATGAGCCGCCTCCACCGCATACCGCGCGACGGTTTCTACCGACTTGGAGCCATAAGGAAGCCGGGCAGTATCGCCAAAGTAAAGATAATCAGCGCTGGGGACGAGTTCAAGTAAAGCTTTAAGTACGGTCAAGCCACCGAAGCCGGAGTCGAATACGCCGATGGTAGGACGCCGGGAGGTCATAGTCGCTGGATTTACCCCGATGATAGCAGTGTGTGACGGTTGAAACCGATGACCAGAGTTGTTCCTCTAAAGGCGTTAGGAGTGTTCGCGGGACGTCGAGCTTGAAACGGCGCCGGGAATAAATTCAGACCTTCTCCCGCAGCACCCTCCCGGCGGAATCGGCGCTCCATGCGGACAAGTTCGCGGATGTCCAAGAAAGGTGCAGATCTTGTCGGTAGCTTCGGGCGAGAGGATATGCTCAAACTTGCAGGCCTGTTGCTCGATTTCCGATTCGCTGTCCATGGCCAGGCTGTCAGTAAAGAGACGCTCGGCCAAACGATGCCGGCGGATGATGCTGCCCGCTCGCTCGCGCCCGCGCGGCGTGAATTCCACGATCAGAGTGCCGTCGCCCATCGAGGCAGCTACCGGCTTAAGCGCATCGTGGCACGGGTTGATGAAAGGCTTGTGTCCATGGGCCAGCGGCGGATGCGGCGCTGAAACCACCAGACCCATCTGAATCATCTTCTCAATCGCCAGGCTCACTGGCAAAGCGCCGTGGACCTCCATGCGTTCGACTTCAGCAATCTCGCCATGTTCGGCCAGTACCCAGAGTTCTTCGAGTACCTCGTCGAATTGCTCTTCGTCGGCCATCGCAAAAACTTCCTGCGACTCGATCTTGCCGTGATGGAACTCGATGCGGCGATCGGCAAGCCGCGCCACCACCGGATCGTGCGTGACCATCACAATCGTCCGCCCTTGCTGGTGAAACTCGCGCAGCAGGCGCAGCACGATCTCTTCGTTCTGCGCGTCGAGATTGCCGGTAGGCTCATCGGCCAGAATTATCTTCGGGTCATTGATCAAAGCCCGCGCGATGCAGACGCGCTGCTGCTCGCCACCCGAAAGCTGTGATGGCAAGTGATGCGCACGGTCACCCAGGCCGATGCGGGTAAGAGCTTCAATCGCCTCTTTCTCATCCGTCATGCTGTGAAAGTACTGCGCCAGCATAACGTTCTCCACCGCGGTAAGAAACGGAATCAGATGAAACTGCTGGAAGATGAATCCAATTTTTTCCGCGCGCACGCGATTCAATTCGGCCGAGCTGATGCCGGCCACGTTCTGCCCATCAAGCCAAATCTCGCCGGACGTCGGGCGATCAAGGCAGCCGATCAAGTTCACCAGCGTCGACTTGCCCGATCCCGAAGGCCCCATGATGGAGAGCCACTCGCCTTGCGCCACGTGCAGGGAAATATGGTTCAGCGCATGAATGGCACCGGCCTGATCTCCCTTGCTGTCTGCGTTTTCGGCTCCCGCGCCCTGGGAGGGGTAGAGTTTGGTGACATCGTTAATCTGAATCATTTCACTCTCCCCTCAGGATCACCGCTGGTTGCACACGCCGCACCAGCGAGATCGGAAGGATCGCCGAAAGCAACGTTATCACGATGCTGCCAGCCAGAACAAAGGGCAGGACACTGAAACGTGGAACCACGGGAGCATGGAAGTTAACCCGCCCGATCCAGGCCGCGATGCCGATGCCCAGAATAAATCCGATCACTGCGCCGGCCGCGCCCAAAGCTGCGGCTTCGGCCGCGAAAAATCCGTTCAGCAATCGGTCCGAAGCCCCCAGTGCCTTCATGATCGCGAAATCTCGCCGCCGGTCGAAGACCCATCCCATCAGCGTGGCGAGCACGCACAGCGCAGCGGTCACAATGATGAGCCCGGCGGCGGCCAGCACCGTGGCGCGAGTCTTGCCCAGCACGCGCGCTTCGCCCTCCATGATCTGCCGTACCGGGCGCACGTCTGCTGCTGGGATCGTCTGCTCAAGCTGGTGCATGATGGCGGCAATCTCTTCCGGCGAACCAGTAGCGGCAACCTCAAGGATAGAGGGCTGAACTCCTGTCCAGGAAACGAAATCCGGCAGCGAAAGATAGATGCGGCTGTCTTCGGCGGCGCCGGTCTGCACCGTGCCGCCTGCCGTGAGGTGAATTGTGTGTCCCTGAAAGCTCAGGTCGAAGGGCTGGTTTGTCGGCGAGATGGAAGGCAGAGCACGCACTCCGATCAACGCCTGTCGCGGAGCCGAAGGCCAATTGCTCACCGACCACCAGTGATCAAGTTGTCGAACCCGCTCGAAATCCGCACCCACAACTACAATAGCCTGATCGTTGCTGGTCCGCGCTACGACCAGCGCAAAAGGCGCAACCAGACCGCGGCCGGCAAGAACAGATTCCGCGTGCGAGAGCGCGTCAGCAGGAAGGGAAGCGCCGTCCCTCCCTACGAGGACAATGTTCGCGCCGTAATTGCGGAACTCGCGCCGCAGCTTGGCCTGCACGTCGACGTAGAGATTCAGCATGGCAGTGGTAACCGCGGCGGCCACGATCATGGCAAACAGTGCCGAAGCAGCCCGTCCGCGACGCAGCACGGCGGCCCGTACCAGCATCCGAAGAAACATGGACGTATGTGAAGACTGCGCTCGGCTGGCAGCGACTTTCTGCGCGGACTGCGACTGCCCTGAATGCGAAGATCCCGCCGTCACAGTTCACCTCGCAGGGCAAACACAGGATCAAGACGCACCGCATTCCGGATGGCGGCGGCACTTCCCGCAAAAGTAACCATCACCGCAATTGCCAGAATCACCGGCAACAGTACAGGCGATATTGTGATCTGCGAATTAAAGATGGAGCGGCCGATCTGGCGAGCGAGCAAACCTCCGGCAGCAAAACCCACCAAGCCTCCAATCAATGCGAGCAGCGTGGCTTCGGCAAAAAAGATGGATGCGACCGCGACCTTTCCCGCTCCCAGCGCCTTCATCAAACCTACTTCCGCGCGCCGCTCAAAGATGGCAGTTACCATCGCGGCAGACACGGCCAATGCCGAGGCAAACAGCGCCGCCAGCGTGACAAGAAAAATCAGCCCCTCAATGCGAGTCAGCACCACGCCTTCATTCTGTGCGACCTGTCGAATCTGCTCGGCATGCGAGTGCGGAATCGCCTCCTGCAACTGAAAGGCAATCGACTGCGGATAAGGCGAGCAGTACCATCGGTCATAAACCGCCCCGGACATGCTTTTTGGGTCGCGCCGTGCGAAAGCATCTTCGGGCTTGGTAAGCGCACTCACATAGACGCGGCGAACCGCGCCCGGTCTGCCCAGAATTTCCTGAGCCAGCGCGATTGGCGCTACGATCTGATCGTCTTCGCCGCCGCCGGTCGAAAGAATTCCGCTGACGTGCAACGGACGCCCGGAAACCGTAATTTCATCGCCAGGCTTCGCAGACAAGCGCGATGCCAGTCGCTCTCCCAGCAAAACATCGCGAGAACTGTCGTCCGGCCACGCGCCCGAGACCTTCCACCACGGATGAGTCGACCGCACTCCCGTAGCAAACTCTTCTTTGCCGAAGGAAACCTTCTTGGCGAAATACGTGCCGAGCAAGGTGAGATTTTCCGCCTTATCGTTCCGCTGCAGGGTAACGTTCACCGGCAGCATCGGCGCAAACCCGGTGATGTTATTGTGCCAGAAAGTACCCTTGATCCTGGGCAGGTCCGCTTCGCTCAGGAAAGCGCCGTCGCTCGGCGGCTTCAGGTTGATGCCGCCAATTTCCACGTCCAGCGTATCTTCCTGGGGAGTAACCAGCAGGTTGGCGCCAATGGTACGCAGTTCGCGATTAATCTTGTCGCCAATATCGGTCGCGACCGCGATCATCGCCGTGGCCACGGTAACGCCCAAGGTAATAGCTGCACCGGCCAGCAACTTGCGCCGCTTCTGTCGCCGAAAAGATTCGTAGACGAGCCGGACGAACATCCCTTACTGTTTCTCGAACACGCGGCTACCGGCCGCGATGTCCGCCTCTTGAATGATGACCGCATCGGCGGTCTGTGTCGCTTTAAGCGGAATCGGATTGCACCCGCCCGCCGCGCCCACGGACTGCGGATTAATAGGAGCCGCGCAGTTTTTGCAAACCACACCGTTGCCCGATTTGTAGAAACCCACAGCCCCGCAAATCTGGCACGCGTCGAAAACCGTGGCGATCTTCCCATCGGGTTTTTGATAGAGCCAGAAGCGAATCGACGTGCCATTCTCCTGCGCCTGGAAGCGGTGCAAGTCGCCATCGGAAACCTGGGCCAGCGGAATCCTCACCTGACCGTTCAGGAAGCTGACTTCCGTCGAGGGCGAGAGAGCGCTCTGGCTCTTGGCATAGACAAATTCTGCAGTCAGCATGGCAATAAAGAGGAACGAAAAGATGTACACCGATGCCATCCAAAGCCGTTCCTTGCGCGCCGTCCAAACCGCCTTGCGTCGCTGGGCCGCCGAAGTCGCTTCAGCCACCGGCTCGCGCCGCTTGGCATCGAACAACACCATCAGCGCCGCCAATGCGATAATCGTCACAAAGAAGAACAGATCGTTGCGCACGATCGGCCCAATGATTGCCATTTCGCGCTTGGACGAGGCAATCACTCCGCTTTCCGACAATTCATGCAGCCCGGCAACCACCAGCTGCAACGCCACCAGAAACAGAATCGCCGTCGTAACCCGAAAGAACTTCTGCAAGTTAATCCGCACGCTTCCCTTGACGAACATCACGCCGAACGCAATCGCCGCCAGCACGCCCAGAAGCGTGCCCAGAAAGCTCATTAGTTCGGTGGAGTTCAGCGAGACAGCAGAAAGGATCAACACGGTCTCCGCACCCTCGCGTAGCACCATCAGAAACACAAAGAAGAACAGCCCAATCCATGCGTCTTTCCCGGCGAGCAGACTGACCTTGCCCTCGATCTCGCCTTTCAGCTTGCGTCCCGTCTTCATCATGAAAATAACCATGGTGACGACAAAGAAAGCCGCAACCAGCATGACCCAGCCTTCGAACACGTCCTCGTTCCAGTTCAGCCGCGAAATCACAATCGCGATCCCAATGCTGCCAACAAACGCAGCGCCCAGCGCCGCATACACGGCCTTGCGCAGATCATCGCGTCCAATCTTAGCCAGATAGGCCAGCGTAATCCCCACGATCAGGGCCGCCTCGACTCCCTCGCGCAGCGTAATGATGAAAGCCTGAAGCATTTGTGAATTGCCTATGGTTTCAAATCGGTAACCAATGCAGTCCGAATGTCGTTTCTACCATTTCTCCGGCGTCATCCTGAGCGCAGCCGTACTTCAGGCGGTGCGAAGGATCTCCCGCACGCTGTACTATCGCGATATTACGCTCTGCCGAAATCTCATAGTGAAGCCGCGCAGTCAACGATCTTGAAAATGAATTTCAATTTCAACTTCAAGGATATGCCGTTGGCGGCGGAGGCGTCAATCCGCTCCGTCACAAACGCGCGTGATCGGCATCACGCGGGGAAATCTGGGATTAAACGGGTTTCGCGATGCCGTCAGTGTGCGCGTATTGGCGATGCCACAACGGTGAATGTGGCAGCAAGTAGTGTTGTTTGATTTCACTCATAACCGCTTCAAGAACGCATTCGCCTGCTCCAGCTGCGGGAACAATTTCTCCTCCGCCTGAAACTCCGCCGAATGCACGCACCTCCGGCTCCCGCGCAACCTGACCGGATGCTTCAAGTGCAGCATCTCGTGGTAGACGATGTATTCCACCGCATAGCGCGGAACCGAGAACTGGTCAAAGATACGGCTGATGACAATCGCATTATGTGCCGGATCGTAATGGCCGAGAATCCGCCGCGTCTTCGTCGGGCTCCAGCTCATGCGCGGCCGTCCCAGCAGTCCATGGAAGAAGCGCCGGTTCAGATCCTCAAAAACAGCATCGAGATCGTAAACGTGCCCCTGAGGAGAGTGCAGCCGTTTGCGTCCGCGCATCTGCCGCACCAGGTGCGCCTTATTCACCACTTCATGGCTGCCCACGTATTTTCGATAACGCGCCGCGTGTCCCCGATCGATGGGCTTGCGATACATCTTCGCCAGCAAAATGTGAGCGATGGCTCGCACCACCCCCTCCGGCGCGCCTTCCAGTAGATCGGAAAGCCTCACCAGAAGCCGGCCCTCGCGCAGTCGAATCGTGTTGTTGATGTTAGCGAAGGCAAAGAATTCGATCTTCAGCTCAGGCGGCGCGGCGCCGGGACGCAATTCGCGGTGTTCATCCTGGAAGATTTCGAGCAGTCCCTCACGCACAAGCCTAGATTAGCACGAGCCAATATTAATAAAGGGAAGCTTGGCTCAGCCAATGCTCATGTGGGGACAGCCGCCCTCGGCTGTCCAGTCGAGCGCAGCTCGACGGCTTCTCCGTCGATGGAATATTTACTCCGGCCTGCCCCCGGCTTGCTTAGTGTCACTTTTCTTCCTATGCTTGGCCGCCTCTTCTTGCTCCGCCAGAAGCTTGCGATGGTCGTCCGCCGAGCTATCGATCGTGTCGAGGGTGTTGGTAAGAGCAAATTCGTATTGCTTTACTTCTTCCGCGGGCACGTCGGCCGCATCCTTCAAGGCGCGCAGCTTGGCCTGAAATTCAGTATCGGCATCGATGATCCTCTTCAGCGGCTTGCGAATGTCGTTCTTGCGATCGACGTAAGTATCGATGTTGTCGTTCAATTCGTCGTAGATAAGCAAAAAATCATCCAGCTTGTCATGCGTCTGTTGCGCCCGGTCTTTCGTTTTGGGATCGTTCCGCATCTGCTCCAGACCAACCAGCCGGTCCCGCGCAAACTTCACATAAAGAGAGAGCCGCTGCTCGGGCTCCCAACTGGCGTCGCGGATCTGGTCAATCTCCGGCTGGGTGAAAGGATCTCGATGGCGCTGGGCCGTACCCGTCGCCGCGGCAGTCAAAGCTAGCAGCCCCACGCAGGCGCACCTTCGCAGAGTCTTCATTTCTTATCACCTTTGCGAAACATGGCCGCCAGCAGATCGTCACGAATTCGCTCCAGCCGGTCGATGGTGTCCTGGATCTGTTTCTGGTCGTCGTGCGCGACGGTATGCTTGAGGTCGGCCAACTTACGCGTCATCTTACGAATCGCAATCTCGCTCTGTTTCTCGTGCTTGTGCGACTGAATCGCATAGTCGCGGGCCAACTCGGCGAAAGCGGCCACCTCAACCAGCGCCGCCTGCGATTTCACGACGTCACCGGCGACATACAGTCTGTTCGCGGTATCAAGTTGCCGCTCGCATATGTGAATGCACAAGGGAGGGCGATCATCGATGCTGGCCTTGGCGACGCGGTCCTTCAGTTCCTCGATGGAAGCTTCCCTGCCGCTGGCCAGCGCGGAAGGCGCGACCAGCACTGAGAGCACTAGGCCCGCTGCCGCAATCCGCCGCAATCGTGAACGTTCCATCCGGCACCGTCGTTCCGTCGTAGTTACTTCTTCGGCTCAATGGCAATGAGTCGATGTTTCGCCTGCCACTCCTGATTAGGATACTTCCCATTGGCGATGTTGAGGAAGAGGTGAAAGTTGGCGGCGGCGTTCTTGAAGTCGCGCAGGTGGTCGTAGGCCGACGCCCGCAGAAAATAAGTCATCGGAGTTTCTGGCAGCAGGAGCTTGGCACGGATATCCAGCGCATGAACCATGACCGGGTAATCCTTATTGTCGTTGGCGGCGAATGCAAGATCGTAATACGCTCCTTCTAGCCCGGGCTTGAGCTTCACCGCGAGGATGATCTCCCGCTGCGCTTCCGGAGATTTCTTCTGCCAGAGCAGCGCCTTGCCGAGGCCGTAATGAAGTTCCGCCTCGTTTGGATGCGCAGCAAGCAGCCCACGGAAGGCGGCCTCGGCCAGGTCATTCTTTCCGGCGGTCAAATACAAATCCGCGAGATCACGCTGTGCCCCTTCGTCCCCCGGCGCCATCTTGATTCCCGCCTGCAACTCGCCGATGGCGGCGTCCGTCTTGCCCTCCGCAGCCAGCACCCGCCCCAACTGGATGTGGACGGGGGCAGAGTCCGCGTGTGCCACAGCCAACTTGCGCAGATAATCTTCCGCCTCAGGAAAACGCCGTCCCCGCATGTAAACGTTAGCCAGACCGATGACAGCGTCAGAGGATCCCTGGTCGAGCGCAAGCGCCTGCTTGTATTCCTGCTCGGCGTCGGCGAACTTGTTTTCCTGCTCCAGAAGTTGCCCGGCAGAAAAATGGGGCTCGGCTTCTTTGGGTTGGAGAGTCGCCGCGCGCTGGTAATCGGCAAGTGCTTCTTCCGGCTTCGATTTTTCGATCGTGTGGGCAAGCGCAAGCCAGGCCCGGTATTGGCCCTCGGCGGCATGAGCGGTAGGTTTCAACTGGGTAGCAGCCCGCAAAAATTCCTCCGCGTCAGGCTCGCCGGTCTTCGCGAGTTGCAGCCCCAGATTCAAACTCGATTCGAAAACATCCGGCTTCGCCGCAACCGATTTGCGATAAGCCGCAATGGATGCGTCCAGGTTGCCCAGTGCATTTTCCACGAATCCCAGATCAAACCACCCCTCGTAGCTCGAGGGATCACGCTCAACCAGCTTGCGAAGCAGAGGCTCGGCGGCAGAGTAATCTTTTTTTTGAATCGCCGCTTCTGCCGCCGTAAGTTCGGCCGGTTGCGCCGGAGCATCCTCCACCGGAACCTGAATGTGATGAACCTGCCGGCGACCCGGTTGTGACGACGACTGGCCCGCAGGCGGACTCGCGTCCTGCGCGGCTGTGCCGATAGCCGCCACCAGAGCCAGCATCGAACCCGCGAGAAGTTTACTTGCTCCCATTGGAACGCGGCGCTCCGTTACGATTGCCCGTGCTATGGCCATTCAGCAGACGAGCCAGATACTTGCCCGTGTAAGAGCCCGGCAGCTTGGCGATGGCCTCCGGCGGCCCTGCACCCACGATCCTTCCGCCGCGCGCTCCACCTTCCGGTCCCAGGTCAATCACCCAGTCAGCCGTCTTGATCACTTCCAGATTGTGTTCGATCACAAGGATGGATCCCCCTGCATCAATAAGACGGCGGAAGGCAGCCAATAGTTTGCTGACATCGTCAAAATGCAGTCCCGTCGTCGGCTCATCGAAGATGTAAAGCAACCGCCGCCTCCGGCGCCCTTCATCCGCCCGCGCCGCACTCGGCCGACCAATCTCACGCGCAGCAGGCTGCAGATGCGCTGCCAGCTTCATACGCTGCGCTTCTCCTCCGGATAAAGTTGTCGCCGATTGCCCCAGCCGCAGGTATCCCAGCCCAACCTCATCGAGCACGCGTAGCTTCTCGGTCAACTTGGGCACTTCCGCAAAAAATTTCAGCGCTTCTTTCACGGTGAGGTTCAACACCTCATGAATGTTCTTTCCCCGGTAACGAACTTCGAGCACCTGCGCCTTATAGCGCGCACCTTTGCACTCTTCGCAGATGAGTTCCACGTCGGCCAGGAACTGCATCTCCACCGTGACCGTGCCATCGCCCTGGCAAGTCTCGCACCGTCCGCCCGGAATGTTGAAGGAAAAATGCCCCGACGCAAAGCCCCGTTTCTTAGCCTCGGGCAGCGATGCAAATAGTTCGCGGATGACATCGAACGCCTTGATGTAAGTCACCGGATTCGACCGCGGCGTCCGCCCGATCGGAGACTGATCGACCAGCACCACTTCGTCAATAAACTGGTCGCCCTCCAGGCTTTGCCAAGTCGCCGGCCCGCGCTCCACACCGACTGTTGGCTGCTTCTTGGCTTCTCCCAGAGCGTGATAAAGAACTTGATGCAGCAACGTGGACTTACCCGAGCCCGAAACTCCCGTGATCGCCACCAGCATCCCCAGCGGAATACAGATGTCGAGGCCGTTCAGGTTGTTGGCCCGCACGCCGCCAATTCTGATCTGCTGCGTACCCGGCTGCCGCCGCACCGCCGGAATTTGAATGCGCAAGTCTTCCGCCAGATAGCGGCCCGTCAGTGAAGCGGGATTCCGCAGAATCTCCTCGTAGGTTCCCGCCGCCACCAGCTTGCCGCCGTTTTCTCCCGCCCCAGGACCGAGGTCAAGAATCCGGTCCGCCGTGCGCATGATGTCGGGATCGTGCTCCACCACCAGAATCGTGTTCCCCAAGTCGCGCAAATCCTGCAGGATCTTGATCAGCCGGTGCGTGTCGCGGCTATGCAGCCCGATCGAAGGCTCGTCGAGCACATACAGCGTGCCCACCAGCCGCGATCCCAGCGATGTCGCCAGTTGAATCCGCTGGGCTTCGCCTCCGGAAAGCGTGGACGCCAACCGGTCCAGCGTCAGGTATTCCAAACCAACGTTGTTGAGGAAGCGCAGCCGCTCCCTGATTTCCTGCAGAAGCCGGTCCGCAATCTCGGCTTCTTCAACACTCAACTGCACCCCGGCGAAGAATGTCGAAACCTCCTCCACCGTCATGGCGCAGACTTCACAAATGTTGCGGTCCCCGATCTTGACCTGACGCGCCTCCAGACGCAACCGCGTGCCCCGGCACTCGGAACAAGTCGAATATCCGCGATAGCGGCTCAGGAAAACCCGTATGTGCAGCTTGTACTTCTTCCGCTCCAGATACTGAAAGAATCCGCGCACGCCCAGGAACTGGTCTTCTCCATTCAGCACAAGTTCCTGCTGTTCCGGCTCCAGTTCGCCCCACGCTACGTCGAGCGGAATCCCAGCTTGCTTGGCAAATCGCTTCATCTCCGTGAACAGCGGCCGGTATTTAGGCTTGTTCCACGGATCGATCGCGCCTTCGCCGAGCGATTTTGTTTTATCCGGAATAACTAGATCGAGGTCGAAATCAATTGTGTTCCCGAACCCCTGGCACCGCGGGCAAGCTCCGTAAGGATTGTTGAACGAAAACAGACGCGGCTCCGGCTCTTCGTAACGCAGATTGCAGTTCTTGCATTCAAAGCGCTGGGAAAATCGTAATTGGCGAGCCGGCCGGTCGTCATGCTGCGGCAGATCGAAAATCACTTCGCCCGCTTCCCGGTACGCCGTCTCCACCGCATCCACAATGCGGGTGCGCGATTCCGCGGAAACTGTAAGCCGGTCCACCAGCATGAACACCGGCTGGTCGAAATGAATATCCAGCAGCGACTCCGGAGTGGAAAACTCAAATACTTGTCCCGATTGATACAACCGATTGAAGCCCGCCTTGCGCAAGTCGAACAGCCGAGTCTTGATCTGGTCCGTCAGTCCCGAGTGCGGCGCAGGTGTCTTCTTGCTCGATTTGCGCGTACGCGCGGCCTTTTTCTCCAGTTCCTGCGGCGCGGCAACCGCCGGCTGCAAAGGAAAAACAACCTGCACCCTCGTTCCCGGGTCCAGCGCCAGCACCGCGTCCGCAACCTCGTCAACCGTGTCCTTCTTAACCTCGCTGCCACAGTTCGCGCAATAGGTACGGCCCACGCGGGCAAACAACAGCCGGAGATAATCGTAAATCTCGGTCGCCGTCGCCACCGTCGACCTCGGATTGCGCGTCGTGTTCTTTTGCCGGATCGCCACCGCCGGTGCGATGCCATCGATCAGGTCCACATCCGGCTTCTCGATCCGCTCCAGAAACTGGCGCGCATAAGCCGAAAGCGACTCCACATAGCGCCGCTGACCTTCCGCATAAATTGTGTCGAAGGCCAGGGAAGACTTGCCCGAGCCCGAGACCCCCGTAACTACCGTCAGCATGTTGTGCGGAATCTCAAAATCGATGTTCTTGAGATTGTGCACGCGGGCGCCGCGAACAACAATGCTCTCCGTGGGTATTGGGTCAGACATCGGTTCAGACATCGGGTAAGTGACGGCAGTAGCACCAGCGCCCGCTGCGGGAGCTCTCCCAGCAGCCTCCGTGGGCCCTGCCGAATCTTCTATTATAAATCAGGTTTATTGCCGCGAGTTTTACCGCGAAGCCCATTGACTCGCGCGCGGAGACGCCAGCCCTCTCGCCCCTAAACGCGTGGCAAACAAGATAGCCAGCAGAGAGCCAATTCCAAGCCCTGCCAAAGTCACTGCGGTAGGAACGTCATACTACAGGTCGATTTCTCATATCAAGAACCTTCAATTCGATGCCTCCCATACAGGAGGACGTTGCTCTCCATAATTCCAGAGTTCCCCAGCCCAAAATGCTCCACCCCTACATGATTTACCCGAGTGGCAAAGACTCCGGACAAGAGTACCTTTTCGTTAATCCAGTGTGAAAGCAAATCCCCTGCGTGGAGAGTTCGACATGGCATCAAGTCCAGCGGCCGCCTACGGAATGTTTTCCCAGAACGTAGCTTTGAACGACATTGTGCACACTCTGAACCAGGCCGGTTTCGACAACCAAGATATCTGCATGATGCTATCGCCAACCCACCCCATCGCCTCCCTGGTTCGCGACGCCAACCTGTTCAACAGTGAGCGGGAGTCCAGCGCGGTGACGGCTGGGCTGATTGGATGGCTTTCGGAATTCGGTGCGGTCATGATTCCCACCGTAGGCTTTTTCATCCGCTCCCAGGCTTTCTTTCATGCGCTCATGGTCTCGAGAGAAGATCCGGCTGTTTTTGGGAATGCCAGAGCGCTGGTAGGGCTCGGTTTTTCAGAGCACGAAGCCGAGCGGTTCGAGAATCACGTTCGCCACTTTGGAGCTCTGGTCTACGTGTCCTGCGGGGAGAGCGCAAAAAGCCTATGGGCGCGCGAAGTATTGCACAACACCGGCGCAGAGGAAGCTGCCACACTGGCGGAGAGATTGAATGTGGCGGCGGTAGCCTAAGCAGCGAGTCTGCAGCCGCTTCTTGAGCCTGTGGAACTGCGAACCGGTGAGAGGCCCACCCTCCGATCTTGTTTTGAAAGGGAAGGTTTGAAAGGGTGCGGCTTTCAGCCGCACCGTAAGAGTGCCGCAAGACCTGCCGCGGCTTTAGCCGCCGGGGGGAATTCGGCCAACTAGAGGGAAGTCCCGTCGTCCTGTTCCTGATCGCGCCGCTTTCCGTAGCGGAAAGCCAATCCAAAACCGAACACCATCATTCCAACCGGCGGCAACAGCATCACCAGAATCGCACGGTTCAGGGCCCGCTGCCCCTCCTTGGGCGTGCTTTTCGCAACCGCATTGCACATCGCGCAGCCCTGCGCGAACCCGGGCATTGTGCAAATACAAAGCATCGCCGTCAAGGCAATCGCACGAACTTTGGTCTCATGAAACTTCATCGCGATTCCCTAAGCCTACTTCACTCCCAACCGCAAGATGCGCCCCGCATCCGGAAAGAAGAACAAGTACATAATCACAAACAACCCCGCCACTGAGATTACGAGCATCCAGCGCATCAGCGCCGTTTCAAACTTCAGGTGCATAAAATAGCCAATAATCAATGCCGACTTGATTACCGACAGCACCAGCAGCACTTCCAGCATGCGCGCCGGCTCAAACACCTGCCGGTATCCGAGCCAGACTTCCACTCCAGTCAGAACCAGCAGCGCGCCCCACACCCAGAAATACTGCCCCTTGCTATCGTCATGCTTCGCCACATCGTGCATCGTCTTCCCCCAACTAACATTTTGTCATCCTGAGCGCGTTCTTTGCGCGAAGTGCCTGCCCTGAGCTTGCCGAAGGGACCTATGCAACTCGCCTGCGCCACCACACGCTGCCGGTTCTACTAGACCTTCGTCGACATCAAATACACCAGCGGAAAAATAAACATCCACACCAGATCCACAAAATGCCAATACAAACCCGATACTTCCACATCTTGCGCGTCATAGTCTTTTGGCTTCAGAAAAAGAATGATGCTCGCCACGATCAGCCCAATCAGCAACGCATGCACGCCGTAATGAAAAACATTGTCCGCCGGAATCAGAAAAACTCCCGCCAACCAAAGAGCCGCCAGAATCGGCAGGAACCATTTGCGCAGAGCCACCACGCCTAAATAGATCACGCCGATCGTCACGTGCAACATGTGCATCGCAGTCAGTCCGAAGAACGTCGCCGCAAACTGTGGCACACCCGTAGAAATCTTTGCGTACTCGCTATCCAGTTGTCCCGCCGGCTTGGGAAATCCCGGCAAACTTAGCCCTTCATGGATCAAGTGCGTCCACTCCATCGCATGCAGAACAATGAACGCCGTGCCGAAGGCCATCGTCGCCAGCAGCCAGTTGCGCGTCCAAGCCCTGTCATGCCGCCGCGCCGCAAATACGCCCATCACCATGGTCAGCGAACTCGAAAGCAGGCAAGCTGTCATCACCGTCGCGTTGATGATGCTTTCCTTGCCAAACGGCGTGGGCCACGCGGTATAGATGCGGTTGTAACTGAAGGCAAACAGCAGCGCCCCGAACGTCAGCGAATCGGAGGCCAGAAATAGCCACATGCCAACTTTCTTCGAATAGGCCCCAAACAGCGGAGCTTCGAACTCGCCCGCTAGCCCATGTCCGGCAGCGGCGTTATGTTGCAGCGTGGCATCAGCCATTCCCGAATTCCCCTTTCCCCTTGTCATCCTGAGGCGGGCGTTCTTTGCCCGCCTCAGTGCCCGCCCTGAGCCTGTCGAAGGGACCAACGTAATTCGCGCGGATCGTTCAGGGTTTCAACCCACGTTCTCCCTTGCAAACCCCAAAAGCTCTTGGGTGGCGCAGCGCTTTTAGCGCTGCGGTAAAGCTTCTCTTTCCCCGACGGGCTTTAGCCCCCCGCGGTACCTGCGCTTCAATGCGCCGGCCCCGTTGCCGGATCCGTCTGCATCACGAAATCCCGAGGCGCGCCCGGAACTCCGTATTCATAAGGTCCATGATTCACGACCGGAGTCACTCCGCCAAAATTGTCGTGAGGCGGAGGCGTCGCCGTCGTCCACTCCAGCGTCGTCGATTCCCACGGATTGTCGCTGGCCTTCAGCCCTTTGAACATGCTCCAGAACAGATTAATCATAAAAATAAACTGCGCCGCAATCGTAATGATCGCCGCATAGGTCATGAACTGGTGGATCGGCATCAGCTTCTGCAGATACGCCACTTCCGTGTATTGCGAGTAACGCCGCGTCCCTCCGGCAATTCCCAGATAGTGCATCGGCATGAAAATTGCATAAGTTCCAGCCAGCGTGATGAAGAAGTGCACCCTCCCCCATGTTTCATTCATCATCCGCCCAAACATCTTCGGAAACCAATAATAAGTCGCGGCAAACATTCCAAAGATCGCCGCCACGCCCATGATCAGATGGAAGTGACCCACCACGAAATACGTATCGTGCAATTGAATATCGAGCACCGGCTGCGCCAGGAACGGTCCACTCAATCCGCCGGAAACGAAAAGGGAAACAAACCCGATGGCATACAGCATCGGCGTTTGAAAGCGAATGCGCGCCTTATACATCGTCCCCAGCCAGTTAAATGTCTTGATGGCCGAGGGCACTCCGATGCACATGGTCAGCAGCGAGAAGGCAAACGCCGAATACGGGCTCATCCCGCTCATGAACATGTGGTGGCCCCACACCATGAATCCCAAAAAGCCGATGCCGAGCATCGCGTAGACCATGGCCTTGTAGCCGAAGATCGGCTTGCGCGAGAACGTCGATAAAATCTGCGAGGTCACGCCCATCCCCGGCAGAATCGCAATGTAAACCTCGGGATGCCCAAAGAACCAGAACAGATGCTGCCACAACAGCGGCGAACCGCCCTTGTGCAACATGACCTGTCCATTCACCACCACCAGCGGCACATAAAAACTGGTGCCCAGGTTGCGATCCATCAGCAGCAGAATGCCCGCCGAGAGCAGCACACCGAATGCCAGCAGCCCCAGAATCGCCGTGATGAACCACGACCACACGGTCAGCGGCATGCGCATCATCGTCATGCCCTTGGCGCGCATATCGAGCGTGGTCGTCAGAAAATTCAGCGCGCCCATCAGCGACGCGATGCAAAAGATCGCAATGCTTGTGATCCACAGGTCAGCGCCCAGCCCTTCGCCCGGACCCGCGGAGGGCAGCGCGCTCAGCGGCGCATACCCCGTCCACCCGTGCAGCGGCGCTCCGCCGGTGACGAAGAATGCCGCAATCATCACCACGAACGCTACAAACGTTGTCCAGAACGAAAGCATGTTCAAGACGGGGAACGCCATATCCGGCGCCCCGATCTGAATGGGCAGAAAATAATTTCCAAATCCTCCCTGCGGCGCCGTGGTCAGCACGAAGAACACCATGATCGTGCCATGCATCGTCAGCAGGCTGAGATAAGTTTCCGGCTTAATCTCCCCCACCAACGGCAAACTTACCCCGGGAAAGATCAAGTGGATGCGCATCAGCAGCGACAAAAACATCCCCACCCACACCGCCGTGAGCGCTAAAAAGAAATACTGAAGGCCAATAACTTTGTGATCCAGGCTGAAAATATATTTTCGAATGAATCCTTGAGGAGCGTGCGCGTGAACCGTAGCTGCGGTCGCCATTTATTGTTTCTCCGCCTCCCGTGCCGCCAGCCACTTGTCGAAATCTTCCTGGCTGACCACGTGTACCATGCCGTGCATCTTGTAATGGCCTAAGCCGCAGAGTTCGGCGCACACGATCTCATACTCGCCGATCGTCGTCGGCTTGAAGTGCATGTGGATGTTCAGTCCAGGCACTGCATCCTGCTTGAAGCGCAGCGACGGCACAAAGAAGCTGTGAATCACATCCACCGCGCGCAGGCTCACGTCGACCTCGCGATCCACCGGCAAATACATCGTGCCCGTGACCACGTCATCTTTGGACGCCGGATCGGAAGTGTTGAGGCCCACCGCCGCCTCGCCCCCGGCCGAGGGATCCATCAGTTTTGGACTGGTAGCTCCGTATTTTCCGTCCGCCCCCGGATAGCGGAAGTACCAGGCAAACTGCATGCCCGTAACCTCAACCTGCACCGCGCCCGGCCCCGCCTGCTCAAAGCGCTGGCTCGCCCAAACGCTGCTCCCCATCAGATTCAAACCCACGAACAGAATCGTAGTCAGTACCGTCCAGATGATTTCAAGTTTTATATTGCCGTGCGAATAATCCACCGGTGGCGAGGATGGCTGCTCGCGGTATTTCCAAACGATGTAGCCCAGCGAGAGTTGTGCCGCCAGAAAAACAATTCCCATCAATACAAAAGTGAGTGCCAATTGATGATCAATAAACCCCGCGGCTTCGGCCGCCCCAACCGGCAGCCACCAGGTCTTGGCGACAAAAAAATAAGTGCTGGCTAAAGTGATCAGCCAGATCAGAGCCATTAAAGCGAGGCCCATTCCTTAGTCCTCCCGGACAAAAAAGGATTTTCCCACCGCAGTTGCCCAGCCCACAGCGTTAGCAACAGTCGGCGGGAGTGTAACACAGCCGCCCGAGGATAACGCAATCAAGTTTTCCCAAAAAACCATCTCGTCGCATTACCCTGTGTCTCTCGCAGCCTGCCCTGAGCGAAGCCGAAGGGCCCTCTGTGTTAAAGATTTTGCTTTTTTCCCCGATCCCCTCCCACCCGTCAAAACTATATCCGCAAAAACAAACTGATCTCGAACCACCGTCTCGCCCACCGAAACCGGCAGCACCGCACTAAGCATCGGCCCCGCATATACAAACGAATGAAATTCCCCTCGTTCGCCGCAGGCGTCCACCTGCTCCGGCAGAGCCGAAAGCAACGCCTCATCAAAATCGCGCCCCACGAAGCACCGGTCGAGCTTCTCCGTGTCGACGCAAGTCAACTTCGCTCGCGTGCCAGCCGCAATCATCTCCCGCGCCAAAGCCCGCGTCGGCAGCCCCCACACCGGAAAAATCGGCTCCAGCCCCGTGTCCTTCATCTGCTTCTCGCGGTAAGCCCGCACATCCTCCAGAAACAGGTCCCCAAACGCCACTCCTTCAATCCCTTCGGCAACCGCCTTGGCGCAAGTCTGCGCCATGAGCGATTCGTACTCTTCATTCGAGCACGGCCAAGGTAAGGGAACTGCCCAAAGCGGCAGTCCCGCGGCCGCAGCCTGCCACTCGACCAGCTCGCGTCGCACCGCATGCATGGCTACCCGATCCGCCACTTCGTTAAAAGTTGTCAGCAGCCCCACAACCTCGTACTCACCGCGCAGCCGCAGCACATGCAAGCTCCACGCGCTGTCCTTGCCGCTGCTCCACGACAGAAGAATCCGCTTCATTCGGCTAAGTGCCACCTGTCCGCGTCGCTGCTCTCATCACTTCGTCATCCCGAGCAACGCGAGGGATCTCGGTTTCTGCTGGCAGCACCGCACAAGCTCGCAAGGAGAGTCCTCGCAGTCTTTATTCCGTCCTCGGTTTCATTCGTGCAAATCCATGCCAACTCTACTTTTCGCTCCACTCCGGCACCCTCCCCGGAGTCCATGGTGCCCCCGCAGCCTCCATATCTTTCTCTAACTTAACCAAATCAACCTCAACCAGCGCACGAAGCTTCCCCAATTCCTCTGAGAACTCAGCAGCAGCAACCGTGTAATCGTCAATATGACTCTGCGTCGGCCTGGCCAGAGCAAAGCGTTCGCCTTCCATGATGGCTTGCACCCGATCATGAATCGATGACGGCACCGGTTCGTTTCGCTTCTGCATTTCCGTATCTCCCCGCACAGCGCGCAGAATTCCACGATTCCTCTGCTCGATCGCATCCGCCGCCGCGCTGAGTTGCTTTTCCGCCGCCGGCGTATCCCGCAGAGCTTCGCGAATCGCTTTCAGCCGTTCATCCACCTCATGCGCCGTGTGCAGCGCCCCCGAGACCGCCCGGTAAAGCCGCGCCACCTTGCCATGAAACTCCTCCCGCGCCGCCAGATCCCCCGCAATCATCGAACCCTGCCCATCTGTCACTACTTTGAAATTCTGCGCCGCAGCGAGTTCCGTCACCACCCCATCCACTTTCTGAAAACATCGCACCGAGTACGACCCCGGCAGCACCAGCGTTCCCTGCGCGGAGGCCGGCGGAAAATCCTCTTCATCGTCTTCATGCTCGCGTAGCGCCACCACCGGATACCTCAAATCCCACGCCGCCCGCTGAAACCCCGCCTCGATGCTGCCTTCCACCCGCCGGATCGGCGCACCCGATTCGTCATAGACCACAAAGTACACCTCGGGTTTTGCCTCTTCCGCTTCGGCCCGCAACTCGTCATTCGTCGGATACGGCAAAGTCTGGCTCTTCTTCCCCGCATCTTTTTCGGCTTCCTGACGTTTTTCCTTTTTCGTCTTCTGCTTCTCTTTCAAGTAAGCCGTGAACACCGCCCCAAACGGCGGATTGTCTGCCGTGAAAAACGACTCTCCCTGAAACCCTTTCTTCAGGCCACCCAGCGGATGCCGCTCGATATACAGCAGCGAATCCTTCACCGGAAACAACGACGCAGCCTGCTCCAAAGATTCCGCCTTGATCTGCCGCAGCGCAGTAACATCGTCCAGCACATAAAAGCCGCGTCCGAAAGTCGCCATCACCAGGTCGCCCTCTCGCGCCTGCATCACCATATCGCGCACCGCAATCGTAGGCAGCCCGCCCTTAAGCTGCACCCAGTGCTGTCCGCCATCGATCGTGAAGAACGCGCCAAACTCGGTCCCCGCAAACAACAGGTTGGCATTCACCGTATCTTCCGCAAAAGCCAACACCGGACCATTCTCCGGCAGATTCCCCGCAACCGAAGTCCAGGTCTTGCCCGCGTCCGTCGATCGCAACAGATAAGGCCTGAAGTCTTCGTTCTTGTGATTGTCAAACGCGGCGTAAACCGTGTTCGCATCGTGCTGCGAAGCCGCCAGCCGGCTCACATACGTCGTATCCGGTACCCCGGCAAACTTTTCGTACTTCGTCCAACTCTGCCCGCCATCGCCCGTAACCTGGATGAGCCCATCGTCGGTGCCCACATAAATCAGTCCTTCTTTTTTCGGCGACTCCGCCAGCGCCACAATATTTCCGTAGAACGACGTCGACGCATTCTTCGCCACCGCGTCCGGCTCCCACACCCTCCCCATCACCGGCAGTTTGTTGCGGTCAATCTGCCGCGTCAGGTCGCCGCTGATCGCCTTCCACGTGTCGCCCCGGTCATCGCTGCGAAACAGTCTATTGGCCGCAAAATAAAGCCGCGTGTGCGCGTGCGGACTGATGATTACCGGCGAGTCCCAATTCCACCGCAGCGGTGGCTCGCCCTTACCCTCCTGCGGCTGCAGCACCAGTTCCTGTCCCGTCGTCTTGTCATAACGTACCAGCACGCCGTACTGCGACTCCGAATAAATCGTGTTCGCGTCCACCGGATCCACCTGCGAGCGAAATCCATCTCCGCCCGTAGTCACGAACCAATCGGAATTCATAGTCCCGTTGATGTTGCGCGTCCGCTCCGGCCCGCACCACGAAAAATTATCCTGCGTCCCGCCGCACACGTTGTAGAAGGGAAGCGCGTTGTCCACGGCCACGTCGTAGAACTGCACCGTCGGCAGATTCGCCTTGAATTGCCAATTCTTGGCATCGTCGTAGGTTTCATACATCCCGCCATCCGACCCCAGCAGCCAATGCTTCGTGTTCTCTGGATCGATCCACAGCGCGTGATTGTCTCCGTGGTGATTGTTCTCCTCCACCTTGTGCAGCGTCTTACCGCCATCCAGCGATTCCCGCAGATTCACATTCATCACAAAAATGCGATCCACATTCTTCGGGTCGGCGATCACTCGCGAGTAATACATCGCCCCCACATCGAACTCATTCTGCCGCTCCCACGTCGCACCCCTGTCATTCGACCGGAAAACGCCGCCCTTGCCATCCGCCGCCTCAACCGTCGCATACACCACGTTCGGATCCGCCGGAGAAACCGCCAGCCCGATTCGTCCCAAATCAACCGCAGGCAGCCCGGACTTCAGCTTGTTCCAGCTGGCCCCAGCGTCAGTAGATTTATAAATCGCGCTCTCTGGCCCTCCATCGATCAAAGTGAACACATGCCGACGTCTCTGGTAAGCCGCCGCATAAACAATGTCCGGATTCGACGGATCAATCGCCACATCCACCACGCCAGTGTTTTCGCTGATCGTCAACACGGCCTTCCAATTCTTTCCGCCGTCGATGCTCTTGTAAAGCCCGCGATCTCCACCCGCCCCCCACAGCGGCCCTTCCGCCGCCACATAAACCACTTTCGAATCTCGTGGATCAACCACCACCCGCCCAATATGCTCCGACTTCTTCAATCCCAAGTTCTGCCAATTCTTCCCGCCATCATCCGATCGATAGATCCCATCCCCATAAGCCACGCTTCGCTGGCTATTGCTCTCGCCCGCCCCCACCCACACCACCGCCGGATCGTTCGGATCGAGCGTCACCCATCCGATGGAATACGATCCCTCCTTATCAAACACCGGAGTCCACGTCGTCCCATCATTCACCGTCTTCCACACTCCACCCGAAGCCACGCCCACGTAATACTCGAACTTGTTCTTAGGATTCACCGCGACCGCGATCACGCGCCCCGAAGCCACCGCTGGCCCAATCGACCGAAACTTCAACCCGGAAAAAGTGTCCGCCGTCATCCCACCCTTTTTCTCTTCCTTGGGCTCCTCCTTCTTCTGGTCTTTTTTCTTCTGATCCTTTTGATCCTTCTTCTGATCTTTCCCAGCCGCAGGCGCAGGCTGTGCCGTCTTGTCCGCATCCTTATCCTGACTCTGCGCGAATGCAGCAGGGCCCAGCAGAAGAAGAGCAAGTACAAAGCTCAGACAGACTGTTATGACGGAATGCCTTTGGGTGGCGCAGTCCATCGAAGGGCTTGCGAAGAACGACCGATTTGGGGTCGCGCAGCGCTTCAGCGCTGCGGTTAGAGCTCCATTAAAGCGGGCTTTAGCCCCCGAGGTACTCAGCAGAAAACTTTCGGCAGTCTCTCGATTCAATTTCACAAAGTGCTCCAATCAAAGTTTCCCAAAACCGATATGTATACAGGATTCCAGCCCGAGTTAGAAGCAGGATTTATCCGTACCACCCCAACTCTGTCATCTTGAGCGCAGGTTGCGCTTCGCAACGCGAAGCACAACCGGAGTCGAAAGATCCCTTGCACGACTACGCCACCGACAACCTCGCAAGGCGTTTCTACCACTGCGCCAAATGGCAAACTTCCTCCCACCCAAAATCTCCCGCAGGTTAAAATCACTCCCATGCCACCCAAGCCCCAAGGCCACGACACCCGCTACATGAAGATGCAGAAGAACTACTGCTTCGTCTGCGGCATGAACAATCCCGACGGCATGCGCCTCAAGTTCATCCTCGACGAAGCCCGCCAAACCTTCGTCTGCCGCTTCCGCCTCGGCAAGCGCTACACCGGACCCCCTGGCCACACCCACGGCGGCATCATCGCCTCCATCCTCGACGACGCCATGGGCAAAGTAAATAAGCTGCACCACGTCGTCGCCCTCACCCGCGAGATGACGGTCGAGTATCTC
>Ga0182015_10000976_pt1 | contig 39460 bp, 34 predicted proteins | sample 712P3MmetaG_FD_120478 | JGI IMG/M metagenome (GOLD analysis project Ga0182015, IMG submission 120478) | Permafrost microbial communities from Stordalen Mire, Sweden - 712P3M metaG | ecosystem: Environmental > Terrestrial > Soil > Wetlands > Permafrost | place: Sweden: Stordalen | collected...
GCAGCGGCAGCGGCAGCGGCAGCGGCAGCGGCAATAGCGGCAATAGCGGCAGTAGTAGTAGTAGTAGTAGTAGTAGTAGTAGTAGTAGTAGTAGTAGTAGTAGTAGTAGTAGTAGTAGCAGCAGCGGCAGTAGTAGTAGTAGCGGCAATAGCGTCGAGGGCAGCGACGCCGGCGGCGGCGGCGGCACCGTCTCGGCTCCCAGCGTCGCCACCGCGTCGGCAACCTCGGTCATGACGACGTCTGTCGAGCTCGAGGGATCCGTCGCCCCGAACGGCGCCAGCACGACCTACGCCTTCGAGTACGGCACCACGACCTCGTACGGGTCGAAGACCGCTACCGGCACTGTCAACGCGAGCGCGACCTCAGCGACCGTCTCGGTCCCGGTGGGCGGACTCCATCAATCGACGATGTACATCTTCCGGCTCGTGGCGTCGAACAGCAAGGGCACGAGGTACGGGTTGCCGCAATACCTGACCACCGCGACGAGCTCGTGCGTGACCGACCGCCAGACGGTGGCGAGCGATCAACAGACGGTCAAGAACCAGCAGCAGACCATCGACCTGCAACAGGCCAACATCTCGGCCACCGAGGCCGGCCAAAGCGTCAACCCGGCCACCATCGCCCAGGACAAGGCGGCCGTCACCCAGGACGAGCTGACGGTCACGTCCGACCAGAAGGCGGTGAAGGGAAACGTCCTCACCGCATCCATCAGCGGCGTGGTGACCCTGGTCAACGGGGCCGTGGGTGACTCGGTGAGCGGGAGCAGCAACTCCTCCTCGGGCAACTCGTCGAGCTCCGGTTCGGGCGCCTCTTCGAGCTCCGGTTCGGGCAACTCTTCCAGCTCCGCCTCGAATGCCTCTTCGAGCTCCGCCTCGTCGTCGGCGTTCATCACCATCGACGATCTGAAGCGCCTCGAGGTGGTCGCCGGATTCGCCGAGGCTGACGCCACGAAGATCGCCGTCCGCCAGCCGGCAACGGTCACGCTCGCCGCGCTGCCGTCTACCGAAGTCGCAGGTGTGGTGGCGACGGTCTCGCCCACCTCGGTGGTCTCGAACAACGTCGTCACCTACGACGAGACGATCATGCTGACGAACCCTCCGGCCGCCGTGCTCGACGGGATGACCGCGGATGTGAGTGTCGTCGTCGCTACCGCGACGAACGTGCTCGAAGTTCCGAGTGCCGCAGTGACGACCACAGGTACCTTCTCGACGGTGAGCGTCTTGAAGGGTGGCAAGCAGACCACCACCCGGGTCACGGTCGGCCTGGTCGGCAACTCCACGACGCAGATCCTGACCGGAGTCACCGCCGGTGAGTCGCTCGTGGAGCCGACGGCGACGGTCTCCTCCACGACCACGGGCTCGACCCCGGCGACACGCGGCGGCGGCTTAGGAGGCGGCGGTGGCGGCTTCGGCGGCGGCGGCGGACTCGGATGAGCGGCCGGCAGCTGTTCGGTCGTCGTGAGAAGTCGCTCTATGGACTTCGCCCCCTGCCGTCGCGCGGCGCCGCCGCGTCGGCGAAGTCGGCGCCCGGAGGCGGGCGGCGACCGGTCGTGGCGCTGCGATCGGTTTCGAAGACCTACACCATGGGAGAGGTCGAGGTGCAGGCGCTGCGCCAGGTGTCGCTGACGATCGAGGCCGGCGACTTCGTCGCCATCATGGGGGCGTCCGGCTCGGGGAAATCGACGATGATGCACATCATCGGGTGCCTCGACGTCCCGACGAGGGGCGGCTACTGGCTCGACGGAGTCGATGTGCGGGTACTCGACGAATCCGACCTCTCGCGGATCCGCAACCGCAAGATCGGCTTCATCTTCCAGAACTACAACCTGGTCCCTCGCACGACTGCGCTCGCGAACGTGGAGCTCGCCCTCGCCTACGGCGGTGTGAAGCCGAAGGAACGGCGCGCCCGAGCCGTCGCGGCGCTTCGCCAGGTCGGCCTCGAAGACCGCAGCGACCATCTGCCGAGCGAGATGTCCGGCGGCCAGCAGCAGCGGGCCGCCATCGCCCGGGCCCTCGTGACCGGCCCGGCGCTGATCCTCGCCGACGAGCCGACCGGAAACCTCGACACCGCGTCGAGCAACGAGGTCATGGCGATCTTTTCTCAACTGAACGACGAGGGCCGAACCATCGTCATCATCACCCACGAGCAGGACATCGCCTCCTATGCGAAGCGAATCGTGCGGCTTCGCGACGGGCAGATCTACGAGGACAGCCGCCTCGTTCCTATGCACTCGGCGCCGGCTCGAATGGATGAGCGGGAGGCACCGCAAGGCGCCGGGACCGCGTCCGCGAACCTGAGCGGAGGAGTGCCTTGAGCCTTCTCGACAATCTTCGCGTCGCCATCGGCGGCATCAATTCGAACAAGCTCCGGTCGGCGCTCACCACCCTCGGCGTGCTGATCGGAGTATCGGCGGTGATCATCCTCCTGGCGGTCGGCACCGGTTCCTCCCAAGCCGTCGAGAGCCGGATCAACCAACTCGGGACCAACACCCTGACGGTCTTCAACACCGGCCGGTTCGGACGCGGGGTCTCCGCAAACGGCACCCAGAGCCAACAGGCGTCGTTGACGATCGCGGATGTCAACGCCTTGCAGGACCCGAACAACGCCCCCGACGTGAAGTCCGTCTCCCCCGTCATCTCGACAACCGAGACCGCCACCTACGACGGCGCCACCTACAGCACCACGGTGGACGGGTCGACCTCCTCCTACCTGAGCGCCGAGGACTACTCGGTCGCGGCGGGCAGCGCGATCTCGAGCCAGGACGTCGCCTCGCACGCCCCCGTCGTCGATATCGGGTCCGACGTGGCGAGCAACCTGTTCACCACCTCCGAGAACCCGCTCGGCAAGACGATCATGATCGGTTCGACCAATTTCGAGATCATCGGCGTCCTCGCCTCGAAGGGCTCGAGTGGGCTGCAGGACCAGGATGCGGTGGCCATCGCGCCCTACACGGCGGTCGAGGATCACCTGACGGGCTACGCCCAGTCGTTCAGCGAGCTCATCGTGCAAGGCAAGTCCGCCTCGACCTTGAATCTCGCCGAGTCGGAGGTCGAGAACATCCTCGCGGCGCAGAATGACACGACGGTCGCCAATCTGCCGTTCCAGGTGCTGAACCAGGCGACACTGCTCAGCACGGTGCAGTCGACCTCGAGCACCTTCACGGTGTTGCTCGGTGCCGTCGCCGCCATATCGCTTCTCGTCGGCGGCATCGGCGTCATGAACATCATGCTCGTGACTGTCACCGAACGCACCCGAGAGATCGGGATCCGAAAGGCGATCGGAGCGCCGAAGTCCGCCATCCTCACCCAGTTCCTCTTTGAATCGGTCCTGCTGTCACTCATCGGAGGGGCCGTCGGCGTTGCCATCGGCGTGGTGGGAAGCCGTTTCAAGATCGCCGGCGTGCAGCCCGTCATCGCCCCCTATTCGATCGTGCTCGCCTTCGGCGTGTCGATCGCCGTGGGAGTGTTCTTCGGCTGGTACCCCGCCAACCGTGCCGCCTCACTGCGGCCGATCGACGCCCTTCGCTATGAGTGACAAGGGAGCCTCCATGCCAGACGACTCGAGGACCACCACCGAGCTTCCGCCGATCGGAGATTTCGACGCCGAGCCGGCCGCCGTCGGCGGAGCCCCGTGGGAGACCGCAGCCCGACCCGGACAGCCCGCCGGAGTTCCGGGCGATATCGAGCTCGACGACGAGTGGCCGGTGCGAAGCCCTCGGACCGGTCTGCGGATGCGGTTTCCGACGGCGGTGCTGCTGGCGCTCCTGATCGCCGCCGGCGGGATCTGGGGCGGGGCGGCCTTGCAGCGTTCCCGCGGGACGACGACATCCGGTGCCGGCGCGGCGGCCTTCGCACGGCTCGCGGGTGGCTTCCGCGGCGGGACGTTCGCGGGTCGCGGCGGCGTCGGAGGAGCCTCGAGCTCGAGCGCAGCCGCCGGCATCGTGACGGTCGTCCAGGGCAACATCCTCTATGTGACGACCGCCAGCGGAGGCCTGGTGAAAGTGGTGCTCGGGAAGACCACGACGTTCACCCTCATCTCGAAGAGCACCGTGTCCGGCCTGCGACCGGGCGACACCGTGATCGTGCAGGGAACCAAGGCGAAGAACGGCAACGTCGCCGCGACTTCGGTCGCCGCGACCGCGGCGGGACTGTCGCCGGCGGGCTGATCCGCAGCACTCAGGGATGCGCGCGCCGACGCCGACGCCGACGCCGACGCCGGCGCTCAGGGCGAAAGCTGTCGAGCCAGCGACGTCGGCACGACACCCGGACCGTCCGGATGCAGGATCGCACCCAACAGCTCGACCCCTTCGACGACGCGCGGCCCCGGTCTCGAGAAACAGGCGTTGGCGTCCACGGCGTAGACGCGGCCCAGGCCGGCTGCCTCGGGACGTCCGAGGAACGAACCCGCCTGGGACACGGCGCCGTCCAGGTCGAAGCCGCACGGCATGAAGACAGTCACGTCGACCGCCTCGGCGGCGATCTGCTCCCAGGAGATCCGCACTGATGGTTCACCGCCCGAGGCGAGCACGGGCGCCCCGCCCGCCGCCTCGACCATGTCGGGCACCCAGTGCCCGGCATTGAAGGGCGGATCCGGCCACTCGAGCGCCAGTACCCGCGGACGTCGACGCCCTCGCACGCGCGCCGCGACGGCGTTCAGCCTGCCCCGCAGGTCAGCCATCAGCAGCTCGGCCCGTGTCTCGGTCCCGGTCGCCGCACCCACCGAACCGATGCACTCGATCACCTCGTCCAGGCGCCCCGGGTCGAGCGACAGGACCCGTGCGTGGCAACCGATCACCGCCAGCGCCTCCTCGACGGCACCGGAAGGCACGGCGCAGACCCGGCACAGGTCCTGAGCCAGGATGAGGTCGGGATCGATGGCGCGGATCCGGGCGTCGTCGAGGGTGTAGATCGATTCGCCGGCGCGCAGCCGGGCGGTCACTGCGGCGTCGATCTGCTGGGCGGTGAACGACCCGTCAGTGGGAAGGACGGTCCCGGACACGACCGGTACCTCCCGCGCCGCGGCGGGGAAGTCGCACTCGAAACTGACACCGGCCAACTGATCGCCGAGACCGAGCGCGAACACGATCTCGGTCGCCGAAGGAAGTAGCGACACGATCCTCATCGCCCCATCCTCCCGCACCGGGCGTCCGGGCGAGTGCTCTGCTAGCTTGCCCCTGGCGGCTCCGGCCGTCCCGCTGCTGCGCAGGGGAAGTCCGGTCAAAGTCCGGCGCTGGCCCGCAACCGTAGGCGAGGTTCGTCCTCGCAAGCCGGGAAACTTGCCTGCAGTGAGTCCTACTAACCGTCGAGGAACACGGGGACTGGGATCCGGTACGGCAGCGGTATCTCAGCGCTTCTCCGGGATCCAGTAGCCGGGAGAGGACATCACATGCCCACGTCCGTCCGTTGGAGGGCCCGAGCCTGCATTGCGGCAACACTGCTGGCCGTCGGGTTGGCCGCCGTGCCCGCCACGTCAGCGGCAGCCGAGTTGCAATTGCCCACACCGAATGGAGCCGGAATCGCGACCGTGACGCCGGCGGAGGCGGGCGCCGGCTGGATCGCACGCGACGTCAGCCGCACCGGAGCGGTCATCGACGCCTATTCGTCCAAGCCCAGCGCCGGAGACACCGCCGATGCCATCCTGGCGCTCGTCGCCGCCGGCGACGGTGCCAACCAGGTCAAGTCCGCCTCGCGCTGGCTGCAGCACAACTTCGGCTCGTACGTCGCCCCGAAAGGTGCCGCCAACCCGGGGTCGCTCGGGCTCGTGATACTTGCCGCAGTCGCAGCCGGCGTGAACCCGAGGCGCTTCGGCGGCAACGGCGGCGCCAACGACCTCGTCACCAGGCTGCGGGCGACCGAGCGCCTCCACGGAAGCGAGGCGGGGGTCTTCGGAGCTCCGAAGTCGGCCACTGCCTTCAGCCAGTCCATCGCCCTCCTCGCCCTTGCGGCCGTGAAGGACACCGATTCCACGACCCGGCTCGGCGAGAGCTTCCTCAGCCACGAGCAGTGCGCGGACGGGGGATGGGAGCTCTCCCGGCCCAGATTGACCGCGGCCTGTCCGCGCCCCAACGCCAAGACCTACAGCGGTCCGGACACGAACTCGACCGCGATGGCCGTCATGGCGATCGTCGCCCTGGGCGGGAAATTCGCCCACAACCCAGTCGGGTTCTTCGCGCGGTCACAGGAAGCGGACGGATCGTTCGGCTACTACGGCATCGCGGGCGACGGGCAGGCCGGAGATCCGGACTCGTCCGCCGAGTCGGTCCAAGCACTGATCGCGCTCGGCGCGCTCGGCGAGAAGCGGTTCGTCCGCAGGGGTGTCACGCCCGAGCGCGCCCTCGTGAGCTTCCAGTACGGGTGCCATGCCGCCCCCGCCCGCCAGGGCGAGTTCCGCTTCGGCTCAGCCCCGAGCCAGCTGGCCACGCTGCAAGCGGTTCCGGCGGTGGCCGGCGTCGCCCTGCCGGTCAGGTCGCGATTGCTCTCGGCCGCCGAGCCCCGGTTGAGCTGCCCGACGAATTGAGCCGGGCCGTCGCCGACGCCGGCGCCCTGGCGCGATGACCCCTCGTCCTCAACGCCACCGAGCGCTCCTCTGGCACGCCGAGCCGCGACGAACCGCTGGGGGGCGGCTCCGCGTACTCGGCGTGCTGGGCCTCGTGGCGATGGTCTCGGGCGTCGGCGCGGCAACGGCCGTCGGGCCGGCAGACGCGACGTCGCGCACGACGACGACGACGACGCAGACCCACGGCGCCTCGCCGACCTGCACCGTCCCGGCGCACCTCGCGAAGGGTCGGATCGTTGTCCCGTTGGTCGTGGACTTCGGGGGACCGAACGGGAAGGTCCTCATCACGTGCGTCGTGACCACGCCCGGGGGCAACGGCGAGCAGCTGCTCGACGACCAGGCAGCCCGCCTCGGCTACCCGCAGCCGAGCTATTGCGTCTCGGGGCTGCTCTGGACGATCGACGGTTACCCGAGCAGCGGGTGCCCGGCAAACCCCGGCAGCGACGACGCCTACTGGGCGTACTTCCACGGCGGCACGACCTGGACGTACGCCACCGTCGGTCCGGCCGAGTGGAAAGTCTCGAGCGGAGACGTGGAGGGGTGGCGGTATGAGCCCGCCGGCAAGGCGGACGCGCCACGGACCAGCTCGCGCGCTCGGGCCCTCGAGGTGAGAGCAGCGTCGACGACGACCATCGCTACCACCAGCACGACGACGGTCACGACCCATCCGCCGCCGTCCCGATCGACCGGCGGCAGCGCGGGGCCGCGACGACCGCCGGGCAAGAGCGGCACCGGACCGCTGCCGTTCATCATCGGCGCCGCCCTCGTGCTCGTTCTCGGCGCCGCCGCGCTCGTGCGCACCCGACGAGCTCACCTGCGCTCGGCGTAGATGCTCCGCACCCGCCTGCAGCCGCTGCACCCCATCGCGTGGTGGTGCTGGGCCGGCGCACTTGCCGCTGCGGCAAGCCGAACGACGAACCTGCTCCTGCTCGGGCTCATCGTGGCCGTGTGCGCCTGGGTCGTCGCCGCCCGCCGCGGCAACAGTCCCTGGGCGCGCTCGTTCGGCGCGTTGCTGCGCCTCGGGGTCTTCGTCATCGTGATCCGCGTCGTCGTCCAAATCCTCTTCGGCGACCGAACGGCCGGCACGACGCTGTTCAGCCTCCCGGAGATCCCGCTTCCCTCCTGGGCGGCGGGGGTGACGATCGGCGGGCCCGTCACGGTCCAGGCCTTGCTCGGAGCAGCCAGCCAGGGCCTGCGCCTGGCGGCGATCCTGGCCTGCTTCGGTGCTGCCAACTCACTGGCGAGCTCGTTCCGTTTGCTTCGCTGCGTGCCCGCCGGCCTGTACGAAGTCGCCGTCGCGGTGACCGTGGCGATCACGTTCACCCCCCAGGTCGTGCTCTCGATCGCGAGGGTGCGCGACGCCCGCCGGCTCCGCGGTCGAGCGACGAGCGGCCTGCGCGGTTGGCGCGGCCTTGCCGTGCCCGTCCTCGAGAGCGCGCTGGAGCGCTCGGTCGCACTTGCGGCGTCGATGGACGCGAGGGGATTCGGACGCCGGGTGACCTCGTCCGGCCGGCGCCGTGCCACCGCGGTCGTGACCTTGGGGGGCCTCGTCGGTCTCGGCATCGGCCTGTTCGAGGTGCTCGACTCGGGCGGGAGCTCCGGGATCGGCCTCGCCGTCGTCGGCCTCGGCGGAGCGCTCGTCGTCGCCGGGCTCGTGGCGGGTTCGCACGGCCCGCGCTCGCGGTACCGTCCGGATCGCTGGCGTGCAGCCGAGTGGCTGGTCCTCGCCGCAGGCCTGGCAGCAGCTGCCGGCGTGGTGGTGACGGGCCACACCGACCCGAACGCTCTCAGCCAGCCGCTCTACCCCCTTGGGTTGCCGGCGCTGCCGCCGGTCGCGCTCGCCGGCATCCTCCTCGCCGCCCTGCCGTCGGTGATCGCACCGGCGCTCGTGCCGATGCGGGCGACCCTGCATGGGGCCCTCGCGTGATCACCTTCGACCGGGTGACGGTCACCTACCCCGACGCGACTGCGCCCGCCCTCGAGAACGTCAGCCTCATCATCGAAGAGGGCCAGCTCGCCCTCGTGATCGGCGCCACCGGCGCCGGCAAGTCGACGCTGCTGCGCTGCGTGAACGGACTCGTGCCGCACTTCTCCGGTGGGCGCCTGGACGGCGCGGTGACGATCGACGGCCGCAGCACCGAGCAGTACCGGCCCCGCGACCTCGCCGACGTCGTCGGCTACGTCGGCCAGGATCCTGACGCCAGCTTCGTGGCCGACACGGTCGAGGACGAGCTCGCGTATGCCATGGAGAACCTCGGTGTCGACCCGGCGACGATGCGCCGGCGGGTCGAGGACGTGCTCGACACCTTGAACCTGCACGCGCTGCGACAGCGAGCGATCACCTCGCTCTCGGGCGGCCAGCGCCAGCGGGTCGCCATTGGCGCCGCCCTTACCGCTGCGCCGCGAGCGCTCGTGCTCGACGAGCCGACCTCCTCGCTCGATCCCGTCTCGGCCGAGGAGGTGCTGGCCTCCCTCGCCCGGCTCGTGCACGACCAGGGCGCGACGATCCTCGTCGCCGAGCACCGGCTGGAGCGCATCGTGCACTTCGCCGACGTGGTCGTCGCGCTCGGCGCCGGCCCCGCAGAGGTACGGCTCGGCCCACCGACCGAGATCTTCGCGACTTCCGAGCTTGCGCCCCCCGTTGTCCGCCTCGCCCGGCAGGCGGGGTGGACGCCGGTTCCGCTCTCGGTGCGAGACGCCCGGCGCCACGCGCCCGGGCTGCGGCAGCGACTGGCGACCGCAAAACGGCCCGCCCCCACCGTCACCCGCGGTGATCGCATCGCCCGGGTCAAGTCCCTGAGCGTCAGCTACGGACCGATCCCGGCTCTGGCGGAGGTGACCATCGATCTGCACGCCGGCGAAGTCGTCGCCGTCATGGGGAGGAACGGGGCCGGCAAGTCGACCCTGCTCCACCACCTCGTCGGGCTGCGCCGGGCAAGGCGCTCCGCCGTGGAGGTGCTCGGACGCGAGCCCGCCGCGCTGTCCGCCTCGGAGGCCATCCGTCTCGTCGGCCTGGTGCCCCAGGACCCGGGGTCGCTGCTCTGCGCCGAGACCGTGGAGGCCGAGTGCCGGTCCGGTGATCACGACAGCGGGCTTCCGGCAGGCACGACGCGAGCAATGCTCGAGTCGCTCGTCGCCGGTATCTCCCCCGGCTCGCATCCGAAGGATCTCTCCGAGGGCGAGCGCCTCGCCGTCGCGCTCGCCCTCGTGCTGGCGCCGGAGCCGCCGTTGCTGCTGCTCGACGAGCCCACCCGGGGCCTCGACTACCGAGCCAAGGAACGGCTCGCCCGCCACCTGCGGGCATTGGCAGGCCGCGGCCACTGCGTCGTCGTCGCTACCCACGATGTCGAGCTCGTCACCGAGGTGGCCGACCGGGTCGTCGTGCTGGCCGACGGCGAGATGATCACCGACGGACCGGCGCGTTCCGTCGTCTGCCACTCGGCCGGCCTTGCGTCTCAGGTGGCCCGGATACTTGCTCCTGCCGAGTGGCTGACCGTCGAGGAGGTCGCCGCCGCGCTCGGCGAGCCGCTCGTCGGAGAACGGAGTTCCCGATGACGGCCGGAGCCCGCCAGCGCGGCGTCGGTCTCGACCGGCTCGGCGGCCTCGCCATCGGACTCGCCTCGTTGATCGGCGCCGTCGCCTTCCTTTGGCCGTTCTTCATCCACGCGCACGGGTCGCAGAACCAGGCGCATGCGGGTGACGCACCTTGGATCATCGCCGCCTTGCTCCCGCTGCTGCTCGTGGCCGTGCTCGGCGAGTTCAACTCCGGCGGCATCGACGCCAAAGGGGTCGCCATGCTGGGGGTGCTCGCCTCCTGCGGCGCCGCGCTCCGGCTTCCCTCGGGCGGAGCAGCCGGATTCGAGCCCGTCTTCTTCCTGCTCTTCCCCGCCGGCTACGTGCTCGGGCGCCACTTCGGCTTCCTCCTCGGCGCCCTCACGCTGTTCGCCTCGGCGCTCGTCACCGGCGGCGTGGGTCCCTGGCTCCCCTTCCAGATGATGGCTGCGGCCTGGATGGGCTACGGCGCCGGCTGCCTGCCGCGCCTTCAGGGCCGGCTCGAGCTCGGGATGCTCGCCGCCTATGCGGCGGCCGCCTGCCTCGCCTACGGACTCCTGCTTGACCTGTGGTTCTGGCCCTTCGGCACGGGCACGTCCACAACGCTGTCCTTCCAGCCCGGCGCCGGCGTGGCCCACAACCTCGTGCGGTTCTTGCTGTTCCATTTCTCGACGGCCCTCGGCTTCGACCTGCCCCGGGCGGCGCTGAACGCGGGTCTCATCCTCGTTGCCGGTCGGCCCGTGCTCGCCGCGCTGCGGCGGGCGAGCCATCGTGCCGCCTTCGGCGCACCGGTGGAGATCGCGCCCCATCCACCCGGCTAGAACGGGGGTCAACGGGCGGGATAACTTCACGCGCGAGATCCGAAGAGAGATGCGATGCCGCCTGCACGTGAAAATTCGATGGACCATGTGGTCCTGGTCCTCTTCGAGAACCGCTCGTTCGACAACCTGCTCGGCCACCTCTACCAGCCCGGTGAGGTTCCGTCGTTCGAGGGTGTGATCGGCAAGGACCTGAGCAACCCGATCCCCGGGTGGGCCGAGCACGGCGCCGGGCGCAAGGTGGTCCCCTACGCAGTCGCGAGCGACATGGACGCGCCGAACCCCGACCCGGGCGAGGAGTACCAACACACCAACACCCAGCTGTTCAACGTGTTGGACGACGGCAACCGCTTCAGGGACGCCACGCAGATGGCCGCACCCTACAATGCGCCGGCCGGCGGCCAGAAGCCCACGATGGACGGTTTTGTCGCCGACTACATCAGCTTCTTCACCGTCGAGACGGGCCGGCAGCCGACCTTTGACGAATACCGGCAGATCATGACCGGCTACACGCCCGAACAGGTCCCGGTCATCAGCGCGATCGCTCGCGGGTTCGGCGTGTTCGACCACTGGTTCAGCGAGGTCCCGTCGCAGACCTTGACCAACCGCTCGTTCTGGACGGCGGCTACCGCATCGGGCTTCGTAGTCAATCGGCCCATGAGCAACTTCATGCGCCACAACGGCGCCGAGACGATCTTCGACCGGCTCGAGCGACTCGGGAGGACCTGGAAGATCTACGTGCTCGAGCCCGACCCGATCTCCTTCACCGGGATGCTCCACATGGCGCGCCTCAAGGCGCGTTTCGCCACCAACTTCGTGCCTTTCTCGGAGTTCGAGCAGGATGCGGCGGCGGGCACGCTCCCCAGCCTCTCGCTCATCGAGCCGAACCTGCTGGCGGGCCACGGCGACTACCACCCGGCGTTCGGGCGGGCGCTGCTCCCCGGAGTCGAGGTCCCGATCGATCCCCCTTCATCGATCCTCGCCGGAGAGGCGTTCCTGGCGCGCATCTACCAAGCCATGAAGACAGCACGCTCGGCGGTGGGCTCGAATGCCTTCAACACGACGCTGTTCATCGGCTGGGACGAGCCCGGTGGCACCTACGACCACGTGCCACCGGGGCCGGTCCCGCCACCCGACCCGTCGGCACCAGCAGGCGAGCTCGGCTTCCGGTTCGACCGGTCCGGGTACCGGGTCCCGGCCATCATCGTCTCGCCCTGGGTGGCGCAGCGAGCCGTATTCAACGACGAGTACCGGCACACCTCGATGATCGCCACGCTTCGGGCGGTGTGGAATCTCGGTCAGCCGCTCACTGCCCGCGATGCTGTCGCCCGGCCGTTTCACCAACTGCTCGACCTCGAGGCGCCCCGCGACCCCGACACGTGGCCGGAGGTGACCCCGCTCCCGGTGGCCGCCTTCCAGCTGGAGCGCGTCGCGGCCGGCGAGGCCCTCAGCACACTGGGCAAACATCTCTGCCACGGCCTCCTCCATTACGAACGAGAACTCATGACGACGGTTTCCGAGAAGCAGTTCGACCCCGATTCCGAGATCTCCCCGGCGTTGGCCCTCGACATCGTGAATCGGATCGCGGTGCGGCACTTCCCCAAGCTCGCCCGAAGCGCGACGAAAGAAGAGGGATCGGTCAGCGTGCGCCGAACCACTGCTCCCGCAAGGGGAACAGATACCGGTCGGTCACCGCATTGAGGACACGGCGGGCGTCACCGAAATGACTCGCCATATGGCCGGCGACGGCCAACGTACTCGTCACCGGGTAACCGGCCGCCTTGGCGGAGGCGACGGCGGCCGCGTACCAACGGGCTCCGAGGAGCTCGAGGAGGCCTTGGGCTCCGAGGTCCGCCGCCCGGTCGCTGCCCACACCGGACAGTCGCAGCAGGCGATCGGTCGCTGCCCCGGCGCCGAGCGGCGGCGGATGGTCCGGGAACACCCCGAGCAGGAACAGGGCCAGGTCGCCAAGCCGGCGGTAGACCCCGGGACGCTCGCCGGCCCCGACGACGTCGAGTAGTTCGGCGAAGCGCGCCGGGTCGAGCTCGCTGAAGCGCCGGCGGCGCCACCCACGGGCGGTGCGCGTCCAGGTGACCCCGCTCGTCACCCGCGTGTACGACGCCAGCAGCTCGACGAGGAAATACCGCCGCTCCGGCTCGGACAACAGCGCCCGCAGCGCCACCACGTCGAAGACCGGGATGCGCACTCGCCGTGCCCACCGCTCCTCGACGAACGTGGCGGTCTCCAGCGCTTCGGCAGTCCGGTGTACCGCGGTGGCGAACGCGAGGAAGGGCGACACTCCGACCGACATCTCGGGGCGCTGGTCCGGCCCGAAGACCGCGGCTTCCATGGCGGGCGACCCGAACGCGACACTGACCGGGACCTCCGCCCCGGTGGTGTCGCGCAGCAGTCGCCGGTCGGCGTCGCTGAGATGCTGACGGTAGAGAAGCTCGATGTCGGCCATGCCCGTCCTCGAGCGTAGGTCGGTGAACGACACAGTCGGCGGCACCCGTGGTGCCTGCCGAAGCCCTCAGTCGATGACCGTTATATAGGCGCCGGCCAGAGCTGCCGTCTGCTGGTCAACGTCGCCGGCGCGTCGATCGGCATGGTCCTGCTGAAAGTGCGCAAAGGCCTTGGTCGAGGCAATCGGGTTCACCTCGTCGTCGCCATGGTTGTGGAAGGACACGTGCACGAACGAATTGTCGGCAAGCCGGAGCACGATGTAGCTGACGTTGTCCGGCTTGGCGGTGGCCAATTCCTCAAATACGGCTTCGACTCGTCGCTGGTTCTCATCTGCCGCCGCAGCAGACTGCGTCGCGTATCGTGTCACCAATCGCTTCTGCATAAGAAAGACTCCATTCTCCGATGCCGGACAGCGACGCGGTGGCGTCCGAGGCGTCGCGACTGTACCGGGATCCTGTTCTCTGCCGTGCCGACAAAGCACCAACCGGTATCGCCCTCGACCATCAACGTGAGTCGGCATGGAGAACTCGGGTTCCTTCGCGATCGGAGCCGTTCTCGAGACGACGAGACGGCGTTTGCGCCGATTTGAATACTTATAGCTAACGTGGCCACGGGCCAGCGCCCTGCAGGGAAGATCTCGAGCCAAGGGAGGACACGTCGGATGCCTACGACGCCGCACGTCACAGCCGGAGCAGCCGGGACAATCGATGTCGGTGGCGATCTCACCGTGAATCGCCTTGGACTCGGGGCAATGCGCATCACCGGTAGCGGCATCTGGGGGGAACCCCCGGATCGCGAGCAGGCAAAGAGCGTCTTGCGGCGGGCGATCGAATTGGGTGTCAACTTCATCGATACGGCCGATTCCTACGGTCCGGAGGTCAGCGAGAACCTCATCGCCGAAGCGCTGCATCCCTATCCGACCGACCTCGTCATCGCGACCAAGGGAGGTTTGGTACGCCCTGGACCGGGACGCTGGGAAACCGATGGACGCCCCGAACACCTTCAGCAGGCCTGCGAAGCAAGCTTGCGTCGCCTGCGGCTCGACCAGATTGCCCTCTACCAGTTCCACCGGATCGATCCGAAGGTTCCGGTCGCCGAATCAATCGGTGCCCTGGCGCAGCTGAAGGAGGAGGGGAAGATCCGCCATATCGGAGTCTCGAACGTCACCGAGCCCGAGCTGCGCGAGGCCCAGAAGACGACACCGGTCGTGTCCGTCCAGAACAGGTTCAACGTGGGCGATCGGTCGTCGGAGCCTCTGGTGGATCTCTGCGAGCAGGAGCAATTGGTCTTCTTGCCTTGGGCACCCATCCTCGACTCCGATCGCGCTTCGGCGGTGCGCGACGCGGCCGAGCGGCATGGCGCGAGCCTCCGCCAGATTGCCCTCGCCTGGATGCTCGCCCGGTCTCCGCAGATCCTTCCCATCCCGGGAACTGGCAGCATGGAACACCTCGAGTCCAATGTCGGTGCCGCCTCGATCGCCCTGAGCGGAGAAGAGGTCGCAGCGATCACCGGGGAACTCTGAGTCGATCGCCTCCGTTCTCTCGGACAGTCTTGGCTTTCCAGGGGCGAGCGCCCATTTCCTGGCCGCGACATACTGCTCGGGGACCGTGACGCGCTCGTGAGACTCGTGCCCGTCGGAGTCGACTCGGGCCTCGTTTCCCCAGAGGAGGAATCATGATTGCAACGACCTTCGGTGTAGGACAGGTGGTGTACTCCATCCTCTGGTTCTTCCTGTTCTTCATCGAGATCTGGTTGATGGTCTCGGTCTTCATCGACATCTTTCGTAGTCACGACCTCAAGGGCTGGGCGAAGGCCCTCTGGGTCGTGCTGGTGCTGGTGCTCCCGATCATCGGGATTCTCGCCTACTTCATCTTCCGCGGGGACAAGTTGCGCGCCCACCAAATCCAGGCGCAGCAGTTCCAGGAGCAGTCATTCCGCCACTACCTGCAGCAGGTGACCGGCACTTCCCGCTCCCCGGCCGAGGAGCTGTCACGGCTCGCCGACCTGAAGCGAGATGGCGTGATCTCCGAGGACGAGTTCCAACAGTTGAAGTCCCGGGTCATCCACCAAGCCTCGGACTCGGGCAGTGACTCGACTGATCACTGAGGTCTGTGGAGGCGAGACGTGAGCGGCTGGGGCGCGGACGGATGGGCGGTGCAACCGGGGCAGGGGCGGCGCGTCGACTCGGGCGCGTCGTGGCTGGAGGTCCTGCTGCGCGGGTCCGACGTCGACGGCGCGATGGGGGTCTTTGTCTTCACCCATTCTGAGATCCTCGAGAACCCGCCGCACGCCCACCTCGGATTCATGAAGACGCTCTTTGTCTTGGAAGGCGCGTACGACTTCCGGGTAGGAGACGCGACGTTCTCCGGCGGACCGGGAACGCTCGTCGTCGTACCGAAGGGCAGCCAGCACGCCTTCACCACCAGCAGCGGAGGTCGCATCCTGTTCGCGTGCTCCCCGTCCGGCAATGAGGAGATGTTCCTGGAGATGGGTCGGCTGGACCAGGGCGCGCCCTCGCAACAGATGGCGGAGATCAGAGCGCGCTTCCAGACCGTCGACCTCCCGGGCGGCGCCGGGGCGCCGTGGCGGCCGGACCGCTGACCGCCAGCTCGCCGGAGATCCCGGGCGTGCGGGGTCTCGACGTTCCGGAGCTCAGCCCCCTTCGCCCGAGGACCCTCCCGCCGGCGCCAGTGCATCGAGCAGGCTCTTGGGCACCGGCGCCATCGTGCATGAGGCGATCACCTGCCCAGCACCGAAGACGACGGACATCGAACATCGCGACAACACGTTCCCGGTGTGCAGCGCTATCGACGCGAGGCGGCGCCCCCCTGCCAGCAGCACGAGGTGGTCACCAGCGGCCATCTCGAGGGTTCCGGTCACGGTCACACCGGCGATCCGGACCGCGATCAGTCCCCCGCCCGGCAGACTGACGGGAAGTCCGGACATCGCCGAAAGATTTGCGGCCGTGATCGTGAGCGACGCCGTGGCCGAGCCGATCCCGGTCACGTCCACTTCCTGGTGGGCCAACAAGCCCGAGCGCGAGACCGACACGTCGTGCAGGTCGAGTACCAGCCGCTGTGCCGGCAGGTCGAGGACTCCGCCCACAATCACCCTCGTCACCGTGAACGAGACGTCGTGCAGCGTCACCGAGACGTCCGGCACCCGGCCTTGCCCGAAGATGTAGGCGAGCACGGGAAACGGTCCCACCGTCGCGCTGGCCGATGCCGCCCGAGTGGCGAGCCGTGCCCGGCTGGCCAACTGCGACTCGGCGACCGCCGTGGCAACCTCGTTGGCGACGACGAGCACGACGGCTACGAGGACCACACCGACGACCAACCGACGAAGCCGGCGCCGGCGCATGTCTTCTTTCTACCCGGTGCGGCCTGGGGCCACCGTCGGGAATCAAACGACCTTCTTCCAACTATCGGAATATAGATCTACTATTAGGAATATGTCGGAGGCGAGTACGGGATCCGCCGAGAAGGACACGACCCGAACGCGTGCGCTGGTCGGCTCTGATCGGGTCCTCGCCGTACTCACCGAGCTGGCCCAGCATCCAGATGGTGTCGGGCTGGAGGAGCTGGCACGCAGGGTCGACAGTCCCAAGCCGACCGTGCACCGGGCACTTGCCTCGTTGCGGCGCGCCGGGTTCGCTGCCCAGAACCGCCGCGGCCATTACGTGCTAGGGGACGAGCTCATCCGCCTTGCGTTCTCCAACCACGACGCCCGCCCCGATCACCTGCGCGTCGTGCCCATACTCGAGCAGCTGGCAGCGCGCCATGGCGAAACGGCGCACTTCGCGGTCCTGGAGGGCCGATCGGTGGTATACCGATCGAAGGTCGATCCCGTTGGGGGAGCCGTCAAGCTCACCTCCGTCGTCGGCGGGCGCAACCCGGCCCACAGCACCGGTGTCGGCAAGCTGCTGCTCTCCTATCTACTTCCGGACGACGACGCCGTCGCCGCCTGGGTCAGCACCGGAGGCGAGCTGGAAAAGCGGACCGCCAGGACCAAGACCACCGTCGATGATCTGTGCGCCGAGCTCACCGTGATCAGGCAATGCGGGTACAGCTCCGAGGAAGAGGAGAACGAGCTCGGCATCAGCAGCCTCGCGCTCCCGGTCTTCTTCGCCTCCTCGGCCCTCCCCAGCGGAGCCATCAGCGTCAGCGCCCTCATCTACCGCACCCCGCTGGCCCAGCTCGTCGACGATTTGCCGGCGATCCGGGCGATCGTCAACCGCGACATCCAGGAGGCGGCCGGGTGATCGGCTATCGGGCCGTGGCGGCGTCGACCGACGCCTACGAGCTCGCCGAGGGCCCGCTATGGGATTCCGAGCGTGAGCGGGTGCTCTGGGTCGACGTCAACGCCGGTCAGGTCTGCATCGGCGACCTCTGCAATGGTCAGGCAGTACTCAGCGCTCGGGTACACCTCGAAGGAACGGCGGGCGCGGTGGTCTGTTCGACCGCCGGCGAGCTGCTGATCGCCGGAGCGCGCGAGCTGCACACCATCGGTGCCGACGGCATCCACACCGTGGGCACACAGCTCATCGCGGCGGGCAGGGCCAGCAGGCTCAACGACGGGGCATGCGATCCGGCCGGGCGATTCTTGGTCGGAAGCATGGCTCTCGACGGTCGTCAGCGGCAGGAGGTCCTGTACCGGATCGATCCCGGCGGCGAGATCACCGTCATCGACGACGACCTGACGCTGTCCAATGGTCTGGCGTGGTCCCCCGGCGGCACGAGCTTCTACAACGTCGACAGCATTCCGGGCGTGGTCTGGGTGCGGCGCTACGACCCTTTGCGAGGGACCGTGGGCAAGCGGGTCGAGCTGCTGCACATCGACGAGGGCATGCCGGACGGGCTTTGCGTCGACGTCGAAGGAAACCTTTGGATCGCCATCTGGGGAGCCGGACAGGTGCGGCGCTACACACCAGGCGCCGAGCACGTCGCCACCGTGGAGGTAGCGGCCCCCAACGTCTCCAGCGTGGCCTTTGTGGGCCGCGACCAGAATGTCCTGCTGATCACCACAGCCCGAGAGGGGCTTTCCCCCGAGCAGTTGGCGGAGTTCCCCCACTCAGGCTTGCTCTTCACCGCCCAGGTGGACGTGACCGGGCACCCCACCACGCCCTGGGTGAGTCGGTGAAGAGATCCCTGATGGTCGCGCATCAGTAGGTCGCGCGGCCGCCGCTGATGTCGTACACGGCACCGGTCGAGAAGGTGACCTCGTCGGAAGTGAGCCAAAAGACCAGTGCCGCAACCTCATCTGCCTGCCCGAGCCGTCCCATCGGAATGCGGCTGACCATGTAATCGAGCACCTCCCGGGTGGTGGTGGCGTTCATGGGCGTCTCGATGACGGCGGGCGCGATCGAGTTGACGAGCACGCCGCTCGTCGCAAGTTCCTTACCGAGCGCCTTGGTGAGGCCGATCACTGCAGCCTTGGAGGCCGAATACGCGGCGATGTTTGGATTGCCCTCCTTACCCGCGATGCTCGCGATATTGACGATTCGCCCCCAGCCCTTCTCTCGCATGGCGGGGATGACGGCGCGGCACAGGTTGAACACGCCATTCACGTTGACCGAGAACGTCTCCTGCCACTCCTCGTCGCTCGTCTCCCAGAATGGCTTGTTCGGGCCAACGATCCCGGCGCTGTTGACGAGGATGTCGACGGGACCGACCTGCCAGACCACCGCGTCGACGGCCGCGGAGTCGCTGACATCGAGTTGATAGTCGGCGCCGGCAGCCAGGTCGAGGGAGACCACTTCAACGCCCTCTCGCCGAAGTCTCGCCACGCACGCGGCTCCGACCCCGCTCTCGCCACCGGTCACGATCGCCCTTCTCATCGCTGACTTCCTCTCGGTTCGGCTCGGCCGTTTGAGGCGACTTCAGTGAGACTCACGCGTGACCCGATGTCCGCTCGAGCCCACCAGGAAGTCGAGATCGGCCCCAGTGTCGGCTTGCATGACGTGGTCGACATAAAGCTTCGTCCAGCCGCGGGTGGGAGCTGCATAGGCGGCCTCGCTCTCGGCGCTTTGCTGGCGCTTTTGCAGCTCCTCGTCCGAGACGTCGAAGCTCAGTGAGCGGCTCCCTACGTCCACTCGGATGATGTCGCCGGTCCGCACGAACGCCAGCGGTCCGCCGGCCGCGGCTTCCGGTGCGACGTGCAGGATCACCGTCCCGTAAGCGGTGCCGCTCATGCGGGCGTCGCTGATACGCACCATGTCGCGCACGCCCTGCTCGAGCAGCTTGCGCGGGAGCGGCAGGTTTCCGACCTCCGGCATGCCCGGGTAGCCGCGAGGACCGCAGCCGCGAAGTACCAGGACGGAATCAGCGCTCACGTCGAGGTCAGGGTCATCCAGACGTTCCCGTAGGTCTTCGATGCTGTCGAAGACCACGGCACGGCCGACGTGTTGCAGCAGTTCGGGGCTGGCTGCGGCGGGCTTGATGACCGCGCCGCGCGGGGCCAGGTTCCCGCGCAGAACCGCGATGCCGGCGTCCGACATCAGCGGCGAATCGCGCGGCAAGATCACCGTGTCGTCGTAGACGGGCCGGTCGATCAGGTAATCGACGAAGGGTCGGCCGGTGACGGTGATCGGTTGGCGATGGAACAGCTCCTTCACCTGGGACAGCGCGGCGAGGACCCCGCCGGCACGATAGAGGTCGTCCATGAGGAACTCGCCGGAAGGCTGCAGATTCACCATCAGCGGAACATCTCGACCGGCCGCGTCGAAGTCGGCGAGCGTCAGATCGACGTCCAGGCGACCGGCGAGGGCGAGCAGGTGCACAACCGAGTTGGTCGAACCGCCCACCGCGGCTACGGCGATGATGGCATTCAGGAACGATTCCCGAATCATGATGTCGCTCGGCTTGCGGTCGTCCCGGATCATGTCGACGATGAGACGACCCGTCTCGTGCGACATCGCGAGCAGTCTCGAATCCGGCGCGGGGGTACCGGCGAATCCGGGGATGGTCATCCCAAGTGCCTCGGCGACGACCGCCATCGTGGACGCCGTTCCCATCGAGTTGCAATGACCTTTGCTGCGAATCATGGATGCCTCGGACTGCAGGAACTGTCCGTTTGTCATCTCGCCGCCGCGAACCTCTTCGCTGAGTCGCCAGACGTCGGTGCCGCAGCCGAGAGCCTCTCCACGGAAGTGGCCGCTCAGCATCGCCCCGCCGGGGACGACAACGGCCGGCAGATTGACGGATGCCGCCGCCATCAGCAAGGCCGGAATGGTCTTGTCGCAGCCGCCGAGGAGCACGAGCCCGTCGATCGGATTGGCGCGGAACAACTCTTCCATCGCCATTGCCGCCATGTTCCGCCACAGCATCGCCGTCGGCTTGACCTGTGTCTCGCCGAGCGAGACCACCGGAAGATTGTACGGAACGCCGCCGCCTTCCCAGATGCCCTGCTTGACGCTCTCGGCGACCTCGTTCAGGTGCAGGTTGCACGGGACCAGATCGGAGGCGGTGTTGGCAATGGCAATCTGGGGCTTCGACGCGTCGAGCGCGTTGTCCGGGAGACCCCTCCGCATCCAGGCACGGTGAAGGTAGGAGTTCCGATCCTGCCCTGAATACCACTCTGCACTTCGTAGGTCAGTCAAGATCCTCAACTTCCATCTATTGGAATATCATGTTGTTATTCGGAATTGCAGAATACTATGGCACAGTAAGTCGACCCAGAACAGTGAAGGAGAGACGAGTGACACTCTGCACTTCGCGCCTCGGCACGCAGCTCAAGTGCGTCATCTCGCCTCCCCCTTCAGGCCAGTAGTGCGCGCGCTCGTCGTCGAAGGTCCGCGCCGCGCGGGTGTCCAGGATGTGACCGCGCCCGTGCCCGAGTGGGGACAGCTGCTCGTCGACGTCGAACGCGTCGGTATCTGCGGAACCGATGTCGAGCTCTACAGCGGCGAAATGGCGTACTTCGGCCAGGGGCTCACCCATTTTCCGTTGCGTCTCGGCCACGAGTGGACCGGCCGTGTCTCCGCGGTCGGACCCGAGACCGATCCCTCGTGGATCGGAAAACGGGTCACCGGAGACACGATGCTCGGCTGCGGCAGTTGCCGATTCTGCTTGGCCGGTAAGCACTATGTGTGCCCCGACCGCAACGAGGTCGGAATCACCGATGGCCGGCCGGGTGCGCTGGCCGAACAGATGCTCGTCACCGCTCGCTTCGCTCACGCCATTCCGGACGGCATGAGCGTGACGGCGGCAGCGATGGTCGAGCCGGGAGGCAACTCGCTGCGCGCGGTCGAGGCCGCTGGTCTGTCATCAGGCGGTCGCCTGCTGATTCTCGGTTGCGGCACGATCGGCCTTCTCGCGGCTCAAATCGCCCTCGCTCGCGGCCTGGACGTGCACGTGGCTGGAACCCGACCGAGCTCGCTTCACCTTGCCCGTGAGCTGGGCGTGCGGCACACCTACGAGATCTCAGACTTGCAGGGGGACCCGAGCCCGACCTTCGAGGCGGTAATCGACGCAAGCAGTGCCGACACGATGCCAGCGCTCTGCATCGATCTCGTGGACCCGGCCGGCCGCGTCGTCTATGTCGGCCTGTCCTCGACGCCGAGCCTGATCGACACCCGCGCGCTCGCGCTGCAGGATGTCACGGCGGTCGGCATCCTGTCCGGCTCTCCTGGCCTGCTGGGCACGATCGAGCTCTTTGCCTGCGGGGTCGTCAACCCTGAGGCACTTGTCAGCGAAGTCATCGGACTTGACGAGGTCGCATCCCGCCTCGAAGGCAAACGCGGCGAGGACTCGGGTGCCGGCCCAAAGGTGCACGTGGACCCGCGGAAGGGCTGAATCAGATCTTTACGCTGGTCAAGCGGTGGGCCTCGCCGAAACTGTTGCCGATGCCTTGCTCTCGCCTGCTTGGGTTCTCGCCGCTACCGAGAAGTAGTAGCGCTTCCCGTTGGTGAGCGCCCCGACAGTTGCGGTTGATCTCGTGCCCGAGACCGTCGACGTCCGGACCACTTTCATCTCACATGGCGACTTGCCGGGAGCGCACACAGAGACCGTGATCAGGTAGTCGGCGATCGCGTCGCCGCCGTTCTGGGCTGGCGCGACCCAGCTCAGCCGGACCCACTTGTTGCCGTCGGCGGCTGACAGCTCACGTGGAGCAGATGGCGGTACCGCCGGGACGCGGATCGTCACGGTTTCGGCGGGTGGGCCGAGGCCGGCCTCGGTCAGTGCCGAGACGACAAAGGAGTAGACCGACCGAGGCGAGAGACCGCTGAACTTCGCCGAATCCTCGCTCGCTCCCACCCTGATGGTGGTGCCCGCTGAGTCCCTGATCTCATAACCGATCACAGGACCGTCGTCTTTCCTGGCCGCCCGTGACCACCTGAGCGTCACGGCACGACCCTCTGTCGTCGCATCGACATTCTCCGGTATTCCGACAGAACTGTAGGGCGTTCCATCGACCAACTGTGACGGCAAGCCATAGCCGTATTGGTTGAACGCTCCCACCTTGACGTCGTATTGGACGCCGTTGCGGAGGTTCGCAAAAACGACTGACGTCGCGCTCGCATTTACTCTCTGCGAGGCGCCATTTGACAGCTCGACGATGTATCCGGCCGGAGGTCCTGGCGGTGGGCTCGGCCCATCCGGCGGCGCCTCCCATGCGACGGTCAGCGATCCTGACCCCGAAGTTGTCCGGACGGACCCGGGCACACCGGGCGGCAGATCGTAGAGAACCAAGGGCGGCGACCACGCGGATGGCGGTCCGGTTCCGGTCGACGCGATCGCAAAGACCCGGAAGTAGTAGATCTGTTCGAGGAGCAGACCCGAGACGTCCGCCGAAGTTGCCGTCGGACCCACCGTGATCGAGCCTCCTGCGCTCGTCGTGACCTCATAGCCCCCTACGGCCACTCCGGCCACCGGTGCCGGCGGCGCCCAAGTCACGGTGACGTCGTGGTTGGAGCCTGCAAGCGCGGAGATCAGGGTCGGCGCTCCGACTGCGCCGTATGGGGTCACTTCTTGCGACACGGCGTCCCATTCGCTATCTCCGAACGCACTCAGCGTCTCAACGGCGAATAGATAGCCGGTCCCGTCCGTGAGACCGGTGATATCGAGCGAAGTGGTGTCCGCTCCGACCGTCTGAGGACCGGATGGCGCGCCAGAGATCGTGTAGCCGCTCACAGGCGCTGCGCCCGATGTCGGCGCTGGGGCGGTCCAGGTCAGCTCGACCGACTGGTCGCCAGCCGTCGCGACGACGTTCGTTGCCGAGCCCGGCGCACCGAGCGGGACGACCGGCGCCGACGGAGCCGAGCTCGGATAAGTCCCGTTCTGGTTCACGGGTGTGACGGTAATCGTGTAGGCAACACCGTTCGTGAGCGGTCCACCGACTCCCCCGGAGGTGACGTCGCCGGCGACCGACGAGGACATCCCGCCTGGCGACGCGGTGAGCGTGTACGAGTCGATGACGACCCCGGCTCCGAGCGAAGGCGCCGTCCAGGTCACGCTTGCGCCGGAGTTGATGGCGGTCACCGAGGTGATCGTGGGCGTCGCGATAGGGGCCGTGCCGAGCTCCCAAGTGTCGGCTGGCCCCGGAACGTAGTTGTCCCCGCCGCCGCTGAGCAGCATCTGAGAACTGGAGGGGTCCCACGCAAGCCCCGCGAAGCTACGAGGCGCGGGATGCTCCGGCACCGCGAGCTGGGACCAGTTCGCGCCGTCCCAGGCCCAGGTCTGATCCGAGAGAACGTTGTCGCCGATCGTGCCGGTGACGCCGCCGAACATCACGAGGAGCCCGATCTGCGGGTCGAATGCCATGGCGGCGTCTGCGAGCCCGGGAGGGCTGGTCACGGGCGCGGACTCCGACCACGTCGTACCGTCCCACGCCCACGTGCCCGCCTGCGCCGTCGCGGAGCCGACGTCGTTGTAGAAACCGCCGAACAAGACGAGATCCCCCGTCGCCGGGTCGTAGCCCAGACACGGGTCGCTGAGGGCGGGGGGACTCTCCGACGGCGCGAGCTGGGACCAGGTCGAGCCGTCGAAGGTCCAGGTCTGGTCCTCCTCGCCCGAAGCAGTCGCAACCGGCCCGACAAGCACGAGCACGGCCGAGGTCGGGTCATAGGCGAATCCCGCCACCCCGTCGATCTCCGGTGCGCTCGTTGCGGGCGACAGTCCGTGCCAGTCCGTCCCGTCCCAGCTCCAGGTCGAGCTCGTGCCGGTCGAAGCCGTGGTCTGCTCGAACCAGATCAGTTGGCCCGTCGCCTGGTCGTAGGCGAGTGAGCCGGATCCTGGCGGCTCCACCGCAGGAGCGAGATCGACCCAGGTCCCGTCGCTCCAGGAGAACGTCTGGCCGTCCGCAACCGCGATGAGCTGGTCGGTCGAAGAGTCGTAGGCCATCGCGAGCGGCGCGTTCCCGTCGGGGCTCGTTGGTGGCGGGGTCGCATCGGACCAGTCGGAGCCGTTCCATAGCCACGTCTTCGAAGAGGCCACGTTCTGCGAGCTGAGGACATATCCGTAGAGCACCATCTGCGAGGTGGCCGGGTCATAAGCAAGGGAGATTCCAGGCGCCGGCGTGGTCACAGGCGACAGCTGCGCCCAGTTGGAGCCGCTGAATGTCCAACCGTCGGTAAGCCCACCGACGGCGACCCCGTCGCCACCATAGAGGAGGAACTGCGACGTTGCCGGGTCATAGGCCATCTCGCCGTTGCTACGAGCCGTCGGACTCGTCGTAGTCGGGACTTCACTCCAATCCGAGCCGTTCCACGTCCAGGTGTCCTGCAGAAACTGGTCGTTCGCGGACCCGCCGAACAGCACGAGACTCGAATCGCCATCGTCATAGGCGAGTGCAGCAGAGTCGCGTGCAGGCGGGCTCGTGGCCGGGCTCAGCTCTGTCCAAGTCGAGCCGTTCCAGCTCCATGTGCCAGTCGAGACGGGCGGTGTTGCATAGGGATCGCCGGTCACCATGATGAGCTGGCTTGTCGCCTTGTCATAGGCTATAGAGGCAGTCGGATCGTTGGTCGTGCTCGGGTCGCTGAAGGGCATCGCGCTCGTGACCTCGATCCAGGAAGTCCCGCCCCAGACCCACGTGCCGTCGTCGGCGAGCACGAGCTGGCTCGTTGCCGAGTCGTAGGCGATGAGCATCGGCGTCGTGACGTACTCGTCGTCAGGATTCGGCATTTTCGCCATCGAGGTCCAGACTGTCCCGTTCCAGGCCCAGGTCTGGGTGCCACCGTTTGCCTGTACCAGGAGGAGCTGATCGGTGGCCGGGTCGTAGACAGTCACACCGCCGACATCCGGCGGACTCGTTGCGGGAGGTGTCACGTTCGACCAGCTGAGCGAGGTGGCCGCGGCAGAGGGAGGGCCCTTCGCGACGACGCTCAAGGTGGTCCCGACCAAAACGGCGATCGCGATGACGCCCAAAATCGAGCGCACAAGCTCGACTACCGGAGCCGGCCGTGCCGATCTCGAGTCAGCCATGAATCTCCTGCTCTCCGCCTATGGAAACGAGGAGCCCTCGCGGCTCCAGTTTCCCAGGTTGGCGGTGCTATCTCAAATGCTCCCCTCTGTCTTTTCGGTCTTGACGCGCCCCCGTTTGTTAGGTGAGTAGTTAGATAGCTCCCACGATCAGCCCTGACGTGACCGGTGGTTCGGAGAGCTGGTCTGGGCTATCCAAGAATCCCTTACGGGGATCCAGGGTCAGCCCGCCGGCCAGGAGCAGTGTCCTTGTCCTTTCCTCCTGGGCCGGGGGTCAGGACCTTGGCTTAACGCCTGGCACCACCAGATCGACATACCATTTGCCCGAGATCCTCACGCACGCAACTGTGTGCGTGGTCAGGGGACTGACTTTCGCCGAGTTGGAATAAGCGGCATCGAACGGGAGCGAACGAGAAGGGAGATTACGGCTCGAGTCGGGGGTCCGCCCGCACAACCCGACTGAAGCGATACAGAGTTCGAATGTGACTGAGACGACGGCCTCGTCGCCCCGCACCACGCTCCGTTCCGAATTCGCCTGACCGCCGAGGCTGATAGAGCTTCGAAGCTCGGTGTAGTAAGCGATGCAGGCTTTCTCCCGGGCGGGGCTGACGAGCACGCAGGCGCTTTCAGGCTCCTCACCGAGTATCGCATTGACGTAGGCACTGGCCACAGCCTTCGGTGAATTGCCGGTTGATGAGTTTGCCTCTGTCAGTACGATCGCCACAATTGCGCTCGTTGCCACCAACATGGCGAGACCAACGACCTTCGCCCGGTGCGAGAGCCCTCCCCCGCGATCGCTCGCGATCGGGTGGTTCCCCGTCTCGGGCGTCACCACCGGCGGCTCGGCGGCCTCCGGCGCGATCGCGTCCCGCAGTCGTTCAAGAGAACGGTGAAGAGCCAGGCCCTGCGAGTAGCGTCGGCTGCGCGAAGAACGATTACCAACGTACGGCGAGTTGAGGCGTTCCCTCGAAACTGTCAGAAGCGTGCCTTCAGCGACGCGAGCGAAGGTTCGAGTAGTGAGGAACTCGGCGCGCAGTTCCCGACCCGCAACCTCGATCCATTGCCGGGTGCGCACGACCGTTCGGGTGTCCAGAACGCGCTCGATGCCCTCGCTCTCGACGTGCACGACGACGCCGTCCGATCGCGTCCGGTGCAGCCGAGTTCGATGGAGACCTCCAGGCAGGTCGGTGACTTCGTCCAACTGAGAGCCCGGAGACATCTTTGCCATGCGGACGGGATCACACAAGAAAGCGAACACCTCGCTCGGGGGCGCGGGAATGTCGATCCTGGCTTCGACCACGTCAAGCCGAGCGCGGAGAAGGTTGCGGAGGAAGGACATCGCGAGAGTTTCAGGATCTGCCTGTGATGGTGCTGACGGAGCCGTCCACAGTTGCGGAAGAGAAGGCTGTCGGGCACGAGGTATGGATGAGCGTCAGCGTCATGACTCGCATGCGACGGTCTCGGGCTCCCTGAAGCCTCGTTTGATAACCCCTGAGCGTAAACGACGACCGGGAAGGTCCCGCACGTGACTTGGACCCTGAGGCCGCACCAAGAGCACCAACGTCAGCCGTCCTGATTGGTGGCCGTCCGGCTTTCGCGTCAACATTGCCAGGGCATTTTCGGTGCGCCTGTGGGGCGCCCGGGCTCGAACCCGGCATCTTGGGATTAAAAGTCCACTATGGCAAGTACGGACGCGTCTCGTGGTGTCTCGACTCGTCTCATATTTGTCGGCTCAGCAGCCCCTAAAGCTCTTGAGTAAGACGCCTCGGGACGCTGGCCGACGCGTTTGGAAGCCCAATGTTGGGTGAATGTTGGGTGCGGAGTCCCGGAGAACACGCGCTGCTAATGCTTAGCTCGCAGCTCAGCGGGCAACCCGGATGAGCAGTTAATACCACGAAAGACCAGCAGAGTCGAAATTTCTGCTGAGATTCCGCCTCGCCACTCATTGCCGTTATCGGCCGGTCATTGCATCGTTGAGGTTGAATCTGGGTTGAATCGGATGGACGTGATTTGCAGCCCCTGGCCGCTTCCCGAGCGCGGGACGGGATCGCGGTTCGAGTCCTTGAGCGCCCACATGCGTTACTCGGGAGAGAGGGACAGCAGCACGGAGGCAGGCCAAAGACCGGGGACAGAGAGCGGGGCCAGGGCCGGGAGCAGGGACAACGCAGAAGCGAGCGACCGGGCCGGCGAGGGGGCAAGGACGCAGCAGGCCGGGCGGCCGGGCGGCGCCCGACCAAGGGGCGAACGCACGGAACGCACGGACGGCGGGGAGAGGGCGGGCAGGGCAAGGGGCAGGAGAGAGCGGGCCGGCGGGAAGAGCTAGGGAAGCCGAGCGGGATAGGGGGCCACGAGAGGGCCGATCGTGGACCGCCGGCACACATCGTCGTTCGCCCGTATCTTGTTCGCGGTGGCATTGGAACCATCGGGCTCCCTCTGGGAACGTGCGGAACGAACAGTGCCCCCCACCTGCATGGTTTGCTGCAGTGACACGACCGAGGCCGACCTCGTGATGGTGGCGATCGACCGGCAGATCAAGCTTGGGTTGCGCGAGCCTCGCCATGGCACGGTCCACGAGCAGTGCGTGGCCGAGGGCGAGCGTCAGGCACTCGACGAGGGCTTGAACTGGATTGTCGGAAGCCGATGGAGGCAGCCAGGGGTACCCGATGCCCACGACGAAGCCGCAGTGCGAAGGTTTCGGGCGTGCGCGATCTGCGGTCGTGAAGTCGTTGGGCCGTGGAACGTGCTTACAGGCATCGGTCAGGTCTGTGTCACGTGCGTATCGGAACTTGTGTCAGGGCTTGTCGGAACCATCGACAATCTCGACCGACGCCGCCGTGTTCCGCTCGCCCGAGGGACTGCGTTTAACACCGCCACATCGGTCAGAACTTCGGCGTTCGGGGGAGCCTTCGCCAACGCGGACAGCAATGGCAGGTTCGAGGAAGAGACCGACGAGCAGGAAGTGACCGACGAATCGCTTCGATCGTTCAGCTACAGCCTGAGACTCGTCGACCCTGGCGGGATCGTGACGACAGTGACTCTCGACACCGAGAACGAGGGCTCGCGGTATCTGATCAGGCAGGTCGGACCCGACGGACAATCGTTCACCGAGCTGGCGATCTCGGTCCCTTCCGACGACGCGGCCCCTCCCGAGCTACTGACCGACGGACATCCGGTGTTGGTCCCCCATTTCATTTTCGCCCTGCGAGGGATCGCCGACTCAGTCTTGGAGCAGATCAACCGCCATTCGGACCGTTCAGAGGAGTCATGAACGGCGGGTGAAGCGTGAGCGGGGCCGGCGGGCGGGAAGACGATCTAGGCAACGACGTGGAGGGAGCGGAAAAACGCCCGAATCACCTGAGTGCTTATTCCGTCGCCCGTTGCGAACCACTGGAAATGCCCGTTCTGCACGACCATCGCCCCAGAGCAGCCGCCCCCGCCGACGTAGCACCTCAGTAAGTAGACACCACGGGCGTCGCCGGTTGTGAAACGCGTGATGCGATTCGTCTTCAAAGGACGACTCAACTGAATGCGTACCGGTTCGGCGCGGACATCGATGGAAGCGAACGTCAGGGCCGAGCCCTTCGGAATACCCGCGCTGTAGCCGCAAAGCTCGTAGTCCGGTGCCCTATCCACGACTCCGGCAGGGACCAACAGAGATACTGGCCCTGGGAAGCTGGCGGTGAACCGTGCCCCGGGTGGTCCGTACTCGTGTCCGGTCGCAGGCGCGCAGGTAAGGGCTAAGGACAAACCGCCGTTGCCGGTCGCGGCCGAGATCCCTACACCGAGTCCGATTACGACGAGCACGGCACCGGCGACACAGGCAAAGCCCTTCACCCTCGAAGGGTACAGGCCGGTCACTACCCGCCCGCCAGCGATGCGGGGAGCGGTTCGGGCGCCGCGGACGTCAGTACAACCGGCGTGTCGTTTCCAGCCTACTCCGAGGCCATGGGTGCGGAGACGACTGCGGCTTCGAGCCACGCGATAAGGAAGGCTTCGTCAGCCATCGCATTGTCGACGAACCCCCAAATATTTACGGCAAGCACAGCTAGCCCGACCGCAAAGAGCAAGAGCAGGAAGGTGATGCCAGGTATAGGGATGCCGCTGACGATGCCGGAGATCGCACCCCCAATCGCGAACAACGCTGAGAGGCCGACGAGCAGCCAGAAGGCCACGCACGACTGAAACGCGTCGATGCGAAATCGAACGCCGGTGTGGCACCCACCTCCGTCGAGGCATCCCACCAGGCGAGGTTTGAGCACCTCGTCTGGGTCGATGTACCGGGTTGCCCGTCCGAACCATTCGCCTTCTCGATACCCAACCAAGCGAAAGTGCATTGGGTGGGCGCCCTCGATACGACCGGTGACGAATGCTTCGCCCGCGCCGGCGGCATTGGGACCATCAGCGCCATCCCGTGTGATGGCACCTCTCGGCGGGCGGCGCAACGCTGACCACATTCGTTGGGCCACAATCCCTGGCGGAGCCTGTACTTCCAAGATCGACTCTTTGCGACTCGCGTGGGCGAAAAGCCACTGTGTTCGACTCCTCGAATGATGCCGATATTCCGTCAGGTGGCGCAAGAAGCCTCGAATCGCAACTCGTTCTCCACTCGAAGCCTACCGGCGAAGGCCAACGGCATAAGGGGTGATCGGCCTTGTCGTCGACGGGGGAAGGGTACCCGTAAGCGACTGAAGGTGCCGCCGTCGGGAATGCTTTCGGGGAGAGCAGGGCCGGCCGGGCGTACGCTCGGAGATGTGACCGGGGAAGCCAGCACCGAGCCGGAGTGGGTCGAGGCGACTTGCCGAGTAGCACAAGTGAGGAGTACAAACCCTCTCTCGATCCAGCAGCTCTTTCGAAATGCGGCCCCGGACCTGTCCAGCAGCGATCGATTCACCACCCTGGTCGTCCGTTGCCTAGACAAGAAGCCCGAACTGGTCGAGGCATGGCAAGGGTACCCGTACGACAAGCGAACCGACCGGGGGCCCTACATGGAGGGCCACGAAGTCGGATACTTCGACGGTCGGTATCACGATGTCCGGTATCACGATGTCCGGAATCACGCTGATTTGGTCAACGCCTGCGCCGACTTCATCCTCCGGGAGGCCACGAACGTACTCTTTCGTGGCGGCGCACCAGGAAGAGATCTCCCGGGTCGGAAAGGACCAAGTGCACCTCGGTCGGGGAATGGACCAAATGCTCAGGCAGATGACTGACCGCGAGCAAGCGATCCTGCGCTACCGCTTTGGTCTTGATGACAGAGAGATTCACACCTTCGACGAGGTCGCCCAGGTCTTCGGGTTGACCAGGGACCGGGTCCGCCAGATCGAGTTGAAAGCATTTGCCAAGCTTCGGCATCCGATGTCGGAGCCTCCCGACACGGCCTGAGGCTCCTGCGCAGGCGGCTTGTGGTACAGGCGGATTCCGCTCCCGCTCATCGTGTGAGTAAGCGGTCCTCAATCCCGCAGTAGCGTCCCAATCGTGACCGAACGCGGAACGCGAGAGGACCTACTTGACGGCCCGAGAGGCCGCCGGCTGTGCTGGATCGCCGTAGAGCAACACGCCTACGCGCGAACCGGCCGCGGCCCGTTTTGGGACGTGATCTCCGAGCCAGAGCCCATGTTGACTGAGCTGCGACGCGTACTCAGGACGACCGACCTCGCCGAGTTCTCGACGATCACTGATGATGTTGCACTGCTCAACTTCGTTGGAGAGTCAGTGGCGACTGCAAGGTACTGGCAGGACCCAGACGAGGAAGATCGCGCGCTTTGCCATCCGGACTTCATCACGGAGTTGCAACCAGTGGCTGATGCGATCGCTGCAGCGCCAGCTTCGGCGTGGTGGCCGAGCGACCTGGCGCTCGGCGATCAGGTTTACGCCGACTGGCGGGAAGACGGCGCACCGCCCCCAGGCCTATCTGGTGCGCAGGTAATCCTTCGAGAGTGGCGACGAACCGCGGTTAATTCGATGGGGATGTGGTGGTCGCCACCGATATGGGCACCGGCCCTCGACCAGGCTGCGCGCATGCAGATCCCGCGACCCATGCTGGCACAAACGACTCGGCGACTTCGGAAACTCGGTGCAGTTGGCCTTCTCTTGCACGAGGACACCGATGGGACGGCGAACGCGCTGTGCAGGCCCGTCCGCGCCCGAGAGAGCCTTCGCACATTCGAAATCAAGAGCACAAAGGACTGGATCGAGCTGGTGGAGCACTACCCGCTTGACGTCACCTTGAGCCGCGAAGGCAGCTGGTCCGCGGCAACCGGTCTCGAACGTAGATGGATTGTTCCCGATTGGTGCCGTGTCGCGGAGGATTACGAAGCCGTGCATCTCACCGTCAGCGGCTACCTTTCGATTTCAGGGAGGTCGCTGTTGTTGGGAGCTGACACAGCGACACTTGTCGCTGGATGGGATCCGGACCAGACGTACTGGCTCGCAGACGTGCTGGAGCTGACAGGAGAGCCGACGCCCTGGGAGGCCGGAGACCCCCCAAAAGATTGGCGAGTCGTCGCTGACGACGAGTCGTAAGGGCCCGATCCATCGGAAACCCATCAGCGGCGCGGGCAGCGCTCTGGGAGGCGAACCCAGCCTGAACTAACTCTATTCTTGGCCTACTGCTCGACGGGATCGACCCAGTCTTCGGGCGGCTCGATCTTCGCCTCGATGCCGGCGTGCTCAGAGAGCAGATACAGCAGGTTCGACCCGCTCAGCAGCTCAAGCGGCTTGCCCTCGGCGAAGTCGAACGAGGCTTGGCCATAGCCGCTCGTGGCCACGAGGATCCCTTTCGATGCGCCTTCGTTGTGCAGCGTCCCGTACAGGTCTCGCACGGCGGACACACCGACCGTGTTCTTGTACCGCTTGGCCTGGATGACGACCTTGCCGCCGAGGATCGGTCGAGGATCGTAGGCGACACAGTCCACCCCGCCGTCGCGTGAGGGGCGGGTCTGGCGCGTTTCGAGGCCCATCTTCTGGAAGAGGTTGGTGATGAGGTTCTCGAACTACGAAGCGGGGATCGACCATCGAGAACTCCAGAATTGGCCGTACCGGCAGAAGCTCGGACGGACTCTTGGAAACGCCGGCGTTCAAAGCTTTGAGGCAAGCGACCGGGTCGACCTGCGACAGATCGATCTCATCGAAGCTCTCGCGACTCGTACGAAGGCTGACGAGGCAGGGGTGAATCGGCTGGCCCGTGCCCGGATTGATCGAGTGCACGTGCCCGTTGAAAACGAGAGTGCCCACGTGTCCCGGTGTGTCGGACGAGAAGACCTCGTTGGCGGTGCGCAGCGCGACCTGGGCGACGATCCCGGCGTACAGGCTCCTACGCTGCGTCAGAGGTCTCGCTGTCGTCGTGACCTTCCCCGTCGTCTTGGTGTACTTGTAGGCGCCGACCGATGGGACAACGTCGAAGCCAGGAAGTCGTACTCGACGACGAGCTGCTTCGACTCGGGCACGTAGGCAAGGCGGAAGTCCTGGGGGAAGTCGCTCGGGTAGTGACTGTGGTCCAACACAAGTGCGAAGAAGTTCATGACGGCCTCGGACTTGCCCGCATCGAAGTCACGCTGGAGCGCGTCGAGTTCGTCATTCTGCGCCGCCACTTCGGCCTGTATCGCGGCGACCTGCTGCTCGTGTTCTTGCATCGCCTGCTGAAATCGCTCGTGGCGCTGACTCTCCGCCGCCGCATGAGACCCGACGGCAGCCTCATAAGCGAGGCGGCCTCGCTCACACGCGTCCAGATGCTCCTTCCTCGCTTTGGGCAGATGACGATGAAGCCCCGTCGGCTCCGGTGGTTCGAATGCTTTCGGATCCGGAGGCGGCGTGGCTGCGGCAAGTGGTCCGGGGTGGAAAGTCGGACGCTCAGCCTTCCGCCTCAGTGCCGTCAACTCGAACGTCGGCTTGGAGAGGGACGTTGTCAGCAAGTCCTTGAGCTCTCGGATCAATGCTTCCAGGTCATAGTTGTCAGCCTCGACCTGGGCCATCTCAGCTGCGAGGAGGAGACGCTGCTTCTCCTTCGCATCCAGGGCCTGCGCTCGCTCGTAAGCACGGCGCGCCCGTTCAGCTGCCACCTGGGATTGCCGCGTTGCACGCTCCTGAGCCGCGACCTGACGCTGTCGTTCCCGCACGAGTTGGCTGTAGCTGGTGAACAGTCGGCGGCGCGCCATGGATGTCCTCGGTACCAGGTGAAGTGCTGCTTGACGATAGTCGCAGGTGGGGGCACCGGCTTTGAGAGAACTCAGTCTTCCGTCATGTAGGTCCGGCAAGCTCAGCCAGCGCCGGCCACGTCGACACATGTGTCGTCCGCTTCCCACGCCGGATGTCCGATGCTGACGCGGTCTCGCAGAGCTTCACGCCGGCCGGTCTGGCCAGATCTCCTCCTGCGTCGCCTTCCGATCGTTGGCCGAAAGCGCCCGAGAGATAGATATAGGTGCTCTTGCAGCGCGCGAGGCCCCGAATACGTGTTTATTGATATGAGGTGCCAAGAGCCTGGGAGGGCGCTTTGGTCGATTCCAGTGCGGAGGACGACTACGAGAGATTCTTCGACGTCGCAAAGCGATCACTGATGGGCCAGGCCTTCCTGCTCACCGGCGAGATTGAGGACTCGCGCGACCTTGTCCAAGAAGTGCTCTTTCGTGCCTGGCGGGAGTGGCCGCGTATCAGTAGGTACGAGGATCCTCAGGGCTGGGCGCGACGGGTGCTGCACAATCTGACAACCGACCGCTGGCGTCGCGAGCGGGGTCGTCGACTCGTCAAGCTCATGCCGGACGCCTTGACGACTCCAGCGCCGGATGTGGGTCACCTAGACGTGATCGAGGCGCTCCACCGCCTTCCAAGAGATCAGCAACGCTCGCTCGTGCTCCACGATGTCGTTGGACTCAGCGTCGTCGAGATCGCTACCGAGCTTCACGCGCCGGGTGGAACCGTTCGATCCTGGCTCTCGCGGGGCAGGGCCGCGCTCGCCGCAGACCTCGGAATCGATCAGTCGCGTGAGGAAGAGGCGGCTGAGTGATGCCGAACGAACCCGACGGACCTCTCTCTCCTGTCGAGGCCGAGGTCGCATCTCGGCTGCGCCATGTCGCCTATGAAGCCGCCGACCTCGACTGGCCGTTCAGGGCGAGTGACGTGATCGACGCTGTACCGACAAGACAGCGGACCAGGCATCCACATCGCACGTCCTGGCGCCAAGCCCGTAGCGGTCGTGCCGCCGGAGCGGTCCTCGTGGCCGCGGTGATCGTGGCGGTGTTCTTCGTGCCTCTGCCGCACGTCAGCCTGTTCAAGCGCCTCGTCACCACATCGACGCCGACCAGCGTGCCCGGCACTCTGCCGTCGACAGTACCTGCTTCGTCGACCACGATTGCCTCAGCTCCGGTCGAGATCAGACTGGTTCTCGACCGGACCCGATTGACTGCGGGAACCGCGATCCACGGGGAAGCCCTGCTCACGAACACGACTGGAAACTCCATCACGGTCAACACATGCGCCGCCAACGGATGGCTCTGGGTGGGACTGACCAATGAAAAGGTCGGTTACAACCCTGCCAACCCTCTCATCCTGTGTCGACCGACCGTCCGGCTCTCACCCGGCTTGAACCGCTTCTCGATCTCGATTTCGACCGATTTTCAGGGATGTACACGCACGACGAGCGAGGCGACGCCACAGTTGCCGAGCTGCACCCCCAAGGGGGACCTGCCGCCGCTTCCATCCGGGCTCTATTTCACGAAGATTGTCACCGCCGGCCTACCGAAAGGGACACGGCTGCTCTCGGCGATCAAAGTCACGCTTCTGCCTGCGAGCAGCACGGGGGCGTCGTCTTGCCGGGCTAGGCAGATCGCGCTGGGGAACGGACCCTCAATCTCGCCGGCTTCGGGGGAGCACGCCTTCGTCGTCACCTTCACCAACCGCGGCACCGCACCGTGCACGCTGGATGGCTATCCCCGTGTGCGGCTCCTGACGTCCTCTGGCGCCGACCTCCACATGCCTCAGGTCGGGCATTCTCAGTACACGACCACTGCCGGTCCTCGCCAGGTGCTGCTCGGCGTGGGTTCCATTGCCTACGTATTGGTCGCGAAGTACCGCTGCGATCTTGGCCCATTGAAGGAGGCTTCTCGGTTGCAGCTCACCCTTCCGGGAACTGGATCCGACGGAGTGCTGACCGTTCCGATAGAACGTGCTTCCGGTGATATCGCCCTCTGCAAGGGTGGCACGAGCGATCCCGGCAACTTCATTGCCGTTACGCCAGTCGAGTCCACGCTGACCGCTGTCCTTCCCAAGTAGTTCACCGGCGATCTCTCACAAGCATCAACTTGGCTCCCGGCCAGTCTCGCCAGCGCCGGCCACATCGACACATGCGCCGTCCAACTCCTCGGCGGACATCGGACGCGGAGCCCTTGCTCATCCCCGTCACCTCGACGATGTCCTTGAGCTTCACGGGCCTGGAGCTTCGGCAGGATGTCCCTTCGGAAATCTCTGGGTCGTAAACGGCGCCGGGGTTGGCCTGATCCCATTCGGCAAGTGACCGCTTGCGGACAGCGATCGAGGCGCCACGCTGGCCCCTGATCTCGGGCGCCTGCGCTGGATCCGCGGCGGTGCACGTCTCGCAGCGGACGTGGCGAGGGTTCGTGCCGCTCGTTCGACTTCAGTTCAGGAGGCGGTCCGCGTCCTGAACCCGATCAGGCGCCTAGGCGACTCTCCGGACAGGTTCATATAGTCAGGCGTTGGTTCGATGACCGTTACCTCCAAGCCGTATCCCTCGAAGCCCGGCCCGGAGCTGGTCGTCCGACCGGGCTTCCAAGGGTCCTGCAAGTTCGACGTGTTCGGATCCGATTCACCAGATCGTGCAGATATGCCTGTTAGCCAGGCTCGGAAGCGGCTCCAATGGCTTGTCCGCCACCACCCGACCGCTTTCCGGACCGTCCACATCAGAGGTACCCGCCGGTCCCGCAATCGGCTGCTCCAAGGCGTCGGCGTCCGATATCCGGCGTGGGACGTGGACGCCGCACGTGTCGATGTGGCCGGCGCCGGGTGAGCTGGTCGGGGCGCCTTAGCATGGAAGGCGTGACCGGACCCGATGATCGCTACGAAAGCGGATCAGGGTCCAGCTTTCGAGATATCTGGCGGGAGGCACAACAGAAGTCCCGCCTCAGGAACGAAGTGCTGGCGGCGGTCCGGGCGCAGGCACCGGGAAAGACCAGGCAACAACTCGGTGACCTTGTCGCTTCCGAGCGACTCAGCCGGGCGATGAAGCCACTACCTGAACCGATCCTGGATCTCTGGATCGACGCTGCACTGGCCGAGGATGATCCCATTCACCGGGCGCGAACAAGTGCCGAAGCTATCGCGACACTTGTGCGAGCAGGAGCGGACCTCGTGCGCGTGATCAAAGATGGGACTAGCAAAGACTCGATTGAGGACGAGGAAGAACGCTTCCCGCGGGCGCGTCACCTCCACTCAGACTTGGGTCACACGGTGGAGGCCCAACTTGATCCGACGGCGGAGGAGTGGTTGGACGAGGTGCGTCGGACGTCGGCACTCAGGTTTCGAGAAATGACCAGTTTGTTCGTCACGCTCGTTCCGACGGCGCCGCCTCAGAACGGCGGGGAGATCGAGATCGAGGTCAAGGGTCGTCCGGTCGGTCGGATCCGACCTGAAGATTGCGGCGCATTCTGGCCGGACTTGATCAGGCCAGACAACGCTCCAGAAGCGGCGAAGTCAATCGCGTTGCTCAGCCAAGGGAGAGAAAACGGGCATCCATTGGAGCTGCATGTTGGTGTCCCAATAGGCCGTTCGCCTTCTGACACCCTTTGGGATCGCGTTAGTCGCCGTGACCACTTCTACCTTGACCACTGCCTCGTCTGTGAAGAAGCGTGCGACTTTTTCCAAGAACGAAGCGCGATGGTGTACCGAAAGCCGGAGGGCCGGACAGGCGCGGTTCACACCGCATGTTGGGAACGGGGCGAAGAGCGAGCGCGCAGCGAGGGATTGCGTTGGTCAGACGCTGCTTCGGAAGCCGACGACGAGTAGCGCGGTTACGTTGAACACGGCAGCGGAACGGAAGCTCGTCACCTTCCGGAGCGCTCCCCGCGTCGCTGGCGTAGATGACCCATCCGGTACGGTTCCGATAGTGAAGGGATTTGCCTTGGCCGTGCTCCTGGAGGCTTGCCCCGAACGCCATTCAGCTTCTGAACGTGAGATCTCGTAAGTCGGAACCTCAGCATCAGCCAAGCTCATCGATGTCCGGAGTACCTGCTCGGACAGCCCGAATAGGCCCTTTACGGCTGCTCATACTTGGGACTCTCCTCGTGGCTCTGGCCGTCGCCAGCGTCATGATCGGGAACCGCTACGGATCATTCTGGGGAGCATTCATCGGGATCCTGATCGGGCCGTTGGTGGTTGCTCAGCTTCTCAGAGAATTCCTCGGCATGAAGCGCAGCCGGTAATCGTTTTAGCTCCAGCCTGGCCGTTGACACTGCCTTGCATCGTTGCTGTGCCGTCTCTCGCCGGCCCTGCTCTCTCCCGCCTTCCTGCCCAGCGTTCCGTGCGTTCGCCCCTCGGTGGGGGCGCCGCCCGGCCGCCCGTCCACTCTGGACACGCGGCGCTAGGTTCGTAGAGGTCGCCATCATGAGGTGAAGTGCGGATTCCGGGCCATTTCGTACACCCGTTCCGATCGAATCCGTACAGCGATTCCGACGTTTTCGTACACCCCGGTGAGGAGGACGCCGCTGGCACTGGCGTGAGGTAGGACCTGCTCGGCAGTCTCCTCGGACCGTCCCGTCCGAGGAGCAGCCCGTGCCAAGACCCCGTGTCGCCATGCGAAAGATCCGAGATGTCCTTCGGCTGAGCTTCGGCGAAGAACTCAGCCGCCGACAGGTGAGTGCCTCGCTCGGCGTTCCCTTTACCACCGTCTCTGACCACGTCGGGCGTGCGCTCGCGGCGGGACTTTCCTGGCCGCTCCCCGACGACCTCGACGACCACGCCCTCGAGCAGTTGCTCTTCCCGCCTCCCGTGCCGTCGAGCATCGCCCGGCCGGTTCCGAACTGGAGCTACGTGCACCGCGAGCTGCGACGAAAGAGCGTCACCCTGCAGCTGTTATGGCTCGAGTACCGCGAGGACCATCCGGACGGTTATGGCTACAGCCAGTTCGCCAATCTGTATCGGACCTGGAAGGGACGCGTCGACGTCGTCATGCGCCAGGTGCACCGCGCGGGCGAGAAGCTCTTCGTCGACTTCCCGGGCGAGAAGATCCCCATCTATGACCGACGCACGGGCGCGCTGACACTCAACGCCGAGCTGTTCGTGGCGGTCGCAGGCGCCTCGAACTACCTGTTCGCCGAGGCCTTTGCATCCCAGGAGCTCTTGTACTGGGTGACCGCGCACACCCACGCCTTCGAGTTCATGGGCGGCTGTCACGAGATCGTGGTCTGCGACAACCTTCGGTCCGGCGTCACCAGGCCGCACCGTTACGAGCCCGACGTGAACGCCACCTACCAGGAGATGGCGGCCCACTACGGCGTGGCGATCATCCCGACGCGGACCTACAAGCCCCGCGACAAGACTTGGGCAACTGACTGCACCTCCATGTTGGACGACTGGGACGACGTAGTGCCATCGGGGTGGTGTCCCGCTGGCGGCGTGAAAGCCGAGAGACGCAAGCTCCGATCGGTCACTCTA
>Ga0182015_10000977_pt1 | contig 39442 bp, 34 predicted proteins | sample 712P3MmetaG_FD_120478 | JGI IMG/M metagenome (GOLD analysis project Ga0182015, IMG submission 120478) | Permafrost microbial communities from Stordalen Mire, Sweden - 712P3M metaG | ecosystem: Environmental > Terrestrial > Soil > Wetlands > Permafrost | place: Sweden: Stordalen | collected...
CTTTCCTTGTGCACATCCATACCAATATACTTTCGGCTATTCATCGAGGGCGCTCCTTTCTGTGGGGGTTGAGGCAACCACCCAAACCCTACTCCAAAAGGGGCGCCCTTTTATATTGCGTCGCGTTGTGGGGAGTCTCACCAGATAGGTACCGAGAAACGCGCTAGTGTTGACGGAACCCAGCTACTCCCGGATGGTCGGCAAACCGGAAGTTGGCCGGAAACGGGGTTGTGGGAAGTGAGAGATGGCGCTTTGGGCGAATTGTCACTTACACGGAAGTTGCGTGGAACCGTTCCTAATTTGTTCCGCGGCGTTCACGTGAGCGCCCAGAAACAGTTGTTTGTGGCCACTCCAAACCTTCAGTTTGTGGCACACAAAATCAAAGGCTTGCAACGAGCGCGAGAATAAGGTTTTTGGGCAACCCCCTTTGTTTCGCGAAGGGGAACTACCTGATTCGTCTAGGAGAATATCGCAGGCAATGTAGGCCGTTTGCGCAATAGGAGTGGAGACAGAGCAAATGGCTTGGTGAGTTCGTGCCAATTCGCCGCAAAATGCCGGTTTCTGCCAAACTGAAAGGAATAGAGAGGAATATCAAGACTGGCTGGCGGTGGACGCAGTCGCGTGCGAACTTTTCTCCAGCCTAAATTCCCTGCTAACAGGGAAAAATACAGGGGATTCGGCGTCGTCGGTCAGAGCCATCCGGTAATAACTCCGCGTCTCAAAGTGTTTTAGCGAAGAAATTCGGTCTTCAAGCCAAATCAGAACAGGGAGCGATCAGGGAAGGAACAGGGAATGGAATTCCCTGTTAGCCAATTCCTGCAGCGGAATGTACGAGCCATAACTTGATAGCCCGCAAAAGTAACTTGATTGCGTAACAACGTCGGCCCCTAGACTCGAGTGGTCTTTGATAGATAGGCTCGGGAAGACGGAGCCGGAATTCGGTTCGTACACGGGACAGCTCGGTACCGGACATGGCCGCCGCAACTTACGAGCCTTTCAAGTAAAGGCGACTGCCCGACAGCCTAAAATTCTATTCGTCGTGTAGGATTTTTGTGATATCTGTATCTGCACACCCCGGGGTCTTGACCATGCTGAAGCCACACCTGGGTACGGATTTTTGCAGGCGGTCCCCAGCCATAATGCGGCATTTGAAACCGCAAAGTTTGTATTCACCAGAGATTCGAAGGACAAGGAGAATGTTCACCATGAAAAAAATCGCATGCATTTTTGCAGTTCTCTTTTTGGGGCTGGTCATTGGCACGCTCGGTACGCAAGCTGATACCCACAACAAAAAGACTCAAATCCGATTTAACGAACCTGTGGAAGTGCCCGGAGCAACACTTCCGGCCGGCACTTATGTCTTTAGACTGATGGACTCTCGAGCAGACAGGCATATCGTGCAGGTAACGAACGTCAAAGGTGACCACGTATTTGCCACCATTCTGACCATCTCCGATTATCGCCGTAGCCCGACGGGTCATACTGTAGTGACCTTCGGAGAATCTGAAACTTGCGGCCCGGTAACCCTCAAGTCCTGGTTTTTCCCGGGAGATAAATACGGCCAGCGCTTCGTCTATCCAAAGGACAAAGCGGCTGAGATCGCCTCGAATTGCCACGAGCCGGTTCCCGAAGTAGCGCAAGCATTGCCGGCCGAAGCTCCCGCGGCGGAAGCAGTGACCGTAACGGAAGTAACCCCTGAAAAGCAGGAAGTGCCGTACAATCCCGCTCCTTTGGCCGAGAATGACGTGAAAGACACCAGAGGTTTCGACGCTGAAGAACTGCCCAAGACCGCGTCCGACGCTCCGCTTTTCGCCGGTCTCGGTTTGCTGATGCTTGCGGGTGCCTTTTTGGCCCGTTACTCCTGGAAGCATTCAGCGTAGTGAATTTTCTTCTGTTAAAATAGCGGCTTGCTCCAATCCATTTGGGGCAAGCCGCTGTTGTACCTCAGGAAAATTCGAGAATTCCTTTATGTCTTCGCAGGATGAACTGAAGAACGCTCGCGGCGCACTCCCCGATTCCTCTGCAGCAAGTGGCAATAATTCAATACGCCGAAATGTTTCGCGGTGGACGTACTACGTTCTGCTTACCGTGGGCAGTATATTTTTGCTTGGGGCGATTGTCTTTTATCTGGAGGGCTACGCTTTCCAGGTTTATGGCAGCCACAAACTTCGTTCGCTGGCGAAAGAGTCGTCCGGCTCGTCAGCCTCGGCATCGGCAGGATCAGCGTCATCTTCTCCTTCCGCACTCGCGGCAACGGCAGCAAGTTCTTACCAGCCTCATATGCGCGATGTTTTAGGCCGTCTGGAAATTCCTCGCCTCAACATTTCCGCGGTCATCGTAGAAGGATCGGACGACGAGTCTCTGAAATTGGGCCCAGGACATGTGCCGGGAACGGCGCTGCCTGGGGAACAGGGAAACGTCGCTATCGCGGGCCATCGCAATACTCACTTTCTTCCGCTGAAAGAAGTGCAAGCCGGCGACAAGATCTCCGTCACCACGCCCCGCGGGAATATGGAGTACGCCGTTCAATACGTCGAAATCGTCAGCCCCGACGACGTGGACCCAATCAATCCCACGTCCGACTCGGAACTCACCTTGATTACGTGCTACCCGTTCTTTTACGTGGGCAGCGCCCCGGAACGCTTTATCGTTCATACGAAAAGCACGGTTCCGGCACAAGAGGCCGCTGCGAAGCCGCAATCGACTGAAACTCCCACGCCCACCAATGCCGTTCCGCTGCGAAGCGAATCCAGTGTGGTAGTGCTAAACGCCAGCGTCCGCGACCATAACGGCGAAAACGTCACGGACTTGACCCAGGATGATTTTCGCGTAAAGGAAGACGGACTAGAGCAGAAAGTTGTATTTTTCAAACGTGAAGACGTTCCGGTCACCATGGGCATCGTCGTGGACGATAGCGGCAGCATGCGCGCGAAAAAAGCGGAAGTGGTGGAAGCCTCTCTGGATCTGGCGCGCTCGAGCAATCCTCAGGACCAGATGTTCGTTGTATCCTTTAATAGTCATGTATCTTTCGGTCTTCCCGCCGGCGTCCTCTACACCAGCGATGTGTCCGAGCTTTCCAACGCCTTTTCTCACCTTCACACCATGGGGAAAACGGCGCTCTATGACGCGCTGGTCGTCGCCATTGAACATCTCGGCAGGTCCCCACTCCAACGCAAAGCCATCCTGCTAATTAGCGATGGCGGCGACAATGCCAGCCGGCACACCTTGGGCCACGTCATCAGTATGGCCGATCAATCTAACGCAGTGATTTACACCATCGGCGCATTTGACGAAACCGACGACGACAAAAATCCGGCCGTGTTGAAGCACCTGGCGACTCTCACCGGCGGACAATTTTTCGCTCCCGCAAAACTTTCCGATCTCCCCGGAATCTGCAAGAAAATCGCCAGCGATATTCGCAGCCAATACATTCTCGCTTACGCGCCACCCAATCACGCCGCCGATTCCACCTTTCACAAGATCCAGGTTTCCGTCAACGCACCGCATCATTCCAAACTTCACGTCCGCACCCGCGAAGGCTATTACGGAAGCGCCACCCAGTCACCGTAAACCGGAACTTGCATTTGCCCTTTGCCTCGGTCAGTCACTAAGTTCTGATTAACGCTGCCAGCTCAACCGGTCGACGCAACACTTTCTTGAAGTCTACTCGCGGGAGTTTGAAATCCTAATTTCTTTCTTGGAGGCTGATTTAATCACAGCGCCACTTTGTCCAGATCCGCTCGCGTGTAGCCGGACAGGTCCGTTCTTCTGGGGAAGTATTGTCGTAATAGCCCATTTGCGTTTTCGTTCGTGTGCCGCGCTGCCAGGGACTTTGCGAATCACAGAAATAGACTTTCACATCCGTGACTACGGTAAAGGTCTTGTGCTTGGCCATCTCCAGTCCGCGATCCAGGTCAACGAGCGCCGTAGGATCGCGGGAAGTTTACGAATTTGCCGGCTCAGGGCAGCGACCACAACTGCCGTGTCTTTGCTGGGCACTTTGATGAGTGTCGTAAAACGCGAATGACGTTCCACTAGAGTCACGATATGACTGTTCCCTGAGCCGCTCAGTAAGTCCCCCTCCCAATGACCGGGGACAGCGCGGTCCTCGAGTTCTGCCGGCCTTTCGCGAATCGAGATGGCATCGACGATTTGACCGCGTGCTTGTCCGCTGACACCAGCGTGCTGCAAGCGGCGGATGCGGCGCTTGGACCGAAGATGTCCAACCAGCTCTTTTTTCAGCGCTCCCCGCGCTTGGATGAACAGGCTACGGTAAATGGTTTCGTGCCCAGAAAAAATATCGTTTGCCTGAAACCTCGAATCCTAATTCTCCTTAACTCCGCAAACTCCAGTTTCTTAATTACTGCATCGCGTTCGCGGAGGGGGCAGGCCCAGCAGTATCAAATTTCGGATTCTGTTTCCGTCACTTCTATCCGCGAGAGGGGATACAGGACAAGAGATCTGTGCCATAACTTTTAGTTCCTGTTGATCTCTAAAAAGACCAGCCGATTCCGGCGCTCAGCCCCAGCTCATTTCGTTTTGCGGTCGTGGGTGGGCTACTATCGAAGTTGTCCCAAAGCGTGAAGGCCAAGTGGAAATTGTTTCTTAATTTGATCGTCAGGGAATTATTGGTCGTAAGCCGAACGCGACCGGCGTCCGTCAATCCTGGGAAGGTCAGAACTTGGGAATCGAACTCACCGAAGTTGAAGCGGACTAGATTGTATTGTAAGCCGACCACAGCCTCCATGTTTTGATTGGTTGGTTGGCCGGCGATCGTATCGAAGGATTCGTGAATGTACGCAATACCGCCGAGCCAAGAGAAGTTGCTGTTTGTCGTACGTTTTAGATAGCGACCATAAGCACCACCAAGAGTGGTGCGCAAGTCCAAATCCTGTTGGCTGCTGTGAAGAAAATCAGACAAGGCGAGGACGTAGGAATTTCTGTTTAGGAACTTGGCGAACGTGGTTTGCAAGTCTTCGCGATTTGTTTTGGATCCTCCCGACTGACCACCAAACGTCGAGTCGAACGAGGTCGCAGCCTCCCATGCCGCGGTCCGATACGCCGCGCTTGTGTCGGCATTAAACGTGGACTGACTATTGCCGCTGGTGAAGCTATAACCAAAATCGATGGCCCCTTGTAATTGACGCCAAAAGGTCGGCTTTTGCGAGTCAATCTTCGCAATTGAAGTCGATGGGACCTGAGTTTCCTCCGTCGCTTCGTGAATAAGAAAATCTTGTTCTTTTGTTTTATCGCCGGAGAACTTTTCGAACTTCCCTACGAGTCTTTTGCCGTTATTCAACACGATTTGGAATGTCGCTGAACTCTGGACGGACTCCACTTGATCCCAATCCAGGGCAATGGGTCCAGTCACATAGTCTGTCTCTACCATTAACAGGCCGTTCTGCAGACGCTTCACTTCTCCCGTGAAATGGTCGCCATTGTTCATGACCACGACATCTTTTCGTCTCGCGCGAGCCGGACAACAGATGGATAGCAAGAGAAAGGCTCCAAATAAGAACCGACTCATGCTAGGAAACTTACGGATCCGCATGATCATTTTTGACTCCTGCTATGAAGTAGATTGCAGCAGACCACTTATCAACGGTGAGAGGTGAGCGCACACGAATGCTTCAGGATTGACACCACGAATGACAAGACGCTGCGGGTTCTTGAAGACTTGTTTCGGCGGCGCGGCATTAGAAATAAAACTTAAGTCCCGCGTGGCACAAGGTCTCAAAACGCCTCGCCAACGCCCATGCCGAATGTGTGGCCCTCTGTGCCCTGGGCTATATCGGCTCGGAGATTGACGTGATACTTCTTGCTCAGCTGAAATCGTAATCCGCCGCCGCCGCTGGGCAGGAAGTGGCCGTCCTGCACCCTCTGTAGTAGTTGGCTTCCACCTGGAATCGTCCCGCCAAGGCCACCGAACACAACCAATCCAAACCTCTTCGGCAATTCCAGGCGATACTCGACTTGCGTAGCGAGAGTGTACTTAGTGAAGTAGCGCCCCGCCACATATCCTCGCAATTCATTGTTAGTGCCGTAGATGCAATTCCCGTAGAACGGAGGCTTACCGGAGGTTCCGCAAAAATTGGCGTCGTAAGCGAGGACTTGTTTCTCGCTCAGGCTCCAATATTTGTCGAAGGCGGATCTGTAAGACTGAAAGGAGTACTTGCTGCCCAAGTCTTGAGAGAAGAAATCTGATGTGATTGTGAAAAAAGTTCCCGCGACCGGATAGAAATGGTTAGGGCGGGTGTCCCGTGTCAGCCTTGCGCCGACGGAAGTAAGAGTGGTGTGCAGCCCGACTTCGGAAGGGATTGGAAAATTGGCGTCATTATTCGGTTTGACTGTGACGAAGGAACGACCTGTGATAAATCGCGGGCCTATAAAAATTCTCCAACCGATGCGGCGCAGGAACTCACCCAGAAATGCCTCACCGGTTTGTACGAGTGGCAGTTTAACATTCGCTAAAACGCCGTTGCCGTAGATGTTGTAATCCACATTGCCGTGGATGAAACCAGATGTGACCTCATATGTGTTCCGCTTAAAGAATAGTTGCCCCCCTATAGCGAAGCCCCGACTTCCATTGTTCGTAATAAGACCTGCCGCTCCGATTGTAGAGGGAGGCGAAACCTTGTCCTTCGAACTGACCGGGAAGATATATCCAAGAACCGGAACGATACCGGAACCGATAGCGGGACTAGAAATTGGAAGAGGCGCAACTACAAATACTCCCGGACCGAGGTGCTTCTTCTTCTTTTTCGGTTCGACCTTAGCCTGAACGGGTGGAGTTGGGTGTTGGTCCTGGGCGGGCGACTTCGGCGAATTCTCCTGAGAAGGCGTTCGGGCTGTTGATTCCTGGATTTGCTGATTTTCCTGACCGAAGCATGGGATGCTGAGCGAAAAGCATCCTACAAAGACAAGCGAAAGTAGCAGCAAGAGGTGAGTGAACGTTTTCGCCTTGCGCACCCGCTCGGATTTTCGTGGAGGCCTGGTTTCGAGTCCCATGTGATCAGCTTTTATCGGTTCACCCGTTCGGCCCCTTGTGAATTCAATCAAGCGACGGGCACAGAAACATCGCTGTTTTCTAGAGGCCGATCGTCACCCCAACATGTTAGGAAACGAAAGGCAGTTCTGACATTGTCAAAACTACCAGTTAAACTGACTAGACTGAGCGACCGGTGCTGACCTCGCGGTTAGGGGAGTGAAGCTCGACGGATTCGCGTAAACGGGAAGGCATTCAATTCGACAAGAGAATAAGCTGCTCTCCGAGACCTCTAAGCTTTAACAATTGAACGATACCGTTTTCTGGCATATGTTAGCGGAGCCTTCATGCTTCGTCTTACGAAGTACTAACAATCTAATGAACTCGCCATTCTTTATTCTCTTCTTTTCTTTCGGGGTGTTGTGGCTCTCGGCGCGTCTTGGTGCCGAGTTTCGCAAACGACAACTGCTGGAAGACGACTTACGGCATGACCTAGATGTTGTCGTCGGCGCTACCTTAACATTGCTCGGTCTCATTATCGGATTCACCTTTTCGATGGCGGTCAGCCGGTACGATGAGCGCAAGAACGATGAGGAGGCAGAGGCTAATGCGATTGGCACCGAATACGTGCGAGCAAACCTATTGCCTGATACCGATGCAACGAGAGTGCGTGCGCTTTTAAGGGACTATCTGGATCAACGTATTTTGTTCTACCAGTCCCAGAATGACGAGCGCCTTGGACAGATCAATCGCGCCACCACCCAGCTGCAGACTGATCTGTGGTCCGCCCTCCTAGCGCCGGCTGCGGCGCGACCTACACCCGTGCTCACTCTGGCCCTTTCAGGCATGAACGACGTGTTGAACTCCCAGGGATACACGCAGGCTGCTTGGTGGAATCGAATTCCGGTTGCGGCATGGGTACTAATGATAACGATCGCTGTTTGTGCCAACATGATGTTCGGCTACGGTGCGCGGCGTCGTAAAGCTGGCGTCATCCATATGCTGGTTCTACCGTTGGTTCTGTCCATCGCATTTTTTCTCATAGCCGACATTGACAGCCCGCGTAGAGGCGTTATTCGCGTGAGTCCGCAGAATCTAATAAGCCTCGCTCGTTCCCTGCATGTCCAGTAATCCGAGCTAAACTCGGCAGTCACGCGAAAAACTTATTTGCTTTGTGATGAGCTGTGCCCGCTACGGGGCATCAAGGAACACAGGCGCGAACAGAACTTGATACCGGCTACATTCAAGAGGAAACGGGCAGCGGTGCCGGTTGTTGCAGCCGAAATTCGAGCAGGGTCTCGCGCGGTATCGTGAGCTGCTGACCTTTCTTGGACGCGGCGACTGCGGTCCCGGCCCCGGCGCCCGCGAGCGCGCCGATCCCAGCACCTTTTCCACCTCCTGCGACTCCTCCGATAAGTGCGCCAAGACCTGCGCCGCCGATAACTTTCTTTGCCGTCTTCGAACCTTCTCCTTGTCCCTTCACTTCATAAGTGCTGGTAAGTAGCGGATAAGCCGTGCCTTTGATCATGATGTCGGTCAGCTCAAGAGTGAGTTGGGAGCTGCCAGACATCCGTCCGGCCGACTGAGCTGCTGCCAAACGGCCATAAACCATAGTCCCCCTGGGGGCCACCACCACGTCGTCCACCTGGAGATTTGTTTCTAGACTCGCTGTGAAACGATATCCGGCTTGCTGTTTGCTCGAATCGATTGGATCGATGGTGCGAATGAGGATGCGCGTTCCGGCTGGAACAGTAACCTTGACCTTTTGCGGCGCTGGAGCCGCAACCCGGGCAGGGCTCGCATTCCAGCGTGACGAGACCTTGCCGAACGAATTTAGTTGTAGAACTCCAAGGCCGAACAAAACTACGGCGCAGACGACTGACTTTTTCATACTCTTTCTCTCCTTCGTCACGTTCATTAGTTTTCTCCAACTATGGGCAGAGAAGAAGCGATCTGAAGATCGATGATTAGAAGTAGTTGGTGTTCAACCTGGAGGAAACGCGCAGCCGTGATGGCGCCCAGGGGCTGCTTCATACGATCGTAGGTTTTTGCGAGAAGCTCAGAACGTTGCTTTTGATAGTCGAGGGCACTCTGAATCAACTGGTCGGCCTTTTCATCGGTCATTTGCGTGTAATTCTGAGCATAGTCTTGAATGTTTTGAACTCTGAGAGTATTCAGCTTAGTCAATTGCGCGTCGTACTCGCTGTAAATCGGCCAGAATTTCGCCGCGTCGTCAGCGCTCAACACCATGACAGCGCCCATTATTTCTGATTTCTGCTGTCGGACGTTGGTGCGCAAGAGCTCGATGTACTCTTGAACATTCTTTTTCTGCGTGTCGTCGGCGGACGATTGTGCGGGTTGGGTTTTTGTCTTTTGCGGCTGGGAATTCGCTTGAGCTAGCACCGCTGGACAAGAGGCGACGAACAGAAAAAGCGGAAGCCACGCTAATTTTCGTTTCTTCATCTTGTACCCTCCTCTAAGGAATTGCATTGTGATGCCTATTCGCCGGATTCTGCCGAAAGCAGCTGGGACCAACCTTCAAACTTTCCAAATCCTGAGAGAGAAATAACCTAATTTCGTTCCATTACGTTTACGAGCTTCCACGGCCCGGAACCATAACTCTCGAAAACCAACTGATTGTCCTTATCTACTTTCACTCGCAATCCAATGATTAAGCTTCCGGAACTTTTCGAAGGGTCGTTGCTAAGATTGACCTCGAGAGCAGACAGGTCGTAATCCTTCGAACGTCCACTTTCGCGGGCCTCGGCCAACTGAATAGGGCGATCGGTGATCAAACGAATTTTCCGGCCGTCTTCCGTGGGAAAATTCCGGATGTACGCGATGTTGTAGCCCAGAGTACCGGTGACTCCTACTCGACCCTTGGATTTCATTTTGGACAAGGCTTTTGTGAGTGCCCGCTGGCCGCCTTGAGTGAACGCGTCAATCAACACCTTTTGATCGTCCGGCGTGGAGTAAGAATTAATTGAGATGGTTACATTGAACTGCTTGCCAGCTGAAGTGCTCTGCCCCATCGCTTGCGCTTGAATCGTTTCCCGTTTCGATTGGTCCTGCGCGTAAGTTTCAAAGGACAAACCTGCAAGGACGCTTACGACGAGAACACTGGCTGCCAAGATAAGACTGGAACGAGAAGGTTTCATAATTAAGGCGCCACCCAGCGCGACCGCACGATGACAGAACTCGTCTTGTTTGCTAATTGTCAAAACTAACAGGTGGGGTTGTGTTTACGGCTCTGGATTATCGCGGAGAGTCGGGCCGAGATATGAAAAAATGGATCGATTTATTTCTCGAAAGGGTAGACGCGCTTCCAGTCGTCTTTCATGCTTATCACTATCCAGCCGTTCTTGTTGGCCGCGGCAAACAATTCATCGGAAAATCTCCCGACGTGCGTGTCAGGAAGACCTCCGCCAGGGCCGTAAGCATACTCGCGCGTGGCATCGTCGTGATGAACGAGCATCATCAGCCGCGCGCCATCACCCGCCTGTGTCCATTCCAACATCTGCCGATCACCGTCGGAGTTGCCGAAGGCGGCGTATGGCCGCTTTCCGATGAACATGTTGATGCCGATTGCCTTTCCGGGGCCATCGTCAATGAAAAATGGCTTCGGTTCTCGCATCAGGACCGGTTTGCCACTTGAGTTGTCGTACTTGGTCACGATGCTGGATCCTACCACTTGCTCCGGTGGGACACCGTACGTTGGGTCGCTGTAAACGCGAACGAATTCTTGCCCGCCGCCAGTAACTATGTAGGTCCTATAATCTTTTTCCCGCAGATATTTGATAATCTCTAACATCGGCTGGTAGACGAGATCGGTGTACAGGCGGTCAAAGCGCGGAGCTTTGGCGCTCGTAATCCACGGTTTGACCAGCGCCAAAAACTCTTCGGTGCCCATTCCGGCGTGCGTCACGGCGACAATTTCCAGCCAGTCCTTTTCACTGAACTTACCCATGGCTTCGCGGTCCGCAGTGAGTATCGACTTGAACGGCTCGGTTTCCTTCCATTCCGGATGCTGGGGCGCCATCTTGCCTAGGCGATCAAGGGCAAACATGGCTTGGCCGTACAATGGATGTTCAGTCCAGAGCGTGCCGTCCTGGTCGAAAGTGGCAACCCGATCTTTGGGTTCCACATACTTGGAGCTGGATTTTTCAGTCGTATCCCTAATGAAGGCGAGGATCGCTTTTTTCGAGGCGCCTTCGTTCCAAGAGGGCAGTGGGTCGCCAAACCCTGCCGTCACGCGACCAAAGGTTCCTAACACCGCCGTCGCGGCCGACACTTTGATCAAATCTCTGCGCGTAATTTTCATTTGCTCCCCAGTTCGCCTGACCTGCCGCTAACCGCCCCAAAGCTAGACCGGAGCCGCAAGGTGCGCAATCGTCAAGAGCGACAAGGCGCACAATATCGTCGCGAGAGGTTCTCCTTATGAGAGGAGAACGGGTGCCCTCCGTACCGCGCATCAGTCGGTTTGCGCTCTCATCTGGTCCAACACTTGCTGAATGTTGGCGGATGCAGATTTCTGCCGTTGTGGGAATTCTTTGAAGGTCATCAAGAACTGTCCCACTATTGCCTGAGCCGGAACCATGACCCAGAGCTTGTCTCCATACCAACGGGCAAACATCTGGGAATCCATCGTTACTTCGAATGGGTCCTGCCGAAGGTTGGTTACCAGGGGTACGGTGCGTGGTTTTGCAACATCGGCCCACCAGGAGTCCTTGGTGGCAAAAGTAACTTTCCAATCGCCGTAACGAAACGCGTTCAGACTGCCGGAATCGTCGAAGTAAAAAATCTCTTTGCGTTGCCCAGGTCCTTTTCCTGAGAGAACGTCGGTCATGTCGTACGCGTCGAGATGAACCTTGAACGTCTTGTCGCCGGACTGATAGCCCGTGAGGAGTTGCTGTTTCACATCCGGAACGCCGGCTGCGGCGAGGAATGTAGGCGTCCAGTCCTCATGCGAAGCAATGTCGTTGATGATGGTATTCGGCTTGATGACGCCGGGCCAGCGAGCCACGCAAGGCACGCGGAATCCACCTTCCCAAGTAGTGCCTTTTTCTCCGCGGAAAGGCTCGGTACCGCCGTCCGGCCAAGAGAACTTTTCGGCGCCGTTGTCCGACGTCAGAACAACAATGGTGTTGTCCGCGATGCCCAGGTCATCGAGCTTCTTCAGAAGCTGGCCGACGACCCAATCGAGTTCCATCATCCCATCCGCATACAGACCGTAACCGCTCTTGTTTTCCCACTGCGGACTCAGGCGGGTCCACACATGCATGCGCGTAGTGTTGTGCCATAGGAAAAATGGCTTTCCACTTTTCGCGGATTTGTCCATGAAATCTAGCGAGACCTGGAGCAGATCTTCTTCGACCGTCTCCATGCGCTCGCGAGTAAGAGGACCTGTGTCTTCGCACTTCTGCTTGCCCCAGGCGCCGAAACGCGGGTCGAAAGGTGCGGGGTTGTCAGAAGTCAATGCAACGCAACGGAGTACCCCGCGCGGACCGAATTTTTCGTGAAAGCCGGGGAATTTGGGATAGTCCGGGTCTTCCGGTTCTTCCTCGGCGTTCAAGTGATAGAGGTTTCCGTAGAATTCATCGAAGCCGTGGACGGTGGGTAGGAATTCGTTTCGGTCGCCGAGGTGGTTCTTGCCAATTTGGGCGCTGACGTATCCTTGGGGCTTGAGCAGATCGGCAATTGTGGGGTCTTCCTTCTGCAAGCCAAGAGGCGAACCGGGCATGCCGACAGTCAAAAGTCCGGTACGGAAGGGATGCTGCCCGGTAATGAACGCAGCGCGCCCGGCCGTGCAGCTTTGTTGGGCGTAGTAATCGGTGAAGAGCGCCCCTTCGTTCGCTATGCGGTCGATGTTAGGCGTTCGACCGCCCATCATGCCGCGATGGTAGGCGCTGATATTCCAAACGCCGACATCATCAGTCATGATGACGAGAATGTTAGGTTTTTTCTGCTGAGCATTCGCTCCAAACGCTGTAAGCAATACCGAGCAGAAAATCCAGATGATGGCTGCCCTTCGCGTCATGTTAACCTCTCGATTTTTTGGATAACCCACCGCATCTCCTTAAGTTTGTGTATGAGTCGTGGCATTTTTCGCTCGCGGCAACGCCTAATCCACGCCCAACGAGCTGACAGTTTTAGTGATACTGGCCCGAGTGGCTCGCGGATGTAATTGTTAAAAGTGACAGGTCAAATATGGAAGGCTATTCGGGCGACCAACTTAAGAGAGAGAAACTTCCACCTTTGGGAGCGGAGCTACATCTAGAGATCAAACAATTTCGCGAAATCCGCTTTGCAAATCAGTTTTGAGCCGCATCCCATGAAACATCGGGATTGTAAGCAGTGATCTGAGACGCAAGCTCAGCCGTTCGCTCACCGAGATCCTTCTGATAGATGATACCGTCTTGATTGACGATGAAGGTCATGATGGCGCTTGAACCGTATTGTGCTGGATACGCGATAAGAGCAAAACCGCCTGTCAGCTTTCCATTTACGATATAGCTTTTCGCGCCGCCCTCAGCATCTGGGCCCTGCTCGGTAAGAATCTTGTAAAGGTAACCGTAATAGGGGGCTGTGGCTGTGCCCGATGGCTCCGGCTCTGCAGCCGCCGCGTCCGCAACCAACGGACCCATTGGGCTGGCTGGCTTACCTGCTGACGTAGCCCAGTAAAGACCGTCCTGCTCACCACCGCCACTGTGGAATCTTGATGCGTAAACGCCACTTGGATTACCGTCATGTCCTTTCGACGCATATTCGACCTGGCTTTGCACGTAGCCCTCGCACACGGCGATTGCCCCAAGTTCGTTCCGGCCTACTCGACGATAGACGATTTCTTCATTGCCACGATCGACGTCGAAATACCACACCTTGCCGTCGCGTACGATCGGAAACGGGAACGGCCAGTTGCCCGGCCCCACTTGCAGGTATTCGAAACCTTGTGCTTCAACCGAGATCGAATGCTTTTGCCCGTACGCCTTGACAAAGTCTGCGAGAACTTGTTTTGCCTGTCCGAAATCGCCCGAGGCGACAAGCTCCTTCGCGCGCGACCCGAGTAGAGGATCGAGTTGATCCGGATCACCCGAGCGCGCCGCCGTTACCAAGGCCTGGACAGCTTCCGAGGACGAAGCGAAAGTTTTCTGTCCGCTAAGTGCCTGCGCCATCAGCGACACTGTTGTCACCAACCCTAACAGAGCTATCAGCGAAAGCATTGCCAGTTTGTGTGCGTGAAGACGAACCCCGTGTTGAAATCTCATTGTTTTCCCCTTCTTCCCTGCGTGCTTGCTGCGCCACGCTGGCTGGCACTTCTCTCTGATTTGCCGTTGTTTCCGGCCCCTTCAAATGCGCCTGCTGGTCGGGTTTGAGCTTGAGCAGCCGTTTTCTGGGTTGATGCCCCATGGGATGAATTGGACGAGCTAGGCGAATAGCCTCGGTCTGGCTTCACGGCTTGAGTATTTGCCTGTCCCGAAGAATTAGGTCTAGCGTTCGTTGTCGATGGATTCCTCGACGCGTTGTTGGCCGAGTTTCCATTATTCTTATTTCCGCCGTTGTACGTCGATTGCCCTTTCCAACTTTGATTCGACTGCGTGTTACCGTTGTTCGCAGCGGTGTTTCGCGTTTTGTTGCCCTGATTGTTGACCTGGTTGCCGGTATTGATCGTGACGTTATTCCCGCTAACGTTTCGATTGATGGTGTTGTTGCTCTTGTTTTGATTGTTCGAGCCGCCGCGATAATTGTTGTAGTAATTCGAATTGTAGTGGGCGTTACGGTTATAAGCGTACGCATAATTCGGCGGCCGGTAATATAAGGTCGCGCGATGGTAATTTGGGCCGTAGACAGGACGATATACGTAATGGTGAACAACCCAGGGGCCTCCGCGGTAATACACGCCGCCGCCATAGCCCCAATGCGGATAATAATAATTGTTACTGCTGAACATGGCGCCGACCGCGACGCCGACACCGAATGCAACGATCAGACCCGTTGCGGGTTGTGCAGGCGCGGGAGCAACATACACTTGCACTGGATTATATTGCGGCACATAAATTATTTGAGGGTTTGCAGGCTGAATCACAATCACTTGCTGGGCGCCGGCCTGTTGCGTAACCACCGTTTGTTGCGGAGTGGTTTTCAGATTACCAGCTTGTTTCGCCTGAAGCCGAAGCCGCTGGACCGAATCGAGAACCGCGCTCTGGTTCGCAGTGAAAGCTGCGCCAAGCTGTTTGGTCCATTCAATCTCCGAACACATCATGTCAACAACTTGAGGGAAGTGAAACAAAGCGATCATGGCAGGGCCAAATCCCGCACTCTTCGCAGCGGTATCGAGCTTGGTATCTTCTAGGGTCTTGTTTTGCAACAGCCAGTTCCCACCATCCAAAACTTCCTGGGAGTCCACCGAAGCCGCCAAAACTTGCATGAGCAAGGCGTCCGGGTATAAGGCGACCGGGGCAAGGAGTTTATCGAGCTGTTCCGGCGACGGCGCTGCTGAGTCTGCTGACTGAAAGAACGTTGGGGCTCCGCCTGCAAGGCTTATATTCATGCAAATCGCGAGGATCACAATAATTGTCTGTCTAACAAGAATGCTCGATCTTTCCATATTGGTCTCCTGATGCAGGTGGCGACAAAAACCCTGTCCTCGGACGATGTCTTTTGCTGGTCTTGTTATGGTGCTCGCCGCGCTTTGGGAATGTAATTGTCAAAAGTAACAGTGGGCTGTGACATATTTATGTATGGTCGGCTCCCCGCATCCCCAATGCGGGTAGTGAGGCAACACTGAACTCAATATGTTAGTTTTTAGCTGGTATTTGAAATCAATTGCACGAGCCGTCGTCCACAAATTGTCCACTGGCCGCCATAGCGCCTAGTGAGTGACCGCAGGCCACGAATCGCTGATTCAAACTATCGTTCTGGAGCGCATCAGGGGAAATGTAAGTCAGATTGGCACGCGCAGTGAGATACTTGTCGGTCAATTTCACCATGTTCTGAAATTCGTTGCTCAATAACTGATAGGCTTTACGATCCGAGTCGGTGGAAACCGCGGTCGACACCAGACGCAGGTTTGTAGTTGCTTGCAAGCGATATGGCGCAAGCGCGTCGCTCGTGACAGGGTATCCATTCTGTATAGCGCTGGACAGAGCGGTATGCCATTCCCGAAGGGTCGCGGCTTCCTCTATGCCCGCGTTCAAAAAGCTTTTTGAAAATCCCGGATTCGCCGCGGGGACGGGCGCTGCTACCGGCGTTGCCGGCGTGTTTGAAGAACCGCCGGGAAGACTCAGCACAATTTGGTTTCCAGCAAAGCTAAGCGAGCCATTTGAAACACGCGCAAGAGCCTCGACATCAATATACGAACGACCGTTTATCTGGATCACAGGCACATTTCCGGGCTGTCCTTTTATGATGAAGGTTTGGTTCTGATTGGAGTCTTGGGCGAGCCCTGTGCCACACACGCCTAGGAATAAAGCCATTAGAAACCAAATAATTGATTCCTTCCGTCGCATTGCTCTGCTCCTTAAATTGAATCCATGGCAGCGAAAAGATCTGTCGCTGCCATCAGTTCGAAAACCATAACCGCAATAGATGTAAAGCTCCCTTTTGCAGCCACGAACTGTTTTCACTTTTGATCATTCTATTTGGATCGGCTCGAATCTGGGATCTTGGACCCCCAAAATCGCCCAGACCTCCTTTTCGCTACGGACGACGTGTAGGTTTGGGCGCGTCTCCTGTCCTTGAAGCTCAAACATTCGCGCCATTCCAAAGATTTGGGGTGAAGGAGCAATGATGAAACGCGGGGATGCCGGGTCACGGATTGTCGGGGGCAAGTTCGCTAATTCACGTATTGTCTGATGCGATACAGCGATTGACGTCACGGCCGACATGTCCAGAATCCCAGCACAGGGCGCATTTAGGGTAGAGCATTTTGCCGCAACTCCATAGTATTCCTTCAAAATTTGGTCATTAACCGCTTCTTCGAAACGACACCTGATAATCCGGTGCTTCGAGTCGAAATCGAATCGATAGGACATAAGATGCTTATAGGGCCGAAGAGCGAATATTGTTATTTGTGCTTGTTGTCGCTACGTCCTAAAGCCTCTGATAATTGGAATTGGTAGTGGTGACGACAAGCTGCTTGGCGCTAGCGTTAAGAACTGTCTGCTGCGAATAGTTTGTACCATCTGGCAGGCTAGCCATTCGAACCTGCAGCGTGACCGCATCTTTTGCCTGTCCCATATAGGTATTCACACTCAAGGCAATTATTTTTTTCGAAGCTGGGTCAAAAGTAAGAGTCATTCGGTCGCCGGGCTGAGCATAATCCGTGAAAATCAAATTCACGACGCCTCCGGCGGGATTGAAAGAGACCTTGCCGGCCTGAAAGGCCTGTTGCATATTCTGTGGCTCAGGCGGAACGTACATGGTTAGAAGACCCTTCACGTCGTCCATGTAATCAGTCATCTCCGCTTTTTTCTTCGCCACTACCCGCTGTTTCACTCTGCCACCGCTGGGTTGCTCCGGCGGAGGACCGATGGGAGTCTTCTGAACTTGGCCGCTAGGACCGTATTGGCACAGATTTTGAGTGGGAGATTTCGCGTCTCCTTTCAGTGTGAGCTGGGTTGTTTCCGTCCATTGATACTGGCGCAGTCTCTGCTTATTCTCGGCGGCGGACTGCTTCACGGCTGCGAGCTTTTGCTGCAGATCAGCACTCTGCGCGAATGCTGAAACACCGGTGATAAGCAGCAATGCGCCAACAAATATTAACTTTTTCCCTGCCAGAAAACGCGCACGGGTCACAGCTTGATTCTTATCCGTGGTTGCAAGAATACGTTTCATTAAATTCTCCTTTGGCTAAATCACATTCTTTTGGTGCGGCGATCTGGTCGCGTTACTTGAGGTTAATTGTTACGCCGAAGAATGGACCGGACATCGCGGGGGCGAAAACCCTGGTTCCATTGGTGTATCTCAAATCCAGATATCGGTAACCGGCTTGCAATGCCAGCGCTGGTTTTATCCGATAACCGAGAATGCCAAACACCTGATAGTCCAGCTGAGAACCGACACCCCAACCGCCCACGTCGCCTCCAATCGTAACTTCAATCTTGGGCGATAAAATTCCTGTTATGCGCCCGCCCACCAACGGATCCACCCAATTTTGAGAGCCGGAGAAACTCAGTGAGTTGGTGGTGAAACTCACGTTTTGTCCCAGATGCCAATACCGGAAGCCCACGAGGGCGTCGATTTTAATCATTTCTGCATCGATTACCCGGTAACCGACCTTGGGAGTGAGGGCGAATACATCGGCCTTCACGTTTACGACCGTGCCGTTCGGAGTTCTCGGCAGCGATCTATCGTCGCCCAGCCTTAGCCATATGATATCGAGCGGCAGCAGCAATCGCTTGTAGCTCGGTTGCACCACGCCTAGAAGGCCGAAGCGAAAATGCGAGAACAGTTCACCGGGGGTGGCATAGAACCTGGCGTCGTTGCCGTTTGCACCGATCGTCCCGTACACCCACGGAATCCAGAGATAGGGCGCGACCATGAGGTGAAAGTCGCTGTCGTTGCTGGCAGTACTCGCCGGAGCGGCACTGGGAACTGACGTTACAATTTCGGTGTTGGCCGCCGGTGGCAGATCAGCACCAGAGATTGCCGGCGTAGTGGTCGAGCTCGGAGTCTTGTCCTCGAGTACATCTACATTGCGTTGGGTAGCGGCTACCTGAGCGCGGCATGGCCACGCGTTCGCCAATAGCAACAGTCCCAGAAATGTTGCGCATGCCGCTAACTTCTGACTTGGTCTCAAGAGAAACTCCCTTAGATCTGAAATCGCTGGCGCGTACCTCATTTCTGCAATTCGTTTTGACGCGCAAGGTTTCTCGAATTTGTTGATGGTGCCGCGATCGCTTTCCAAATGTTATTGTCAGAATTGACAGTCTGGTTTGTGTACAAAAGGCATTGTTGTAAGACTTTTTGGCTGACGCCATTCGTTCCAGGGCAGGTGCAGTGAACGACCAGCAATGCAACTGCCAATTTAGAAGCCGCAGATCCCGTAAAATTCTTACCTCCCTGCATTTATTCTCAGTTCTTGGTAGTAGGGCTGGAAAAATGGAGATTAAGGATAAGTCCAGCGGCGTTAATTATTTGGTTCGGAGGCTTGCCGGTGTTGTTCTCGTGTTCGTAGTAGGAATCCAACTCGATGTGCTTGCCCACTGGGAATAGGCAACCGACATAAAGCGCGGTCGTGCTCCATTTACTATATCGGCTTTCGTAGAAAGCCTCGGCACTTACGTACGGTGCGGGATAATAGGAGCGAATGGTGATGCGACGTTCGAGCGTCAGACGATTGCGGTAGCGCCAGGTGAAATTTCCACTGGACCAATCGAGATCCGCACGGTTCCTGTCGGAAAGTAGTATCTGAGCTACAAGTGGAAAGTGAAAAGTGAGGACCGGTTCCAGGCGGTTTACAGTGGGCTTCCCGGGTGATGGCACGTAGCGATATCCGATCGCTAACACCAGCGGCCTGGATTTTGCGTCGTCCAGATCGAATGTGGTCACCTTTTTCAACTTGAGGAGTGGCTTCAAATAGAATTCGATGCTAGGCCCTATCTCCACTTGAGTCGGGTCACCACCTTCCCTGGTATTTTTCGCCTGAAAAACGAAACGAAGATTCGAATTCAGTTTGAAGTACGCGTCGATCTCCGGAAAAAACTCGGTGACCGGTGACTGAGCAGATGCAGGCGAACAGCAAAACAATAAAAGAAGTGCTGGCATCAGCCACCTGCCGCGAATGGAATTCATTTCCTGGTCTTTTCAGAATCTCAATGGAGTTCTCGTGCTGTTTGTCTACACTTCGCGATGCGAAGCAGCGTGGCAATTCTCCTGCCAGCAGCCAATGAATGTCATTGGCAAAACTGACAATCTTTTATATTCAGCAAAAACACTAGGCGGATGTTTTATCGGCAAGAAGCGGACAAACCGATCGGGCGAGAAGTAACAGAAATTCTTTTCACAGAAAGCGGTTCCCGTTCCAAACAAACGCCAACCCAACAAAAAACATGAAGCGACGCTTCGAGGTTCTCCAAGCTCACGCGATAGGGTTCGGCACGTGGTGGAGACCACCCTCTGCCAGGGTGATATTATTTTAAGTTCACTGGAGGTCCGCTGACTCGCTTGGCCTTGAGGTCAACGGTTACCTCAACGCGATCGGCAATCTTGATGAAGGGAATGCCGCTGTTCATCCCGTAGTCCTTGCGGTCGAAGGCCATGGTTCCTTGGATGGAACCGGAGCCGGTCCCTTTGCCGGAGACCGTAAGTGTTAGCTTCTCGGGTTTGGTAACACCGCGTATCGTAAAGTCGCCGTCCACCTCAAACGTATCGGGACCGGTCTGCACAATCTTCGTTGACTTAAACGTGATCAACGGATCGTGTTCGACGTTAAAGAAGTCTTTGCCCTTCAGCTTGCCATCTTTCATGCCACTGCCGGTATTCACGCTAGCCGCTTGAATCTCAACATCTAAAACTCCTGTGGAAAGATCAGGAGATGTAAACGTTAGAGTGGCGTTCCACTTGTTGAAATCCCCTTTTATAGCCACCGACGCATCCACGCCGAACTTGACCGAACTTTCTACTGGCGTAACCACGAAAACGGGGGGCCCCTGTGCGCGAATTGGCCCCGGGGACGTACCAGCAAATGCCAAAAAGCATAGAACGGCCAATCGCGACGGTAACTTGATGCGAGAGTAATTCTGTCTCATCTTCTTTTCTCCTTGTGCAGATTGTGAATTCTGACGCTGTTTAGATCTTGCAGTTTCGTAGATCGCTCAAATCTCATCGTGCTGAGATGGAAAATTCGACGTAAACATGTGACCAGCTAGCGCCTCATTGATTGCGGGAAGCAAGTCAGTCTCCATGAGCAACTTGACTACGTAACCCAGCCCCCCTGCGGCATGACAAGTGTTCAGAATGTCCGTGTCTTCATGGACTGTGAGGAACACGATCCTGGCTTTATTCCCCGCTTTCTTCAGCTCTTGCGCTACTTCGATGCCGCTCATGAGTGGCATCGAGATGTCCAGGACGACCACGTCGGGATTTAGCTTCAGCGTTTCCTGCAAAGCTGCTTGCCCATCGGAGACCGCGCCAACAATATCGAAAGACTCGCGCAGCAGTGCGACCACCGTGGTCAAGACGGGAGAGAGGTCTTCCGCCACTACTACCCGTGTTCGAGTCATCAGAGTTTGTAGACGGGTTCTACTTGCACGTTGGATTTGCGGAATCATCTCCACCTGGGAATCTCTTCAGCGAAGCATTTCCTCTGGCACCACCATGGGCACAATTCAAGCCTATTGCTATTGGTAGAACTTACAATCGGGAGAGAAAATGGTTGTGAGGCTATACGGAGATAATCCGGTGCTTGATCGCGTACTGTATCAGCTCGGCGTTAGTCTTTACCTGTAACAGTTCCATCGCGGTATATTTGTGAGCCGCGACAGTTCGCGGAGTGATATAGAGCAGTTTAGCTACTTCTTTCATGGTGCGTCCTTCTGCCAATAATTGAATGACTTCCCGCTGCCGTGCGGTAGGCTCAGGCGCAAGCTCACGGTTCGTGGGATCTCGCATAGAGATATCGTCAAGACCCTTGGCGATACTCGGCGTTACGAAGGAACCACCCTTCAGCACCATTTCGATCGCCCGGTTCAGCTCAAGCCCTGCTGCCTGTTTAAGCAGGTATGCCGATGCACCCGCTCGAAAAGCCTCGCCCACCAGGTAAGGGTCTTCATTCATTGTCATGTAAATAAGTTTCACGCTGGGCATTGACTGTTTGAGTTGTCGGCCGGCATCTAACCCATTCAACTGTGGCATCGCGATGTCGAGTACGATGATGTCAGGCCGCAGTTTCTCGGCAGCTTTCAGAAGGGCACGTCCGTCGGTTACGAGGCCCACCACTTCGTAAGTGGGTTCCAGGAGTTCCTTGAGCGCATCCAGCAACATCTGATGGTCGTCTGCTAATAGTACACGTGAACGTTTCATTTTTTTCTTCCTCCTACAGTCATACTTCGTATCTCGGGAGCATGTGTTGAGAGTGACAGTGGGACTTCTGCGGCCACTTCTGTCCCGTGCATGGGCACCGAATGTACCGACAACCTACCGCCAACCAATCGCAGTCGCTCGCGCATGCTAATCAGTCCTAATCCCGCTTTTCCGTTTGAGAGTGCTGAATCAAAACCCAGGCCGCCGTCAACAATCCGCAACTCAATTTCGTTTTTTGCGCCGCTAAGCTCGACCCTGGCTTCCTTCGCCTGACTGTGCTTAAACACATTGCTGAGCGCTTCCTGCGCGATTCTGAAAAGACAGAGAGCCACATCCTTGGGGATTTCGAAAGAGTCTGCGCGGTCGGTGAATTCAATTTGGATCTTAAATTTCGAGGTGAACTCCTTGCAAAGGCCCATCAAAGCCGGAGCCAGACCCACATGTTCAAGCTTGCTGGAGTGGAGTTGATGGGAAAGAGAATGCATATCGGAAGATATTTCCTGGGTTCTCTTCATCAACTCCTGAACTTTAGCTCGCTCCTCTATTTCAGACTCAGGTAGCTTTTTCCATAGCTGTGCAAGCCCGATACCTTGGAGGGCCAAGCGTTGGCTGAAGTCGTCATGGAGTTCCCTGGCAATGCGAGTGCGTTCTTGCTCCTGAGCGTTGATCAAACGTCCGCTCAACTCTTCAAGCGAGGCTTCAGTCGACTTGCGATCTGTTATATCAATACAAGAGCCGATATAGCCGCAGAAGGATCCGTCGGATTCAAACCTGGGAACGCCGTAATCGACAATCCATCGATATTTTCCATCGAAGCGCTTGAGACGGTACTCCATCTCGAAGTCGACGCGGGCGTCAAACGCACCTGAGTACGTTTTGAGACAATAAGTTAAGTCTTCCGGATGTACTCCCGACGCCCAGCCTTCTCCTATTTCGTGTTCCATCGACTGGCCAGTGAAGTCCAGCCAGCACTGATTGAAGAAATTACAGAGTTTATCTCTGCCGGACATCCACATCAGCACCGGGGCCGTGTCGGCGACTAAGCGAAAGCGTTCCTCGCTTTCACGCAGGGTCTGACCCGCTTGCTTGTGCTCCGTGATATCCAGTACCTCGGCAACGAAGTATTGGGGGTTGCCGTGGACATCACGGATTAGAGAAGCACTGCATTCCCCCCACAGCACTTGTCCATTCTTGTGCAGACAGCGCTTCTGAAGCCCCTGGAAACAGACTCCATCCGCGAGGGCTCGTCTTAACTTCTCCGAAAGCATCGGCCAGTCTTCTGGATGGGTGACAGATTGAACCGTACGGGCGAGGAGTTCCTCTTCTGTGTATCCAATGTACTTGGAAAAGGCTTCATTTCCGGCGAGAAAACGACCGTCAGGTGAAACGATCGCCATTCCGATACCAGCATCCCGGAAGACGCTGCGAAACTTTTCCTCGCTTTCCCGCAGTTCTTCCTCTGCCCGCTTGCGCTCGGTGATGTCTTGCACCGTGCCGTGCAGGCGCACGACGCGCCCCGTGAAGTCGCGTAGCGCCTCGCCGCGAGCCACGAGCCATAGTTTGGCTCCATCCGAGCGAATCATCTCCATGTCGAGTTCGTAAGGAGTTCCCGTCCGCAACGCTTCTTCTACAACGCTCTGCAGCCGTTCCCAACTGTCAGGCGTGAAGAGGTCTCGGTGTCCCTGATAGCTGACCGCCGGCAGGCTAAGGTCGCGACCAGTGATGCGATAAAGTTCTTCTGACCAGGTCACCGTGTCCGTTTCAAGGTCCCATTTCCAGCTACCTATCTTTGCCAAGCGCTGAGCCTCTCTGAGTTCCGTCTCTCCCTGTCGTGCTAACTCTAACGCAAGCTTGCGAACGGTGACATTTCGCAAAACACCCATCATGCGTTCGGGCTTGCCGTCGGCCGTGTAAAAAAACCTTCCTGACGACCGTAACCAGTGCACGGTCTGATCTGGCCAAACTATGCGGAATTCCTGGTCAAACTCCTCATGATTCCTTTTTGCAGTCTCAAGAGCCTTCGGAAGTTCATCATAGTCCTCTGTATGCACACGATCCCAAAAATCCTGTATAGATCCAGATGTGTCGGCAGATGTCATGCCCATCACTGTACGCGTCTCGCCGAACCAGGGATTGCGCCCGCTCTGGATGTCCCATCCCATCATTTTGGCGGCCACCATCCCCAACCGTATTCGTTCTTCGTCTTCTCGCAGCTCCGCTACTCCTCGCTGGCGCTCCTCCACAAGCGCCGCGAAAACCATAAAGGGGACTGTTGCAAACAATAAAAATAGTTGCAGTGACAACACGTCCTCGAGTGATCCTTGGCCGGTGAAGGGGCCACGTCCGTGGATAGCGCCCCAAATCGACAGTAAGGCGATGACAAGCATCGAAGTACTCACTCCTGTCAATCCGAAACGTAAAGCGGCCCAAAGCAGAAAGGGCACGAAACAATAAAGCAGTATTGGCGGGCTGCTAGTCTTGAGTGCTACGAAAGTTAACCATCCAAAAAGGATCAGCGCGAGAAGCAGCGCGCCCGCTTCGAGCCAGTACGCACGTGACTTTCGCACCCACGCCGGTCCCGCGCTCGCCCATCCCCAAATAGCAGGCGGCAATGTTAGGAACGCTATGGCTTCCGATAAAAAGCTGACCTTCCAACTATTCCAATAACCGGCACGCCAAGCGAGCGCCCCGAGAAACGATGCAACAACGGGCGCTACGATTAGTGCGGAAAGAGAGTACTTGGCCAGGGCCCTGACACTATCCAGCTTGGGCACTCCCTTGAAGGAATAGCTAACCAACAGGGCTACCGAGACGACTTCAACTGCGTCAGCGAGAATCAGGCGGATAATCATGCTCGTAGGCACACCCGCCTGCAGGTCGTAGACAGCAAATGCCGCAAAAGCTGCAGCGATAAGTGGTGCCCAACTCTTACGCGGTACCAGCAATAATACGGACACAATAAGTGCACAACCGGGCCACAGAGGCCAAACATTTTGGGGATAGAGGACCAGTGCACCTCCGAGCCTTGCAGCTATGTAAGCCGAAGCGGCCACGCCGCAAACTAGAATGGCTGGACGAAAAATGGAATTCAGATCCGAAATGTTCCACGAGGAGCGACTAGCGGCATCCATCACTCACCTTCCAGACTGAAAGCGATCGCCAAAAATCGCATAGGGTGACACCCCATGTATCGGGCAGCTGTTAGCGTTATCCCAAGTATCGCTGCTTTCATTTTAAGGACGCAACAAGTCGTCGGCGCTCTGAATCGCCGATTTGGATTCGAAACAGATGCTGGGTGTTTGGCCTGGAACGCTGGGGGGAGTTTAGAAAAATCTACAAGGCCCTACGTGTCCCATATGGGACACTTGCCGAATATTCATAGTGGATAGCGGCGAATTAAACCAGGACGCTCGTGCTTCGAACAACCCCTCGCTATTCATGGAGAACAACCCGTAGAAGCGAACGATGTATCTGCAATCCATCGTTGTATTTGATGTAGCCGAGCCTTTTGAATCGGTTCATAAAAAAATTAACTCGTTGGCGAGTCGTGCCAATCATCTCAGCGAGGGTCTTCTGGCTTATATTCGGAATCACTGCTTCGGGCTTTCCGGTTTTTCCGATGCGGGCCTGGGTTAGTAGAGCTCGTGCCAATCGCTTTTCACTCGAATTGAAAAGTTGATCGACCAAATCGGCTTCCGTGCGGTTGTAACGTTTAACCACATATGCGACAAATATGTCAGAGAAAATGTTTTCCCCGTGGAGCGTTCGCAGCATTTCCTTCCGGTCAACTCTTAGGAGAGAGCAATTTGAGAGAGCCGTTGCTGTCGAAACGCGGACTGATTGATCCGAGGCGATGCATCCTTCACCCAAAAAATCGCCGGGACCAAGCAGCGTGATGGTCGCTTCTTTACCGAATTTAGACAACACACTGACCCGCACTCTGCCTTCCTGAATGTAAAACACAGCGTCCGGTTGGTCTCCTTGAGAAAAGATTGTTTGTTTCGACTTATATCGATGAAGGGTCCTTCCGACGCCAGCATTCGCTAAAAAGGCCACAGGATCAAAGAGTTTCGCCGGTATTTGATGATTCGGTGTTCGGGGTAAGCGGCGAGGCGGGGTCATTGGGGAACCTCCGGTGAGGGTTGCCGAGCCTCAGTGCGGAGGGGATTATGCCACCCGACCTTGCGTACGTCAACGTACATAGCCAAACGGACTTCTCCAGGGGAACTGAGGCGCTGATACTGTCATTACTGACAATTCCTTTCAGTCTTCTCTCCACTAACATGCAACCATGTCCGAACTGGCAGGCAGTAGAGGAAAAAGTCACAGAAAAATGAGAGATTCATGTGAATGAAATAAAAGCAAAACGTGCGACCCTGAAGCAGAAGGCCATCCATGAAGGCCAGGAATTTCTCGGAATCTCTTTGTATCTCGCCTTTTTCTTTTGCGCCGTCGTGACCTATAGCACGGTTCTACTGGGTAAATTTCACGTTTCGTATTTCGGATATGGCTCCGCGCTTATTAACGCTCTTGTGATCGCCAAAGTCATTCTTATAGGAGAATACGCGCGCCTTGGAAAGAGACACGAATCCAGGCCATTGGCTTTGTCAGCGCTTTACAAGGCCTTTCTGTTTACGCTGCTTGTGTTGGCGTTTCACGTCGTAGAGGAAATGATCAAACAGCTCGTACACGGAGATACGATCGGAAGCGCGTTTCACGAAATACGCCTGGATATCCTAATCTGCCGCAGTCTGGTTATATTTTGCACGTTCATCCCGCTCTTTGCATTCAGGGAATTACAGCGAGTTCTAGGTGAGGAACACTTTCGATCCCTGCTCTTCCGAACCGGAGCAATGTCCAAGTCAAACGCAGACTGAGACGGCGGCGTTTATTGTGCGGCGTGTGATGACGGCTCTTTCACGCAGCGAAAACCCAAGTGATTTGTGCCGGTGCTAACCTCGCCCTTCCCTCGGGTGCCCACCATATAGCGCGAGCAATATTGATCCGTGCATAGAAACGATCCCCCACGATGAGTTTTCTTGCGTTCGTTTGGCTCGGTAGGATCGTACGGCATATCCGGGCCTTTTGGATTTCGCGTTACGCCGCCTGCATTCGCCAGTTGCTCGTAATAATCCGGTCGATACCAGTCGCTCGTCCATTGCCATACGTTTCCCGCCATATCATAAAGTCCATAACCGTTCGCTGGGAAGCGTGCAGCTGCACTTATGCCGACGTAGTGGTCTTCGCCGGTGTCCTTACCTGGAAACTGGCCCTGAAAGGTGTTCGCCATCCACTTACCGCCCGGACGAAACTCGTCTCCCCAAACATATGGTTTTCCACTTAGCCCGCCTCGTGCGGCGAATTCCCACTCTGCCTCAGTTGGTAATCGTTTCCCGGCCCATTTTGCATAAGCGGCGGCATCTTCATACGCAACCTGCACGACTGGATAGTCCTCTTTGCCTTGGATGCTGCTGTTCGGACCCAGCGGATGGCGCCAGTTCGCGCCATGGACGTATGCCCACCATTGGTAGTGATTGTCCAACGAAACGGGGTGATTGGGAGGCGAGAAAACTACTGAGCCAGCCACCAGATTTTCGGGTGGTGCGCCGGGAAAATCCTCAGCCTTAGGCTTACGCTCCGCAACTGTAATATATCGCGTGGCCTTGACGAATTTCGCGAACTCTGCGTTCGTCACATCAGTCTTATCCATCCAGAAGCCGTCAACATACACGCGATGAATCGGACGCGAATCCAGCGTTGCTTGCATGCCCACCGCGTCGTTCCCTGGTGGATTCTGAGCCCCCATGGAGAATTCACCGCCGGGAATCCAAGCCATCCCTTCGGGGCCAGAACGCGCCGGAGCATTCTTGTTTTCTACTGTCGGAGCAAAATTGCTGTTGGCAGCGGACGGTCCTTCAGCCGTCACCATCGACGCCTCGGGCCTAGTCGCTTGGACAGAACGGCCCGCATACCGCCAGAAGGCGAATCCAGCCAGCACCACTGCAAGGCATATTACGATTCTTAGCCGACTCGATTGCGTCCGGACCTTGGAAGCTTTCTCTTTGCGAGTTCTTTTTGTCATAGGACTAAATTCCCGGAAACCTTGTAAATCTCTTGATACAACTTAACCGGCCCATCGAATTGACTTGCCCTATTATCCGACCATCATGAGTTTGCTCCCTTTTGGGAAGTGAACTGATCTATTGCGTCGGTAGCAGAGAGACCGACTTCATTTTCTTGACGGGAGGTGGATTCCACTTGCCCGTTAGCGCGTCGGTCTGCGGCGCGTAGAGTCGCATGGTCAGATTGAACGTCCCCTTCGGTGCGGGGAGCCAGTTCGCTTCGTTGGCCTTGCCAGGAGTTTCGTTCTGAAAATAGAGGTCGAGCGAACCATCCTCGTTGTACTTGAACGGCATCCAGCCACTCACGGCGAAACGATCGAGAACATTTCCAACCTGGAAGCCTTCGGCATCGTAAAGCGTGATCGACCAAAACGCATTAACCGGAGGCGTAGATCCCTTGTAGAAGTGAATCATGTACTTGTTCGCTCCATCGAGAGGCTTGCCTGTTTCGTCCGCGAGATTCAAAGGATAAATCGCATCCTCAGGCAGATTTGCGCCAAGACCGAGTTGGGTAACCATGGCGCGCTTTAAATAATAATTTCCATAGACGCCCATCGTGTCGGTATTCATCGACCAATAGTTCACAACTCGGGCAATCGTCGGAACCTTCCACGCCATCAGTTTCTGTGCGTCCTCGGACACACTTTCGAGCCCTTTCTTTACCGCGGGGTCCTGCTTGTCGAGGTCGAAGCTCTTGCCACACTCGATTCCGATGCGCTTCATCTGCGCGATAATCGGATCATCTGTGATGTGGGGCGGGTGTAGCTTCAGAAGTTCAGCCGCGTACGCGAAATACTTGTCCGCAGGCATCGTATCCACCTGAATCTTTGGCGGCGTCTTCATGTCGACGGTTGGGTCGATCTTCACTTCGACGGGCTTCGGTGTCTTGCCCCACTCAGAGAGTTGCGTAACCTTGTAGCCCGCCTGAATTTTGTGAACTGCTTCGTAATCCTGTGGGCCGTCCGTCCTGGTGCGTCCGATGATCCACACGTACGGAGTGGGCGCGTTGATGCGCGTGAAGCCGGCTGAGACCGTTCCATTCCAGCCGGGCGGAGTGATAAGGAAATTCCCGGCTTGCGTGCCCGTGGTGCGCCAGCCCGGCGATGCGAAAACGTCTGTCCACATGTCGAGCATCGGGAGAAGGTAGTAGCGCCCGCCAGTGTCGGGCGCGGAAACAACTACTGGCCCGTTGGTGAGATCGAGCCACGCGATGGAATACAGCGTGTCGAAGTTGACCCGCACAACAAGCTTCAAATCGGCCGGCGGGTACGCAGGGATGTTGACGAACGTATTCATCGGCCCTTTGCCAAACTCTTTGCCGGGTTCTATGTTCGTGGATTGCTTCCGGGTAATATCCATCGTAATTAGCGGATAGAAGTAGAGGTAAGCATCGACGCCGATAGCGTGTGCTTGCTCTTCGCTCAGGGCGGGAGCCGAACCGGTCGCTGAAGATTGGGCCAAGGCGGGCACGACGACCCAGAACGATAAAGCTAGACAAGTCATCAAAAGCTTAGAAATGTAGATTTTTACCCGCAATTTCGTTTTCCCTCTCATTTTTCTGCCCTGCCTTCTGCGAACGCTAAACGCTGTAATCATTTTGACGATTTTCCAGGTGCGGTTTCTCAGCCGCAATTGTCAAAATTGACAGTTTCGGATCCTGGCTGCCGATAAGCGGGGTTATCGGACTAATCGGAAATACGAGTGTCGACAGCTTCCGATTGGACAGTTTATTGCGATTGATTCTGATTCATTTGCTTCAGTTTTTGTTCCAGCAATGCTTTCTGTTGCTGCTTGGTTAATTTGGGGAATAGCAGTACGAATTGCAGGCGCATGCCCCAAGGCGAAACTCCAGGTGGGTGGACAGCGTTGCCATAAAACTGCACGGTCAGGTTCACGGGCTGGAATCCGAGCTTCATTATTCTTCCCACTCCTCCGCCGAACGGAACTATCCAGGCGTTGTCGCCGGATGCTCTCCAGTTCGCGGTAACGATTGGCGAGGTGGTGAGATACCAGCCCTTTTTCATGTTGTAGTTGACGAACCACTGGAGCAGGAACTGGTTCACGGCGGGTTTGTCGAAGTTGGAGTGACCGGCCACAGACCAGACGTTGTTTGCAAGAAACCCAATCGTCCATCCTGGAGGCTGCACCAACGCAACCACCGAGGGCCCCATGCTGAGTTTGCCCTGGCCCAAGTAGGTGGTGTTCGTCGCTGTGGGCAAAACGAAACTCGGACCGATGCCCCAAATTATTTTGCTCTTTTTCGGCACGAAGAAAAATGAAGGGTTCATGTCGCCCAATCCATACACGCCGGTAGTCTGAATGGAGGGCCCGGATGCCTGCGTCACGGGAATTGGTTGATAGACGATGGGTGTAATCCAACGGACGATCAGGTTCCAGTTTTTTGACACGCTGAGGGGAATCACTGGTTGAATGTTCAGAACGTTCTGGGTGCGATCGGATGGGCCGATGCCGAAGTTGAAGTTTTCCTGGATCGGAACACTGATGAGACTGGCCACCGGATTCTGAGACTCTTTCCGCAATTCCTCGGCATTGACCGCTGCCGCAGGAGTTTCCTCGGTGCCGAGTTGAGTTCCTACCGGACCGACCGGCGTATCTTGTGCAAACAGCGGCACCGACGACGCCAGAAATATTATGAACGTTGTCAAAGTAAGGCCCACCCCGCGACTCCACTTTGTTTTCGTCAACTCTGTATTCCTCCGAGATTTGCAAAAACGACGATGCGGGATGAATTCTGACGGCACATTTAGCTTAAACCTTACAAAGCGTGACGATTGTGTTCGTTGAGGTCCCGGGATGGAATTGTCAGAAGTAACAGTGTCCATGGCGGCGACGGACCCGTATCGTCCCTTTGATTAAGCATTCCTGGTAGGTCATGCGAGTTCGCTTCGTCCTAGCGTTACTAGTCTTGTTTGTGGCGCTCACTGCGCGGCTTGGCGCGCAGGACCTGGCCCCGCGCGCCTACGTCATCACTCCCGTTCATTGGAATGCGGTTACGCTTACCTATTCCTTTTTCGACGGAGGCGTAAACTTTAACGGCACGATACCGGTCACCGGCGCAACCGGCGCCTACAACGTATCGATCATCAGCTACTACCATTCGATGAGTTTCTTTGGACGCTCGGCAAACATCACCGGCGCGCTGCCCTACGGGGTGGGAACTTTTCAGGGCAACGTCGCGGGGCAACACATGGCGATATACCGTTCGGGGCTGTTGGATTCCACCTACCGCTTTTCTGTGAACTTGATAGGCGGCCCGGCGATGCAAGCGAAAGAATGGGCGAAGTGGAAACAAAAAAGACTGCTGGGCCTGAGTCTGAAGGTCCTCGCACCCACTGGACAATACAGCCGTACAAAACTGGTCAACTGGGGCGCCAATCGGTGGGCTTTCAAACCGGAACTTGGATATTCGGAAAGCTGGGGACACTGGGTGGTTGATGGCTATGCGGGAGCGTGGTTCTACAGCACGAACTCGGCCTTTTACGACGCGCCGGTCAGCATGCCACAGAGTGAGGCGCCGATCATTTCGTTGGAAGGGCATTTGAGTTACGACGTGAAACCGCGCTTGTGGTTGTCACTGGACGGGAACTTCTGGCGGGGCGGCATCACCAGTTTGAGCGGCATACAAAATCTAGAGACAAAACAGACTGGGTCGCGCATCGGAGGCACGGTTTCGTTCCCGATCAGCAAACACCAGTCAATAAAGGTCAGTTACAGCAATGGCACATATATAAGCTTCGGTGGGAATTATCAGAATGTGTCGGCGGCTTGGCAGTATTCGTGGCTGGGGAGACCCAACTGAATCCAATCGCCGCGGACGAAATGCCGAACTAATTGCCCGCATCGAACGAAACTATGTCTTCCCGCCTGTTAAAACTGACAGTATCGGCGGCGCTAGCCAGCCGTTAACCTCTGCCCGATGCGCCGTGACCCGCTCTGCGGTCATACAAATCAAAAATGGGCATATTTGCAAATTTAAGGCTACGTCGTAAATTGCTGGCCGCCATGCTCCCTCTGGCGCTGATGGCGATTGCCGCGGGGGTGTATTCGTCGATCGAAAGCAAGATCATAGACACTTGGTATAGCAATTTGATCAAGAATTACGTCAACACTTTTCAAACACTGACCGCAGCTCGAGGAAGTACGATGCGGTTCCGTCTGTTGCTCTACCAACTGCTGGCCGAAGACAACCCGAGTCGCCTACAGGAAGACGACACGGAATTGGACAAGGTGCAAGCCGATTACCGGACATTGCTTGCCAATGCACTGCAGCATAACCCGGGCCTCGCCAAGGAAATCAAGGCGGCAGCGGACTTGTTCGATCGAGCAGCATCCAACGCACGCCCCGTGCGCAGCGCTGCCTTGGCGGGCGATCGCGAAAAAGCCATGAGCATCATGCGCGGGGGTGTCGATGCCGATCTGCAGCAGGCCCATCAAGCTATGACCGAGCTAGTAGACGAGAACCAAAAATCCGCAAGCCAGGACTCCGATGATCTGACAAGAAGAACACATCACGCCATTGTAATTACATGGTTGGTGATCGGGTTCGGCCTTGCGGGCTCGTTCGCGGCCGCGTTCTATATTGTGCAAACGAAAGTTGTTGGAGAACTTCTGTTGTTACGCGGCAGCATACAGGACCTTGCCGATGGGAAGCTGAATCAGAACATTCCGTACCTCGAACGCAAGAATGAAATCGGCGAGATCGGACGTGCGCTACGAACACTGCAACTGGGTGCCCGCGATCGCGAGATGCAAGGTTGGGTGAAATCTGAGGTAGCGGCAACTTTGCAGCCCTTACAAGCTGCGCAAGACTTTGCGAGATTTGCTTCTGCTTTATTGTCGCGCATATCGGAATGCGTCCCACTGATTTACGGCGCTGTTTATATTGCGGATAAAAGTCATACGCGATTTTCCCGTGCCGGCACGTTTGCAATCAATGAGGCTGGAGCGACGAGCGGGTTTGCTCTTGGCGAAGGACTCGCGGGACAGGCCGCGATTGAGCGGCGGCCGCTGGAGGTGGCTGCCGGTCAAGATGTTCGAATCACGGCGGGGATGGGAACGTTGACACCGGGCACAATCTTGTTCGTGCCGGTGGTAGATAAGGATGCCGTGATTGCAGTGATCGAGCTCGCAACAATGTCATCGTTAACCGAGCGCCAAAGAGCTTTGCTTGATGCCCTGGTGCCTTCCGTAGCGTTGAGCGCGGAAATCTTGGCGGCGAATCTCGAAACAAAAAAACTTCTAGAGCAGACTCGCGCTCAAGCGGAAACGTTGGCCGCTTCTGAACGCCAGATTACGGCGCGCAAACAAGAACTTGAAAAGATCAATCAGTCGCTGGAAGAGTCGGAAGTGGAACTGCGACGCGCCAAAGAAGTGGCGGAAGAAGCGACCAAAATCAAAGCGGATTTTCTGGCCAATATGAGCCACGAGATCCGCACGCCGATGAACGCCATTATCGGCATGTCCCACTTAACGCTCCGAACCGAACTGAATCCGAGGCAGAGGGATTATCTAAGAAAGATTCAACTTTCCGGCCAGCATCTGCTGGGAATCATCAACGATATTTTGGATTTCTCAAAGATCGAGGCGGGGAAATTGTCGGTAGAAAATATCGACTTCGATCTGGAAAAAGTGCTGGAGAACGTCAGTAATCTGATTTCTGAGAAAGCTTCGGCTAAAGGCCTGGAATTGATCTTCGACATCGACACCGCGGTTCCGCGCCAGCTGAAGGGCGACCCGCTGCGATTGGGTCAAATCCTGATTAATTTTTGTAACAACGCCGTTAAATTTACGGAAAGCGGAGAAGTTGTGGTGAAGGCGCGCGTGGAGCAGAAAGACGAAAACGGCCAATTGGTTTGTTTTTCAGTCAGCGATACGGGGATAGGGCTTACCGAAGAGCAGATCGGACGACTGTTCCAGGCGTTCGAGCAGGCGGACACCTCCACCACGCGCCAACATGGCGGTACTGGGTTGGGACTGGCTATTTCGAAACGACTGGCGCAATTAATGGGCGGTGATGTTGGGGTGAATAGCGAACCGGGCAGGGGAAGCACCTTTTGGTTTACGGCGCAGCTCGGCAATGGCGCGGGAAATTCGCGGCGTATTCCCAAGCCTGACCTTCGCGGCCGACGGATTTTGATAATCGACGATAATCCTCAGGCACGCGCCGTGCTGGCGAGCATGTTGACGAGTATGACTTTTGTTGCGCACGAAGCGCCGTCCGGATTGGAAGGCGTGGAAATGGTGCGCCAGGGTGCTGAGCGGAAGGAGCCGTACGAGATCGTCTTCGTTGACTGGCAAATGCCGGGAATCGATGGCATCGAAACGGGCGAACGGATTCGCGCACTGCCTAATCTTTCGGTACGGCCGCAATTGGTAATGGTGACCGCCTACGGCCGCGAAGAAGTGCTGAAGCAAGCGGAAGAAAATGCATTTGCAAGTGTGCTGATCAAGCCGGTGACTCCATCCATGCTTTTCGATTCTGCGGTGGAAGCGCTCGGTGGAGGCCCTCAAAATGGCGGGGATGTACAAGCCGGCACTGTTATTGATCTCGATGCGCTGCGAGACGCGCATGTCCTGTTGGTGGAGGACAACGAATTCAACCAAGAAGTCGCGCTGGGGCTGCTGAAAGACGCGAATATGTCGATCGATGTGGCGCAAAACGGCGCGGTTGCGGTGCGCATGGTTGGAGCGAAGAAATATGATGTGGTGCTGATGGATATGCAGATGCCAGTGATGGATGGAATCCAGGCCACGAAGTTGATTCGCGCCAATCCGCTCTTTCGAGCTCTGCCTATTATCGCGATGACGGCGAATGTGATGGCCAGCGACCGCGAAAAATGCGACGAAGCGGGCATGAATGATCACGTTGACAAGCCAATCGATCCGGACGAACTCTTCCGCGTTCTGTTGCGTTGGGTTAAGCGCGACGGCAACACGAAAACAACGAAAGCGGTAACGCCTAACGACGTTCCGAAGAACGCGCCCACAAACTCCGATAGCGATACGCTACAAATTTCAGGCATTGATACTAAAGCGGCGCTTAGGAGAACGGGCGGGAATCGTAAACGTTACGAATCGTTGCTGAGCAGATTTGCGGATTCGCAGGCGGACGCAGTCGCGGAAATCCGTAGGGCGCTTGCGGCTAAAGATATTCAAACCGCCGAACGGACAGCACATTCGTTGAAAGGATCGGCCGGAAATCTGGGAGCTACCGCGCTGGCGGAAAAGGCGGCGAAAACTGAAACCGCTGTTAAGACGGGAGAAGATATTGATACGGCGTTGGATTCGCTGGACGCTTCGCTTCGGGACACAGTGAAAGCCATTCGGCAGGTCTTGCCGGTGGAGCAGCCGACGGACGGAGCCGAAGTGTCGTCGGATCCCTCAATCGTGTCGGAGCCGCTCGGACGACTCAAAAAATTGCTAAAGAGCGATGATGGCGCGGTCGCCGATTTCATTTTGGATGCCGGGCCGAATCTGTCGAAAGTGCTCACTCGTACGGAAATCGGCGATCTTAGCGAACACATCGGCAATTTTGATTTTGAGGCGGCTCTGAAGTGTCTTTCTGGGATCGCAGCGCGCTTGTCTCTAAACCTGGAGTGAAAATATGGCTGTGACATCAGCACAAAAGTCGATCTTGATCGTGGACGATACGCCCATCAATCTCGGAGTCATTTCCGGCGCATTGAAAGACTCGTTCAACACCAAGGTAGCCACAAATGGAGAGAAGGCGCTGGCCATCGCTTCGGCCGAGGAAAAACCGGATTTGATCCTGCTGGACGTGATGATGCCAGGAATGGACGGCTATGAAGTTTGTCGGCGGTTGAAAGCGAATCCGGCCACTCAAAATATTCCGGTGATTTTCCTTACGGGGCAAACCGAAGCCGAGGACGAGACTAAAGGATTCGAAGTCGGCGCCGTGGACTATATTCATAAGCCGTTCTCCGCAGCAATCGTGAAGGTGCGGGTCGGTCTTCACTTGATGCTTCGCCAAGCACACGAGCAAATCGCACAACAGCTGGTAGCTATCAACAATGAGCTGGAAATGGCGCGGCAAATCCAGCTCTCTATACTGCCGAGCGACACGCCGAAGCTTGGCGGTTTGGAAATCGTTGCGCGGTACATCCCGATGACGTCGGTAGCCGGCGATTTCTACGACTTTATCGTGGTGGACGAAAAACATGTCGGCGTCTTGATCGCGGATGTCTCGGGGCACGGTCTGCCTGCGGCGCTGATCGCATCGATGCTTCAGGTTGCGTTGACCGCGCAGTCCGTACACGCCTCAGATCCTGGGAAGGTTTTGTCCGGGTTGAATCAGGCGTTGTGCGGCAAGTTCCAGCGAAATTTTGTCACGGCCGCGTACGTCTTCGTGGATCTGGAAAAACTTTCCATGACTTACGCCGGTGCGGGACATCCGCCGTTACTGCACTGGCGCAGTTCTTCCGGAAAAGCGTCCGAGGTATCCGAAAACGGACTGGTGCTCGGTCAGTTCCCCGAAGAAACGTATTCCGCTGTGAGCTTGCCTCTTGAGCCCGGCGATCGCTGCGTTCTATACACCGACGGAGTGCTTGAAACCTCGAGCCCCTCTGACGAAGAATTTGGGACCGGCCGGTTCATGCAGCTGATGGAAAGTAAGAACAGCCTGGGTGCAGAACAATTCATCGATGCGTTATTGGATGAGTTGTCGCGATGGTCGGGACATCCGAGCGGCGAAGGGCAGCAGGATGACATCACCGTCTTGGTGATTGACTTCAAGAATCACCGTACGACGTCAACCCTTTAAGGAACGACGAGGCGCACAAGTAGAGAAGATCAGCCGATCCGAAACGGTTGATTTTTTGGAATACCCCACCTGGGAATCTACATAATCCTCAGCCCGCATCACGCGTCTTTCCGACCTTTCCAAATCGAGGGTCGAATGTAGAGAGTTAAATTGCTGGCGCCCCGTCTTGTTGGCATTAAGTTTTTGTATCTGCGCGTGCGTCAGCAAACGTGCGCCCCCGAGGGACTCCGCTACCAGCATTACCTGCGCAAAATGCTCTACTGTTTCCATGTGCTGATACGCCGTTATCAGGTCTTCTCCGCAAGTCACCACGCCGTGATTTTCGAGCAGCATTGCGTCGTAGCTTGGAACTAGAGGTTCAAGTCCCGCGCAGAGTTCCTTAGTGCCTGGAGTTCCGTATGGGGCGAGAGGGATTTTGCCAAGCATGCTTACGACTTCCGGAAGGACTGCTTCTTCGAGCGCGCGTCCCGCGGCGGCAAACCCGGTTGCTGTTGGGGGATGTGCGTGACAGACGGCGCGGACAAGAGGTCTTAAGCGATAGCATAAGAGATGCATTTGCAACTCTGAAGAAGGCTGTCCGGTTCCAGCTACAACGGTTCCTTGAAGATCAGTAATAATCAACTCGTGAGGTAAGAGTCGTCCCTTACACGCTCCTGCAGGCGTCACCAGAATGCGATCGACATCCAGCCTCACTGACAGATTACCCTCTGACGCGACCACGAAACCTTTCCTGTACATCCAGCGCCCCACCTTGCAAATCTCTCGCCGATATTTCATGTCGGCTTCGACGGGTTTGCCACGGCCCATCGTTACTGCCAGTTGGCGAATCATGGAATGAACTCCTAGTCCCACTGTTTGCGCCTAAAGATATTCCAACTCTGTTGAAATTGAAAATTGTAAGTTCTTACAGAGCGAAACCTTCAACGAATCTAAGTAACTGCACACGATCGGCTGGGGGCAGGTTTTCGGCTCTAGGAGATGTTACTTGGGTGAGGGCACGTCAATTGCTTGCTACTGTTAGTATTGACAATTCACATCAGATACGCGGCACCGTATTGTCGGGCTGGCTGGACGTGCGGGACCCGGAGGGTTTTACCTCGTTGCCTTTCCGGGTCCCTCAACTTTTGCTGGCGAAGCGCGCGCGATCGGCACCGTGAAGCATTGGTCGTCCGGAGCTTCTATAGCCTGTTACGTTAAAGGCAGCCGCACTGAGATAGGAGATAGCTTGAGAAGACGGGCGATCTTGATCTTAGTGGTGCTCGCTAGCCTTACATTTTTGAACGGTAAATCGACGAAGTTCGTATTTACTTGGACAAACCCAAGCTATTCCGGCGCAGTCTTCCATAACATCCTTGTGTTAGGCATAAACGGTAAGGTAGAAAACCGAGCCGAGTTTGAAGATCAACTGTCGGCGGCGATAACGAGGCCAGGAATTCAAGCTATCCCCAGCTATTCGCTTCTTCCCAGGCCGAACTCGACGCCGATCGATATGAATCAACTGCGGGACGTAATTCGCGGTCAAAATATTGATGCGGTTGTAGCCTCTCGTCTAGTAAAGGTAGACAAGAAGGTGACATATATTCCGGGGCAAGCCTATGTTCCGTATCCTTATTACAATACTTTCTATGGATATTACGGCGCCATCTATCCTGTAGTCTATTCCCCCGACTATCTCCGCGTCGACAAAACTGCCCAAATCGAAACAAATTTCTATTCTACAAGCAACCCAGATGGGGAACTTATTTGGACTGGAACCAGCGATACAGTTAATCCTCGTTCACCGATGAAGGCTATCGATGCAGTCGCCAAACTGATCGTTCAACAATTGGAAATAGAAAAAATTATTTAATCGGTGCGGCGAACTAAGGCTTAGCAACTATAACCTTGGAGAACTCAACCCCTTTCAGTCACGCCGCCGATTTCCGGACACCGCGCTTCTCGCACAACTCTCTAATGTCTGGGTAATTCAGTTTATAGCTAAATTAGGTTGTAAATTGGCCGGACTCAAACCGGAGGTTATAGCTCATGAACTACATACTTAGATTTTCGTTTGTTGATCGCATACCACGAACTCGAGTAGCGGCAGCGCGCTCTGGCGGACTAGTGAATTTCGCGGCCGTGACCTGCTTTCATCGTCGACGGCGTTGTGCCATGCATTGATCTTGTCCCAAGCCCTTCAACGTAGTTCAACTGGGCCATTGTTTAAGCCACTTTAGCGCGTCTTGCTGGTTTGAAAACACCTCGGCGACCAGCCCTCGATTTTGGCCGACACGCACGGCGAATCCGTCGATTGTGGGTGGTTTGCCAACAAACGCAAATTTTGGATTCATCTGGTGCTGCTTCAGGTATGTCGCTACTTGTGCTCCAAGATCGTACCGATCGAAGAGTGAAATGTATTAGTCAAGAGAGATCCTTTGCAGTCCCCGATGATTGAGTTAGCTCGCGCAGGCGTTCGCCGGGGGTTTTCCCCTTAAGCGCGAGATGGGGCCGATCTTCGTTGTATTCGGTTTCCCA
>Ga0182015_10000978_pt1 | contig 39433 bp, 40 predicted proteins | sample 712P3MmetaG_FD_120478 | JGI IMG/M metagenome (GOLD analysis project Ga0182015, IMG submission 120478) | Permafrost microbial communities from Stordalen Mire, Sweden - 712P3M metaG | ecosystem: Environmental > Terrestrial > Soil > Wetlands > Permafrost | place: Sweden: Stordalen | collected...
ACCCGCTACAACGAGATCCGGCCGCATGAGTCTCTTGGCGACATGGCCCCGCGACCGTACTTGGTGGCAAAATCCCGATAACCCTCTACTTCCAAGTGGTCCGGAAAAACGAGGGGGTTACACCTGACTGAGATTGATCTTTCTGCCATCGAAGCAGAGCCGACCACAGCAGGTAACTGTGATAGCCCGATCACGGCATTGGAATCGGATATCAGATCAAGATTCGTCATGCCATCGATCCTGACTTGACAGAACCGCTCGTGCGGCCGCCTTCGGATTCGTGATGTAAAAAGTCTAGTGCAGAAGAGGGTTTCAGTGGTCTACCGGCACCAAGAGACCAGCAGTGTTCCAGGTCCGCGAGGCGGCTAGACGTGCATGCGGCGAAACGTCGCGGGTGAGCAACCCATCCGACGAACGAAGGCGGACGAAAGATGGCTCGAGCTACTAAACCCCAGTTGGCGCGCAATTTCCTCAATATTGAGCTTGGGATGACTAAGGAGCAGGTCGCGCGCTGCAGACACACGCCGCTCTAAAACGTACCTGTGGGGTGGCACGCCAAGACTCTGGCGGAACGCGCGCTCAAGGTGACGCACGCTAACGCACGCCAGGCCGGCGAGTTCGTGTAATGCGATCGGATTCCCGAGGTTTTCCTCGATGTAATTCTTGACAACCTTTAGGCGGTGCGCGGGTAACCCCCCAAGAGGTCGCGCTGGCGTCTTCGACAATGTCGAATATCTTTGGATTAGATGATGCGCCAGGAATTCGCACGCGCTGTCCGCATAGAGCAATCCCGATGGCGAGTCGTTCCCAGCCTCGATCGCAAGCTGCGTCACGACGGCTTCGATCACCGGATCGCGAACAAGAAATTGCGGAACGATCTCGACCCTTCGGGGATCGGCCCCCCAATTCTCGAGGATCACACGCGACAAGAGCGCGTCCTGTACGAACACCACGATGCTGTGAGAAGGGCCATCCGCTTCCCATCTCGCGTAGAAATTCGTCGGACTGAGATTGACGGTCCCCGGATCGGACCAACCCTCAACCAGTCGAGCTCCTTGCTTTCGCCTTATACGATGTCTAGCAGCCGTGTACAGCCCCAGCGCAGTCTCAGTAAAGGTACCGGCCGCTTCCAGCGGTGTGGCATCGACCACATGTGTGCTGAAGCAGTTCGATGCTGCCGACTTCATTCGCGCAGTAGGAAACAAATCCGCAAACTGAGAAGGTGAAATGGATTGTCGTTCCAAAGGCGCAATCTCAAGAATTATCGTGGATCGTGTCCCGCGATTCACGCTACCACAATCACGACATTTTCAACAAATATCACGCAAGAAATCAGCGGCGTTGCCACGGACCGTTGCGCTCAGGATATCGGAGTTAGTACAACGAGGACGAGCTGATTTATCCGTACGCGAAGGCGAAGTAGCCGCTGATCCAATTGTCGTTTTGAAAATGAACTGAGGAACATAGCAATGCCCACCAGAACTGGCCTCGACGCACTGCTGACGCCGGAGCGCAGCGTGCTTCTGCTCATCGATCATCAGGCGTTTCAATTCTCGAACCTGCACAGCCACGACCCGACGCTGATCGTCAACAACGTGGTGGGGCTCGCGAAGGCGGCTAAGGTATTCAAGGTCCCTACGATACTGACCACCGTCACCGAGGAGCGCGGTGGATATCTCCTCAAGGGTATCCAGGATGTCTTCCCCACGCAGAAGCCGATCAATCGGACTTTCATCAATACATGGGAAGACCAGCGAGTCGTCGATGCGGTGAAGAAGACCGGACGTAAGCAGCTCGTCGTTGCAGCGCTGTGGACGGAAATCTGCCTCGCGATGCCGGTGATCCAGAGCCTGGCCGACGGCTACGACGTCTTCTTCGTCACCGATGCATCCGGCGGCGTATCGCGAGAGGCGCACGACATGGGGGTTCTGCGGATGGTGCAGGCCGGGGCCGTGCCGATCACCTGGATTGCGGTCATGAGCGAGTGGCAGCGCGACTGGGCACGCGAAACGACGGTCCCGGCCATCGCCGAGATCACCGTTGCTCACGGCGGCGCCTCAGGTGTTGCGTTCGCATGGGAGCAGCAACTGCTTAACTCCGGGAAAAAATAGCCGCGCCTCACCTCGCACCAGCTCGACCGGCAAGATGGAGGGGAATCGCAGTCAGCTGTGGAATGTGCGATCAGTCGCACTTCACACGCTCTTTCCATCGGATAGTTGTGGAGACTCCTTACACATGGCGCCGTACTCGGCGCGGTCTGCTGAAAATCAACGCACCTAGCCGGGCCCTGCAGGAACAGGGCCGCCTGGCTTCGCGCGTTTATCAGTGCATTCCGCTACCACCACGACGTCAGTAGCATCGGGAGAAGAGCTCACCCCATGAATGGCCAAACCACGCCCCAATTTGTCCAATCTATCCTTGAATGGCAATGGACCTGGCCGGTCGCGCGTTTCGCGCTCGTTGTGTTTTACCTGGGCTCGGGGCTCAGCAAGATTGCCGACTTTCCAGGCGCGGTTGCGGAAATGGTGGAAGCCCGCATGCCGGCGCCTGCGGCCATGGCGCTTTTGAGCATCTTCGTTGAACTCACCGGCTCGGTGCTCGTCCTGATCGATCGCTGGGTCTGGCTCGGGGCCGGCATGTTGGGGGTCTTCACTGCCATCGGCGCCGTCACCGCCCACGCCTTCTGGAAGGTGTCGGGCCGGGCGCGGGTCGAAGCGATCGCCGTCTTCCTTATGCACCTTGGGCTGATCGCCGCTTTCGTGCTCTGCGCCCTCGTCGCCGAACGCGAAGGGCGCGCCGCACAGGTCGCCTCGTCTAGCGCAACCCCAAAGTTTCAAATCGCACAAATCGTTGGCGGATGAAGTCCGTGCGTGATCGGCCGTCTGGAGTTGACCCGCTTCCGTGGATGGATAGTCGTCACAGTCTAAGCTGCTTTTGACGCTGCCTTTCCCGGACGAGTCGGCGCTAGAGGCTCGCTGCTTCCGACCTGACACCCGTCTTAGTCCCGCTCGGGAATTAGAGTCCGTGGTTACAAGGGCTGTCGCCAGCTAAGCCCCGGGAAACGCGCGTAGTCTCTGTCCGTCGTGATCCACTCGGATCCGGATTCGATGGCGAGCGCGGCGAACCAGGCATCCTGCGCCAGGTTGCCGGTGGCCCTTGCCTTGCCGCAGAGGTCTTCAAAAATCGACCAGTGTCGAGGCCCTGGTACCGTAACGGTCGCATTGGCCTGCTCTAGCAACGCTCGACAGAAGTCGAATACGTCGGTTCGAGAGCTGGGACGGGCAAAGATGCGCGGGTGCGTGGAGATACGCACGACGCTCGCGAGCACTTGCGGAGCTATTCCGTACGCGGTGGGCCCATTGATAACTGATTCCAGCCACTGCTTGTATTGCTCGTGGTCTTCGGAATCCGTACGAAAGGCGTAGATCAGGACATTGACGTCTGGAAGGATCAATCGCGGCCGTCCATCCGGTCCAAAAGCGAAGCACTATCGTCCAAGTCGACACCTGGCAATGTACCGCCGCCGGCGCGGCACTCGGGCAGCGCAACCGGCCGATGTTCCGTCCGTTTCATCGGCCGCCGAAGCACGAGCTCGAGCCCCTGCTCGATGAGAGAGGTGAGGGTGGTCTTGCGCTTTGCCGCCTCGGCACGGGCGCGCTCAAGCAGCGCTCCATCCACGCGTACTGTAGTTCTCATGCGTCAGAGCATACTATTCGTATGTCAGTATGTCTATGGCGGTATGGGGCGCTTAACCACTGCTGGTGAGCGCACCGCTGCAAGTCGATTCTGATATACGCACAGATGGGCATATGCGGCAGAGATTAATGGCGCGCGCGATCCCGCCTTTGCTGCACGCTGCAGGAGATCGCCGAGAATCTGGTCCGCCTCGACCGGGTTCCCGTCTTGCAGATCCCGGTAGAGCGACGAGGTTGTTGGCGCGCCAGGCTTGAGTAGCGCTTCAGTGGTGGCGGCGATGAACGCTTCGCCGAGCGGGGTGCCTACAGCCTGGATGACCGAGACTACCTCATTGAGAAACTTGGTCAGGAATTCCCTACCCCCATGTGCGGCTTCGATTTCGCCCGTGTTACCCCTCATCAGAGAGGTAACGCCACCCAATGTCGCGAGCAAGGTCCATTTCTGCCACATCTCGAGCGCAATTGACTGAGAGATTCGCGCCTCAAAACCCGCGCCCTGCATGAACTCGTCCAGTCGGCTCACGCGTTCAGAGCGAGCGTTATCCATCTCTCCGTAGGCTAGATCTTGCAGCTCTGTCAGTTGCACGATGCGACCCTGTTTGTCCAGCCGAGTGGCGGCCTTGCAGGCGCCACCGATGACGGCCCGGGCACCGAAGTGCGTGACGAGCGTGTCCATATGTTTCATACCATTGAGAATGGGCAGGATCATCGTATCGTCGCTGACGGCGGGAGCGAAATCTGCAATCGCTGACTCCAGGGAGTAGGCCTTTACAGACAGAAACACGACATCGAACGGGTCGTGGATGTCTTTGCTGGCAAGTAGCTTCGGCCGCACGGTTGCATCGCCGAGCGGGCTCAGGATCTGCAGACCGTCCCTGCGCAGTTGTTCAGCGCGGCTAGCGCGAACGAGGAAGGTAACATCGCGCCCCACTTGTGCGAGACGGCCGCCGAAGAGCCCCCCGATCGAACCGGCGCCGACAACAAGCATTCGCATGGGGCTTGACTCTAGCACTCGGGCAACAGACGTTCACGGGCCGAAATGGAGAGGAGAGCGGAGTATCTTGCGCCGCGACCTTCAACTAAGCGGGCTCGAGCGCCGCACGATTTCTACTTGGAACTCCGTAGCGCGGAGTACGCCAACTTCTAGTCCTTGGTCTTCACGTAACGCTCGAGCGAAGGATCGAGGCGCACTGCAGTCGCAATATCGCTGCGAGCATTCTGCGAGTCGTCAAGTCCTGCGAAGGCGGCGCCACGGAAGTAGTAAGCCCGAGCCAGCTTTGGGTCAAGCTGGATCGCCTGGCCCTCGTCTTCTATGGCATTCCGGAATTTACCCTGCATCAGGAACACACACCCTCGTTCGCTCCACAGCGCAGCAGTTTTCGGCTGCAAACCGATGGCCTGTGAATAGTCCGCCAGTGCGCCGCTGAAGTTACCTTGAGTCTGGTAGATTCCCGCGCGCTTCTGCAGCGCGGGGACGAGCTTAGGGTCTATGCCTAAGGCGGTGTCGAAGTCCCGCAAGGCCGCGTTGCCGTCATTTTGCGCTGCGTTGAAGAGCCCACGGTTGTAATAGAGCTCGGCGTTATGGGGAGCCAGTTTGACCGCTTCATTGTAATCGTCGAGCGCATGCTGCTTATCGCCCTGGACAAAATACGCGGCGGCTCGATTCGCAAACAGAAAAAAGCGCTCATTGCCCTCGAAAATCTTGCGGTCCAGAGACTCTGTGCATGACTGAATGACCCTGGGCAGCGCCGTCTTCCCATCGCGATTGATGCACGCCTCGACCACGGTATGCTTTTCCCAATTGAGCTGATGCTCACAGATCGCCGCCTGGACATAGTCAATGGTTCCTGGACCTGATCCTTGCGGTGACAGCTGCATGCAGTCGATGAATTCGTCCGGTGGAAGCGCTGGCAGTGTTCCGTCGACACGCGGCGCGGTGACTGTAACCTGGGGTGCACTCGTTGATGGTGTCGTCGGTGCCTCGCTGACGCCGGACGGTGTTGCGCTGGCTGCGGACGCCGGGCTGCCTTGTGCCTGACCGTTCTGCTTTGAACTGTCGACTTGAGCTGCCGCCGCTATTCCGGCGAGGAGCAAAATGGACGGATGCCACGAGAATAAACGCCGCATGGCCGACCCGGTAGCCGATTCACGTGCATACATTCTACGCTTAACTCGTGTGGGCATGACGTGACGGGCTAACGGGTCATTTTTCTTGGCCCGTTCGCCCGTCCTTGACGGGGAAGCCTACGAGCGGGCGTACTGAGCCGGCGGCAGACGCTGGTGTCGCCGCCTTCCTGCCGGAGTGAGCATGATCTTCAAGACACTTTGCCTCGCAATGGTTCCCGCGCTCGCCTTCGCCGCTACAGCCTACGGACCGGAGCTTCAGGGGTTCGAGTATCCGTACCCCGTCGCGCACTTCGAGTTCTCCTCGCAGCGGGACAGGATGCATATGGCCTATATGGACGTGCATCCGACGGGAGAGAACGGTCGCGTGGTCGTTCTCCTGCATGGCAAGAACTTCTGCGCGGCGACGTGGCGCAATACGATCAAGACATTGGTCGCGGCGGGCTATCGTGTCATCGCGCCCGATCAGATCGGCTTCTGCAAGTCCACCAAGCCGCGGCATTACCAGTACAGCTTTCAGCAGCTGGCGCGGAACACGCACGCCCTGCTGATCTCGCTGGGCGTCAATAAGGCGATTTTAGTGGCTCATTCCACCGGGGGAATGATAGCCGTGCGCTACGCACTCATGTATCCGAATGAGACACAGCAATTAGTGCTGGTCGATCCGATCGGTCTTGAGGATTGGAAGGCCATGGGTGTGCCGTCCATCTCGCTGGACGAGTGGTACGCACGAGAACTAAAGACCAACGCGGATGCTATTCGCAACTACGAACGCGACACATATTACGCGGGACATTGGAGCCCGGAGTATGAGCAATGGGTCGATATGCTCGCAGGACTAAATGCCGGCCCCGGTAAGGAACTCGTTGCGTGGAATTCAGCCGCCATCTACGACATGATCTACACACAGCCGGTGATATACGAATTTGGGAAGCTTGCCGTACCCACGTTGCTCATGATTGGCGACAAGGACACGACGGCCATCGGCAAGGACTTAGCATCGCCCGTAGTTCGTGCCACCCTCGGCCATTACCCTGAGCTCGGCAAGCAGGCCGCGGTGCTGATTCCGCATGCGAAGTTGCTTGAATTCCCTGAATTAGGCCACGCACCAATGATTCAGGACCCGGCGGCATTCCATAAGGCCTTGCTGGATGGACTGCGGGAGCGGTAGCGCCGTCGTCGAGTGCCCGGGGTTTACCGCTTCCAGATGCGCGCGGCCACTGGGTACGGCTTTCGCACCATACAACATCGTTCCGAGCACCATGCCCGGCTCGATGTGGGGCGGCATCATCAGTTCCGTGCGATTGACGCGCACATCAATGAGCGCCGGGCCCCAACGAGCGCGACGACTCGCTGCTGATCATTGATGGGATTTTATGCCGAGTGAATCGGCAATCTTTTCGGCCGCGCTCAGGTGCGACTGTACGATCGGCAGGACTTTCTGCGCGAACGCCTTTGCGTCCGAGTCCTTGCCCGAAGAGATCTCCTTCTGCAGCAGCGTTACAGTGCTCTGATGCGCCTTGATCTGATTCGCCACATACGACTTGTCGAACGCGCTGCCAGAGAGCGCCTCGAGTTCGGCCTTCTTTGCATGTGCTGCGACGCCTGGGCCGTGGGGTAACGGGACGCTCTTCGAGGCGGCCAGGCTTTTTAGCTCCTGATTTGCCGCCGAGTGATCCTTGACCATCATCGCCCCGAAATCCTTAACGCTCGGATCCGCGGCCTTGGTGGATGCCAGCTTACCCAGGTCTACTTCGCCCATTCCTCCTTGCGCGAGCGCCTTATAGAACGATGAATCGGGAGAGCCGCTGGCGGCCAAAACGAGGTATGGAATCAACAGAGCGGACAAAAACAGCGCTTTCATGACGCACCTCCAAACACGATGACGCCCAGCATTATACGCGCAATACGGGCACGCTTTGGCAGTGCGAGCGACAGCGTCAGCACGGAACGCAGCAGGACCAGGACGGTGGCTCATCCAGCGGTAAGGAAGACCCGGAAGCTCTGCGAACGACCGGCACTAAAGAAGTTTGTCCGGCGTGATCGGGAGACTGCGGATGCGACGTCCAGTGGCGTTGAAGACCGCATTGCTGATCGCCGCCGCCACGCCGGTGATACCGATTTCACCAATGCCCTTAGCGCCCAGGGAGTTCACGTAAGGGTCATCCTCGCTTACCACGGCCACGTCTATCAAGCCGACATCGGCATGAACGGGCACGTGGTAGTCCGCAAGGTTCGCGTTCACGATTCGCCCCGTGCGGCGGTCGAGCTCGCTCACCTCATGCAGCGCCATGCTGATCCCCCAGACGATACCGCCCAGTAGCTGGCTGGTGCCTGTCTTCTCGTTCAACAGGCGCCCAACGCCGTAGCGGCCAACAATCCGCGGCACACGTATCTGACCAAGCTGCCGATCGACATGCACCTCGGCAAACACAGCGCCAAAGGAATGCATGGCGTAGGTGTCGCGTTCGGCGCCGGGGCCACTTTCGGCGTTGCCTATGACGGGATCACCCCCCTGGGCGACCACGGCTCCGACGCGCAGGCGACGCGAAGGGTCGCCGCGCACGTATATCCAGCCGTCCTCGACCACGACATCGTTCACCGCGCTTCCGTGAAGCAATGCCAGGTCACCGGTCGTGGCGCGGCGCACCAGCTCCGCGCGGGCTCGCTCGCAAGCAAGCTTCACCGCGGGCGCCACACTCGCGCATGTCATGGATCCTCCCGACACCGGGGCGGCAGGAAGCCTGGAATCCCCGAGTTCGAAGCGGATACTCCGCACCGTCACGCCTAGGGCATCGGAGGCCACTTGGGACATCACGGTGTAGGTACCCGTGCCAAGTTCCTGGGAGCCGCTCTTGACCACCGCCGATCCGTCCTCGAGATATTGAGCCGACGCGGAAGCCTTGTTGCGATTGACCGGATAGGTCGCGGTCGCCATGCCATATCCCACGCAGTCATCGGCATGGAGCTGTGTCTGAGGTGCCGGACGCTGTGCCCAGCCGAAGCGCTCGGCGCCTGCACGATAGCATTCGCGCAGCGATTTGCTCGACCAGGGCTTTCCCGTCTCCGGCTCCTTGTCCGCGTAATTGCGCAGGCGCAGCTCGATCGGGTCAATTCCGGTAGCCACACTCAGCTCGTCCAGAGCCACCTCGAGCGCAAACGTGCCGGTGGCTTCGCCCGGTGCTCTTTGAAACGTCGGCGTACCGACATTCAGGGACACCAGACGCTGCTGCGTCTTCAGGTTCGGGCAGCTGTACAGCATCCGCGTCACCGTGGCCGACGGCTCTGTGTACTCCTCTATGACCGAAGTGTGAGACAGCACCGCGTGGGACAAGGCGGTGAGCGAGCCGTCGCGGCGTGCCCCGATGATGATCCGCTGTTCCGTCTGGGGGCGGCTCCCGACGGGCGCAAACATCTCGGTGCGCTCGAGTATGAGCTTTACGGGGCGCCCGACGTGGCGCGCGGCCATGGCCGCCAGCGCGACGTGCGACCACGCAGATCCTTTGCACCCGAAGCCGCCGCCGACGAAAGGAGAGATGACGCGGATATGGTCCGGAGAAATCCCCAGTATTTTGCCGAGGGTTTTCTGCACGCCACTCACGTATTGCGTGGCGTCGTACACGGTGAGGCGATCGCCTTCCCACAGCGCCACCGTTGCGTGCGGCTCGAGCGGATTGTGATGCTCCATCGGCGTCGTATAAGTCTGGTCCAGGCGTACTTCTGCCAGAGCGAGCGCCGCGTCGAAGTCGCCGCGCGCGTAGTCTGGCTTTGCCTGGGCTGTGGGTTTGGGCGCGAAGGCCTCACTGCGCTGCTGCTCGAAGCTTAGTTGCGGCGCGGTCACGGCGTACCTTACGCGTACGCGCGAGGCGGCATACGTCGCCTGTTCCAGTGATTCGGCGATCACAACTCCGATTGGCTGTCCGTTGTACGAAACACTCCGGTCCTGTAGCAGCGACAGCACCCGCCCCGCCGGCGGCTCGACGCCCGCCCGACCCCCCTGTGGCAGTCGGGGCGCGTTGTCCGGCGTCAGTATGGCGATAACACCCGGTGCGTGCTGCGCAGCATTGAGATTGAACGAAGTAATTGTTCCCGCCGGCACGGTGCTGAAAAGAATCTTCGCGCAGCACATTCGTGGCAGGGCGCGCTCGGCCGTAAAGGTCGCCGCTCCGGTGACCTTCAAAGCTCCGTCGACGCGATCCAGGGGCTGTCCGACGACCGTCATATCCGCGCCGCCCTCCGCAGCGCGCGACCCACGGCGCGTTGCGCCAGCTCGACCTTGAAAGCATTGTAAGTGAGCGGCTGTGCGCCGCTCGTGCTGCCTTGCGCTGCCCGCCCGATCACCATCTCATCCAATTCGCTATTGCGCAAAGTCGCTTCGCTGTCGAGCGCGCGCCACGGCTTGGGGGCGACCCCGCCCAGGACAACGCGGCAGTCGCGTACGCGTGCGCCTTCTAGATCGAGCGCCACCGCCACCGATACGAGAGCGAACGCGTAACTGGCCCGATCCCTCACTTTCAGGTAGATCGAATGTGACGCGAACGGGTTTGCGGGAAGGTCGACGCCGACGATGAGTTCGCCGGGCTTGAGCTCGGTATCCCGCTCGGGGGTTTGCCCCGGCAGCCGAAGAAAGGTGGCCATGGGAATGGAACGAAACCCACTGAGGTTTTGCACCTGTACTACGGCATCCAGCGCGGTGAGGGCTACGCTCATGTCCGAGGGGTTGGTCGCGACGCACGCCTCGCTTGTACCCAAAATGGCGTGCATGCGGTTGAATCCGTCGCGGGCAGCGCAGCCCGAGCCGGGAACACGCTTGTTGCACATGGTGAAGCTTGTGTCCGTGAAGTAGCTACAGCGGGTGCGTTGCAGGAGGTTCCCGCCAACGGTTGCCATGTTACGCAGTTGCGCTGATGCGCCGGATACCAATGCCTGAGTTAGCAGCGGGTAGTGCTCGCGGACGAGCGGGTGGTTTGCGGCGTCGCTGTTGCGGACCAAGGCACCGATCCTCACGCCACCATCGGCGAGGCGCTCCACGCGCGCGTAAGGCAGGCCTGTGAGATCGATTATGCGTCGCGGCTGTGCGACGCCGCCCTTCATGAGGTCAACGAGGTTAGTTCCGCCGCCCAAAAACTGCGCCCCAGGCGCGGAACCAAGTTCAAGCGCGTGATGGGCATCCGTCGGTCGATAGAACTGGAAGGGATTCATGGCTGTTGTACGGTTCCGTCCATGACCTCACGGATGGCGGCAAGAATTAATGGGTAAGCGCCGCAGCGGCACAAGTTGCCGCTCATACGCTCGCGAATCTCTTCGTCCGTTGCCGGGAAGGACAGTGGTTGACGCACGTCGGCAGTGACGGTGCTCACGGTCTGATCTTTCAGTTCCGTCAAGAGCGCGACTACCGAGCAAATCTGTCCCGGTGTGCAGTAGCCGCACTGGAAGCCGTCGTGTTTGAGGAACGCCTCCTGTATGGGGTGTAGTCCGTCTACGGAAGCAAGTCCCTCGATTGTGGTAACGCTGCGGCCGGTGACGGTAGCGACAAGGGTGAGACAGGCATTGACGCGTCGTCCGTCGATCAGAACGGTACATGCGCCGCACTGTCCGCGGTCGCAGCCTTTCTTCGTCCCCGTGAGACCAAGATGTTCTCGCAGAGCGTCTAACAAGGTGACGCGCGAATCCAGATGGAGGTGGTGCTCCTCCCCATTGATGTGCAAGGTCGTGGAAACCATCTCTATCGCGTCGGATGACGCGTCATTCGAGCGGGCGGTGCTCCCTCCCGGGAGCCCAAGGGCCGGCGCAGCCAGAGCGCTGCCAACCAGGAAGCGCCGTCGGGTTACCGGCGAGTTGAATTCAGAGTCCACTTTAGGCTTCGCGGAACCGTAACAGGGTTGCCATTAGTACAAACTTAAGGCGCGCGCGCAACGAGTCTTAGGCCACGCAGGTGGTAGGTGGTTTCTGAGCTTGCCCAACCCTGGTGATCCAGGTACGCCGCCGGGCCGGGCGCTGATTTCGCCAGCCGTGTTCGGCAGCGCACAGACGCCTTGGTACTGGTGAGGTCACCCTAAAACTGCCGTGGCACACCTGCAGCAATCTGGGAATGGCGCATCGTTCACCGACCAGGGGACAAATACGCGAGCACTGAAAATTAACACGCGCGCCGGAAGGAATCGGGAGGGACTCAGGAATACGGTGCTGGCCAGCCTTTCCGGCAGACAGTCAGGGCGCCTGCAGTCAGCGCTGGAGTTCGTGAATCTGAACTTCGGGCAAGTGCTTTACGAACCTGGGAAGACGATCCGGCACGTCTACTTCCCGATCGATTGCCTTATTTCCTTGCTGACGGCCGTTGATAAGCGCCGATCGCTTGAAGTCGGAATGGTGGGCAATGAGGGAATGGCCGGGATGCCATTCATTCTTGGGATGGGTGTTTCGGGCGTGCGCGCGCTGGTGCAGGGCGGCGGCGGAGCGCTGCGCATGTCGGCCGGAGCTTTTCGCACCGAATTTGCGCGTAACGCTCCTTTGCAAGAAGCGCTATATCGCTACATGTACACGTTGATGACGCAGATTTCCCAGACGGCCGCGTGCAACCGCTTTCACGAAGCGGACCAGCGCCTGGCACGATGGCTGCTGATGACCCGCGATCGGGTCATGTCTGACGAATTTCCTCTCACACACGAGTTTCTGGCCCACATGCTGGGCATGAGGCGCGTGGGCGTCACGGAAGCGGCCAGCGCGCTTAAGCGGCGCAAGGTAATCAAGTACAAGCGCGGCCAAATCCAGATTCTGGACTTAAGAGGTCTCAGGGCGGCGTCCTGCTCGTGCTATCAGATCGTCCAAACCGCGTGCAAACGTGTGCAGGCCCAGTAACCGATCGATCACACGAAACGAAACGCCGCGCGCCGAAGTCGCTCCGTCGCTTTGCCGGATTTCATTTGAGGAAGTTCGACTCGAGCATGTCGACCACATCATGCGCGCGGCCACTGAGTACGGCTTTCGCGCCATACAACATCGTTCCAAGCACCATGCCCGGCTCAATGTGGGGTGGCATCACCAGTTCCGTGCGATTGACGTGCACATCAAGCAGCGCCGGACCGGGATGTGCGAGGAACTCGAGGAGGGCCGGTTCCAGCTTCTCGTTGTGCTCGATGGTCCAGCCGCGGAAGCCGATAACCTCCGCCAGCTTGCCGAAGTCGGGATTCTGCAAATCGGTAAAGGCATTGAGGAGGCCCTCGACCTTCATTTCCAGTTCGACGAAGCCGAGCGTACCGTTGTTGAATACGACGATCTTGAGCGGGATCTTTTCCTGAATCGCCGTCAGCAGGTCGCCGAGCAGCATTGCAAGGCCGCCATCGCCTGACAGCGCAATCACCTGCCGCCCGGGCATCGCCTTCTTGATCCCCAACGCCTGGGACATGGCGTTGGCCATGGTCCCGTGCAACAGGCTCGTGAGGGTGCGGCGCTTTCCATTGACGCGGATATGCCGCAACAGCCAGACCATGGGGCTGCCGCCATCTGCAGTAAAGATCGCATCGTTCGCGGCGTGATGATCCAGCAACGCTACCAGCTGTTGCGGGTGAATCAGACCACCGCCGCCTGGCTTGGCCTGATGGTCAAGATCTGCCAATGCCTCACGGAACAGGCCCAGGCACTGATCAAGATAACCGCGCTCCGAGCGTGGCTTCAGGCGTGGCTGCAGCGCGTGCAGCGTCGCAGCAATGTCGCCGACAACGCCGATCTCGACCGGGTGGCGCCGGCCCAGATGGGTTGCATCCAGATCAATCTGGATTACGCGCGCATCTTTCGGATAGAACTGCCGCCATGCGAAATCGCAGCCCAGCAGGACCAGCGTGTCGCAACTCGTCACCGCGTGGAAACCAGCCTTCGAGCCGAAGACTCCGGTCATGCCGACATTGAACGGGTTGTCCGGCTCCAGATAGTCCTTGGCACGCGAGGTGTGGGCCATCGGCGCTTTCACGATGTCACAGAAGCGCACGACCTGATCGTGGGCGGCCTCGCAACCTGCGCCGGCATAGACCGCAATTTTGCCGCCTTCGTTGAGCAACGCAGCGATGCGATCCAGTTCGGTATCGGAGGGGCGCGTTACCGGCGTCGGGACATGCACCGCGTAGGCCGGACCGTCATCTACCTCCATCGCCGAGATATCGCCGGATACGACCAGCACGGCGACACCGCGTTTGTTGAGGGCCGTCTGCGCTGCCAGGGTGGCGAGCCGACGAGCTTCGCCTGGATTGATGAGCACCTCGCAGAACACGCTGCACTGGCTGTAAAGCGGCTTGAATTCGACTTCCTGTGGAAAGTCGATCCCGAGTTCATTGGTCGCCACCTGGCTCGCGATCAGCACCAACGGCGCACGGTTGCGGTTTGATTCGTAGATACCGTTGATGAAGTGCAGGCTACCCGGCCCGCAACTGCCGGCACACGCCGTGAGCGTGCCCGTCATGTAGGCCTCGGCGCCGGCGGCGAATGCACCGGCCTCTTCATGGCGCATGTGCACCCAGTCGATCTCGCTGCGCCGGATCGCATCGGTGACATGATTCAACGTATCACCGACTACGCCGTAACAGCGCTTAACTCCGGCTTTCTGGAGCACATCGACGATGATGTCCGCCACCTTCTTCTTTGCCACGACTTCACTCCTGGGTTGCGATGATGGCAGCGTACGTCGACGCCATCTCGTGGTGCTCGACTCCTCACGCGCACCGTACTCCACATGGACGAGACTCGCCCCCTTTGCGTTCCGGCGCGTCGTAGAATCCTCCGGCATGCCGAGCCCAGTCGCGCGGCGCCCAGTTACCTGGAACGCGTACATCCAGAGGTCTTAAACGATGAACGATAAGCAGAGGCAAGCCCTCCAGGCGCTTGCCCGCTCCGCAACGCCAGCGGACCTCTCGATCCTCCAGGCGGCGCTGACGGAGCTGCGCCCGGAGCGACCGACCCTGCTGACAACCACCCCCGGGTCCAATAACGACAAGCTTTGGACGGAGATGGTCGCGCTGGGTTGGATGACTGCGAGCGATCCACTGGACGCACCGGTCAGCTCCAAGGTGTATGTCGTCAATCCGGCGCCGCAGGACGCACTCAGAGAGTTTCTGGCTGAGACTGCCAGATCCGATGCAATGGTTCGATCATCAACGAATTTCGCACGAACATTCCGCCGCAGCTGATAGAGGCGGTGCGTGGCGCCGACGGAACTCCGGCTGACCTGGCGATCCTGTTGGCCGGGATCGTCGAGAGCACGATGCGCCGCGCAATCAAACCCGAGCTGCATGACGAGTTTCTACGCGAGGTCGCAAAGGTAGCCGAAGGGATGCGCTCCATCTGAGTGTGCCCGCGGCCGTGCGGTGCGCGGGGCGGCCAATCTGTAGGCACTCCAGTCCAATGGCCCGTGCGCACTTCTAGCCACTCCGCGCCACGATTGCCCCACGGCTTTGCCACAAGTGGCTGCCAGACTCCTGTACCCGAGGCGGTACAACAATCAACAGGAGTGTGGTGTATGTCTGCTCGCTTCGACGGTGTGCTCGGGTTCCTGCGGCGGGTGCTCATCGGGCCTCTCGGTCGGCTGGGTGTCGCATCAGGCGCGGCTGTGCGCAGCTTCGTTGCAGCCGGGTGCCACTTGCGCACGCGCCTCGTGATCGCAGCGCTGCTCGTCCTGTGCGCTTACGGCCTCTACGCTCATCCACCGTTCGCCACGGTACGTCGCAGCGAGGTACTGGTGCGCATGAACCTCCTCGACGGCTCGACGAGCGCCTACACGGCAGGCACTGTGCTGCTGCTACCCGGTATCCATCAGGTGCGTCGGTACTCGACGGGTGATCAGATTTACCGGCCGATCGAAGGCGCAAGCGCGACCGGGAAGGCTCCGTTTCAGTCGAACGAGGGGCTCTCGATCGGAGTTGATCTGACGGTGCGCTGGGCGATCGATCGTGCGCGCATCGGGCAGTTGTCGAAGCAGTTTCCGGACGATCTGAACGCCGATCTCGTGGGCCCCGCGGTGCAGGGGGTCGCATACCCCTTGCTAGCCCGACATTCCGTGCGGGAGATCTTCTCGAGCCAGCGCGCCGGGATCCAACAGGAAATCACGACCGAACTCGGGCCGAAGCTCGCAGCCATGGGGCTCGTGCTGCGTGGCGTGGACATGGGGCAGGTGGATCTGCCGCAGGACTACCGTGTGCAAATGGAAAAACTGCTCGCCGAGGAGCTCGAAACCGAGAAGGTGCGCTTCACGTTGCAGCTCAAGGAGGCCCAGGTGAAGGAAACGCAACTGGAGGGCGACGCCGAGAAGGCACGGCGTCAAAAGGCGGCCGAAGCTGCGGGCCAGGAGCTGGTCATCGCGGCGCGCGCGCAGGAGGAGACCATGAAGCACATCCTGCCGTTCAAGCAGAAGCAGATCGAGCAGCGTCAGCTCGAGGCCGAGGCTGAGAAGGTCGCGCGCATCCGCACCGCGGAGGGCTCGGCTGAGGCGCGCCGTATCGAGGCCAAAGGTGAAGCGGACTCGCGGCAAACCCTCGCCGACGCGGAAGCCTACCGGCTGGAACTGGTTGGCAAGGCCAACGCTGGTCAGATGGCGCGCGAGGGCGCCTTACTCGCGCACTACCCGCTGCTGATCCAGAAGACCCTCGCCGACAAGCTCTCCGACAAGGTTCAGGTCATTATCGCTCCGACCCCGGCCGCGGGCGAGTTCATCGGGTCCAACCTCGTGGGCGCACGCAGCCCGACGAGTGTGGGTAGCAGTGTGGCACGCGCGCAGAACGCGCAGGCGGAGAGCCAGCAGTGATCCTCGCCGTCGCGGCGACGCTCGCGATTGTGGTGCAGGATCACGCCGCGCTGCGTGCGGCGCCGAGTTCGGGCGCGGCGGAGATGGCGACGCTCTGGCAGGGGGACGTGCTTGAGGTTCGCGGCGAGCGGCCCGGGTACCTGAAGGTCTACGACTATAGGCGCGAGCGGGGCGGGTACCTGAAGGCCGAGGCCGCCCGTTCGATTGGCCTTACCCAGGGCGACGCGCCCGCGCTGCTCGCGGTGTTGCGCTTCCTGCGCGACAGCCCCGGCTCCGAGGCGCTTGGGGTGAGTTACGGCGCCGCGTACCTCAAGGCCGTACCGACGCGAGCACTCAGCGCCGAGCCTTTCGACGCCATCGCGCGCATGGCCGAGCGGCTGGCCGATCAGGCATCAGGCACTGGGTCGCGCCTCCCTGACGTAGCTGCGCACCTGGAGGTGGTCGCGCAGTTCGGGGTTCACATGCGCAGCTTCGAGCGCAACGGTCGCATGCAGGTGTGTTACGAGGGCGAGCTGTATCGGCGCGTGCTTTCGCTGCGCACCGCGAGCGCCGAGGAGCGCGCGCACGCCGCGCTTGGTCTCACCCGCCCGGATTGCATCGACCCGAACTTAGGTCCCGCGTTGCGTGCATCCCTGGATGATCTGCGTCGCGAACTGCTAGAGGGGATCGATGAGCGGCAATTGAGTGGCCCGACACTCAACCGCCTGCACGTGCGGCGCGCCACAGTGTGGGCGTCCATCGCTTTTGAGCAGGCGCGGCGGAACGAGCCTCCCGGAGCGGCGGCGCAGCGGGCGCTCGCCGAGCTTGCGGCCGTGCGTGCGGACGATCTTGGCGAGGACCGTCAGGCCGAGTACCTGGATGCGGTGGTGCGGGTAGGCGCGATCCGTTGGGCGGCGGCGACCCCCGCAGCCCCGGCGGGTCCACTGACTGTCAGCGTGGCCGCGGGTGAGCTGGGGCAAACGTGCGTGACGCTAAAGGCAACGCAGGGCCGGCGCGATGTGCCACTCGCGCGACGCTGCACCTATGGAATCGTGTGGACGGCATCCGCAAGGCCGATCGCGCAGGGACGGGCGCTGGTGCTCGCGGTGCAGCCGCTGGAGAGTTGGCGCGAACTTTGGGTGTTCCACGAATGCGCGGGCGCCTGGACCATCGATGTGCTTTCGCCCGGACTCGATAATCCAGAAGAGGGCTACGTCGAGTTTGCCGGGTTCGCGCCTGGCGTGATGCGCCTGCTGATAGCGCGCGAGGTCAAGGACCGCGGCCGGTTTCGCCGCCGCTTCGAGGAGCTGCGGCTCGATGATCTTGCCCTGGTACGCCAGGCGAGCACTCCGGACCTGCTACGCGACTTTGGCCGTTGGCAGGACGTGGATTGGCGGCGTGACACGCTCGCGCTGCACTGAGGGGCGATATGATGCATCCATGACCACTATGAGCCGTTTTGACTTGCGCCCGCCGAGCGATCAGCAACGCGCTCGCATCGTTGAAGGCCTGAGTACGGACGAGCGCCGCGTGCTGCTTCAGCACGGAACCGAGGCTGCCTTCTGTGGTGTGTTCCTGGACAACCACAAGGACGGAACCTACACGTGCCGGTTTTGCGGCTTGCCGCTCTTCAGCTCCAGTTCCAAGTTCGATTCAGGTACCGGCTGGCCGAGTTTCTTCAAACCCTACGATGAAACCCATATTCGACGCATTACTGACACCAGTTATGGGATGAATCGCGTCGAGGAAGTCTGCGCACGTTGCGGCAGCCACCTGGGCCATGTGTTTCCAGACGGGCCACCACCCACCGGCGAGCGACACTGTCTGAACTCAGTGTCGCTGTCTTTCACCGAGCGGGGACAAACGCTGCCTGACGTGCTGACAAGAGGTGCGCCTGAAGGATTACGGGACAAGTACGGACTATAGTTGTCCGGACCTTGCGGGCCCCCGGAGCGATCCATGCAGACCTACACTGGCGTCCTGGCGGATCAATTGGTCGAGGAACTCGCGCGACGCAGCCAAGGCCGAGCGTACCTCGATTCTGGCGCTAAAGACTTCCTTGCCCACGAGCTTGAGAGGCGCCTCGCTCACTCGCAGGATCCGGATCGCCTGTACCGCCTGTGGCAGGGCAACCTTGATCGGTATATCGATCGTGCTGCGCCGCGCACAGTGCCAGTTGGCCCCGTGTACGTGACCGAAGAGATGATTCGCCGTCAGTTCAGCCTGTGCAATGAGGTGTGTCCGGCGCCCGAGAATCCGCTCACGCGCGGGAGTAGTTCGTGAACGCCGTTCCGCAATCCTGGGGGTGGTATGGCGAGGCGATCAAATGGTTCGTCGCGATCGCAGCCGCGCTGCTCGCGTTTGGATTCGATCGCGCCAGGGATGGTTCGATGGCAGGTCTGTACTGGTGGATGTATCTCGTCGGTGCGTTCGGGCTATCGGTGTGCGTTGTGGCTGGACTCTTCGCCTACCTCCAGTTGCTGGGTGCCAGCAACGTTCTGGAGCTCCCGAACAAGACACCTGAAGACGATGCGAGATTTGAACGGTTCCGCAGGCGCCTGTCGCGTAGCTACCAGGTGTGCGTGGGCGCGCTTGCCGCCGGCATCGTGCTGTCAGTTATTCCCTGGGTCGGTTCCGTGTGGCCCACGACCGGGAACACGTTGTCCCCGGTCGTGATTGCCAAGGCGGGAGGCGGCGACGACCTCGTGATAACCCGGCAGCTCAGCGACGTCACGGAGGTTCTTGTTAGCACGCCGAACGGGTCACTTGCTTGGGCGCACGCGACTCCACTGCACCCCAAGGAACAGCCGAGCGGCAGCTGCGGATCCTGTGATCACCGGGATTGAGGGACTGCCATAGCAGGTCTCAATGCCCTTTTCTGCTGAAGGAAACCGTGCAGGCCCGACCCTTGACCCGGTGACCCGTCCCGGAGTCGTCGGAAAACTTAGCCTCGATACGATAGCTGTATGGTGTGCCCGGCGGACGCTCTCCGATGGCGGCCTGCTCTTTGCCGACGAGTCCGCGCGCGGCAATGCCGGCTGAGCCGTCCGCCAGGATGCGGCCGTCGAGGTGCAACCATCCCGGCGCGCCCTTGATGCCCCGCTCACCGTGCAGGGCGCTCTCTTTAACGATCGAGGAGAACGTATAGGAGTAAGGCAGTGCGCCTGCGGACGGCGCGCACGAAACGACCGTGGTCCACACGCCGTCGAATCGTGCCTGCGGTGCATCGGCGCGCGCAGCGCTAACCCCCAGTAACAGGCCGCACAATCCCAGAGTCGCAATGATCTGTTTCATGAGGCTCCTTAACCAACCCGCCAGAGCCCGGAAAATCGGTTCATTTCACCGGGACTGAGAGAGCGCCATCGTGTTCACGACCTGCGTCACACCCGGGACCTCACTTGCGATCGACCCGGCATCGCTAATCTCCAGGCCCGAGCTCACCACACCAGACAGGTACACCACGTGATCCAGCGTCTGCACACTGATGGCACTTAGCTCTAAGGACGAATCTTCCCTGAACCGCGACCGGACTTCAGCCGTGATCTTCGCGTCGCCGGGACAGCCGTGGAAACCGCACTTCTCGTAGGTGTCGTAGGCGGCACATCCGGAAAGGGTGCCGCTGAGACTCAGGGCAAGAACCGACGCACAAAGTAATCCGCGCATGCTGGCAAGGGTACCCGCTTGCTGCGATTTCGGAAATCTGCGCTGGCCGCTGGCAAAGCCTAAGATGCGGTCAAGCAGCCCAGAGGCAGGAAACGGCTGCCTGTGCGTGGCAGAGTAAAAGCAGTACCAAAGGGGAGATGCAATGGCTGGCCGGATGCAGAGGTACTTTGGGAGCTGGGTCCAAATGAGGATGGTGTTTGCAACGCTCCTGGCGATCGTTCCTGTCGTATGCGCCCAGGGAGCCACGACCGCGATGCCCGATAATCCACTGCTGCAGCCGAGCACGCTGCCGTACCAGATGCCGCCGTTCGATCGCATCCGCGTGAGCGACTACGCGCCGGCGTTCCAGGCCGGCATGCGCGAGCAATTGCGCGAAGTTGCCGCCATTGCGCACGACCCGCGCCCGGCGGACTTTCAGAACACTATCGTCGCCCTCGAGCGCTCCGGGCAGCTGTTGCATCGCGTGAGCTTCATTTTCGATGAGCGCAATTCCAACAGCAGCACCCCGGAGATGGAGGCGATTGATACCGAGTTTGCGCCCCGGCGCAGCGCGCACCAGGACGCGATCTACCTGGATCACGCGCTATGGCTGCGGGTGGACGCGCTGTACACGAAGCGCGCGAGCTTGAAGCTCGATCCTGAGTCGGCGCAGGTGCTGTCGCGCTGGCATGCACGCTTCGTGCGCGCGGGCGCGCGCCTCGGGGCCGCGGACCAGGCGCGGCTGCGCGAGCTGAACGCGAAGATCGCGACCCTGACTACCCAGTTTGGACAAAATGTCCTTAAGGCCACGGCCGCAGGCGCGGTGGCGGTCGACAAGCTCGCCGACCTCGACGGCTTGTCCCCCGCGCAGGTGAGTGCGGCCGCCGAGGCGGCGCGGGCGCGTGGGCTGAAGGGCCAGTGGCTGATCGCGCTGGAGAACACCACGCAGCAGTCGGTGCTGGGTCAGCTCACGAACCGCGCGCTGCGCGAACGCATTTACCGGGCCTCGGTGCAGCGCTGCCTTGGGGGTGACGCGGACAACAGGCCGGTGCTGACGGACATTGTCAGGGTACGCGCCGAGCGCGCCGCGCTCCTGGGCTACCCGAGCCACGCCGCCTACATGATCGAGGACGAGTCCGCGGAGACTCCTGCCGCCGCGCGCGATCTGCTGACGCAGGTGGTCCCGGCGGCAGTGCGGCGGGCGCGCGCGGAAGCGGCCGAGCAGCAGAAGCTGATCGATGCCCAGGCCGCGGCTCGCGGCACGGCGTCGTTCACGCTGCAGCCCTGGGACTGGTCGTTCTATTCGGAGCAGGTGCGCAAGGCCCGCTACGATTTCGACGCGGCGCAGGTCGCACCCTACTTCGAACTCAACCAGGTGGTGCGCGACGGGGTGTTCTACGCAGCGCATGAGCTTTACGGACTGACGTTCAAGGAGCGCAAGGACTTACCGGTCTACCGGCCGGACGTGCGGGTTTTCGAAGTGTTCGATGCCGACGGCAAGGGGCTGGCGTTGTTCATTGCGGATTATTTCGCCCGCGACGGCAAGCAGGGCGGGGCGTGGATGAATGCCTACGTGGAGCAGTCACGCCTGCTGGGCCTGCAGGCCGTGGTGTCGAATAATCTGAATATCCCCAAGCCCGCTGCCGGGCAACCGGTGTTGTTGAGCTTCGATGAGGTCACGGCGCTCTTCCACGAGTTCGGTCATGCGCTGCACGGCATGCTCTCGGACGTCGAGTATCCGTCGCTCTCCGGGACCGAAACCCCGCCGGACTTTGTCGAGTATCCGTCGCAGTACAACGAGATGTGGGCGCGCGAGCCGCGGGTAGTCGCCCATTACGCGCATCACTACCAGACCGGTGAGCCGATGCCGCCGGCGTTGCTCGCCCGGGTGCTCGCGGCGCAGCAGTTCGACGCGGGCTACGCGACGACCGAGTACCTGGCCGCGGCGCTGCTGGATCTGTCCTGGTACGAACTGCGCGCGGCCCAGGTTCCGGCGCCGGCCGAGGTGCCGGCGTTTGAAACGACTGCACTCAAGGTGGCGGGAGTGGACTATGCGCTGGTGCCCCCGCGGTATCACTCCGCCTACTTTCATCACATTTTCGATGACGACTATTCAGCCGGCTATTACGCCTATTTCTGGAGCGAGGTATTTGCCCGCGACACCGGCGCCTGGCTGCACGCGCACGGCGGACTCACGCGCGCGAATGGTGACTACCTGCGCAAGACAGTTCTCTCCCGAGGCAGAACTGCCGAACCGCTGCAGCTGTTCCGCAATTTCTACGGACGCGGACCGCAGATCGGGCCTCTGTTGGAATACCGGGGGCTAACCGGTGACTGATCCGCCGTTTGGGAACCGCTGCGAGCGCGCCGTGAGCCTCTTGACTGCGTAGGCGGCGTCTGACTAAAGTCCTCTTGAAGGCTGAGATGGAGAAGTAAATGGCGAAAATGAAACGTCGGCGGCCTGTCAAAGCCTCTGCCAGAAAGATCGCCCGCAAGCGCGTCGGTGTGCGCGCCAAGGGTGCCAGCGCAAGCGGTAAGCGTGCGCGCAATCCCAAAGTCAAAACGGCTGCCAAGCGCTTGCTGGCCACAGCGGGGCGTACCGCCAAGGCCCTGGCGGCGGCTGGTGCCGAGCGCGCCGCCCGGGCGGCACGCACCGTCGTTGCGCGCGGTGCCCGCTCTGGGGCCAAGGGAGTCAAACAGGTCGCGCAGGAGGCGGGACGCGTGACTGCCTCGGCTTTGGAATCCATCGCGGACCGGGTAGAGCCAGAGGGTAGCTGAGCGCGCGATACTGTCTTGCGGCGGGCCGTGCAGACAGTAGGGCAAACCCATGAGCGATAGCGAGATCACTCGGCGGCAATTGTTGGTCGGCGGTGCCCTGGTCGGAGCGGCATGCGTGACCGGAGCCGCGACGCTTCACGACGGGGAGCTGGGCGCCCCCCCGCGGACAATCAAGGGCGCGGTGCCCTGGCGCGAGGGCACGGCCGATGTGCCGCCGATGGCTCAGGGAACTGCCTATCGGTTTTTTACGGCCGGCGAGCAGGCTTTTATTGAGCCGGCGATCGATCGGCTGATCCCGCCAGATGACACTGGACCCAGCGCGTCGCAGGCAAACGTGCATGTGTTTCTGGACCACCAGCTTGCTGGTGCGTTCGGGCGCGGGGACCATTTCTATCTTGGCGGTCCGTGGCCGAAGGGCACTCCCGAGCAGGGCTATCAAAGCCGGCTGTCGCCCGCGCAACTCTATCGGGCCGCAATCCCGGCGGTCGAGGCGTATGTCAGGGACCAGCACGCGGGGAAGACGTTCAGGGAGATCGGTGCCGCGGAACAGGATGTTGTTCTCAGGGCGCTGGAGAGCGGCGAGGCGAAGCTGAGCGGCGCGGACGGTAAGTCCTTCTTCGACATGTTCCTGCAGAATGTTCTTGAGGGCTATTTCTCCGACCCCATCTACGGCGGAAACAAGGACATGGCCGCCTGGAAGATGATTGGCTTCCCGGGCGCACATTACGATTATCGCGAATGGGTCAGCCGCCACGGTGAGCGCGTTCCCTATCTGACAGTTGGCATCAAGGGCCGCCCCGGATGGTCGCAGGGCTGATACATGGCGACCAACCTTCCTGCGGTTGATGCGGTGCTGGTGGGGTTCGGGTGGACCGGTGCGATCCTGGGTCAGCAACTGTGCGACGCCGGACTCAACGTGGTGGCACTGGAGCGCGGCACGTGGCGCGATACTCCCACCGATTTCGCGACCACCTTCGCGCAGGACGAACTGCGCTACATGTGGCGCCATCACCTGTTTCAGAATCTCGCCTACGACACGCTGACGATCCGTAATCGCACCGATCAGGAGGCGCTGCCGATGCGCCACCTGGGTTCATTTCTTCTGGGAACTGGAGTTGGCGGCGCCGGGGTGCATTGGAACGCACAGATCTGGCGTTTTCTCGAGAGCGACTTAAAAGCCTACACCCATAACCTGCAGCGTTACGGCAAGGCCGCCGTCAGCGCTTATGACATGACGATCCAGGACTATCCGCTGAGCTGGAATGAGCTCGAGCCGCACTACGAAGCATTCGACAAACTGTGCGGCACTTCGGGCAGGGCGGGCAATCTGAACGGTGTGATCCAGGATGGCGGCAATCCCTTCGAAGGACCGCGCTCGGCCGAATATCCCAACCCGCCCATGGCCATGCCTTACGGCCCAACGCTGTTTGCAAAGGCGGCCAGGGAGAAGGGCTACAAGCCCTTTCCCCATCCGACCGGCAACGTTTCGCGGCCCTATACGAATCCGCTGGGCGCGCAGCTCGGGCAGTGCACGTATTGCGGTTTCTGCGAGAAATTCGGCTGCGGCAACTATTCGAAGGCGACGGCGCAGACGACGATTCTTCCGTATCTTATGATGAAGACGAACTTCACGTTGCGCACGGAAACTGAAGTGCTCAAAGTGGAGACCACGGCTGACGGCAAGCGCGCCACCGGCGTCACCTACGTCAACAGCGCGGGCGAGGAGTTCTTCCAGCCTGCGCAGATTGTGATCCTGTCAGCCTACGTGCTCCAGAACGTACGGCTCATGCTGCTGTCGAAGATCGGCAAGCCCTACGATCCGCAGAGCGGCGACGGGGTGGTCGGCAAGAACTACGCCTATCAGACCATGGGGTCGGTCAATGTCTTCTTCGAAGACAAGATCATGAACCCCTTCATTGGCGCCGGCGCGCTGGCGACTGTAGTTGACGAATTCAACGGCGACAATTTCGATCACACGGGGCTCGGTTTCATTGGCGGCGGCTACATCGCTCAGCTGCACACGGGCGGTCGTCCCATCGAGATGATTTATACCCCGCAGGGTATCCCCAAATGGGGAATGGAATGGAAGCGGGCGGCTGCCAGGAACTATTTGCGCGCGGTCAACGTCAGTTGTCACGGCTCGGTTATGGCGCATCGTGGCAACTATCTGGATCTCGATCCCACCTACCGCGACAGCTTCGGCCGCCCGATGCTGCGCATGACGTTCGATTTCAGCGACAACGAGCTGAAGATGTCGCGCTATCTTGTGGACAAGGCTGCAGACATTGCGCTTGCCATGGAAGGGGTGAGCGCCGTGAAGAAGAACTACCGCACCGGCTCGTGGAGCGTGGTGCCGTATCAGACCACCCATAACACGGGCGGCACGATGATGGGGGACAATCCAACCCAGAGCGTTGTGAACAAATACCTGCAGAGCTGGGATGTCGACAATCTCTTTGTGATGGGCTCGGGTGCCTTCCCGCAGAACGCCGGCTACAACCCGACCGGCACGGTTGCCGCGCTCGCTTATCATTCTGCTGATGCCATCAAGAATCAGTATCTGAAGAGTCCAGGCCCGCTGGTCCGCGCCTGAAAGGGAGGTGGATTGTGGCGCGCAAGGTAGAAATCGCACTCGCCGTCGGGTTGGTTGCCGCGCTGGGTGTTGTCGCAGTCGGGTTCCTGTTGCTCGGTGGCCGCGCCGTGGCCTATACGCCGATGAGCGCCACAACGCTGTCCGTGCATGCGCTTACCCAACCCATTCCCGACAGCGTGCCGAATGCACAGCAAGTGAGGCTCGGCCAGTATCTCGTGCGCGTTGGCGATTGCGCCTCCTGCCACACGCGCGAGGGCGGTGCGTTTCTGGCCGGCGGTTTGGCGCTGAGCACGCCATTTGGCACCATCTACGGCCCCAACCTGACTTCGGATCGCCAGACGGGCGTGGGTGATTGGACCCCCGACGAATTCTATGCGGCCTTGCATGAGGGCGCCCAGGTGCACGGGGGTGCGCTCTATCCTGCCATGCCGTACCCGTACACCACGCACGTTACCCGCGCGGATGCGGATGCGATTCTGGCTTTTCTGAAAACCGTAGCACCGGTCAACGAACGCCGGTCGACGAACCAGCTGACATTTCCGTTCAGCATCCGTGCCCTGGTTCACGGCTGGAACCTGCTGTTCTTCCATCCCGGCGAGTTCAAACCCGATCCAGGTAAGTCGGCGGCATGGAATCGTGGTGCATATCTTGTTACGGGCCTCGGTCATTGCGGGGCTTGTCACACGCCCAAGAACTCACTCGCAGCAGACCGCCCGAGCGAGGCGCTGCAGGGCGGCACGCTGGACAATTGGGTGGCGCCGGATCTGACGGCGAACACACGAACGGGACTGGGTAACTGGAGCAGCGATGACATCGTCGAGTACCTCAGAACGGGCCGCAACGCGCGCGCCAATGCCGGCGGCTCGATGGCGGAGGTGGTGTCCTATTCAACCTCGCTGCTGACGGACGCGGATTTGCACGCCATTGCAACGTATTTGAAGGAGCAGCCCGCGCGCCCAGACGTCAAGCCAAATGATCCGGATGCGGTGGCGATGCAGCGCGGCGCGGCCGTCTTTTCTGATGCCTGCACTGCCTGTCACATGGAAGAGGGGTTGGGTCAGACGCGTATCTTTCCGCCGCTGCGCGCTGACGCCGTGTCGCAGCAGCCCGACCCCACGGGAGTGCTGCATATCATTCTTGCGGGCGACCGTACGGCGAGCACCGCTACGCGGCCGACCCCGTTGTCGATGCCGAGCTTCGCCTGGAAGCTTACCGACGAGCAGATCGCCGACGTCGCCACCTATGCTCGTAACAGTTGGGGCAATCGCGCGCAACCGGTTAGCGCAAAGCAGGTCGGCGACATGCGCAGCAATCTTAAGCTTACCGATCGCTAGCACCGCCGGCTCTATGAGCAGCCTGCCGCGAGTGATATTGGGACTATTGCTGGCAGTAGCCGTGCTGCCTGGCGCGCGCGCGGGGCCGCCGGCCATTGCACAGACGGAGATCAACTACCTGCTGCGGTTTGTGGAGACATCCGGCTGTGAGTTTTATCGCAATGGCAGTTGGTTCGACGCCGCAAAGGCCCGGGAGCATCTGCGCCAAAAGTACCAGCTCCTTTCGCAAGGAAATCAAATCACTTCGGCGGAAGACTTTATCGAGCAGGCCGCCACAAAAAGCAGCCTGAGCGGCCAGGCGTACAAGGTCAGGTGCAGGGGCGGTGAAGCGGTTACGACTAACCAATGGCTGCGTGCGGCGCTGGCTGCGCTGAGGAGCGCCGCGCCGGGTGCAGTCCAGAGGGATCGCTAGCAATTAGAGGCGGCGCCCCTGTGTACGTTGTTGCATGGACCCCCGGAGCCCGCGCGCGTCATCGGTAATACTTAGCGCGACTCGACCGGAGTAGCGACAAAGGCCTGTCCGGTGGCGGTAGTGCCGGTAATCTCTCCGCGATCGTTGATGTCGAAGGCGATTACGATCGGCCCGGTGAGTCCTGACCCCGGCTCGAGCAGACCGTTGAGATTCGTCGTCACACCATGCTGCCAGATCCACGGATGCAAGGCGCCACTGGCGTCGTTGGAGTAGCCGACCACCTGGCCGCGATTGTTGATGCTGGTGGCGACGCCGGCGATATCTCCGGCCAGCAGCGGCAGGAAAACCCAGCCGTCCTTCCTGTTCCACATGAAGGGCGGGGTGAAGTTACCGGCCGCATCGCCGGGCACACCGGCAAAGCCGACCACATCGCCGCGCGCATTGATCATCATGGGCGTGTTCCAGTAGAGCGCGCCGTTCGGGTTGACAATCTCGGTCGCGAAGCCGTTCTCCCATATCACCGCATGCGCGGCGGACACGCCTCCGACCGCGATGCCGCAGGCACCGGAAATGCCGACGATCTGCCCCCGATCGTTGAGCGCCGTGGCGGCGCCGTCGTCATCGCCTGCGATCAGCGGCAGCTCGTGGATTTCGTCGTGGCGCGGTCCCCACACCACTGGCCGGAATTGCAGCACCTGCGGAAACACGCAGCTTGAGTCGTGCACGGTGTTCTCAGCCCAGCCAACGGTCTCGCCGAGGTCGTTGCTGCCGGTGGCGAAGCCGTTGGTGCCCCCGAGTGTCGGCAGTGGCCGCATTTTTCCACCCGGCTCCCAGACAAAACCGCGGCAGACGTTAAAGTTCGGATTGGGCAGGAAGTAACTGCAGCTCCAGCCTTCTTTGTTCGGATCCAGTGCGTCCGTCAGGGAGATCCCCGAAACGATGCCGAGGGAGTTCTTTACCGGCCATTGCACGTTACTGCTGAGCGCGGCACTGCCGAGGGTACCCAGATCGAGCTGCGACCCGAAGGCCCACACGCTCGCGTGCAGCGCGCTGCTGGCGAGTGTGTAACTGCCGGCCACCAGTCCGAAGTCGTCGATGCTGTTGCCGGAGGCGCCCGCGCCGCTCAGGACTGTCAGGTTGTACGTGGTCGGTGGCGGGAGCGCCGCCGGGGAGACCTGCGCAAAGCCCGTTATGCCGGCCGCCGCGATGATGACTGTTGCGATCTGACGCATACAACTCCCTCCGTTCGAGTGAAGCGCCCGTGCGCCTGGCACGAGCGACTCTACTCACGGCGGGAGGCGCAAACCGGCTGTCTTCGGACCTTGAATGTGCGGCTGAGCCGCTGGGCGCGGGCGCATGGAGTGCCGTGCGGTGAGCCGATCCGCGTTCTCGACACTGGCTTCCCACAGATGCATCACCGCGTAGCCGCGGAAGGGGCGCCACAGTTCGGCGCACGCCTCGAGCTCGCGGGCGGTGAGGGGGGATGCGGACGAGGCCTGTTGCCGCAGGATGAGGTCTCCTGCCGGAAAGCCGTCCGGTTCCCCCAGGCCCCGCAACGCCACGTAGCCGGCGGTCCACGGACCCACGCCGGGCAACTGCAGCAGCGCGCGCTTCACGCGCTCGTTCGACGCGTTGAAAGCGATAGCGCCATCGCGTACGGCGCGTGCGAAACCCTGCAACGCGCTGATGCGCGCACGCGGCATCCCTAAGTCTTCGAGATTGCTGTGCGCGAGGGACGCGGGAGTCGGAAAGAGATGGCTGAGGCCCTGTGCATCATCGGCAACGGGCTCACCGGCGCGCTTTACCAGCCGCGCGAGCAGTGTGCGACCGGCCGCCACGCTGATCTGTTGACCCACGATGGCGCGCACGCCGCTCTCGAACGGGTCCCAGGTCCCGGGGATCCGCAGTCCCGGGCGCTGCGCGACGAGGGCTGCCAGCTGCGGATCGCGCTGCAGGGCGGCGGTTATCTTCGCAGGGTCCGCGGACAGATCGAACATCCGCCGTACGAGCGAGGAGAGCGACAGGAGGTCAGTCGATTCACCGCCCCGGATCTGCAGCTCGAGCGCGTCGGCGCCCGCGACCGGCCGGACCTGCAGGAACGCATGGCCGCTCGCCGTGCGCACTGTGCGCGCATACCCGCCGGCGGCGAGAGACTCCACGCCGCTGATCGCCCGCCGGTTCAAAAAGCGGTACACGTGCGGCCAGTCGTAGGGGGGGCGGTAGGTCAGCCGCAGCGTGATTTCCGCGTCGCCTCTTTGCCGGGTAGCCGCCTCGCGGTGTTTGCGGATCTCGCGCGGCGGGCGCCGATACATGGCCTTGAATACGTCGTTGAATCGCCGGACGCTGCCGAATCCAGAGGCCAGCGCGACTTCGGTGATCGGCAGCTGCGTCTCATCCAGCAGTTGCTTTGCGAAGTGCAGCCGCCGGGTTTGCGCAATGGCGGCCGGGGAGGCGCCCACGTGGCGGGTGAAGAGGCGGCTTAAATGCCGCACGCCAACGCCCAGGCGCAGCGCGAGTTCATCGATCGAGCTGTCATCCAGTGCACCGTCCTGGAGCAGGCGCAGCGCACGTTGTACGACCGCCGAGGTTCCCATCCACGCCGGAGAACCGGGCGCGGTTTCGGGCCGGCACCGCCGGCATGGCCGAAAACCCGCGGCGGCAGCTTCGGCGGCCGTCGCGTAGTAGCGCACATTGGCGTCGTTCGACACCTTCGCCGGACATATCGAGCGGCAGTAAATGCGCGTCGAGGTGACCGCGATGAAGAACTTGCCGTCAAAGCGCGCATCACGGCTGCGGCGCGCCCGATCCAGGATGTCGCGAGTCAACCCGAGCTGCTCCAGCATGAGGGCAACGGTACGCCTCGAGGGCGGCCCGGACTAGCTGTTTTCGGCTCTCAAAATCGAATGCCGTTACAGCGCCTATTGGGCGGCTGGCAGAGCATGCGGCCGCGTCCGCTCGCATAGATTCTGTGATGCGATTCCACTTTAAGGTCAGCGGCCGCGACGGCCGTGCGTTCCTGTGCGTAGGCTCGCTGCGTGTCGCGGGTCTGTGGATTTTGAGGAGCTCGGCATGAATCACCCGTCCCTGAGGATTACCTGGGCGCTGCTGCTGCTTAGCGCAGGACTCACTGCGACTGCAGTCGTCCAGGCTGACGCGCTGTCCGCGATGCAGGTTCTGAGAGACGGCGGGTGCGGGGGCATCATGCCGGCCGCCCGGCCGATCCCGCGCAGTGCGACGCTTGATCGCGTGGCGCAGCAGTGGGCTGGCGGAAGTTCGTTGCCGGAGGCGGCGCAGCGCAGCGCTTTCCGTGCGCAGTCCACCACCGGCTTGCATGTCAACGGGCCGGACGCATCGATGCTCGAACTGCTGAAGGGTGCCGGTTGTCGAACGCTCGTGAGCCAGCGCGTGCGCGAAGTGGGGCTCTATCGGCACGGCCTGGATAACTGGATCGTGCTGGCTTTTGCCGATACCGCGCCGTCGGACTCACCGACATCGGTTGGTCTGGCGGTAAGCACGGCGGCCGCGGGCGCGGTTGGTGTGCCGGGCCGTCCACGCTTGCCCACAAGCCTGCCGGCGTCACAGGGCTCGCAGGGACCCGCGCTCGCTTCCCGGGCACTGCAACTCGTGAACGAGGTGCGCGCGCGCGGCGCTCGCTGCGGTACGCGCTCGTTCGCACCGGCGCCGCCGATGACGCTGTCAGGCACGCTCGCCGGGGTCGCCTCCGGACATGCCATCGACATGGCCGAGCACAACTACTTTGAGCACCAGGACCTGGCGGGCAACTCTCCCGCGGATCGCGTGCGCGCGGTCGGCTACCCGGAGAAACTGGTCGGGGAAAACATCGCCTACGGCCCCGAATCCGTCGAAGAAGTGGTGCGAGGCTGGCTCGACAGTCCCGGCCACTGCGAAAACATCATGGATCCACGGTTCGCGCAGATGGGCATCGCGTATTCCGCGGGTCGCACCGCGCGGCGCGGACTCTACTGGGTCCAGCTGCTCGCCGAGCCGCGGGCCTGACCGTCCCCGAAGCGCGCTTGGTGGTCTAGCGCACTGACGCCCGCGCGTCGGCCGTGGTACACCATGACTCTAGACAATCGCGCCTCCAACTGAACACATTTATCAAATGGCGAGCGCGTGTCACTGCGGGGTGCCCTTGGGGCATCCCGCATCTATTTGGAGTCACGCTATCCGCGGATGCTGTCGCGACGTGAAGCCGCGGAGGAAACCAGCCTTCAGGCGTGTTTCCACTTCCTGGCGTTCTTAGCGAACTGTGCCCGCTTGGCGTAGACGCCGCCCTTTGATTTCTCCTTGGCGATATCAGCCGCGGTGATCCTGGCCCCAGGGGCCTTACCGACGTCCTTGTGAAGTTTATTCTTCTTCAGGTGCAGCTTCATGGGCGCGCGTGGCATGGCTTTCTTTCCTTCGCAGCGAGTTCCTACGCTAGCGCTGATTTGAACAACACCAGCAGACGGCTCCAGGCCTTCTCTGCCTGGTCGTGGTCGTAGGTCGCCGTGTCGGGCGGGCACCAGCCGTGCTTGGTGCCGGCATAAACCTCGATTTCGGCGGGCACCTGTGCCTTGGCGAAAGCTGCGCGCAGCACGTCCTTCACCTCCGGCTGGCGCTCGTCGTCGTTCGCGGCGATCGCGAACAGGTAATGCGCCTTTATTTTCGGTATCAGAAGATGCGGACTGTCGGGTTTGTCGGTCACCAGGCTCCCGCCGTGAAACGAGGCGCCCGCGCCGATGCGATCCGGAAACGTCGCTGCCGTGCGCAGCGTGAACGGGCCGCCCATGCAATAACCGGTCGTGCCCATCTTGCGTTTGCGGGACACGGAGGCCTGGCCGTCGAGATACGCGACGAACGCGCGCGCGTCGGTGACGGTGGTTTCCGCAGTCAGGGAGTTCATCAGTCCCATGAGCGTCGTGCGCGTTGCGGCGTCATTGAAATCGGGGTGCGCGGGAGCCGTGGGCGCCCGCTGCGTGCGGTAGAAGGGATTCACGACCAGCACCGAGTAGCCTGACTCGGCCAGGCGCTTACCCATCTGCCTGAAGGCCGGCCGCAGGCCGAAGATGTCCGGCCACACCAACACGCCGGGAGCGGCGCCTTTGGCCGGGTGCACGAAATACGCATCCGCCGTGCCGTCGGGCGTCTTGATGTCGACCTCGGATTCCTGCACCTCGACGGCGCCGGCGACCGGCGGCAGGAGCGACACGAAACCCGCGCCGATCGTGAGCGCGCCAAAGCGCCGCCGCGACATGCCGGGATTCCGCAGTTGAAATTCAACGATGTCGTCGATCGAATCTTTATCGCACATGGGAGTTCTCCGGGCGCACAGCGTGAACGCCGCATGGTGCACGCAAAGGCGCGCAGGTCGCAAGCGGTACAGCGGCGCATATACTTGATCGGATGAGTACGCCTGAGGACCAACAGCCGGCCACGGGGGCGCTGCCCCGTCGGCTGTTGCCGTGGCTGGTTGCGGTCGCGTTCTTCATGCAGGCGCTCGACACCACGATCCTGAACACCGCTGTCCCGAGCATCGCCCGCGCGCTGGGCGTGGCTCCCCTGAGCATCAAGGCGGTGCTCTCGAGCTATACGCTGAGCCTGGCGGTATTCATCCCGATCAGCGGCTGGATGGCGAATCGCTTCGGCACGCGCCGCGTGTTCAGCGGTGCGATCGCGCTGTTCACACTCGGCTCGCTCCTGTGCGGGGTGTCCCGCAACATCCACGTGCTGGTTGCCTGCCGGGTGCTGCAGGGTTGCGGCGGCGCCATGATGGTCCCGGTCGGCCGGCTCACGCTGGTGCGGGCGTTTCCGAAATCCGAACTGGTGCGCGCCATGAGTTTCGTGGCGATTCCGGGGCTGCTGGGGCCGATGCTCGGCCCGGTCGCCGGTGGGCTGATTACCGCCTACCTGCACTGGAGCGTGATTTTCTTCATCAACGTTCCAATTGGCCTGGCAGGGTTGTACCTCGTGTACCGGAACCTGCCCGACTACCGCGAGAAGTCCACACCGGCGCTGGATATTGCAGGCCTCGTCCTGTTCAGCTCCGGCATTGCGCTGCTGTCGTACGTGCTGGAGGTGTTCGGCGAGCATCGCCTCAACGCGGTGCAGATCGCGGCACTGCTGGCGGTATCGGTGGTGCTGCTGGCCGCCTACGGGGTGCATGCGGCTCGCGCTGCACATCCGCTTCTGCGGCTCGCGCTGTTTTGCATCCGCACCTTTCGCGCCGCGGTCAGCGGCAGTTTTTTCACCCGCCTCAGCATCGGCGGTATCCCGTTCCTGCTGCCGCTCCTGTACCAGGTGGGCCTCGGCTACACGCCGGTGCAGTCGGGCCTGCTCATGGTGCCGCAGGCGCTGGCCGCCATGAGCCTGAAGATGACCATGCCGCGTATCCTTGCGCGCTTTGGTTATCGTGCCGTGCTGGTCTCCAACACAGCCCTTCTGGGCGTGCTGATCCTGTCGTTCGCGACCATTGGCGCCGGCACGCCGGTGTGGCTCATCGTGATGCAGGTGTTCGCGTTCGGCTTTGTGTCCTCGCTGCAGTACACCAGCATGAACACACTGGTCTTTGCTGACGTCGCCGGTGAGGCCGCGAGCAGCGCCAGCACCATTGCCAGCACGGCACAGCAACTGTCCTTGAGCTTCGGTGTCGCGACCGCGTCCCTGGTGGCCGCGTTCTTCGTTCCCGACCGCTTCCATACCGGGGCCGCGGACATGATTGGCGGGATCCATCAGGCGTTCGTGGTCTTGGGCGTGGCCACGATCATCTCTACCATCGTGTTCCGTGGTCTTAAGAGTGATGACGGCGCCGCGGTGAGCCAGCACCGGGTCGAGGTACCCGCCGCCTGACTTGCCCGGCGTGCCGGGGGAGGCGTCAATTGACTTGCCCGCGTGCACTCATTCGCGCTTCAATTGGTGGGCAGGCTCAAGTCCGTCGCGTTCCCTGCAGGGAGTTACCATGGCTGAGAAATCCGTCGCGCTCGTTGCCATTGTCGCCATCGCGTTGCTCGGTACTGTGGCAAGCCAGGCGCAGCAGGCGCCCGCTGCGAACCCCCTCGACACGGTTCCGGACAAGATGCCGTTCGACATCCCCTATGGCGCACCGATTTCACTGGAGCGCGCGACGGCCGCAATCGCCGCCGCGGTCGCCGAGGCCAAAAGACACGATTGGAAGCTGAACGTCGCGGTGGTGGATTCGGGCGGCAACCTGGTGGCGTTCCAGCGGATGGACGGCGCGCAGCTCGCGTCCATCCAGGTTTCTGAGCACAAGGCACGGGCGGCAGCGACCTTCCGGCGCGAGACCAAGGTGTTCGAGGACGCCATCCAGCTTAAGCAGAACTACTACGTCATGACGCTCGACGGTGTCGTCGCAGCGCGCGGTGGCATTCCGCTCATTGAGGGTGGCAAGTTGATTGGCGCCATCGGCTGCTCGGGCGGTACGGCCTCGCAGGACGAGGTCGCCTGCAAGCTCGGCGCGGCCACGCTTAAGTAACCTAGGATCCCTTCACAGGAGTTACCCCTTATGAGAAACAACCGCATGCGGCTGACAGGCGTGGCGCCGGTGCTTGCCGCTCTGAGTGCCGTTTTGCTGGCGGCGTGGGTTCCGCAAGCGTTGGCGGCGCCCGGGGTGGTCGTCCACACCGTGCATGTACGCGCGGGACCCAGCACCGAGTATCCCGGGTTCGCCGTGTTGGTTCCCGGAACGCAGCTGGAAGTCTTCGGCTGTGAGGAGGGTTACAACTGGTGCGACGTGCAGGCCGGCCCGAACCGCGGCTGGGTTGATGCGGCGTACCTGCAGATGCCCTACGGAGGGCACCCGGTCATTGTTGCTGACAGCGGCGTGGTGCTCGCCCTCCCGGTTGTCACGTTCGTGCTGGATTCGTACTGGAACAGCTACTACCGCACGCGTCCCTGGTTTTCGAATCGGGCGCGCTACGTTACGTACTGGAACCGCTATCCGCACGGCCGCCCGCCGCCGCGGCCCCGGCCGCGGCCGCCGGTGGTAAGGCCCCCGCCGCGTCCGTCGCCCGGAATCCGCCCGCCGCCGCGCCCGCGTCCGCCAGTTGCGACCCGTCCGCCTCCGGGTGGAACGCGCCCACCGCGTGGTGACAGGCCGCCGCCGAGCAGCGGACGACCGGCACCGGATTCAGGCAGGCCGCGCCCGGCTCCACAGCCATCGGGTCAGTGATGAAAATCGGGTCAGTGAGGAGAATGGCCGCGGCGCTCGCCGTTGTTGCCCTCGGGTACGGGTTTACAGCGCAGGGGGCGCCGGCAGTCGATGCGCCTGCGGTGGCGGCAGACGCCCAGAGCGCCGCGTGGACCCCTAAGGAACTGCGCTTCATTTACCAGGGATTCACCACCCACTATTCCTGTGATGGGTTGCGCGAGAAAGTGCGAACCGTGCTGCTCGCTCTGGGCGCAGCCAAGCAGGATCTGAGCGTGAACGAGTTGGCCTGCTCGACGCCGGCCGGCCGGCCCGACCCGTTTCCCGGGGTCAATATCAAGATGCAGGTCCTGCAGCCCGTGGCCGCGGGGACAATACCGGCTGCCACGCGGGTCGCGGCGCATTGGAAAGCCGTTGATCTGCGCCTGGATCGCGACCCGCTTGCGGAGAGCGGTGACTGCGAGCTGCTCGAGCAGATCAAGCGGAGCATTCTGCCGCTCTTTTCCACGCGTAATGTCGAGTACAGCTCAAACTGCGTGCCTCACGAGCTCTCGGCAGGCGGAACGCGGCTGCGCGTTGAGGTCCTGATGAGCGACGCACCGGATACAGACGCCGCCGCTGCAGCAGCAGCCCACTAAAGAAAAAGCCCCGTGCGGTTGTCCCGCACGGGGCTTGCTTGAGCGTGGCTGAACAGCTACGACGCGTTACTTCTCGGTAACCCGCAGGGAAATGCGGCGGTTGTTTGCCCGGCCTTCCTCGGTGGCGTTGTCCGCAACCGGGTGCTCTTCACCGTAGCCCTTGGCGCTCATGCGAGCGGGGTCGGTGCCGAGCTTCGCCAGCTCCGCCATCACTGCGTTGGCGCGCTCGTCAGAGAGCTTCACGTTCGACTCCGCGTTGCCGGTGTTGTCCGTGTAACCGCCGAGGCGGATCTTCACCTTCGGGTACGCCTTCAGGATCGCGGCGACGTTGCCGACCTGCTCTTGCGAAGCCGGCTGCAGCGTTGCTTTGCCGGTATCGAACAGCAGGCGGTCGAAGTCGAACCACTTATCGTCGCTCACCGTCGAATTGGGATCTTTCAGGTAGGCGATGAGCTTCGATTCCACGCCGTTCGCGGGAACGTTCAGCTCCGTCCCGTCGGGCAGCTTCACCTTGGTCATCTCGCCCAATGCAGCCCAGGCGGCGTTGGCGACATTACCCGCAGCGTTTGCAGCCGTGCTCGCGGCCTCACTCGCCGCGGTGGCCGCGGTCGTGGTGGCGGTGTTGGCGGCTGCAACCACGGGGGCGGCCACCGGAGGCGTGCCCGCACCACTCAGGGCGCGGTACAGGAGCCAGGCGAGAATGAGTGCCCCGAGAATCGCAAGTGGCACCAGCCATCTGGAACCACTGGCGGCGGCAGAGTCGACGCTGGAGTCAGCCATGTTGTTGCTCCCTACATCCTCTTTGGTGTTAAAGCTCAACGGGAAAAAGCCGCCGCATTCTAGCTACTTGCTGGTGGCATCTGCCAGCGTGCGGCCGGGGAGGGCGCGCGCCAGGGCCTCGTGCCAGCCGGCAATCAGTGTCGCGCGCAGCGGCGCGCTCATCCGCGGTGTGAATACTGTTGCCGTTTGCGCCGCGGCCGCGAGCACAGCCAACTCCGGCCAGACCCCGGTCGCAAGACCCGCGAGGCGGGCGGCTCCGGCAACCGTAGCCTCGGGTCCGGCCGCGCGTTCTACCGGCGCGTCGAGCACGTCGGCGAGGAACTGACAGAACCAGTCGTTGGCTGCCATGCCGCCGTCGACGCGAATCGCGGACGCGGCCTGTGCGCCGTCGTGGGCCATGGCAGCTGTCAGATCAAGCGTCTGGTAGGCGACCGACTCCAGGGCGGCGCGCACGAGATGGGCGCCACGGGAATCAAGTGTCAGTCCGCAGATGAGGCCGCGCGCGGCCGGCTCCCAGTGTGGTGCGCCAAGGCCAACGAACGCTGGCACCAGGTATACCCCGTGGTCATCGGGGACACTCGCCGCGGCGCTGGCGGATTCGGACGCCTCGCGCAGCACGTGCAGCCCATCTCGCAGCCACTTGATCGCAGCGCCCGCCACGAAAATCGATCCTTCCATGGCGTAGGTTGTGCGCCCGCCAATGCGGTACGCGACCGTGGTCAGCATTCGCCTGGACGCGACCGCCACCGCACCGGTGTTGAGCAGCAGGAAACAACCCGTGCCATAAGTGGACTTCGCCATGCCGGGTTTGCAGCAGCCCTGTCCAACCAGTGCGGCCTGTTGATCCCCTGCGATGCCGGTGATGGGAATGGCTGCGCCGAGTAAGCTCGCCTCCGTGAGGCCGAACTCTCCACTGCTGTCGCGCACCTCCGGCAGCAGCGCGCGCGGCACATTGAGCAGGCGCAGCAGCTCCGCGTCCCACTCCTGGGTGTGGATGTTAAAGAGCAGGGTGCGGGATGCATTGGTGGCGTCGGTCGCGTGCACCCGGCCGGCAGTGAAGCGCCATAGGAGAAAGGTATCGATGGTCCCGAAGGCGAGTTCGCCGCGCTCGGCGCGTGCGCGCGCACCCGGGATGTTGTCGAGCAGCCAGGCGATCTTGGTGCCGGAGAAGTAAGGATCGAGGATGAGCCCCGTGCGCTCGCGCACCAGTACTTCAGCGCCCGCGGCCCTGAGGGTGGCGCATTGCTGTGCCGTGCGCCGATCCTGCCAGACGATAGCGCGGTGGATAGGGTTGCCGGTGCCGCGCTCCCAGATGAGCGTGGTTTCGCGCTGGTTGGTGATGCCCAGCGCGACGATCGCACGCGCGTTGACGCCCGCCTGTTCGAGTGCTTCGCGCGCGGTCGCCAGCGCATGGCGCCAGATGTCCTCGGCGTCATGCTCGACGAGACCCGCAGCGGGGTAGTGCTGGGGCAGTTCCCGGCGGGCGAGGCTGAGCGCGCGCGCTTGGGCGTCGAACACGACTGCGCGGGTTGAGGTCGTGCCCTGATCGATCGCGAGGACGTACGGCGGCTGCGTCATGCGAGGCGGCCCGCTATTGTCAGGCGATGAGCATCGCGAGCAGGCTGGCGGTGACCGCCGGCTTGCTCTCACCCTCGATTTCGATGGTGTTATCGGTCGTCACCAGATAACGGCCGCCAGCCTTGCCCTCGACGGCGGCGATCTTGATGTGGTTGCGGACGCGCTTGCCGGAGCGCACCGGCGCCACGAAGCGCACCTTGTCGAGGCCGTAGTTAACGACCGACTTGGGAGCGATGCGCGTCAGCAGCACCTCGAAGGCGGTCGGCGCCAGCAGCGCCAGGGTCAGAAACCCGTGCGCCACGGTGCCACCAAAAGGCCCCTCACGTGCCGCGCGCTCCGCGTCGACGTGAATCCACTGGTGATCTCCGGTGCAGTGCGCGAATTCATTGATGCGCGCCTGATCAAGGGAGGTCCAAGAGGAAACACCGATCTCCTCGCCGACGTGCTTTGCCAGGTCCGCCACGGGCATCTGCTTGACGCTCATGGCTGCCGTCCATTCGTGTCAGGTCGGTCCAGGAATTCGTTGATCACTGGTCATGGCCTGTGTGCGTGCCCCCTGTTGAGCCGATCTTACCAACCGCGGGCCATTCGGGCTGCGACTCCTGCCGCGGACGGGCGAGGGGTGAGCGGCCGGGGCCGGAGAGCGGAGACTTAGCACGGGTACAGTACGGATGCATTGCAATAATAATCGGGAGCAATATTGATTCTAATGTACTAGAAACACTAGTTATAACAATAAGTTATAAGATTTCCAGTTACCGCTTATAAAACCTCTTGCACTGCATACAAACCTGTGTACAATATGCTCATCGAATCCCCCATGACGTTCCGCAGGAGCTTCCCATGAACGACCGTACTTTCGACATGAACACCTGGATGGAAACCTACAAAGAGGCGTTCAGCTCTTTTGGCAAGGCCCAGCAGGACAGC
>Ga0182015_10000979_pt1 | contig 39416 bp, 39 predicted proteins | sample 712P3MmetaG_FD_120478 | JGI IMG/M metagenome (GOLD analysis project Ga0182015, IMG submission 120478) | Permafrost microbial communities from Stordalen Mire, Sweden - 712P3M metaG | ecosystem: Environmental > Terrestrial > Soil > Wetlands > Permafrost | place: Sweden: Stordalen | collected...
AGCGTTTGCGCAGCTCAAAGAGCAGATAGCAGCGCTCGAAACCGCGCTGGCTGAGTTGAGGCAGAAAACATGTCCAGAGTCCTGATCGCGGATGACGATCCGGTATCGTGCAAGCTGCTCGCGAGCCTGCTGACTAAGTGAAGGTACGAGGCCGGCACAAATCTTCTATCACCCCTGCAAATCGCCCCCCCTGTTCGAGTTGCGGCTGTCGCGGCAGCGAACAGTGGCGGCGTGAGCGGTTGGCCACACTCCCAGACGTCAAACTGCGAGTAGTTGTCTGTCAAGGAAAAAACCGGCCACAATCGAGGCTAAGACCAAGCTGGTTGGTACCAAGCGAGACTCGCAGAGTATCCAGCCGATATTATTTTCGATCCATATCATGGGGTTGTCTCCTAGAGCGGTTTTGTCATCCCAATCAAGCCGAGCGCCGATCAGCGGAGCAGATAAGCCAGCACCATCCTGCCACTGAGATGATCACGGAGCACTCCGCACTCTGCGGAGGCTTCTAGGCAAAGCGGTCGAGTGGAAGGTGATCGCGGCGGCACCAGCCGTCAAGCTGATGGAGGAGGTGGGCCGCGAACTGACTATCGATCGGGAGACCGAGACAAAACTGCTCGCCGTCGCTAAACAGCCGACGAAGGACGTTCTCGTCATGATTCAGGACACGGGGATGCACCCAGAGGAGGTGTTTCGCATTCGGATCGAGAACATAAGCTGGACTCGACGTTTGATCTTCAATCCCAGCGGGAAGACTCGAGCGGCTCGGCGGCATGTACCGATCAGCGAACGAATGTTGGACCTGTTGATGGTTCGCTGCGCGGGCAAAAAGGAGGGCTGGCTCTTCCCCTCACCGCGGTCGAACAGCGGGCATCTCACGACTGTTGCAAAGCAGTTTAGAGAGGCTCGCCGTAAAGCTAGCCTGCCCGCAACGCTGGTGTTGTATTGCGCCCGTCATACATTTGGTACGGCGGCGTATGAAGCCACTGGAAATCTCGCGATGGTGTTGAACGTCATGGGCCACGCGGACGTGCGTACCGCAATGCGGTACCAGCATCCGGCGTTGGATTCCGTGCGCGAAGCTATCGATCAGAGAAATCTACGTCACAAACCAGGTCACAACCAACTGAGCGTGCAGTGAGGAACCGTGGTAAGTGATTGAAAGAATGGAGCCGACGATCGGACTTGAACCGATGACCTGCCGATTACGAATCGGCTGCTCTACCAACTGAGCTACGTCGGCTATGCTTGTAACTGATTCAGGGCAGGAGGTTTAGGTTTTAGTAATTTTTTGGCCTTTGCCCATTCCTTGCCTATAGCCCTTTCCAATTTCTTCATCGCGGCCTTAGTTTCCGAGCGGTCAACGATGATGTAATTGGCCTGGGTTGTGGACACGTCCGCATGTCGGAGTATGTCCTGGATGATTTTAGCAGGAACGCCGAGGCGGTAGAGATTGCTGGCGAGCCCTCTGCGGAACCCATGCCAGCCTTTCCAGCCGCCATTGAGTGCCGGGCTGATGACCCTGCGCGAGAGATTGTCGAGATGCAGGGGCGCGCCCTTCTTCTCTCCGGCAAATATGTATGCGTCGTCACCGTGGAGCTTGCGATGCGCGTCGAGCGCTGCCTTCACAAGCGGAATGAGCGGCACGGGATTTTCTCCACTGGCCTCCGTCTTAGTGGGACCGACGTGGGTGCGCCAAACGCTGCGCCTGACGCTCAATTCTTCGCCCTTGTAGTCCGGCCATTTCAAGCCGCGCAGCTCAGATTCCCGAAGGCCTGTGAAGGCGGCCACAGTGACAACGGTGCGCGCTGGCTCCGGCAGTTTCGGGAGCATGGTCTGAATGTCTTCGAGGGTATAGACCTTGCGCTCCGGCTTGTATCTGCGTCCCTCGACCTTGACGCCCTGCATGGGATTTATGCCGCGTATGGCGTCTTCCTGGCGGGCGTAATTGAAGACGGCTGACAGGACGGCCTTGGTCCGTAAATGCGTCTGATGGGCAAGGTCGGGGGAATCTGCGGCTATTTTATCGAAAAGATGCTGCGCGTCGCGCGTGTGGAAATCACGCAAGCGGATATGGCCGACGGCATTCTTGACGTGATTTTTGTACATATCCGTGTAGCTTTTTATTGTACTGGGGCGGAGTTTCTTGAGGCGGCTGGGAAAATATCTCTTCTCGGTGAATTCAGCGATCGTCATTGCAGCTTCGGGCTGCGCATCGCCGGAATTTACGGGCGAGAGTACCGGCTCTATGAGCGGTCGCAGGTCGCGTTTCGATCGATAATCATCGGAGTATCGCGCGAGCTTTTCGCACACCCGGCGCCGAATGGGACGGCCGTCTTTGAGTTCGTCGCGGTAATAGCGGACGTACCAGCTACCGTTTCGGCGAAAGACCTGGCCTCTTTGCATGAGGTTCGCTTTTCGCCTCCTGGGAAAGCCATGTTACCACCATTCCCCAGTCGAAACGAATATAGCGCCCCAAGCGTAGACACGGGATTGGATTGCGGCATCGCGCGCGCGTTTTTTCATAAACCCATGACGGCGGAACCTTGAGCCGCTCGGCGACTTCTTCGGGCGTGAGGATATTTTCCGGGCGCAGAGTCGGGGAGATGTGGAGGAAATGGATCTTGGTCCGGTCGGTGACATCATTAATGTCGAGCTTCGTGACCGGCCACTCCTGCGCGCGTTTCAGGAGTACGCTGAGGACGCCCATGATCGCCGATTGTAGCCCAGAATAATGGTAATGTGGGCCTACGGAGCGTGGTTGGCCATGCCTTACGACTCGGATGAACAGCGACGGATTGCGAAAGCTGCGCGGGAAGCGATGGGCGGAGCGGCGCCTCAGAACGAGGTGGTGTATCAGGCAGAGAGAAAAAAGTTTGGTTTTTATAGTTGGGTGTTAGTGGCAGTCGTCGGATTGGTACTCTTTTTTGGCGGGCATGATTTGTACCTCTGGTACGTGACGTACGATACCTTTCATGTTGCTGATGTGGTTGAGTGGGGGCTTGATAGTGGCGGAGGAAGAGGGACGCGATTGCCAGTGAAGCTCTGGCGTGGCGAGCGCATCTTGGTGATCGAGTCGGCTCAGGTTATGGAATACCCGAAGGAGAAAGGCAGCTCCGGGCCGCCGAGGTTGTTTACGCGGATTTCATGCGATGTGATCGATCCGGCGACCGGGAAGCAAGACCCGAAATATGCGAGCGGAGTGTCGGTGGACATGGTGGGTGCGGTTAAGCTCAAGTGATCTAGAACGGTACCATCAATGAGCGCGGCATTCTTCGGGATGTCCCGATTTTGTAGTTATCGGGGGATTGCTAAAACGGCCTCGGCGCTTTGTGCTTGCGCGGCTTTTTTGTTTTGTGAACTCTCGGCTCCGTCATTTCGCGAGCGAGCAAACGCCACAGCGTTCTGATGGGCAGCAGGATGGTGGCCATGATGAGCCACGCGGGCTGCCTGAACAGGTTTGGGATGTTTGCATTCCGTGCCCATACCCATAACCAGTTCGATGTTCTGGTCTGTTTGATCGATTGATAGTTGCGGGGGGTTAGTTTCCTGCGCCCTGGTTGTCCCGCGACACCAGAGCGGTTTATCGTTCCCTGTCGTCCGGCCCTCGGTCTCTGTCGTCACGGCCCTTCTTGTCTTTATCCCGCTCGTTCTTTTTTGCAGATTCGGCGATTTGGTCTACGAGGTCGCCGTAGCGGTCTTTGGAAGGTTTGCGCGGGCGCCTGGGCCTGCCCTGCTCGGGCTGTTCCTTGCCCTGGTCCTTGTCCTGCTCTTTGCCGCGCCCAAGGTCGCGAAGTGCCTGGCGGGCTTCCTTGGATTGCGCTTGCCAATATGCGACCTTGCCGCGCTCCTTGACGGCCTCGTCGCTGTTGAGCCGCCCGGTGATGAGTTCCGACTGTTTGGCGATACGCTCGCCGGTCAACGCGAGATAGTCGGCGCCCTCGATGCGTTTTCTGAGTTCGAGGGATTGGCGTTTGACGGGGTCGTTTTCCTCGGCGATCTGCTTAGTGTAGGTCTCGCGCTCCTTGATGAAAGCGGCGTACTCGGCCATGGCAGATTTTGCAAGCGAGCCATACGGGTCCGCCATATCGTAGTGGGCCGCCAGCGCCGCGCCGTAGCGCATACCGGCTTCGCGGAAGTAGCCCTGGGCCTGTTGTTCCTGAATGGCGCGGGCGTTGGCGTCCTTGAGTTTTTGTTTTATTTCCTGCGCGTTTTGGGCGACTTCGGCATTGTGTTTGTCGAATTCGGCTTTGCGGTTTAGCTCTTGCTGGCGGGCATATTCGCGCCGCATCTCCTCGGCCTGAGCGGCATTGCGCTGAGCGTTTTCCCAGGCGAGTTCTTCAACGCGCTTGTTATATTCCGCGAGCTTTTGTTGCCGGTCGGCCTCGGTTTTGGCGATGTTTTCCTGGCGGGTCTTCTCGTCGTCGGCGATCTTCTTGAGGCGGTCCGCTTCGTTCCTGGCTTCCTGGTCCTGGCGAGCCTTCTCCGCATCGGCGGCGATGCGCTGACGTTCCTGCTCGTCCTTCGCGGCTTGGTCTTTACTGAGGTCGTCCGGCATATGATCCGGTCGGCCGCCAGAGCTTCCGGGCGGCGCCTGGCCGGGAGGATACTCCATGCCTGTGGGCGGTTGCAACGGTTCCCGCTGCGGGGGTTTGTCGGTGTCGCGGGACGGCCCTGCCGCGTCGCCGGTCGCCTTCAGGCGCTGCAATTCGGCAAGGTGTTCCTCGGCCTTCTTCAGGTCGGCCTGAAGGCGGTCGAGTTCCTCGTTTATGCTTTTGAGTTCCCGGTTCTGCTCCATTCTGTCGGATGTCTTTTTGTATTTGCGCTCCATGCCGCGCGCAGCCGGGCCTTCGTGGATTGTGGGTTCGCGGATGATGCCTTGGTCGAGAAGGCTTCTGTGATCGATGCGCTCCGCGAAGCCCTCATGTTCGAGCATGCGGTTTGCGTGTTCCGCCCACTTTTGCCGCCATTGCAGAAAGATGTCATCTTTGTTCCAGCTTCTGTTTTTGTGGTCGGCGAAAGTTTCGCCGTCTATATCGCGCATCGTGACCATAATATGGGCATGGACATTGCGGGTGTCGCTGTCGCGGCCCGGCTCATGTATGGCAATGTCCGCGATCATGCCCTTATCGACAAATTGCTCTTTGACGTATGCGCGAATCAGATCGATGTTCTTGTCGATCGGGAGTTCTGACATAAGCGAGATGTCTATGGAGCGGGCGAGCTGGCTGTTTTTGCGGTCCTCGAATTCTTCCACGCCATTCCACAGCGCGGCGCGGTCGCGCATCCATGCGGGCGCATTGTCCGGCGCCATGATGTCGGTATAGAGGATTCCATGGCGACGGCCGTAGTCAAAGGTCTTGTCGATGCGCTGGTCATGAATGACTTCTCCGGAGCGGTAGGCCGCGCTGGCGACCGCGCTGTGACCCTTGCTGCGCTGGATTATGGAGACGTGGAAGTGGTAGATCGCCATGGGCGACTACCTGGCGCGCCGCTGCGCGCATGTGGGAATGTAGGGGACCCCACACCCGGCGCTGAGTGTGCCGGACCGTGGGATCGGGGCGCGGAAGCCCCGTAGCTGGGGGTGCCGGGGGAGCAAGGCTCCCCTGGTGCTGGGTCTCGGGAGCAAGGCTCCTGAGCGCACACAAACCCCGAAGGGGTTTGTATAAGTGCGCCCTTGCCTTCGGCTCGGGATGGCCCTTCGGTCCATGGTTTCAGCCCCTGGTTGCCGCCGGTTTTTCGTCCTTTGGGCGGGTAGGTGTTTGAAAATTATGGCATTAGGAGATTGTGAACCATTTTGCCGTAATATCCAAGATTGCGATATGGAACGGAGGTCAAAATGGCTGGGCATCGCAAAACGCTGGAAGAGCAGGATCTGGAATTGGAGCAGGATATCGAGGCAAAGAGGCAGAGGCGAGCCACGGTGCAAGCCAAAATCAAGAAGCGGAATAGGGATCGTGATACCCGCCGGAAGATCTTGACTGGTGCATTTGCAGAAAAAGAATCGAGGTCGAATGCGGAGGCTAGGGTGTTAATGGAGAGGGCGATTCGGTCGCATATTTTAGAGCGGGACAAGTACGTTTTCCCAGAGCTATTTCCCGATGCAAGACCGCCGAAACGCCCAGAATATCAGGTCGAAGGTGCGGAGGCGGAGCGGGCGGAATTGAACTAATTTTCACTGTCGCCCAGGCGATTTGTTGATGTAGGATAAGCGGCAATACAAGGGGGCGTATGGCTCCTGGCCGCAAGTCGATTGATGACCAGATCGCGGACGAACAAAAGAGGGCCGACGAAGCCCGCGCCCGGATTGCCTCCCTCAAGGCCCGTCAACGTACCGTTTCCCGCAAACAGGATAATCATCGCAAGATCATCGTGGGCGGCGCTTGCATGTCGCATATGAAGATTGACCCGCAGTTCCGCAAGGGGCTTATGGTGGCGTTAAATGCTGCGGTGACGGACAAGAAACAGAGGGGCGCAATCCCCGACCTTCTGGACGAGCAGGCCTTCGCTGAGGCTATGCGGGCCACGGCCAAGCTAGCAGCGAGTGAAGCGAAGGATGCGGCTGAGAAGAAAACGGTACAAGGGAAACAAGCCCCGCCGCGATAGGGGTGATTTAAGCCAGAACCTCCCGGCAATTCGGCATGCTCTCGGGATAAGGGCACCCCGAGAGCAAGCGCGAGCGCTAAGCGACTATGACTGAATATGGCTGGCATCCTCGGCAGCGCGAAATGGTCCACCAGTGCGGGATATGCCCGCCAGTTCGCCCAGAGCGGGAACGGCTTCTTCTTAGGTCATCCCATCCGCGTCGATAACTTCCATCCCATCACAGAGAATTTCGTATATTTCCCAGCCGATGGGCATTTTCTCGCAGTGGCGCAAACGGGTTCCGGTAAGGGAACGTCGCTGATTATCAATAATCTTTTGTGCTACCGGGGCAACGCCCTGGTGGTCGATCCAAAAGGCGAAGCGTGGATTACGGCACCCCGGCGCAGAGCGCTGGGGCAGAACGTTCACATCGTTGACCCCTGGGACGAAGTGAATAGCGCTTATGGCAGCCGGGTTGGCGTGAGGGAGAAGACTTCGCGGTTTAATCCGCTCTCGGTGCTGAAGCCCGGCACGCCGGATTACGTCGACCAATTGGCCTATTTGGCCGAGGCGCTGATTGTCACGCAAGGAACAAAGGACCCGTTTTGGGATGACACCGCCCGCGAATTGGTGGCTGGCCTTATGGCCTATGTGGTGGAGAAGCCGGAAACGAAAGCCAAGGCTTCGCTCGGACTGGTGCGAAGTCTTCTCATGGAACCGGCGAACGTGATTTCGGCCATTATCGAGATGGCAAGCGAATTTCCTGCCGGAAGCATGGCGGCACGCAAACTCGGTCAGTTCGACAATCCGGAACAGGCGAAGCAGCTTGCGTCAATCATCCAGTCGGCGCGAACGCAAACCTCCTTCCTGGATAGTCCGATACTCAATGACAGTATGGACTCAACCGATTTCTCGTTTGACGATTTGCGGGATGGCGGGCCGCCGACGACGGTTTATCTGGTTCTGCCGGTCAAGTATCTGGATACCCACGCACGGTGGTTGCGGTTAATGATCTCAATCGCCATTGGCGCGGTGCAGGAGGGGCGATTGGAGACTCCTGCGCGACCAACAGCAGGGGGCGAAGAGAGCTTCATCGGCGCTTCGACTTTGCCGACTCTGGCTCCCCCAAAGTCAATCGATGAGTGGATAAAGAGTGTGCAGCCGAAAGGTTCCGCGCCGATTGTTCCTGATGTGGTTGTGCGGCAGCCGGGATTAATTGATCGGATAAAATCGAGATTCCGACGATCTAAACACCGACCGCCGCCGCTGAAAGAGTTGCCGCCCGCAGGCGTGCCGTCTGGGGGCGGAGGGGCCGCTCCGAAAGCCCCGGCGGGACAGGAAGCTCGCCTGCCAGTGCTTTTCCTTTTGGACGAATTTGGAACAATCGGAAAGTTGTCATGTATCGAACGGGCCTTCGGGCTGTTGCGCGGACGGGGGGTTTGCGTTTTCGCGTTTTTGCAAGACCTGAACCAATTGAAGCGCGATTATGGAGAAGCTTGGCAATCGTTCATCGGAAATTCGACGGCGGTTATTTCCTTCGGGTCGATGGATGACTTCACGTGTGAGTACATTTCGAAAATGACTGGCACGAAGACAGTGGAGTATTCGACGACGACCAGGACAAGTTCGACCAGCATGAAGCCGCGCCCGCCGAATGTGGGTGATCTGATCCTAAGAAACACAAATTTCGAGGAGCCTGCGGGCACTTCAGTTTCCGAGACTACACAGCAGCATGTTGTCGCGCAGCCGCTCCTTATGGCGGACGGCGTGAGGCGGCTCCATAAAGATTTGTGCCTCGTGATCAGTAGGGACAAAGTAGCGCTCTGCGCTCGCGTGAAATACTTTGTCGATCCGATATTTTCGCAGTGGGCGCGTCGCGATCCGACGCATTAACGACAGGGCAGCGATGACGACGACAAGCTCAGGGGCCGACGAACGGAGGAATGCCATTGGAAAGCAGTTGATGCGGGCTGCGCAAAATGGCCGAGTCCAGAGGTCGCGGCGGATAGTTGAGCTTTTGAGGGGCTGGCCTGGTCTGGGGCGCTGGATCAACGCCGCCATGCGGGCGGCGGCTGGGAATGGTCAAAATGCCACGATGCGTGTGATGTTGGATTACGGCGCCGATGTCCGCTCCATAGATGATGAGGCCATACGGGTGGCCGCATATGGAGGTCACAGCGAGACGGTCGAGGCGCTGGCGGCGATAATCTTCGCGCCTGATTCATGGCATGGAAAGGACTTGCCCGAAATACTCGTTGAAGTAACGGTGCTGCACGAGAACATCAGGGCTAGTTACCCGATTTCAAAGGATAAGCTGCAAGTGGCCGACACGATCATCAAGAATCAGGCGCTGGCCTGTTGGGAGCGCGTGAAGTCGGCCTGATATGCGAAGCGGTAGTCCCGGCGCCCCTTACTTCCCCGAAAAGCCTTCTTTTTGTGCGCCCAGCTTTGGGCGCACGCCGTGCGCCGCTGAGCAGCGCACGGAACTTGCCACGCCAGAGGCGGGGCTCAATTCCCCCTTTTTCAGGCCGCTATGGCCCCGATGGTTCTTCCCAGCTCGATCAAAGTGACGAGCATGGAGTTTTCGAGGTTCGAAAGGCTGCTTTTGGGCGGTACCTTAAGAATCTTTTCTTGCGTGTGTAGAGTTCCAGGGGGATTTTCCGACCCATTATGATTTTCAATGGTGGTTGCGCAAGGCAAAGGATCGCGAAAAAGATACGCGTTGCTCGTGCGGATGACCTGCCAGCTTCCCTTGACGAAGATTTTGTCGAAGCGGTTCACCCAATCGAGGATGCCGCTCGCCTCCAGGGCTTTGATAGCTTCATAGGCCGTATCCCGGTGGCATTTTGCCTTGTCCGCGATGGATTCATAGCTTGGAAAACAATAGCCGGTCCGGTTGTTGTGGAATCCCCAAAGCATGGCTTTCAGCACTCTGAAAAAGGCCCAGGTGATAGGGCCTTGGTGCTGGCCTTTGCGGCGGTTCCTGGCGTTGTAGCCTTTAACGTAGGTCATAATTCGGACCTTGGCCTCACGGTCGAGAGGAATGCCCCGCTTCTCGCGAAAGAGTTTTTCGCGAGGGGGGCGGGGTGATTCGGACGTGGCGGCTGAATGATGGTCGAATGGCATGGCGATTCCCTCTAAGGTTGCGAAAAGCAACCGCCGGGACTTAAAGGGGCCATAAAATCGGCACGAATTCTCCCCGTCGCGCAAAAAGGCGATTGACGGGGCGGCGATTTCGGGCGAATCTCGGATTGCAACGCGAGATTAGATTTACCCGGCCTCACCGCCGATATGCAGCCCGCCCTTACCGGCGGGTTTGCTATTTCTGGTTCCTGAATTTCTCCAGACGAGCGCCCGACGGGATTGTCAGGCACGAATAAAAATCCTGTGCGGATTCTTTTACTTCGTCGAGGGAGAATTGTTGGGCCGGAGTGATTTTGGCAATCGCGGATCGGCCCAGAGTCGCATCAGCTCAAGCACCGCCCAAGGCGGTTCGATATCTCCGGCCTCCCAGCGCCGCACGTTCCGCGATCCGGAGACGTGCAGAGCGCGAGCAAGCGCCTCGCCGGTGAGGCAGAGGCGTTGCCGCAGAGCGCGGAATTCTTGGGCGGGGGTCATGCTGCGCGCTCCCAGTCCTTGGCGATCCGGTGCCAGCTATCTAGGAACCATGCGCGCTCACGGTCGAAAAGTTCAATCTTGCCGCCCGGCTTGGTGCCGATAACCTCAAGGGTTCTGTCGCCGTATTTGAATTTGTCGCCTATTCCGATTGGTTGCGCTTTCATGCGGCCTGATCCTTTTTGCCAGTAGCTAATGCCGCCTCGATCTCCGCCTCGTATTTGCGATACAGCTTAATCAGAGAGCGCGGCAACCCGTTGTAAGTATCATTGCCGTCATAGTTCGGCCATGCGCGGCATTCCTGAAAATCCGGCATGTCGGGATTATCCGGATTTCGCCAATGATAATTCGTACAAGCGCCGTAAATATCGTGCGCGTAAACAACGCATTTCCATTCATGCTTACGGATTCGCAGTGTCGGCGTTTGGTACAGTGCGCGGTTTTCTTGATAGGTTGTCATGGCTCAACCCTCCCCGGAAACTTTGGACACGAGTCCGCTTTTCAACAACGCTGCGACAACATCGGGCCGACCGTCAATTTGTCCAAGATATTCGCCGTGTTCGTCGCGCAAAGTAAGGCGCCCTTTTGTCATCTTGCGTTCCGCGCTTTGATACTGTGTTTCTAGTGTCCAAAGAGGGGCGGCTTTCTTCTCTTTGTTCTTCCTCTTGCCCCAGTTTTCAATCGTGAAATCGGCAAGCTTCCCGCCATGGTCGCATTCGCAGCATTGGCAAAACGTCTGCTGATCCCATTCGTAACCGCCGCCCTGGTCCTCCGTTCCATCGTCAGAGACTTCAACAATCACGCTTGCCGCGATTTTGAAAAGGTCCTCGGGCCCGCATTTCGGGCATTTGACTCCTTCCAGGCAGTTTGTGTTTTTACTGGTCTTGGTGATTGTGTTGGGCATGGTCATTTTCCTTCGGTTGCGTTGTTTCCAAGATGAGGGCTTTATTGAGTTAGTTCGTCGCCTTCGGTTTCCGCCTGATAGTGCATTCTTGCCCGGTCAAGCTCCCGATCAAAATCAAAGCCTGCCGCTTTTGACCGCCTATCGCATAGGTGCATAAGATCACAGAGTAAATCTGAGAGACTGTCGTCGTCATCCGTACCGATCTCATCTTGGAAATGCCCTAGGGCGATCCCCGCCCATACGGCCCGGTCATGGTTTTGCTTTTCAGGATCATCGGGAAGCTTGCACCGGCTCCGCCTTGCTTTCTGCGCTTTGTCGTCAATCGCCGATAACACGGCAAGAATATCAACGGCGCATTCCCGCACCATATCTTCTTTGCCCTCGTTCTCTAACGCTTCGCTTAGGTTGTCTCGCGCTTCCGTCAAAGCCATGAGTCGATTTTCAATCGTTCGTGGTTTCATTGCTCTTTTGGGCATAGGATTAAACTCCCTCAGCTTGGGTTACGGGTTGGGGTTAAATCAGGCATACCATGAACGATATTCGGGAGTGCCGCCCCATTTCGTAGCAGTTTTGTACGAGGAGAACACAACTGCGTTATAGCCGTTGGCACGTTTGCGGATGACTTCACCGTAGTAGACGCCGGGAACAGGTACGACTCGATCCGACATGCCGGAACATGCGCCGACCGGATCAGAACCAATGGTGCGCAGATCAACGATGGTTCCGCGAACATCAACGACTTCATAAAAATCAACGTTCGTCTGCTCGTATCCCCAAGACGCCCGGAGAATGTCGCCGACTTTCAGCGTATGGGGTGCAAGGCGCTTTGCTTTCCACTCGGCCTTGATTTTGCGTGTTGCTTCTTGACCGGCGATAAATTCGTCTTCGTGGCGCGTCCGCTGTTCGGCGTTGCGGAAGCGATAATTGTAGGATGGCTTTCCGGCTTTGCCTTGAAACGCAATACCATAGAAAGCGCTGTTGACTTCGTGCTGATAGATGGCAATTCCCATTTCCTGGATTTCGCGGGTTAGTTTGTATCCGTTTGGGATGTAGCGAGGATTGATTCCCATGTTTGCGGTTCCTGTTTCTGGTGCCGGGCTTGATTGCCCTGGCATTTTCACAATAGGACATATTGTCCTATCTGTCACGACAAATCAACGCAACTTTATTGCTATTTTCGTGAAGGGGAGCAGGATCTTTCGATGAAATATCTTTGCATCATGTGCTCATGGGTAGGAGAAAAGAGCGGCGATCCGTGGCCATGCCCGAAATGCGGTATCGGCGATGAGTACGCGCCCTTAGAGGAATGGAAGGAAAGTTTGGATAAGGCTGTGGAGGATTTGAAGGCAAAGAATAAGAAGAAAAAAAAGAAAGGGCCTTAGCGCGAAGTGGGGCCGCTATCGTCGCTCTTGAGCTTGTTCGGCTTGTCCTCGGCACAATCGTTCCAGCCCTCCGCGTATCCTGCTCTGAACTTCTCATCCGTAGGCAAAAGACTTTCTATCGCTCGAACGATTCGGGAGGCGGCTGCACGGTTATTGGCGCCTTTGATACGGGCCAGGGCGTTGTGCGCGGCGCGTGCGGCTTTGACCAGGCCTTGCGTCTGGCCTTCGGTTCCCTTGCTTGCGCCGTATGCAAAAACTCTCTGTTCCAGGCGCGTCGCGTTTCCTCGATCACGGATATGGCCGGAGTCGTAGACCGTTGACGCGATCTCGCACGGGGAGAGGAGGGGCTCATGAATCTTCATGTCCGTAAATTGTACGGAGAAAACGTTGCGAAACAGTTGATGAAATAAATTACCGTCGCGGCACAAGGCTTTGTTCTGGTGCGGGAATTGTAGCGAGAAACGCGGTATTTGACCCGCTTTTTGTGGATGAGCTTAACGATTTGTTAATAATCGGCGGCTAGGTTAAAAACCACTTGTTGCAATTTCGTAACTTGTAAGCGTCTAAGGGGTGAGCATGGAGTCGTTTGTTATCGATGTCGGGGGTGTCGGCGGCGTGGAGCGGGTAATGGTGAGCGTGAAGGTGATTATGAGGAGACTGGGGCAGCGTTACGGGATTGGGAGAGCGCCTGGCGCTGAGCGGCGTGGGCATCGATATGATAGCGGTGCGGTGGTGCGAGCACGTGTCACGATGTACGGCCTCGGATTGTAGGAGGCCAGCGATGCAGAAAAAATATGAGTTGATGGCGCACGATTCTGTCTTGGCCGGGGCGAGGCGTTTGTTTCGAATTCGGGCGGTGCGGGATTTCGGGGATGTCCGCAACGGTGATCTGGGCGGGTATATAGAGTCTGAGGACAATCTCTGCCACGGCGGGCATGCCTGGGTGTACGACGCGGCGCAAGTGTACGGGCCGGAGGCTGTTGTGCGAGACAATGGGCGCGTTAGGGGGTGCGCTTGGGTGATGGGCTGCGTCGAGGATGACGCGGTCGTTGATGATCTGGCGGTTGTGGCCGAGGGGGCGCGTATCGGCGGCCGGGAGATATTGCTGTACGACGAAATTGCGAGGCCGCCTCTGCGACCGGAGCTTGGGTTACGGCCAACGGCGATTCGTCAGGTGCCGGTGTGGGGGTGAGGCTGTGGACGTGTGGACAAGAAGTCAGCGAGGGGAAAGGCCGGGGCGGAAAACAGATTCCATAGCCGGGACATAAAAACTGGACGGCGTTTGGAATAAACGTCCGCGCTCGATAGTTGGCATCGGAAAAGCCTGATCGCGGACGAGGATTCTACCTTGATCGTCAAGGCTATCCGTCGTCTCCATGAGGGACTTGTGGGGCGTGTATTCCATGTAGGAATCCGAATAAAGTGTGGGCGTGTGGCGTGTCCACCAATCAGGTCGCCGGTCAGACCAAGCCGGGCAATTGAGCCAGGGCGTATGCGCATACCAAAGAGTCATATTATCGCTGGCGAAATCGAAATCGTGATCGAGAAGCGAATAATGAATGACGTGCGTAGATTCGAATGAACCGTCGATAGTCCAGAGGGCGGTGGCCGTAAATCGATCAACGAGGTCAGCCGTTTGAATGAGCAGTCCGTCGATCGCTCTCGTGCCGCCTTTACGCGGACATCCGACAGTATAATTCTTGTTTGGGTATGGCTTACGAGAGGCAAGATCGGTTTTCGTAAGATAGATCCCAAGGGGATCAAAGTGCAATTCTAATAATTCGAGTCTGTGAGTGGGATGCGGCGCGAGAAAGCGGGGGCGAATATGCAGGAGCATTGTGCTGCGATTTTGACACAAAAAAATCCGCCGCGCACCCGGTTAAGGGCTCATGCCCGGCGCGGAAGTCCGCTGGACTCGCGGCGTAATCAACGGACTTTGCGGAACGTCGCCCGCAATCCCGATGTCATCCTCTGAGGGTACTGCGACCTGTTTTTCGTTCTTGTCGAGGTCAAGGGCGGCGTTGAGTTGCGCCTGGCGGGCGAGCAGGTCTTTCATACGCGCTTCGTGGTCGAAGGGCTTGTCGGCTTGGGCCTGATAATCGGCGAGGGTTTTCCCTAGGCGAGCGCCGTGCTCCTGTTCCTGATCCGCGAGCCTGTCGAGCGAGCGCAGTGTGTGTTCGATGCTTTGCATGGTGCCGAGCGGATTTTCGGCGTTAAGATTCGCCGAATAGACCCCACTCCCCCTGATAAAGAGGTCCGGCACGGGCTCGCCATCGAGGGCAAGGCCCGTAAGCCGCTTTCCCCGGCTCAGAATTTCAAAGCCCCTAAAGGAGGCCCGTGGCTGAAGCGTGACATCGTCTCGCCATGACAACACCGCGTAGGTCAGAGCTTTGGCGGCCTCCTCGCGTGCGCCCTTGCCCGAGTATTGGTTCTTTCCCACGATCATTGAGAATTCCGCGCCCTCGTGCGCGTCGCGGGTCATGATGTCCTGTCGCAGATGCGCCAGAGTCTTATCGGCCTCGGCGATTCGCTCGGGGAGACTGCGGATCTGCCAGCGGATGTTGTGCTGCTGATTGAGGTGAGCGGCGCGGAGCTGGTCGAGCTTGCGAATCTCGGTATCGACTTTCACCTTTTCCATGACGGCGGGATTGCCCGATGCGATAGCTTTGATTTCGGCGTAGGTGAGAGCGCCGCCTTCGAGGTCGTCCGCGGTGCGGACGGAGGTTTCCCCGCTCATCACCTGCTGAATAAATCTGGCCTTGGTTTCGAGCGTCTGCCACATATAGGCATCGAAGCTGCCCTCCGTCACGTACCGGTACAGTTCGAGTTCATCGTTCAAGTTGCCTTGCCGTTCGCCACGCCCTCGCCGCTGCTCGATGTCGCGCGGGCGCCAGGGCGCATCGAGATCGTGAAGCGCTTTCAGCAGACGCTGCACGTTTGTTCCGGCGCCCATTTTCTCGGTCGAACCGAGCAGGATGCGCACCCGCCCGGCATTGACGGAATCGAACAGGACCTGTTTCGCAGCGTCGGTATCGGCGTCGTGAATAAAGGCGATTTCACGTTCGGGGACGCCGCGATCTATCAGGCTTCCCCGAATCTCGTCATAGACATTGAATTTGACGGGATCGGGAGTCGAGATGTCGCAGAAGGCAAGCTGCGTGAGGCGGTTCGCCTTCGTCCGCTCCCAAATCTCGTGAATCTTTGCAACCGCGCGGTTGATCTTGGTCTCGCCGTTGGCGTCGGCATTAGGATTCACCAAGCGAATATCGAGGGCGGCTTTCCTCCCTTCGGTGGTGATCTTCAGCATGTTGTCGTCGCGAGGATCAACCCGGCTACTGCGAAGTTTCTCCGAGCGCTCGACAAGAGATTGAACGAAAGCCTTGAGATCGGCCGAGGCCGGAGCGGAAATGACCTGCGGCTTGCCGCCCGCGATTTTCGGGCGCGGGAGGTTCAGCATGTCAGCGGTCTGTACATCAGCGACAGTGCGGAACATGGACAGCAGCTCCGGCAAATTGATGAATTTGGCAAACCGCGTGTGCATCCGGTAGCCGGAGCCATCCGGGGCAAGTTCGAGCGCCGTCACCGCCTCTGCGAAATTCGCCGCCCAGGCGTCAAAATGCTCGACGCCGCGCTCCTTGAGAAGGTCCGGCCCGAGATAGCGCAGCATTGTGTACATCTCGGCCATGGTGTTTGAAATCGGCGTGCCGGTTGCGAAGACAACGCGACCGCCGGTCAGCTCTCGAATGTAGCGGGTCTTCATGAACATATCGAATGCGCGGTTGCTGTCGGTGTTGGGCAGGCCCGCGATGCGGGTCATTTTCGTGGTGTAGAACAGGTTCTTATACAGGTCTGCCTCATCGACGAGGAGTTGATCGACACCGAGTTCTTCGAATGTCAGCGCGTCGTCCTTCCTGTCGCGGTCGGCGCGCTTTTTCAGTTTGGCGACCAGACGCTTTTTGGCCTTTTCGAGTTCCTTCACAATCCGCCGGTCGTCGCCGCTTTCCGCCTTGGCTTCCAGGATCGCGTTTTCGAGTTGTTGCACCTGGTCGTCGATGAAGCGGTTGAAAAGTCTGTCGGAGACCGGCAGAAGCTCGAACGAGCGGTGCGAGACGATCACGGCGTCGTAGTTGCCGGTCGCGATTCGCGCCATCGCGCGCTGGCGGTTGCCGTTCGCGAAATGGTCTTTGGTGGCGACAAAAAGCTTAGCGTGCGGATAGAGCTGGAGAAAAGCCGCGCCCCATTGCTCGACAAGGTGATTGGGCACGACGAACATCGGCTTTTTCGCGAGACCCGTGCGGCGCAGTTCCATTGCAGACGCAGCCATTGTCCAGGTTTTCCCTCCCCCGACGACGTGGCCGAGCAGCGTACTGCCGCTTTGCAGGACGCGCCAGACCGCGTTCTTCTGATGGCTGGCCAGATCGCGGTCGCGCAGGACTTCGCGTGCCATGCCAGGCAGCGTCAAATGCGAGCCATCGAATGTGCGGAGACGCAAATTGTTGAAGCGATCGTTATAGTCGCGGGCAAGGCGGGTGGCGCGGGAGGTGTCCTGCCAGATCCATTCGCGGAAGCGGTCTTTCAGTTGCTGCTGTTTCTCCCGCGCGGCGATCGTCTCCTGCTGGTTTAGGGTGCGAGTTCCGTCGGGCTGTTCGTCATAGGCGGTCGGCGTGCGTCCGTTGAGGGCGTGCTCGATGAGGCTGGAGGCGTGAAAGCGCGTTGTGCCGTAGGTGGTGGTGTTGCTGACGCTGGATTTCGCGCCATAGTCAATGTCCACGGTCCAGGTGGCAATCGCGTCGGCGTGGGCGATCCGCACGGTGCTGCGCGGAATGTCGAGCAGCCCGGCCACGAAATCCCGGATGTCGGTCGTGGGAATCCAGGATGAGCCCAGACGCGCCTCGATGTCGCCCGGCTGAAGGTCGGCGGGCTGCACGGCTTCCAAGGCCGCAATGTTGCGATGGTAGGAGGGGTCCAGATCGCCGGCGGCGCGGGCGACGGAGAGTTTCGCGCGGACATTGCCGCTCAGGTAGCAATCGGCGGTTTCCCAATTGCCTCCTTCGGGGTCGCGGTAGACGAGGGGGCCTAGTTCGCTTTGCAGGAGCCGAGACGCCCGGCCCGTCACCTGTTCCATGCGCGGCCAGTTGATCTCGCCGGTTTCGTTGAGTGAAATGGCGAGGGCCTCGGCGGCTGTCTCGACGTGTTCCACGGGACGGTAATGTTCGAGCGTCCGGCGCTCGAAGATGGCCGTTTTGGTGGCGTGTTTGGTTTCTGGATCGTAGGTTTCGAGCGAGAGCAGGAGCGGATGATCGGGATCGCCCGCGAAGGCCTTGAAATTCTCTTTTAGGGATAATGGACCGTGCCTGCGCACAAAACCGTCATAGGCGCGGTTGAGTAACTGGCGCGCTTCGAGAATGCGATCTTCGGTCTCGTCGTTGAGTTGGGTTTGGAACACGAGCCGGACGGCGTCCCTGAGCGCGAGCATCCCGCGCACGCGCGCTGCGACGGATTCCGAAAGATTGAGCGCTTCGAAACCCGCGCCGTTGCGAACCACAATGGCGCCGTCGCGCTCGGCAAAGGCCCCGTCCTTGACGGACTCGATTGCGGCGTTGTCGGCGCGGGCGATATCTCGTGGGGGAGGACGTTCTTCCGGAGGGGGATAAATATCCCCTGGGAGTGAGGCGATGGCGGTTGCGAGGCGCTCGGGCGAGAAGTCGCCCGCGAGTGTCGGCTCACGCGCGTTGTAGAGTCCGCGCTCAAGGCGCATCGTTCCCAGCATCATCTCGGGGTGCCGAACGAAATACTCGTTGATGGAGACCGGCCCGTCTTGTGTTTCGATTGCGGCCAGATCCTGCCAGGATTCTGCGTTTGCGCGCGCGCCAGCTGCCCGCTTTTGGAGAAACAGGATGTCGGTCGTGACTTCCGTCCCCGCATTCGCTTTGAAGGTGGTATTGGGAAGCCGGATCGCGGCGATGAGGTCGGTGCGTTCGGCAAGATGATTCCGGATCGTCGCGTCCTGCTTGTCCAGCGTGTAGCGGCTGGTGATGAGAGCCAGCACGCCTCCGGGTCGAGCCTTGTCCACGGATTTCGCCAAAAAGTAGTCATGAATGGTGCGGGTGAGGGCGGGAGTCCGCCGGTAAGCGGGATCGTGAACCGCGTAATTGCCGAACGGAATATTGCCGATCACGGCGTCGAAGAAATTGTCCGGGAGTGGCGTTTCTTCGAAGCCTTTGGCAAACAGCGTCGCGTCGGGATAGAGGCATTTTGCAATTCGGGCAGTGACTGAATCGAGTTCGACTCCGGTCCTGCGGCTTCCCTTCAGAAGTTCGTATGGCATGAGGCCGAGGAAATGCCCCACTCCGATCGAGGGTTCGAGAATCTGCGCGCCAGGCCGAAGGCCAAAGCGTCGCATGGCTTGCCAAACGCTATTGATAACGTCGGGCGATGTGTAGTGAGCATTGGGGGTCGAAGCGCGGGCGGAATCATACTCGGGCGGGGTCAGCAGTTCGCGGAGTTCTGTGGCCGTGTGCTGCCATTCTGGGGGCGGGTAGGGACGGAAGGCATTCGCCATTGCACCCCAGCCGGTGTATTTCACGAGGAGGGATTTTTCCCCGTCGGTCGCGCCACGGCTTTCGGCCTCGATGCGCTTGAGTGTACGGATTGCTTCTATATTGTCGAAAGCCTTGTCGCGGAGGCTGCCTTCGCCAATCCGGTCTGCCTCTGTTATTCGGAAATCGCGGGACTGGACGGAGTCTGGCTCGGGGTCAGCTTGCCGGATGATGGCCGGTTCGGGCGGTCCTCGCTCGGCAGGAACGCCCATTCCTGTGTGGCCACTTCCCAGGCCGCCTGGTAATCCATCTTCTGAATCACGGTTAGATTGTGGAGAAGATCGCCCGTCTGTTCCTGAGCCTGGCGGAGGACGGGCTCCAACTGGTTCGTTTTCTCCAATTCCTCGATCAACTCCGGACGGTGAGTTTTCCAATGTTTCAGAATCAGGTGACCCAAGGGGTTCATGCCGTCCATTTGTTTCCTCCGTCTGCGGCAGCTCCAAAACTCCCGAAATGCCGGGGTCTGGCAGCAGCGCCGTAATGGCCGCCTCTCCCGGAGCGCTTGTGAAGAGGCCAAGCTGGGAATAATCCGGTGCACGTTTCCGGAACCGTCCGTGCACTTGGAATCTTAGCGCCATTCTGTCGCGTCCGTGTCGTGCGCGTGATTGTCCGGAGCGGGCGGAACGAGAGATCCGCCGATGCTCGGAAAGTGATCCCTATGAAGGGAAGAATTTTCTGTTCCCTTTGCTCCTGAGTATAGTTTTGATCTTTTAATAAATCGTTGCTGGACGGTGGGAGCTTCCCTTGTGCTGCGCTTGGAGTCTGGAATGCCCCTTTTCGCGGGGTTATGCAAAAAACCCGAGTATTGGCCTTGACGTTTATCTGGCGTGTATCTAAGTAGTGTGTATGAGGGAGCATAACAATATACACACTGGAGGCGGTAAGACCCGCACGAACGTCTCAGTCGATGCGGAGCTGTTGGCTCTGGCTCGGGAATTGCGGATCAATGTGTCTGCGGCGCTCGAATCCCGGCTCAAGGAGTTGGTCGCCGAAAGCCGCTCGCGGAGTTGGCTTGAGGAGAATGCCGCAGCAATCACGGACGCGAATGAGTTCTTAAAACGACGCGGTCTTTGGAGCGACGGAAAGCGACAGTTCTGATGCAATGCGTTGTTTACAAGAACGAAGGCGAATCGCAGAACTACGCTCCATACCTGTTGGACGTGCAAGCCGATATGCTGAGCACGCTGGATAGCCGGGTTATGGTGCCGCTTGTGCGCGTTGCGGAATTCGGGCGGCGCGCGGGTCGGCTGCATCCGGTGTTCACTGTTTGCGGGGAAGAGGTCGTGATGGCGACGCATCTTCTTGCCGCAATCCGCTGCTCCGGTCTCGGGCGTGCGGTGGACGGGCTCACCGGGCAGAGGAACGAAATCATCGGGGCGCTCGACGTGCTTTTGGTTGGTGTCTGACACAGGCGCTTTGACTTGATTTGGGGGGTAGGCAAGACTTGCTATCACAATGTGTTCTACCTTCACGCCGAGGCTTCAGCGGTTCGCTTCCGTTAATCAGGCCGTACGGCGCAACCTACGCGTTGCGAGCTAGTCAGTCGTAGGCCGCACGCCCCTCAACTCCACACTTTACATCATTGATCTAGCGCGGCGGGAAGGGGCAAACACCGGGAGTTTGGGCAACAATCTCACAGGTGTGAGTCTCTCCGGGGTCCGGATGTAAAACCGCCGGGGCACAATCGTCCGGCCTGAAATTGTCCGGACTCTTCGGCCCGACCCAGAGGACGATCAGATCGGATGAGATCGCGTCGTCATACACGTATCGTTGCCGATGCTTTATTCCCTCCAAGCTGTTCAGCAAATCAGCGGCCTTCGGATACGGGGTATTCCAATAGCGCTGACTGACAGAGATCTGTACATCCACGACTCGCGGGCCGCCTGTTTCCGATAACCCGACGCCCGGAATGTCCAGGCGCGAAGACGAATTCACACTGTGCCATCGGCAGAGATGCGGGACCCATCGAATGGTCATTTCGCACCGTCTTTGTTCTTGAAATAGGAAATCAAATCTAATATGGCGGTCTTTAGTTCCTCGGCCAGAAGAAGAAGCATGCCAAACACGAAAACCTGAGTTATACGCAACTCTGCTCGGCCGCTTGCGACCCAAAATCCCAAGCCTTCACCCGCTTTCATCAGTAAGATTATAAGGACACCAACAAACCCCATTCCCGCGAGCAACCGAAGCGTTTTATCAGATGTGACCTTACCGCTCGCAACAGCCTTGGTAACTCGCTTGACACCTACGACACGCGCATCGACTGACAGCTTGCTAACTTGGTTTATCAAAGTCTTTATTTGGAGCCAATCGCCCGGATTCAGCAACAGTGGGTCCACGACTATTTCGTTAATGCCAGCTTTAATTGTCGGTTGTAGGCTTTCAGGATTTACCTCTGTCACTTCGGCCATCAGGATTCTTGCCGGCTCAGGCCAGCTAAATCGCAAAGGGCGTTCGAAATCGTCCACTCGGATGGGCTCATTCCCCCAATTGTTGACCGTGATTATCACGAGCCGAACTTCTGTTACTGGCTCCCCATCAAACAGGATCTGTACTCGGCTCGGGTTGACTGCTTCATGGACGCCTAGCACCCGCGTTTCCGAGAGCAAATAGCTCAAGCGCTTTCTGCGACGCCCTGCCAGGAATAAACCTACTGTTACGCAAAGTGCCACAATAGCGAGGATTGTTCTCACCATTGGGTCACGAAGTATCGTCACAACCTGCAAGCTCCACCTCCGGGCGGCGCTCAGGGGTACTTAAGTCATAGTCTAGTTTGGGATTATGTCTAACACGAATTATAGCGAACAGATTTTACCGGGCTTGCCAATCGGTCAGTGCCTGAGAAAGGCGGTAATCGGAAGCTGACCCGCTGCCCGCTTACGAGGCGGCTCCGGCAGTGCACGTCATCTCCAGGCGGCGGCAGGCGGTCAGGAAATGCTCTCCGTCAAGCTCGATGCCGATGAAGCAGCGGCCCGTGGTCCGGGCGGCGACGGGAGTGAGAGATTGCCAAGCGGCTCAAGATCAGCAGAACCTCTGTACGCAGGCTTCTGGCCAATCCTTAGCGTACGATTTTTCCGTTTTCTGAGGCGACCCCTCCTAAGTCTGCGACACACCCAAACAGTCGCGCCGCATTGCCACGTCGTCCTGCATCCAAGTGCCTGTGTGGGTGAACTCAATGGTCCTGTCTATCGGTTCGACGTTCGCGGCAGCAATTCTCAGAGTCAATCGGTATGTTCCGGGAGCCAAGAGATGTGAATCGATGAATGGCTCTACCTCCGTTTGCAGTTGACCAACTGTCACGTTTGCTGGCGTACCTGCCGGCCTCCTCTGATACGGATTCGCTGGATCGCAAACGGAAACAATGTCGCAAAAGACTGACATTCTTGACGAGATTCCATCAAGGATCGCCACCACTCCATCCGGCGGACTGTTCGACCATTTCATATTAAGGGGAAGAATCATCGGCATGTCCGCAAACTCGTTATCGGCTCCTCGCTTGGCGAGTTTCGATGCACTCACTTGCACTTTCTCAGCTCTGGTTTGTCCCGTGTTCTCAACCTTGGCACGCACAAAGTAACAGTCGCCCTTCCAGATACCTCCGCCAGCTCTCCGGCCCTGCCACACGGTAATTGGCGTTTTGACGGTCCATGGGATCTCCTTTGCGCATGTCACATCGAGGCGGGGCCTCCGCTTCCAGGCGAGGATCGGATCTTTGAACAGAGCGACAATGACCGTAGCTATCGTTCCGACCGCTCCAAACCATTGCGCAAGAGTCGATGGCGCGATGTCCCACCACCCTGTGCCCATGCGCGGGATTGTAGCACCGCCCTGGACGGGTTCTGTTTCAATTTACTCAATAAATCGCCGGGCCCTCGAACCCGAGGACCACGCAGATTTATGATCGCCGCAGACGCCGTGGGACGCGGAATATTGTGGAGCGGATTTCGATTTGATAGATACTGGACGAGACATGAGCATAGCAGATGAGAACGCAAACCTAGTTTTGGCCGACATAGAACGGTCAGAACGTGAAATCCTCGCCCTCTACGAAGGGCATGTATCCACCCCCGGTCCGGTAGGTTATCAGCACTTCTATTTGTTCGGCATCGCCCGTCGCGCTCTGGCCCAATCAGCTGCTTTTCGACAAATGGTATTGTCCAGAAATTCTGTCGTCGCGTCATCGATACTTCGGCTTCAACTCGACACCGTGCTACGCCTATACGCCCTGTTTTGGGTGGCAGATCCCGAAGATTTCGCATTCAAGGTTTTCAAAGGAACCGCCATAAATAAGCTCAAGGCCGCCGATGGATCACTTATGACTGACGGCTATCTGAAGGACCGTGTGGCCGCAAAAAACGCCTGGATTCCTTCTGTATATGGCGAGACCAGCGGATACATTCATTTCTCGCATCGCCATATCAAGGCTGCGCTTCACATGAGGGATTCTGCAACCGGACAAGCACAAGTCCAGATCGGACCCTATGATGCCGGAAAATCAGTCAGCTATTACGGCGAACTGCTTCGCGCATTTGTGCACCTCAACATGATGATTCCAGTTGCGGCAGAGGACTGGTTCTCGCGCATCAAGGAAAGTGGGACATCTGCAAGCGTGGGCGAATGTCGTTTCGGCAATCCAGCGACGTGAACGCCTCTCCATCGCGGCACTACGAGGGGGCGATTCGCCCGCACATCGACCGCCAACTCTCACTTCACATCTGGGGAATCTTTGATAGGGAAAGTCGCTTCGCCCATTCTCCAGCTTACGGGTCGAAATATCACGCGGCGGCGTCGATATTTCTCGAAAGGCAGCATCGGTTTCTCGTCATTGAAATAATTCGCCACCTGGGTGCGGAACGCATCGGCGTCGTCCCACAACCCAACCGTTGCGTAAGACTTGAAGTTGCCCAACGACTCGGAATCTAAGTGCCAGGTGATGGCTATCGGAAATTCGCTCATGGGTAGAGAGTCGCTCAGGAACTCCGCCATAAGGCCTGTGCGATCACCGATGGTGTTGTTGGTCTTCCAGTGGTGAAGAAACGCAGCCTGGCTTTCCTCGTCGGGACGAATCCGCCAATGAATGAGGGCTATTATCATACCGTGCGAGAGCCTATTCTACTTGAACCCAAGACTTGAGGCGTAGGTACACTTACAAAGCCCTGACGAGTTGGATGTGACCGTATATCACGCAAAGTATTTCGCGCATGAACTGACGAAACGCTGTGCCTCGGACAGCGTTGAGAAGCTCGCGACCGCTCTTTCTAATGCGCAAGTGGACCTGAACCCGCATCAGATAGAGGCCGCGCTGTTCGCATTCCGCTCACCGCTTTCGAAGGGAGCAATTCTTGCCGACGAGGTCGGCCTCGGGAAGACAATCGAAGCGGGCATCTTGCTCGCACAAAAGTGGGCCGAGCGGAAACGCCGTCTGCTGGTAATATGTCCGGCGAATCTCCGCAAGCAGTGGAGTCAGGAACTTGCCGACAAGTTCTTCCTGCCTTCCTCCATCCTTGAGACCCGCACATTCAATGAGGCGGTCCGCGCAGGGAACCTCAACCCGTTTGAATGCGACGGCGCTGTTATTTGCTCCTACCAGTTTGCCCGCTCCAAGGAACCTTATGTCCGGCAAACCGCCTGGGATCTGGTGGTCGTCGATGAGGCGCACCGCCTGCGCAACGTCTACAAACCCACCAACAAGATCAGCCAGTCGATCAAACAGGCCATATTCCCATACCAGAAGGCGCTTTTGACGGCCACGCCGTTGCAGAATTCGCTTCTTGAGCTCTATGGACTTGTCAGCATCATCGACGATTTCACGTTTGGCGACCTCAAGAGCTTTCGCGCTCAGTTTGCCCGGCTCACCGGGGACGCGGATTTTGCTGAACTTAAGCAGCGGCTCCAGCCGATCTGCAAGCGGACATTGCGCAAGCAAGTCCTCGAATACATCAAGTTCACCAATCGGCACGCCCTGGTACAGGAGTTCATACCGAGCGCCGAAGAGCAGCGCCTTTACAACCTCGTTTCCGATTACCTGCAGAAGGACACGCTCTACGCTCTGCCGGCAAGCCAGCGGCAGCTTATGACGCTTATCCTGCGCAAATTGCTGGCATCCTCCACCTATGCAATATCGGACACCCTGGCGGGGCTGGCCGATCGCCTCCAGCTCGTGGCAAATGCGGCCGAGCATGTGCCGACGCCCCAAGAGGGCCTAGCTGACAATTTCGAGGAATTACCGGAAATCGAAGACGAGTGGTTGGAGGATGAGGATGAACCGGAGACGCCGTCGTCCGCCGCCCAGCAGCTTTCGCCCGGACAATTAAATGAGCTCAAGCAGGAAATGGCTATGCTCCGCGAGTTTCACTCGCTCGCAAAGTCCATTATCAAGAACTCGAAGGGCGAGGTTCTCCTTACCGCTCTGCGGCGCGGATTCGCTGCCGCTGAGCAAGCCCAGAAGAGCAAGGGTGTCCCGGCACTTCAGCAGAAGGCCCTGATTTTCACCGAATCCCGGCGAACCCAGGAATATCTGTATCAGATCCTTGAGAAAACCGAGTTTGCCGGCAAGGTAGTCCTTTTCAACGGTTCCAATACCGATCCGAAATCAAAAGAGATTTATCGGACATGGCTGGAACGTCATGCGGGCACTGACCAGATCACGAATTCGCCCACCGCCGATAAGCGTGCCGCCCTCGTCGAATACTTCCGCGACGAAGCGTTCATCATGATTGCGACCGAAGCAGCCGCCGAGGGGATCAACCTGCAATTCTGCAACCTGGTCGTCAACTACGACCTTCCCTGGAATCCGCAGCGCATCGAGCAGCGCATCGGCCGGTGCCACCGGTACGGCCAGAAGTTCGATGTCGTGGTCGTCAACTTCCTCAACCGAAGCAATGCCGCCGACGTGAGGGTCTATCAGCTTCTCGACGAAAAATTTCGCCTTTTCGATGGCGTCTTCGGAGCCAGCGACGAGGTGCTCGGCGCCATCGAGTCCGGCGTCGATTTCGAAAAGCGGATCGATTCCATTTACCAAAAATGCCGTACACCGGAGCAAATCAGCTTCGAGTTCGATCAGCTCCAGCAAGACCTCGAATCCGAGATCGACGACAAACGAAAAGAAGCGCGGGAGCAGCTCCTGAATAATTTCGACCAGGAAGTTGTCGAAAAGGTCCGCGTCAGCAGCGGCGACTATCTCGATCGCTTTGAGGAGTGGCTCTGGCAAGTAACCCGCTTCTATCTCGGCCCCTATGCCCGCTTCGACCAGGGCGGGTACTCTTTCATGCTGGAGCGGAACCCGTTTGAAGGTGAGCGGATTCACCCTGGTCCCTATCGCCTCGGCAAGCGAGTCGATGATGTCAATACGTACCGGATAGGACATCCATTGGCGCAGAGAATTCTCTCGCTCTGCAAGGAACTGCCAACGGAGACGAAAGAGATACGATTTAACTACGGTCGCGGCGGCAAGAGAATCGCTGTGGTTGAAAACCTCGTAGGCAAGGAAGGCTGGATGCTTTGTGTCAGAGCAACGCTCAGCGCCTTCGAAACGGAGGACCATCTGATCTTTGCAGGCGTTACGGATGGCGGCGACGAGCTCGACCATGGGGCGTGTCGCCGGATGTTCGACGTTCCCGGCGAAGAGGCCGGGCCGGTTTCCTGCGACCCGAACATCCGCCTGCGTTGTGAGGGACAGATCACCGCCGAACTCGAGCGCATTGCCGCCCGCCTTGCCGAAAAGAATGGCGGGTGGTTTGACGCTGAGATGGACAAGCTCGACCGATGGGCAGAAGATCAACGTGGATCGCTCAAGGCTGATTTGGAGGAACTGGATGCAAAGATAAAGGAGACGAAAAAAGAAGCCCGAAGCGCTCCAAATCTGCCGACCAAACTTGACCTTCAGCGCCAGCTCCGGCAGCTTGAAGGCAAGCGCAACGAGGCGTGGAAGGAATACGATCAATCATCCCGCAACGTGGAACAGAAGAAAGATAGCCTGCTGGACGATATCGGCCAGCGTCTTAACCAGAAAACGGAACGGGAAGAGCTTTTCATGATCCGATGGCAACTTGTTTGAGTGAATGACCATGAGCACCGTAGAAAAGACGGAGAAAGCGACCGCCGCCGCTGCTGCGGAGCCGGAACGCTTTGATTTGCGCTCCCACGACATCGAGGCTGACAAGCAGACGGAGCTGCTGCGGCTATTTCCTGAGATCCGCACGGAAGGCGGGAAAATTGATTTCGACCGCCTGAAACTCGCGCTCGGCCAGACCGTGGAGGTTGGCAAAGAGCGCTATGGGATGAATTGGCCCGGCAAGGCCGATTGCTTCCGAACGATTCAGGCTCCGAGCGTTGGGACGTTGCGGCCCTGTGCCGAGGAAAGCGTCAAGTTCGACACGACAGAAAATCTCATCATCGAAGGCGACAATCTGGAAGTCCTCAAGCTTTTGCAGAAGTCGTACCTCGGCAAGATCAAGATGATCTACATCGATCCGCCGTACAACACCGGGAATGATTTTATCTATCCGGACAACTTTTCTGAATCGCTTGAGACGTATCTCGAATACACCGGACAGGTTGATGCAGAAGGGAAAAAGTTCGGCACGAATACCGAGGCCGACGGCCGGTTCCATTCGAAGTGGCTGAACATGATGTATCCGCGACTATATCTCGCGCGGAATCTGCTTAGCGATGATGGGGTCATCTTCATCAGCATTGATGATCACGAGATCGACAATCTGCGCAAGCTCTGTGATCTCGTCTTCGGCGAGGAATCGACCATCGGCACGATCACGTGGAGGCGGCGGCAAGTAGCCGACAACCGAAATTTAAACAACTTCTCTACTGACCACGAATACGTTCTTGTTGTCGCAAAGACCAATGGAGCGCTGTTGGGAGAAGCCAAAGACTTGGCAAAATATTCGAACCCGGACAATGATCCACGTGGCCCCTGGATGAGCGACAATCTCACCGGGTTGGCGAACGCAAAAGAAAGACCAAACCTGCACTACGACATCATCCATCCGGTCACCGGTGCGCCGTATCCGCCGCTGCCATCGCGTGGCTGGGGTTATGAAAAGAAGCGGATGATCCAACTGATCGCGGAGGAACGCATACTCTGGCCCGCAAAACCAGATGGGCGACCGCGATTGAAGCGATTCCTTAAGGACATTCGAAGCCATTTTACTGGCTTCTCGTCAGTGCAAGAACCGGGTTATACAACCGATGGCACGCGTGAATTGGAAGATTTGTTTGGCGAGAAGATTCTGGGTTTTCCAAAGCCGAAGAAGCTCGTGTCCCTGCTGCTTTCACAGGCAACAACGGCCAATGGGGGCGATCTCGTCCTCGACTTTTTTGCTGGCTCGGGCACAACGGCCGATGCAATTCTCGACCTGAACAAACAAGATGGCGGCAATCGGCGCTTCATACTAATACAACTTCCCGAACCAACCGGTCGCGCCGACTATCCAACTATAGGTGACATATGCAAAGAGCGGGTCCGACGATCCATCGGAAGGCTCAATGACAAGGACTCGGGCAAGCTCGACCTTGACGATGCGGAGCAACAAGATCGCGGCTTCCGTGCATTCAAGCTGGCGGAATCGAATCTCAAACCGTGGGATGCAGAAGCATCGAAAGACGCCAGCGGGCTTGAACAACAGCTCGAACTGCACGTGGATCACATTCGGGCAGGCCGGACCGCTGACGACATTCTCTACGAACTGCTGCTCAAGAGCGGATTCCCACTGACGACACCGGTCGAGACAAAGACGCTCGCGGGCAAGGCGGTGTATTTCATAGCAGGCGGCGCGTTAGTGATCTGCCTAGAACGCGCGCTCACTCTCGATCTGATCCGCGCCATTGCCGATGCGAAGCCGGAGCGGGTTGTGTGCCTTGACGAGGGCTTCGCCGGAAATGACCAGTTGAAGGCGAACGCCGTGCAGACCTTCCGGACTAAGGGCGTCACCAGCTTCAAGACCGTCTGACGGAGCCAGCATGAAGCTGCAATTCGACGCCAACCAGGCATACCAGCTCGACGCGCTTGCTGCCGTCACCGACCTTTTCGACGGGCAGCCGCAAGGCGCACCCGAGTATTCCGTCATTCAGGTGGGCGATTTGGGCGGCATATTCGCCGGGCAGGAGCAAACCGAACTGGGCATCGGCAACCGGATGCTGCTGTCTCCCGACAAGCTTCATGCGAATGTCCGCGCCGTACAGGCCCGCGACGACATCGACATGGCCGATCCGTCCGTGCCTCTGGAGGCCTGGGATCTCTTTGATGCTGCCGCCAACACCCCGCGAACTTGCCCGCATTTCTCAGTCGAGATGGAGACGGGTACGGGTAAGACCTACGTCTATCTGCGCTCGATCTTCGAACTCTCGCGGCGCTTCGGTTTCCAGAAATTCATCATCGTGGTCCCAAGCGTCGCCATCCGCGAAGGCGTGTTAAAAAACATCGAGATCACAGGCGAGCATTTCCGGGCGCTCTACAATAATCTGCCCTTCGAGCATTTCGTATATGACGCGAAGAAGGTCAACCGGCTCCGTCAATTTGCGGTCAGCAATACGCTCCAGATCCTCATCATCAATATCGATGCCTTCCGCAAGAATTTTGCAGGGACCCAGGAAGAACAGAAAAGCAACGTCATCTATAAGGAAAGCGACAAGCTTTCTGGCCGCCAGCCTATCGAATTCGTCCAGGCGGCGCGGCCCGTCGTCATCATCGACGAGCCGCAGAGCGTCGATTCGACCGAGAAGGCCCAGGAGGCGATCCGGGCGCTGAACCCGCTTTGTACCCTCCGGTACTCTGCGACACATCGGAATCCGTATAACCTCGTCTATCGCCTCGATCCGGTCCGGGCCTTTGAGCTTCGCCTGGTCAAGCAGATCGTCGTGGCTAGCGCCGCCGCCGAGGGCGGCGCCAATGATGCGTTCGTCCGTGTCGAGCAAATCGATTACAAGAAGGGCATCAAGGCGAAACTTCGCATCCATACGCAGACTGCCGAAGGTCCGAAGGAGAAATCCTTCGCCGTGAAGAATGGCGCAGACCTGTTCCAACTTTCCGGCGAGCGCGCGGCGTACGAGAACGGCTTCGTCATCGCGGAAATCAACGCCGAGCCTACCAACGAATATGTGAGATTCAACAATGGCCGCGTCCTGCGCCTCGGGGAGGAGTCGGGCGGCATGCGCGATGATGTATGGCGGGCGCAGATCAAGCTCACGGTTAAGAAGCATCTAGAGAAAGAGCTTCAGCTCCGGCACCGGGGGATCAAGGTCTTGAGTCTGTTCTTTATCGACCGTGTGGCGAATTACCGGGACTATGACGGCGCCGGGCAGCCGGTGAAGGGTAAGTTCGCCGAGGCCTTCGAGGCGTCTCTGGCCGAGTTCGCCAAGGACCCGCGTTATGCGCCGCTCGGGTGGCTCAAGCTGCCGTTTGAGCGCTTGCATAACGGGTATTTCGCCCAGGACAAGAAAGGCGTGCTCAAGGATACGCGCGGGGACACGCAGGCCGACGACGAGGTCTACAACCTCATCATGAAGGAGAAGGAGCGGCTGCTGTCGGAGGACGAGCCGCTGCGCTTCATTTTCAGCCACTCTGCCCTGCGCGAGGGATGGGACAACCCGAACGTCTTTCAGATTTGCACGCTCAACGAAACGCGCAGCGCCATGAAAAAGCGGCAGGAAATTGGGCGTGGCCTCCGGCTGCCCGTCGATCAGAACGGCCAGCGTGTCTTCGACGAGTCGGTGAACAAGCTTCTTGTCATGGCGAATGAGAGTTACGAAGATTTCGCGCGCGCCCTCCAGAGCGAATACGAAGAAGATTGCGGCGTCACCTTCGGCAAAGTGCCGCTGACCGCCATCGCCCGGATTTCGCGCGTCGTGGATGGGCAGGAACAGCCAATTGGTCGGGAGGCCGCCGAACACATCCAAAAGGCCTTGGTTCAGCAAAAGATGCTCGATGGCGACGGGCGCATCCAGGCCGCATTCGATCCGAAGAAGCCCGGCTTCAAGATCGACCTGCCGGAAGGGCAGGCGGACCTCGCCCCGGCAGTGATTGACTTGCTCGCCTCGTACCAGATCGAGCGCCTCATCCGGAGGGACAAGGATGAGGGACCCAACCGCCTGAAAAAAGAGGTGCAGCTCAGCCCGGAATTCCAGGCGCTTTGGGACCGGATCAAGCCGAAGACGATCTACCGCGTGGAATTCGAGACGGAGACTCTGGTCCGCCGCGGCGTGGATGCTATCAAGCGCATGGAGAAGATCGAGGCACCGAGGATTCGGGTCAGCGTCGGGCAGCTTGACGTAAAGCGTGGCGGCATCGCGGCGACCGCGATGAGTGTCGCCGAGGAACGTGTCTCGGCCATCGGCTATCCCGTACCAGATGTATTGGCGTACTTGCAGAATGAAACGGAACTGACCCGTTCGACTCTAGTTCGCATCCTGAAAGAATCCGGCCGTCTTGGCGATTTCTTCGTCGATCCGCAGCGATTCATGGATGCTGTCGCCAACGTCCTGAAATATGAACTTCACCGCCTGCTCGTGGACGGCATCAAGTATGAACGCATCGGCGGAGGCGGCCCGGAAGCCGAATGGGAGATGATGCTCTTCAAGAATGAAGAACTGGTCAGCTATCTCACAGCCCTGCAAGTGCAGCACTCGCTTTACGAATACGTCGTCTATGACTCCGAAATCGAACGCGAGTTTGCTCGCAAACTCGATGACCGGGAAGACATCAAGCTTTTCGTGAAGCTCCCCTCCTGGTTCGAGGTCGATACACCGGTCGGCAAGTACAACCCCGACTGGGCCATCCTGAAGCAGAACGGCCAGGCTATGTACCTTGTGCGGGAGACCAAGGGAACCAAGGATTTCCTTAAGCTGCGGACCAGCGAAGCGGACAAGGTTCGCTGCGGCCAACGTCACTTCGAAGCCATCGGCGTGCCGTTTGGCGTAGCGGTGACAGCGGATGAGGTGTAGATAGGAGCAGCAAATGGAAGACTCATGATCGAAAGAGTAGGGAGCCTCAGTAGAGCGAATAACCTCAGCGGTCCGACGAGCAAAGGATTTGGACCAGCGCGTGCTTGTGGCGAATAGAAAGCGAATATGATAAGCTCCGGAGATCAAGGTAATTAGTAACCGAGTGAGGCTAAGAAAACCTCGGTCTAGGGATGGCCTCGGGCTGGACGACGCCGGAGTGGAAGGCGTATGCACAAGGCGCGAGCTCCCAGGATTGGCTCAATGCTCCAGATCGGTTCCGGTTGTAATTCTGGCTTTCTGCTTTGACAGAAAACCGGCTATCCGCCTACACTCCTTTAGGCGTCAAACATAGTCGCTAGGAATTGTTCTGGAAGGGAGCCGCCGGCATCATGGACGGAGCAAGGGCACCATCACAAGGCAAGAGCAAAGAAAGATCGCGGTCCACCCCGGTGGACACGGAAACCCTCAATTTCAAAGTCAGAACTGAATTCAAGAAAGAGTTCAAAGGATATGCCGTCAGCGAGGGAATGACGATGGTCGAACTCCTAAAAGAGGGTTTTGAGCTTAGCAAGCGAAAACGGAAGCAGTAACGCGCGGAGAGGGCGCTGATGCCTGAGACAATTGAACCACGCGTCGTTGAGTTCGGCAGGCAGGCCTCACCGGGGTCCTGGTTTCTCTCAAAAGAGAGTGAGATCGAGGAACGACCGGAATTGCTTCCGTATTCTCATTATTTACGGCAGGCGTGGAGTGAAGTAGGCCTTAAGGGCGTCTTGTGTGTGGATGGGCGACCGGCCGTTTACCTTTGTGAAGGGACACGCTTCACCTCGGAACAAAAGCGCGAGCGTCAACGGTTCGTGTGGAATCAAGGCTTAGTTCCGCTCCTTGTCTTCTTAACGCCAAACCAGGTTGAGGTTTACAGCGCCGTAAAGATGCCTGAAAAAGCTCCTATAGGCGAGGAGCTCTTTGATGCAGGCGTCTCCAGCCTCATTCCGAATCTAGGCAATATCGCCGAAGCACTCGAAATCGCCCATTTTGTGCGCTCCGTCGAGACCGGACAATTTTTCCAGGATCACGCCGAGTTCTTTCCTCCAGACGAAACAGTGGACCGCTGCCTGTTGAAAAACCTTGTGCATACGGCGCGCAAGCTGAACGATGCCGGCTGGGATCTAGGCCGCGCCCACGCCTTGCTGGGCCGTGCCTTGTTCGTATGTTTTTTGCACGAGCGCAAATTTATTAAGCCAGATTATTATCCAGACAGCACCGCATCCCTACTCGACATGCTGAATCAGCCGCGTGTAGAGGAGATCAAGCGGCTCCTCTACCGAGAGTTTTTTCCTCGTCTTAAGAAAGAATTCAACGGCACCATGTTCGATACGGCGCTTGCTGATGAGGAACGCCATATTAATAAAGTGCACCTCGACGCTCTGGCCCACTTCTTAGGGCGTCATGATGTAGAAACCGGCCAAATGACGCTTGGTTTTTGGGCTTACGATTTCCGCTTTATCCCCGTGGAGATCATCAGCGCCATTTACGAAGAGTTCATGAAAGATGCCGATCTGAAAAAGAAGCGTAACGAGGGCGCCTATTACACGCCCAGGCATCTTGCCGAAACGACCCTCCATGTTGCACTTGAAGGTCGGTATGCGGGAATTCTTAGTTGGCGGATACTTGACCCTGCTTGCGGCTCCGGCATTTTTCTTGTCGCAATGTTCAATCTGCTCGCGGAGCAATGGAGGAGAGAGAACGCCACGCGCCGTAAGCAAGCAAAGGCTCAGGCGCTTCTGGACATTCTGCAAAAGCAGATTCGCGGTGTGGACGTAAACCCGGATGCCTGTCGGATAACGGCCTTTAGCCTCTACCTCGCGCTTTTCGAGAAGCTGCAACCAATTGATGTCGAGGAGTTCAAGGAAAAAATAAGCAAAGAGCCTTTCCTGCCGGCGTTACTCTGGAGCGCAGCCGAGCCGACGCCCACCCCGGTCGTTTTGCAAGGCGATTTCCTGAAGGATCAACTACCCATAGAAAGCGATTTTGATCTCTTGATCGGCAATCCCCCATGGGAAAGTCGAGGCGGAGAGCAAATCGCCTTGCATTTTGCCCTGCGCTCAGCGGACTTCCTTCGCAATGGAGGGATCGGTTGCCTGCTACTGCCATCGGCGATCCTCGTCAATCGTCATGGAACGCTCGATGGAGACTGGTTTCGTAAAGTAAGCGTCGAAAAAATTGTTCAACTTGCTGACTTCCGTTTTGTACTATTTGAAGCCACGCACCCGTGCTTCATCCTCCGGTATCTCAAGGTAGCCCCAACTCTGGAGCACACCATTACGTACGAGACTCCGAAGCTCAACCGGTTTGACCGACGTCAAGGGGTGATAGTTGTTGAACCGGACGACCAAAAACTCGTGCCGCAGCATGACGTCTTGGAAGCAGCTCTTCAAAAGCGCCTGCAATCGCTCTGGAGCCGAAAGTTCTGGGGAACGCCGCGCGATGAAACCTTCCTTCGCAGGTTGGACTTCTATCCGCACTTGTCAGAGGCCGTCACGAAAAGAAAATGGGGCGGAGGCGTCGGCTGTCAGCCGTACTATCCCGGCGCATCGCCGGACAATCCTGACCGGCTTGAGCCTTGGAGACTTTCAGACAAGTTCCTCGCGAATCGCCACGATTTCCCGCAGCTCGTCGTTCAGGCCCAGGACCTCTCAACATTGAAGGATGGACTCGAAGCAGCGGTACACCGAACGCGGAATATCAGGGCCTCACTAAAATATTTGCGTAGGAAACCAGGCGAGGATGTCTTTACGCCACCAATGGTCGTGTACAGCAAGGGTTTTACAAAGTGCGCTTTCAGCAATCTCGATGGCAAAGTACGATTCTTTGATGGGCTACGCTCCATCACGGGCTCGAAGAGCGATGGCGATCTCCTGCGATTCCTTTCGGCCGTGATTGGGTCCCGGCTTTTCAAATACATTACTTTTCATTCAGGCTCCAACTCTGGAATTGGCCGCGACCAAATTCACGTTTACGAAAGCATGGCTTTGCCGTTCCCGCTTCCAGACCACGAACTCGCGGCGCCAAAGAGTGCAGAAATCATACGCGAGGTTGCTGGCATATTCAAAGAACTAGAACGTGTGAAAAAGGACGAGGTGGGGTTCAACCGCCCAGATTTAGCCGAAGATGCCTTGGCCAGGATTGAGCCTCTCGTCGAACAGTATTTTTCAGTAACCGACGCGGAGAGAATTCTTATTGAGGATACGCTCACTCTCAGCCAGCCGAGTATCCATCGTTCTAACCTAGACAGTAAGGTGCCGTCACTGGAATTCCCCGAAGAGGCGGAGCGGAAGCGTTATGCTGACACCCTTGTTGACGTGCTCAACCGCTTCGTCCGAAAACGCGGTATAAAGCTTCAGACTGAGGGAAGAGTTTCAAAGACACTAAATTTGTTCTTTTTTACAGTTATCTTCGGCGATGAGCGCAAGCCCTACGGCGAAGCGGGAGGCGAGGAAGAACTCTGGAAAGCGCTTGAGCGGATCGGCAAGGCAGCACAACACGACAGTAAACCATTCAGCTATTTGCGCGGCTTTAGTTATTTCGACTCAGATCGCCTTCACATGCTCAAACCCGCGACTATGCGGAACTGGTCCCGCACTGCGGCGCTTAACGACGCTGATGCCATATTCGAGCACTTGGTAGGGCAGAGTGCATGAGCGGGCGAAGGTTCAATGGCACGCTTGCGCAAAAGTTCAATCCTTTCGAAGATGACTATCTATGGGAAATTCTTGAGGCTACGGCTCTTGCTTGGTCGTGCATGAAACACCCAGATCGGAATGAGATCGAAGATAGAATCACGTTTCGTGTGGCGGGACGGCTGGCTAACGACCCACGATTCGCAGAGCTTCCGTATGACGTGGTGGCTCAATTCTGGCTGCTGGGTTTGAACGGGGAACGCCTCGGGCGTGTAGATCTCCGCTTCAAGCACCGCCAATCGCAGCGTGATTACTTTGCTTTTGAAGCCAAACGACTGCACGTAAGCTACCCAAGCGGTCCTTCAACGGAATATCCGGTCTATGTCGGCGACGACGGAATGATGGCTTTCATTGAGGGACAATATTCTAAAGGCCTGTTAGCAGGTGGAATGCTTGGTTACGTTATGGACGACAAGACGGACAAAGCATGGACCGGGCTTGAGGCCCGCATTGAAGCTCAACGGACACCGCTTAAACTCGTGGGAGGCTCCAAGTTGGTCCAGTCGGTTCTCTTCGAAGCGATTGCGAAGGGAATAAAGGGCACTCATTTGGGCGAGACCAAACACGGCCTCGGAACCCACGAACTTCGCCTCTTTCATCTCTTGCTTCCCGTTCGCTATGAATTCGAGGCCAGCACGAAGGGTCGCCGGCGTCCGGTTCGGCATCGCAGCTCAGGGGCCAAACAGTCTTAGAATTATTTGCTTTTGTTGGATGGTTCACCCATAAGCCCTGTTCGGAGGATAGCGTTGTCGAGCATTTCGAAAATGAGGCTTAGCGCGCACTTGAGCTGTACAAAGTCAACCCAGTACTCCGCATATTTCAACGTGGCCGCTTGATCGTCCGCGTAGCGAAATGCAGTCCCATAGGGGTCGATTTTATCTAGTTCGACTATCCACTCCCTTATCGGCGAGCCGATTCTCTGGCCGTGACGTTTTTCGACTAGACGAACACAACCCTCTAATGAATGTATGGGCGACTGAATCTCGCCGATGATCTTGAGATACAACTCCACCGTATGACGATATGCGAACAGGACCGGATAGCCCCAATCGCGCGGCTCTCCACTCTTGAGTGCTGAATCGAGAAGGACCTCCGCGCTTTGTTTGTAACTTCGCGCAAGCTCTAGGTACTCATCGACGCCGCCGCCATTCAGAAAGATGCCATGTCTCCATGTTTCATCAAGATCATCTGGTGGTTCCTGCAAAATTGGGGTGTTGCGATAAAGAAGTTCGCGATACTTATCCTCGTGATGATCCTCCCGGTTCAATCCAATGTTGATTGCTTCCATGTCGGGGCGTTCTTCCCAGTGCATGGCCACGTGGATCAGCGCCAGCACGTCTGAATCTGTAAAAGTTCGTGGACGCCCCCTAGGAGGATTAGCCTGCGGACCGAGATGCTCTTTAAAAAGCCATGCCCAGGTCTTGACCTGCTGAACATCTACCCCGAGAATTCGGGCGGTCTGGGACACATTGCGATTCACGGGAGTTCTCGTGCGATAGCCTCAAATCAATATCCACTCGACTTCATCGAGCGAAAACTGGTCGTTGCGGCGGTCGTATCGGCGCGTTGGCAATTGATGCAGATATGGCCGCAGGAACCATAGGTATAGCCTACGCCATCCTCGCCGATGCGCTACGGGCTTTGCATTACCCCCCTTTCCCTCATATCAGAGGACAACGCGGTTTCTTCGGCGGCCCGCCCGCAGCGGTCAAGGGCGCGAAAGTCGTTGGTGCGTTCATCGAAGACCCTTGACGGCGAGGATCGGCCGCGCACGCTGGCTGGCGAAGGGAAAGGGGGCGCTTTCGGCCTTCAAGTCTGCCGTGGCGGATGTCAGGATCGGCCGAGGAATTGTCGATGAGTATCGGGGCATGTTCACGTGCCCGAATACGTGCAAATTATGACAAACATCTCCGCATGCAAACCGGATTTTAACAATCTTGGGTTATGGTTTGGTTTCCACGGTTGTGTATCTCACGCGGCGTCGCATGCAGGGATGGGTCCCATGGATTCTGCCTTTCTCAATCGTCTCGCGGCTCCAAACGAAGATTCGGAGAGACACAGCGCGCTCGTGATGCGCAATGTGAGCGTCCGGGGACGCCGGACAAGCATCCGTCTCGAACCGCAGATATGGGATACTTTGGCCGAGATTTGCCGCCGCGAATTCTGCACGCCGCACGACGTTTGCAGCCATGTTGCCGGACGCAGGCCACCGCATGGCTCTCTTGCCTCATCGCTGCGCGTTTTCATCCTCAGCTACTTTCACACATCCGCGACGGGGGACGGGCACAGAACCGCCGGACACGGACAGGGCATGTTTTTGTCCGAGCAACAGGAACGCAAACAAATGCGCGCGATGAAAGCGGACCACCTGGATCGCAATCGCTCGGACTGATTGAGCCTGGGTCCGGTGCGCACAAGGTCCGGGCCTGACCCGGCGTAAGGAAGAATAGGATTTGCCCCGGTCTCCCCTGCCCTCTCCTCCTGAGTTCTGGAATTTCGCCCTTAGGAATTTCAGTTTGCAGCGGTCCGCTCAAGCGCCGCAATTGCGCGCTCGAAGGCTTCGCCCAGAACCCAGCCGTAGCGGTCGGCAATCGCGTAGAACCGGTCGATAGTCTCGGCCCGCGCCTTGATGTTGAGCTGGATATTTCGGCCTGTGCGGTGCCGCCTCGGCTCGCGCACTATCGGTTCCCTCTGCGCTTCTCGCGATGCTCGCCCAACCGGGGCGGGCGCGGCCGGAGGAGCCGACAGTGCCGGTTCACGGCTCACAAAGTTGGCGGTCTCCGAAATTGCTTTCACCTCATCTGGTCGAGCGGCAGGCTTGGCTATTTTTCTCGGCTCGAATCCGGAGATGTCAATCTCGGGACCCTGATCGAACACGCTGGCGCGCTGCGTAGTCATCACGCAACCTCTTGGGCCAACGAAGGCTCCGCTGAGGACTCCACATTCTCGCGCAACAAGGTGAGCACTTCACCCGTCAATTCGCGGGCATTTTTAATGGCCGCCTCCCGGTTGCTTACTTGGGTCGCATCAAGGGATTCAAGCGTGCCCCCAAAAGAGAAAATAGCGCGGAATGCTTCGCGTTCGTGCATCTGTGTGCGAAGCGAAGGCACTTTATGTTTTTGGAACTCTTCGCGAATGTGTTGCAGGGTACGCGGACGAATCGCAGCGTTCGTGCGCGTGAACAAGAGCGAATAGGGTATGGATCGCCCAAAAGCCTTTTCCTGCTGCCGGATCAGCTTGACGGCCTTGGCGGCTTCAAAGGCATCGAGCTGAGAGCCCTGAGTCGGAACAATGACGAGATCGGCTCTGCTGATCGCGTATGCCACCGTCATCGAGGCCGTGCCTTCCAGATCGACGACCACGAAAGTGGTTCGTCGCGCCGCGTCTTCGATGGTTTCGATGATTGATGCTTCGGAGATATCGGCGATAACGGTCAGGTTCTCGGGACAACCCGCCCTTCGCGCCCATTGGGAAACCGGTTTGTTCGGGTCGGCGTCAATTGCAGTGACACTGGCACCCTTGAGAGCAAGCTCAGTGGCAAGTATGACGGCGGAGGTGGATTTTCCCGCGCCTCCCTTCGGGCTTGCGAAGACGATAACTGGCATGAGGTGTTCCCATGTGAGAGTTGCAGGCGTCTCTAATA
>Ga0182015_10000980_pt1 | contig 39405 bp, 26 predicted proteins | sample 712P3MmetaG_FD_120478 | JGI IMG/M metagenome (GOLD analysis project Ga0182015, IMG submission 120478) | Permafrost microbial communities from Stordalen Mire, Sweden - 712P3M metaG | ecosystem: Environmental > Terrestrial > Soil > Wetlands > Permafrost | place: Sweden: Stordalen | collected...
GCACACACACCGTCTCAGCGCTGACACGGTTTTGCGGCGGTGATCGCCACGTAACCTCTTTGCTTTCAGTCACTCTCGATTGGCTTGCCGGTTGCACCTTGCAAGGGCGCAGGCGATTTGGCCAGGAGGATGCGATGAAGGCTTGGAAGCTCAATTGGTTGGCAGTGGCGACGGTGATAGGCGTGGTTCTGGCGGTGGAGGCACAGGCGCAGAACGCCCCGACTCAGCAGAGCGCGCCCACGCGGCGGATCGTGGTGAGTCTCGAGGACCGCAAGCTGGCGCTGGTGGAAGACGGGGAGGTGAAGAAGGTCTACACCGTTGCGGTGGGCAAGCCCTCGACGCCGAGCCCGGTGGGAACCTTCACCATTGAGCGCCGCGTTCAAAACCCCACTTACCACCACGACGGCAAGACCGTTCTTCCGGGGCCGGGCAACCCGGTAGGCACGCGCTGGATGGGGTTGAGCATTCGCGGGTACGGAATCCACGGGACCAATGAACCGAAGTCGATCGGCAACGCCGCTTCGCATGGATGCATCCGCATGGCCAAGGCCGACCTGGAGGAGTTCTACGCACTGGTAGCGGTAGGCGACACGGTCGAGCTGGTGGGCGAGCGCAATGAGGAGACGGCGCAACTGTTTGGCGACGGGCCGAATCCGGCTGCATCGCAGACTGCGCAGCAAATTGAAACGGCGATGGCCGCGCCGCTTGCGGGTCCGCTTCAGACTCCGTTTGGGTCGGCGCTTCAGGCTCCGCTTGGGTGGATGGAGCAGATCGCAGCTCCTGACGCCAACACAGAAGCCAAAGCGACATCGCGCTCCTCCGCGGATGCAGTCGATGTGGCTTCGAGGTGAGGGGGTCGGGATGAACCTGCTGATGGAAGCAATGAGGGGCTTGGGCGCAGTGATGTTGCAGGTTGTGGCGGCACTCCTGCTTGAGGAGTTGACCTTCGGAGGACTGGTCCGGCTGTTTGTTGCTCCAAGGCCGGGGGCTGGTAGAGGCGGGGTCCCCGGCGACAGGTCATTGTCGCTGAGGCGCAAAATCAGGGAACACAAACACAAAAAAGGAGAAGGCAAATGCTCGCATTGAAGATGTTGCTTACGGTCGCGGGAGTGCTGATGCTGGCTGCCGCGTTGGGAATTCCGCTGTATGGAATTTGGATTCGCTTTCGCACCGCGCGCCGCAAGGCCGTAGGCGAAACGGAGTTGATGGAACTTGAACTGAAAGGATCGGGCGAGATCGCATGGCGCGGTCCGTTGGCGCTGGTGCTGGTGGCTTGCCTGCCGCTGCTGGTGGCGGCAAGCATTGTGGTGGTGCCCAGCGGAATGGGGGGCGTGCGCGTGAGCCAGATTCGCGGTACCATCCCCGGCACGCTCTATCCGGGCGTGCATTTCGTGACTCCGTTGGTGGAGAGCGTCGAGACCTTCAGCCTGCGCGATCACCTCTTCACCGCCGACTTCCTGGAAAAGGGCGGGAAGGCGGGAGCACAGGGCAACGGGCTGAGTGTGCAGTCGCGCGAGGGCCTGAACATTGGCCTGGCGGTGACGGTTCGCTATCGCCTCGATCCCAACAAGCTTTCAAGTGTGCAGGCCCACATGCCCCAGCCGGTTGATAAGGAGCTGGTGCCGCCAGTAGTGGCCAGTGCATGGCGCGAACTAACGCCGGAATATACAGTGCGTGAGATCTTCTCGACCAAGCGCGAGGAAGTGAGGGGGAAAGCGGCGGCAATCATTACGCAAAAGCTGAACGCCGATGGCATCGTTGTGGAAGAGGTGATGCTCTCTGACATTCAACTGCCGGAAGAGTACGCCAAGGGGTTGGAGGGGCTGTTACTCAAGGAGCAGGAGGACGATCAACTCGGCGTGGTGACCGACATCCAGCAGAAGCAGGTGAAGATTGCGGAGTTACAGGCCGAAGCTGAAGCAGTGCAGAAAGTGAAGCAGGCTGAGGGTGAGGCACAATCGAAGGTGGTCGAGGCCAAAGGCGAGGCCGACGCCATGCAGTACACGCTGCCACTGAAGCAGAAGCAGATCGAGCAGAGTAAGCTCGAAGCCGAAGCCCGCAAGGAAGCGACTATCGAAAATGCCGAAGCAGACGCGCAGGCCAAAGTCATCGACAGCAAGGCGGAGTTGCAGCGGCGCAATCTGCTGGCCGACGCTGAGGCCAGCCGTGTTCGCCTGATGGCCTCGGCCAACGCCGAGCGCATGACCAGCGAAGCGGAACTGCTGAACAAGTCGCCGCTGCTGATCAACAAGATCATCGCGGAGCGGCTCTCTGACAAGATACAGGTGCTGATGGTGCCATCGGACGGCAAGTTTTTCTTTGCCAACGATGTCTTCAAGGGTATGGCGAATAGCCCGGTGGTGAAGCAGGAGATGGATAGCCAGGACGATCCCGCACCGCGTGCCGGGCATTGATGTTGAACGATTGAGGCGCGGGCTGTTTGAGATGTGGCCTTTGGATGGCGCTTTGGCGGGGCGGGAGCAACAGGCTTCTGCCCTGCCGGAGAGTTTTCAACGTGGCGCGTTGCTCACAGCAGGATCGCTGGCGGCAAACGATATAATCCGCGCAAACGAATGATGCGGAGAAAGTAGCCTTCAATGAAGCTTTCCGGGCTGGTAGTTGTTGGTGCGAATTGTCTAGTCGGGATTGCCGGGCTGGCCGCGCTGACGGTTTGCGCGCAGGCTGCGACGGCACCGGCCGCGCACACGCCCAGCCAATGGGAGCCGTCCGCTGCAGCGCTTGCTGATCAGATCGCCGAGATACTCGGGCCCGGGCAGGCGCGGCTTACCATTCGCAACCAGTCAACAATTGCCGCGGACGAGATCCCGGCGATTCGCAAGTTGCTGGAAGAGGATTTGAAGACGCATGGCGTTCTGGCTTCTGGAGCGGAGAGCGCCAACTTGATCCGCGTGACGCTGAGCAAGGATTGGCTGGACGGGCTGTGGGTGGCGGAGGTCGTGGAAGGCAACCAGACGCGCGTGGCGATGGTGAGAGCGGGCCTGACTCGAGAGATCAGTTCAGGCGCCACTCAACAAAAAATCATATTGAGCGTTGTAAGTCTCTGGAGTATGGGAGCGGTCATTCCGCCGTTTCCATTTCCAATTCTGGACAATCCTCGCATACTTGCGGCGGTCGATACGAATTCGGGCCTGGTTGTTTTAGACGAAGATAGGATCTCGATTTATGCGAGAGGGTTTTCCGGATTGAGTTGGCAGAAAGGCTTTGAGGTCCCCTGGCGATTGCCCTTGAATCGAGATTCGCGCGGGTTGCTGCTGCCGACTGAGGACGGCAACGGATTTGTTGCCTATGGCCCAGGATTGGAATGCATGGGCAGCTACACTCAGCGCACAGACAACAGCGGAAAATATGGCGACTGGTCAATCAAATGTCACGAGACCGACGACCCCTGGCCGATAGTGCAGCAAGAAACCGCGGGCAATTCAATCAAGGCTTTCTACAACGCGGCACGAAACTACTCAACCGGCATCGTCGCGCCCAGCCTCGGCTTAGACTTGCCGCCGTTCTATTCGGCGGCCTTGCTTCCCCGCCCCGCCTCTGGCGCGGCATTGCTGATTGGCGGCATCGACGGCAAGATACAACTCACAGAGAATGAAACACTCAAGCCGGTGAGCGGCACGCGCGATTGGGGCAGCGACTTTGCGGCGCTGCACTCGGGCTGCGGAACGGGCACTCAGATTGTGGCATCGGGCTCTGGTGAGGCGATCGCTGATAGTTTGCGCGCCTACGAGCTACCCGCGCAGGAGGCGATTCCTGCAAGCGCGCCGCTGGCTATGGAAGGAACAGTCACGGCCCTATGGACCGCGCCGGATGGCAAGAGCGTTTTGGCGATTGTGCGCAAGCGCGGCAATCAAGGCGCGGGAAATGAATATGAGGTGGACCGTGTTACGGCGAGTTGTAATTAATCGAGACCCCACCCTAGCCACAAAAACAGGAACGTGGCGAGGGTGGGGCACCCTCTGCATCATGTTCGGCGCACTGGTGCTGCCTTCAGCCGCGCGCACGCGTCCACACTACGGAGGCACGCTGCGTGTCGAAATCGAGGGCGATGCGTGGACGCAACACGTGACGCAGACTGGAGGACTGGGCAGTCCGCTGGCGCGGCGGCTGATCTTCGACGGGTTGACGAGGGTGGATGCAGATGGAAGTGTGCGGTCGGCTTTGGCGGTTCGCTGGGCTTCAGAAAATGGCGATCATCGCTGGCAGTTCTGGTTGCGGCCGGGCGTTCACTTTCAAGACGGGTCGGCGGTGAACGCGGCTGGGGTTTTAACTTCGTTGACTGGGTCCTGCGGGGCAGCTTGCCCGTGGACGGCGGTTCGTGTGGTGGGATCATCGTTGGTCTTCACGAGCGATTCGCCGATGCCTAACCTTCCAACGCTGCTGGCAGGCGACGATTTCTTGATCGTCCATCCTGCGTCGATGGGCGCGGATGCGGCGGCGCAACCTGTGTCGTTGCTTGGGCCGTTTGTTGGTACTGGAGCGTTCGAGCCGATCGGGTTTGCAAATGGCGTGCTCACTCTTGTTGCGAACGACACGTGCTGGGAAGGCCGTCCGTTTCTCGACAAGATCGAGATCGTCGGTCACAAGTCGATTCACGATCAGTGGCTCGACCTAAGCATGGACCGCGCAGATGTGGTGGAAGTGCCGGCCGAGCAATTGCGCCAGGCCCATGAACAGCGGCTTTCTGTAGTGGCTTCGGGGCCTGTTTCGCTGCTGGCGCTCGCGGTGGCCGATGGCGGCGTTCTCAGCGACGCAAACCTGCGTGCGGCAATTGCACTCGCCGTCGATCGCAACTCGTTGTCAAATGTGATCTTTCAAAAACAAGGCGAGATCACGGCTAGCCTTCTGCCTTCGGCGCTTACCGGCTATGGCTTTCTTTTCCCAACGGATCGCGACGTTGACAAGGCACACGAATTGCGCGGTGGACTCACGCCGCCTGCACTCACGATCTCCGCAGAGAGCGGCGCGGCAATGCAGTTGGCAGCGCAACGGATTGCGCTCAACCTGCGCGAAGCGGGATTCAACTTGCAGGCAGTTGCACCTGGAACTCCTCGGCGTGCCGACATGGTTTTGTTGCGGCTTACGCTCGCATCCAACAATCCGCAGGCAGCGCTGGAGTCGCGGCTGCGCGGCGTGGGGGTTGCAACTCCGATTGTCGAAGACAACCCGGCCGGCCTCTACAAAGCGGAGCGCGAATTCCTTCAGACGCACACGCTGATTCCACTGCTCTATCTTCCGCGAGCGTTTGCAGTGGGAGGCCGCGTGCGCGACTTGAACCTGAGCGCCGATGGAACACCGCTGCTGGCGGGTGTTTCGCTGCAGGATGCGCCATGAGGATCGCGCCATGAATCTGCGGCAAAAGCTGCTGCTTCTTTTCTCACTCACCGTCACGGCTGCGGTGGCAGCGGTGGCGTGGACCGTTCTGGTGCGCATTCGTCTGGTGTTTGAGCAGCGCGACCGTGAGGAGACGGCGCTTGTTGTGAGCCAATTCCAACGCGAGTTTCAGCATCGCTCCGATGAAGTGGCGGCAGCGGTGGACCGCATCGCCTCGCGGGAGCGGGTCCGTTCCATGGCCGTTGAGCTCACTGAAACCGGGGACACGTCGCCTTATGTCACCGATGCAGGAACGCTGGCGCAGGAGGGGCAACTCGACTTCCTCGAAATCGTTGGCCCCGATGGAAAGATCGTAAGCTCTGCGCAATGGCCGGCGCGGTTCGGTTATCCCGAGCCTGCGGCTCAAAACGCGAAGGCGCCCTTTCTGAAGCGCGAAGAGCTGCCGGATGGCAGTAATGCTCTGGGACTGTTTGCTGTGCGCTCGATCCGTGGAGGTGAGCCTGCCGTGCGGCTGATTGGCGGCAAGCGGCTGGACCGGAGCTTTCTTGCCGATCTGCCGGTAGCACCCGGAATGCAGGTATGCCTCTACAGCGATGCGGCGACGGATCAAAACGCCGAGACGGGCCAAGCTGCGACAGCGCCTGTGCCTGCGTCTTTATCTGGGCCTGCAGTTTTCGACCCAAAACGATTGATCAGTGCAACGGGGGAAGTAGCAGGCGCTGAAGTTTATCGACCGTTAATCGACTCCGCCCGGCAAAGCGGACAGCAGGCGAGTGGAACTCTATTTCCAACGGGTAGGCGCGAGGACAGCCTGAACGCAACCGCCATCCCGCTCCAGAACGAAGCCGGAACGGTGCTAGCAGTTTTGACCGTTGCGATTTCGCGCAGCGGTATGGTTGAGGCTCAGCAGCATATACGCGCCATCGCTTACGGCGTGGCGGCCGGAGGCATTTTGCTGGCGATTACGCTAAGCCTCTGGATCGCCGCACGGGTTTCGCGTCCGATTGAGCGACTGGCCAGCGCCGCTGAAGAGGTAGCCGGCGGCAACTGGGAGGTTCGCGTGGCAGAGCGTGGCCGCGACGAAGTTGGCGTGCTGGCGCGAAGCTTCAATCACATGACAGGGCAACTTGTGTCGCAGCGCGAACGCCTGGTGCAGACCGAGCGTGTAGCGGCCTGGCGCGAACTGGCCCGGCGGCTGGCGCACGAGCTCAAGAATCCACTCTTCCCGTTGCAACTTACGGTCGAGAACCTGGTTCGTGCGCGCGAGTTGCCGGAGGCTGAGTTCGATGAGGTTTTCCGCGAGAGCACCGCGACCCTGGGCATGGAGATCGCCAACTTGAAGACCATCATCGGACGCTTCAGCGACTTTAGCAAGATGCCGAAGCCAGAGCTGGAGCGCATCGACGCTCGAGATTTAGTTGAGCGCGTGCGGTCCCTATACGAGCCGGCATCTGCATTGGCCGTTCGGGGTAACGCCGGCGACTCTGAGCCAGCGAAGATTCGCTTCGAGGTTGAACTCGCCGCGGAACTTATGCCGCTCGATGCCGACCCTGAGCTGCTGCACCGCGCACTCTCGAACCTTGTGCTCAACGCGATGGATGCGATGCCGAAGGGTGGAGCATTGACGCTCTCCGCGAAACCGCATGGGGATAAGGTTGAGATCAGGGTCGCAGATACCGGCGAAGGAATTACGCCCGAAGAGTGCGAGCGGCTGTTTACGCCTTACTACACAACCAAGGAACATGGCACCGGGCTGGGGCTGGCCATTGTGCAATCGGTGGTGGCCGACCATAACGGCACGATTGCGGTGGAGAGCCGGCCGGGCGCGGGTGTTACGTTTGTGATCAGCTTGCCCAGGGCGGCGGAAACAAAATCATGACTGTGAAAGCAAAGATTCTCATCGTCGATGACGAGGCCAACACGCTGGCTTCGCTCTCCCGTGCGTTTCGCCTTGCGGGCCACGATGCCGTGGTTTGCGATAATGCCGAGCGCGCGCTTGAACTGGCGCGGACGCAGCCCTTTGACTTGATTCTCAGCGACGTGGTGATGCCGCGGCGTGATGGACTCACGCTGCTCGCCGACTTGAAGAATTCTGCCGTTGCCGCCCCCGTGGTGATGATGAGCGGACAGGCGCACATTGAGATGGCAGTCCGCGCCACGCGGCTGGGCGCGCTGGACTTTCTTGAGAAGCCGCTGTCGACTGAAAAGCTTCTGGTCACGGTTGAGAATGCGCTCAAGCTTACGCGCCTCGAGACAGAGAACAAAGACCTGCGCAGCCGCGTGGGCAAGCACACCCTGGTGTTTACGGGGGACACTATGCATCGCGTGCTGGCGCAGATTGAGCGTGTGGCTGCGAGCGAAACGCGCGTCTGCATCTATGGCGAAACCGGCACCGGCAAGGAGCTTGCTGCGCGCACATTGCACGAGAAGAGCCAGCGCGCCGGGGGACCGTTTGTCACGCTTAACTGCGCAGCCGTGCCAGCCGAGCTGATCGAGAGCGAACTCTTTGGCCATGAGAAGGGATCATTCACAGGTGCAGCACAGCGGCATACCGGCAAATTTGAGCAGGCGCATCGTGGAACATTGTTCCTCGATGAGATTGGCGATATGCCGCTTGCCATGCAGGCAAAGCTGCTGCGCGTGCTTGAAGAGGGAGAGGTGGAGCGAATCGGCAGCGACAAGCCCATCACCGTGGATGTGCGCGTGGTTGTGGCGACGCACCGCAATCTGGAGCAGCTGGTTGAGTCGGGCCATTTCCGGCGCGATCTGTACCATCGCGTCGTCGTCTTTCCTGTCGAGTTGCCGCCGCTGCGCAGCCGCGCTGAGGACTTGCCCGCGCTCGTCGATCATTTTGCGCGCCAGGTGAGCGCGCAGAATGGTTGGAAGCCGATTCCATTTGCAGGCGCGGCGATTGAAGCGCTGAAGCAATACACATGGCCGGGCAATGTTCGCGAACTGCGCAATGTGGTGGAGCGCTTGCTGCTGCTGGCCGGAGCGGAGGTGGATGCGACGGCAGTCGAACTCGCGCTGCCAGCTGCGCATGCCAGGTCAACCAGCCCTCACGCGAACACGGCCGCATCCGGAGACTCCTTTGATGATTCCGCCCTCGCCGAGCGGGTGTTGCAATTCGAAAAGGCTGAGGTACTGAGAGAGCTTGAGCGGCACAACAAGAATGTCTCGCAGACCGCGAAAGCGCTTGGCCTGGAACGAAGCCACCTTTACAAAAAATGCCAGCAGTTAGGCATTGATATCAAGCGCGATTGATACGACCTACTGTCTGATCTTCGTAATGTGCACTGTGAAGCCGGTCTTGGGGAGCAGAGAGACTAACTCGAAGACGCGATAGCCTTCGCCAGTAACATCGGTGCGGCGATAGACATTCGCTTCGGTCTCGACGATCTCCCGGCCGCCATTCAGGCTGTCAACGTAGAGTTGCGCATCGTGCAGATCGGCAGCAGGGCCGCTGTCACCGCTGGTGATGGCCTCTGCGACATAGCTGCGCATGAGCTTGGGCCAGTACTTGGCGAGTAACTCAGTGTTTGCGAAGAGGTCGGCCCAAAGCACACGTCCGTTAATGGCGACGACCACACCGAGAGCCCCTTTGCCGCGCAACTCGCGCAGGATTGCCAGCTCGCTCTCCGCTCCTCCGTAGGAGGCGACTCTCTTAGCCACTGGCGCGCTTTCAAAGACCTTCGCGTACGAGGATGTTTGTGGGACGGCTGCAGCTTCCGCGCCGCCCAGGCTGCTTGCCATCTTTGCGTCGGCGGCGCGCACATTGGCCCACACCTGGCTTTGATTGCGCTCGGCCATGGCGGGCGTGCGCACGCTGGGCTGCGCCATCTGCGCTCCCATGGAGCCAAACTTATCGCTCGATGCGACCCAGCGCTCCGGCTCGACACAGAAGACACCAAGATCGATTGGCCCGGTATTCGGCGGGACGATGTGGTCGGAGCCGATCACGCGGTCCTGCTTTCCGCCGGTCACGATTTCTCCGGCAAGCAGGAGCAATGCGTGAGGTGAGTTGTTGTAAAGCACGAGGCGGTTGACTTCAGCACCCTGCTGGCGGCGCGGTATCGCCTGTCCCGGACGGACGAGGCCCAGCTCGTCGCCGGCTTCGGTGACGGTTACCTGCCCAGCGCGAATGCCTTCGTCGAGGGTGATGAATTGCGCGGTGTCATAGGAGCGATCGGCGACGACAGGGAATACGGCGAGGTTGCCGCGGACGATTGGCGATAGCACCTTGAAAGCTGGTTGGTGGTCCTGGGCTGCTGCTGCGACTGGAAGGGCCATGAAGAGAGAAGAGAGAGCGGCCAGGGCCATCTTCCAGCCAATGCGGTTAATCCGCGTGGAACCCATGTGCGGAATTCTTTCGGCCTCTTGCTTCGTGCGGCGCTCGCTGGAAAGTTCAAACCGATTCATCCGATGTGTCGCCATTGCATCCTCCGATGAGGGCCGGGTGTGGTCGCCTGCCCATGAGAAGAACGGGGAAAGCTGACGCTCTTGCGAAAAAGATTGCTAACATCGGTAGAAATGCTCCCTGAGTCTGCAACGTCGGCCGAAAGCATCGCAGATCCCAAGCTGGGCAGCGTTGTGGATCGAGCCATCGCACGGCGCTATGGGGAGTCGGGCGGCGAGGCATTCGGCATCTCTCGTGAGCGCTTCCAGAGTATTGTGGCCGCGGTGGTGGTGCGTTATGGCGCTGGTTTCAGCGAGCCAGAAAAAGTTGCGCTGGTTGAATCGCTGCGCGTGGAGGAGCTGGTGCTGGCGCGCGCATGTTCGGCGGGAGTCGAGGCCGCATGGGATGCGTTCCTCGCGCGTTACCGCGCGGCTCTTCATTCAACCGCTCTCCGGCTGACCCACGACGAAGCAACCGCACGCGAATTGGCCGGCGAGCTGAGCGCCGACCTCTATGGAATCCCAAACAGCGAGGGCCGCAGAGTCTCGAAGCTGGATTACTACATGGGGCGCGGATCGCTGGAAGGCTGGCTGCGCACGGTGCTTGCACGAGAGCATATTGATCGCTGCCGCTCCCACAGAAACGATGTGAGCATCGAGGAGCAGATTGAAAACGGAGTTTCGTTCGCGCAACCTGACGCGCCGTTGGCGGCGGAGACGGACGGTCGCGTGGGTGCAGCGATTGCCGAGACCCTGGCCGAGCTCAAGGCAGAAGAGCGGTTTCTTCTCGCATCGTATTATCTTGACCAACGCACGCTGGCCGAGATTGGGCGGCAGATGGGAGTGCATGAGTCGACCGTCAGCCGCAAGCTTGACCGGCTCACCAGCGCGCTGCGCAAACGAGTACGATGGCGGTTGCAGTCAGCGGGGGTGGCGGCGCGGCGTTGCGATGAACTTCTGCAGGATCTGGATGTGCGAACAATCAATGTGGATGTAGCAGGGAAATTGAAGCAAGCCGGGAGTTCGAAGCAAGAAAGCACGGCTGGAACGTTCTAAGAGATGGGATGCGCTCGATGAAGCAAGTTGAACCCAATCCGCTGCAACGGGAACTGGCGCGAGGCCCCCAGGCCGGGCCTCATCCCGATGCGGACTTGCTGACGGGCTTTGCCGAGGGGTCGCTGCTTGAGCGCGAGCGCGAGGAGATTTTTTTGCACCTGGCCGGTTGTGCCGAGTGCCGCGAGTTGCTCAGTGTGGCGATGGGAGCGGTGGCGAAGCCGGTTGATGAATCGAAGCCTTTTCTCGTGGCGCGGTCTAGTCGTTCGCCGGTGCGAACGTGGCTTCCATGGGCGAGTGTGGCTGCGGGGATCGTGCTGGTGTGCACGGTCGGGCTGCTGTATCGGCAGCGACTCGAGATGCAAGAGCCAGCAGGAACGGAGAACACGGCGGAGACGTTGACGGCGAGCCAGCCGATGCCTCCGGCCCCGGCAGATCGAGGCAGTATGGGGACGGTGAGCGCTGCCAAGCCGAACGCTGGGAAGTTGAAGAACGTAGAGCCGGAGCAAGATGCGAATGAAATGACGCCGGCGGCAGAAGAGACTACGGACGACGCGAAGCAAACTGATGCGAGCGGTCAAAACTCACAGAGCGAGGCCGCGAGTGCTGGGGCAGCCTCGGATAAAGCCACTGCAGTGGCGCAGGCTCCGACCCAGGCTCAGGCTCGATCTCAGGTCGAGGCACAGGCTCGCCCTCAACCACAAGTCCAAGCCAAGGCTCAGGCTCAGGCTCAGTTCGAGTCTCAGCCTCAGGCCCAGGCTCAGGTCGAGCCCGCACCCGCATTCGCCGCTCGGGAGCCTGCTCGTGCGCTAGGCAAACTCTCGGTTGCTGCCGCATCGGCGCGTCCGAATTGGCGAATCGACAGCACTGGAGCCGTGGAGCGCAGCTTTGGCGAAGGCGTGTGGCAGAAGGTGCTTACCGATGAGAAGACAAAGATGCGTGTGGTATCGGTCTCGAATTCAGAGGTGTGGGCGGGCGGAGAGAATGCGCGGCTCTATCACTCGGCCGACGGCGGCGACACGTGGACGCTGATCCAACTACCTCAGAAAAACGGCCGCGATCATGCGATTGTGCACATCAGTTTTCAGACGCGGCAGGCGGGCGTGGTGCAGGCCGACGATGGAACATCTTGGAGTACGGCGGATGGTGGAGTTAGCTGGAAATAGCTCGGAGATTGCGCCACGCCGACCCTGAAGCTGCGGCCGAAGTCCGTTATCGCTCGCCGCTGGTCACTTCGTATTCGACATGAAACGGCTTCAGTGATTTCTCCAGCGGGAGATGATCTTCCGCGATGACTTCGCGGGCCTGGGCCAGACGCTCGGAAGGCAGCGGGTGAGTGCGAAAGTATCCGTCGAGTCCATCGATGGCGAGCTGGCTGAGCGCTTCCGGCGGCGTCTCGGCGTGGGTGACATATTCGTCGTGCAAACGGGCCCAGCGCTCGAACAGATTGACGGCTCCCTGCGCTGAATAGCCAGCCGCATTGGCGATGCGAAGGCCCTCGCGATCTGCCTCGAACTCCTCCTGCTTGCTGTAGCCGGCCTGCCATAATGAGACGGGGATCTGCGCGACCGCTGCCACGATGTCGAGATTCAGGTTGTTCAGTTGCGCGTCGATCTGCACGCGCTCGACGGCATGGTAGTGGTCGATGTGCTCGATCTCATGACCGAGGACAAAGGCGAGTTCATCCTCGCTGGTCATCTGATCGAGCAGGCCCTGGCCCACAAAGACATGGCCGCCGGGCAAGGCAAAGCCATTGATCATGTCCGCGCTTGAAATCAAATGAAAGCGGTAGGCGAGCTTGCGCTGTGCATGTGCAGCCACGCGGCCGCCAACCTCGCTGAGATACCGCTCCATGGCGGCATTCTCCGCGGTCTTCGCGGGCTCAGCAGAGATGTATTGTTGCGCGAGCTGGTCGCCGATGCGCGTCTCCTCTTCGTCGGAGATGCGGGTGAGATGCATGGGCGCGCGAGACAGATCGCGCTGCCAATCGGCGGCTGCATCCACGACCGCATTCACGCTGACAGTGTCCTGACGCTTGCGGTACTGCGCGAAATAGAGCGAGCCGCCGGCAATCAGCAGGACTGCAATGAGCGCCAGGATGCGCTTCATAGCAGTCGCCTCACGACTTCGCGGTATTTGCCGTAAAGAGTGGATACGAGCGTCAAGGCCGCACCGAGCGCGATGAAGGTGATGTAACGGTCGCGCTCGCTGAGCTGCCACGCGTCGTGAAAGATGATTTTGGCAACGCAGACAAGCAGCAGCAGCAGGCCGGTGATGCGATAGCTGCGCTGGCTTACCAGAAGCCCAAGCACAATCACCATCAAGCCTTCCACTCCCCATGAAAGAGTGATCATTCCCGGGTTCATTTTGACGGCAATTACGAAGCTGATAAGAAGGATGGGTGCAAAGAAGAAGATTTGTTCGGGATATTGGAGGCCGGTGTAGAGGCTGAGAAACGTGATGCTCGTGCGATCGGCATAGCGCTTGCGGAGCTTGAACGCGATGGGGAGCGCGGCCAACAGCAGCGCGGCGGCTAGCGAGAGCACGGCAAAGTTGCCTCGCCAACCGCCCTCGCCGAAGTAGCTACCGCCAAAGATGTTGTGCGCCAGGCCGCGGACCGCCGTTCCGGCAACCACAAGCGCCGCCTGCTGGTGAAAGACTTCCTGGTCAAGGAGCAGCGTGGCCGCAAGCAGCACAAGAGCGAGAGCGGCAAGTGCAACGACGATCCATTCGGCAGACGTTTGAAAGTAGAGGATTGCGGCAACACAGCCGGTGCCGAAGTAAGCGATGAGATCTTTGGCCGACCAGCGGCCGATCTCCGGCGTAGCTTTGTCCGATTGCAACCGGGCCCAGACGAAGAAGTAGATGAGCGCTATGGGCGCGACGGTGTAAATGCGCGGGCTCATGAGCTCGCCGGGGAGCGTTGCCGCGGTCAGGTTGACGAAGAAGATGCGGGCGAAGGCGGCCGCGAGAGCAACGTAGGCCTGAAGACGAATCTGCCGCTGCTGACGCCAGGTTCCGACCTCGAAGAGCAGCAAGCCAAGAATCGCCAGGCCAGGAGCGACGGCGATGGGTTGCAGCTCACTCCACAAGAGCCACGCGGCAAGGCTCGAAGCGGCCCAAGTATATGCGTGACGGGCTTCGGAGTTGCGCAGCGACTGCGGCATGCGCACCCAGATGGCCAGGGCGTAGAGAACGGCGACCAGGATGGCTACAGTGATGAGGCGCAGATCGATGCCATGCCATTTGTCGGGGATGTAGAGATTGAGGGTGACCGCCCGCAAGACGGCTAGCAGTGCGAGCACATGCGCCTGCCAGGGGAGTTCTTCGACATTGAAGACACGATCGACAATCGCAAGAGAGAGCGCAAACGCAGCCCATATTGCGGTTAGCCACGGCTGGGCAGATTCATTCCAGGCCAGGGTGGCAAGCAATCCGGTGGCTACCCAGGTGTGTGCCCATGCGGCTGGGCGTCGATACGCGGCATCCTTCAATGTGCAGAAGCGCGAGATGGCGTACAGCGCGGCCGTGCAGCCAATGAAGGACAGGTAGCGGCCCATTTCGCTCGGCGCAGAACTATTTACCGCGAAGAGTTGCACGGCAACCATCGCGGCCAGCACGTGTTCCTGATAGGCAAGCTCCACAAGCTTTAAGCGGCGACCGGCCAGCGCAAGAATCAGTGCGAACGCCATCCATGCGGGCGCAATAAGCATGGGCGGCAGTTCCATCCAGGCAAGAGCGGCAAGCAGCGCCGAGCCGGCCCACAGCGCGGGCGAACGCAGCGCGAGGCGCAGTTGGTCGACGCCCGATAGTGCCCACGCGGTGATGAAGAAGAGGACTGCAAGAATGGAGAGGGACGCGATGCGCAGCGGGATGTGATGGGGATAAAAATCGAAAAGGTGGCAATTGAAAAACGCCGTGCGAACCAAAACAGCAACAAAGAACGCGATGGAATGTGCGAGCAGATGCTTGCGGCTCACATAACGCGTAACCAGAGCAGCGCCGAGCATGAGCTCGGCCCAGCCGATCGCGGTCCAGTCGCCTGCGAAGAGGCCCCACACGCCGAGGAAAGCAGTTGCGCAGCCCAGATAGCCCTGGGCGATCACAAGCGGCGTGTCAAAGGCTCCGAAGAAGTCTTTCCACTTGTGGCCGATGAAGAACGCGTTGAGATAAAACAAGACGCTGGCCGTGAGCAGCAGGATGCCGTCTTTGAGGAGAAGCGCCTCGGACGATTGACGAAACTCGACGAGATGATGCGCCTCATAAACGATGAGCAGGCCGGTGATGACTCCGGCGAGAAGCCCGAGACGCCGGAAGAGAATTTCCAGTTGAGCGATACCGGCAATGAGAAGAACCTCGGCTGCAATCATCCAGAAAAGGGCAATATTGTTGCCGCTGAATTTGAAGGGGACTGAGGAAAAAATCAGCAGTGTGCCGAGCGAAGTAAGCAGGATGAAGGCCGGACGCCGCCGTTTGGTGACAGGCAACTGACCCAGGAAAAACTCGGCAGCTCCGAGCCCGAGCAAGGCATAGAAGGCCAGTTCAGGATGTATGGCCTGAAACTTGAAGACCACGAGCAGCAGCATGGTGTTGAGCAGTGCCGCGATAGTGGAGATACGCTCGTCGCGCGGAACGCGAATGCGGCGCGCGATATAGGAGACACGGAAGGTTGCCCAATAGAGGATAAGAATGATGGCGCTCGACCAGAACTGCGGAAAAGGGTGACCAGCGACGCCATCGGGATAGAGCTTGTAGAGCCAGTAGAAATGGTTGGCATAACTGGCGAGGATGCCGAAGACCTCAAGCTCAAACCAGCTCATGCGCATGGCAATGGCGACGATGCCGATGGCGAGAATGACTCCAGCGACGAGGGAGTAGACGGTGTCTTGACTGAGAGCAATGGTCGAAAAAGCAAGGAGGAATGCGAGGCCGGTAACCAACTGCGATTTGTAGCGTAATGTGTGAGCAACCATGGCGACAGCAACGATAAGCATGAAGACGCAGTTGAGCGTGTTGGAGCTCATCACAGTCATTGCCGGAACGTGGTACATGGCATAAGTGGTGAAGAAGAGCAACGCCCAACCGCCGCCGATGCCGGTGCGACCGACGAGGCGATAACGCTCGCGGCCTTCAAGCCGGATGCCTCCACCGAGCATGGTGGCCGCGGCGGCGTAGATCATCGCAACTCTCGCCATGGGGCCCATGGAGATGAGCGCCACGCGTCCGAGCAGCGCGAAGCCAAGCACGAGCAGTACGATGCCAAGCTTGGCGAAGAGATTCATTCCCAGAACTTCTTCGAGGGGAAGTGTAGCGCGGAGCCGTTCAGCGAAGCTCTTGCGCGGAGGCTCTGATTCAAGCGCGGCAAAGCGTGTGGGCACTGCCTGCTGGTTTGGGCGCGGAGGCGGCGCGGGAGCTGGAGGGGGTGGCATTACGCTTGCGGTGGTCGTCGCTGAGCCAAATGAAGGCGCTGGGGGACGCGGGGCGGGAGAAGTTGGCGCGACTGGACGAGAGACGGGCTCTGGCGTTGCCTCCGCCGTCACTGAAGCCACCCATGCTTCCATGACGGTTGGCTGTGGTGTGGGCGGAATAACAGCGTGCGTAGCAATAGATGGAACGGCCGGAAGTTCCGGGGCCGAGGTTGACGCCGCAGGATGCGGGGCCGGCTTGGGCGCCTCGAATGGTGCAACGGCAGGTTGGGAAGCGTGAGTGGCCTGCTGCGGTGCAACCTGAGGAGCAGGCGAAGAGGCTGGAGCCGGTTGAGCCGGACTCTTTGAAAGCTCCTCGACCACGCGGCGCAGGGCGACGATCTCGCGGCTCAGATTCGAAACTCTTTCCCGCGATTCAGCAGTAGCTTCATCGAGAAGCCGTCGCGTTCCTCCGCTTCGCACCAGTGCGACGATGGCAATCACAGGGATTGAGAGAACGGCTCCAACAATCAGCACTGCAAAGACGACGTCTTCCAAGGTTCGATACCCCCAACCGACAGAGAACGGATGCCTGACAGAAGAACGGGATCGGCAGTCGCTCTTGCAAATTTCATGCAATGAAACGCGCGAGGCCGCTTCCGATTGAGCTTGGAGTTTTCACTATGAGTCGATGACTCGGAAGTATATCCCAATTGATGCCGGGGCGATTTGACCGCAGAGATCCAGCCGAGGCTGGAGGGATACTCGCTTTTCAAATTAGCCAATCATCCAATGTCGGGAGGAAGTCTCTCGAGCGCCGGTGGCTCACGACATTCTGGCCGCCAGGGCCAATCTGGCCGTCGGTGCCATCGCTGATTCGAAAGAAAGGCCAGCAAGCGCGGGCATGTCTTGAGGCCAGATGCAAAAGCCCGCTCGATGAGCGGGCCTTCAAAGCAACTCTGGTAGCGCTCACGGGAATCGAACCCGTGTTTCAAGATTGAAAATCTCACGGCGTAATCAACTATTTCAATGATTCAACAGGAAATCGAAGTTTTCTGTGCCAAAGGATGTGCCACCAGTTCGAGCATCTCATTGAATCCGTGTCGCAGCTGCTGGGAATGCGGCGGCGAGCCCCTTTGCAACGTTGCGCGTCTGGTACTCCACAAACTTTCCGAACTCGGCCGCAACGTGTGTCTCAATAACGTGGACGTAGCAGCGGGCGGCCACGGACGGCGAGCTATGACCCATGAGGCTTGTCAGAGTGAAGCGGTCCATCCCTGATTGTGCGTGCGAGTTATGCAAATGGTTGCATGGGGTGTGCCCATACAAGACTCCTCGGGATAGCCAAAGCGCGCGCAAAAGCTCCGCGGCCGTGTTGCAATTGCACATTCGGAATGGCAACGATCGCATTGAACATTAATCTTCGAAATTCCGCTCTACTGAACAACAAGCGAAACCGTCGACGTACTCGTGAGCGATCCGCTCGTCGCCGTCACCGTCACCTGATAATCTCCCGCCGTCGTGCCTGGGTTCGAGGAGCCGCCACCACCACCGCCTCCACTGCCGCCGCCGCAGCCAATCGCAGCGATGGAGACAAAGAAGACGAGCAGTCCAAGCATCGACAGCCATTTACGACGCCGCGCGGGAATGCCGAAGAAGACCACCAGAGCCATGACCGCGCCGCCCGTTGACGGCCAGAACGGATTGGCCGGCTTGTTGAGCGATGTGGTGGCTGGCGTGGTGCTCACGGTCAACGCGTCTGTCTGCGCCGTGGCGCCGCTGATGGTAACCGACGCTGCAGCGAGGCTGCATGTTGGCAAATCTACGGCGGCTGTAGGTGAGGCAGTAATGGTGCAGGTCATTGCGACTGCGCCGGTAAATCCGCCCGACGGCGTCACTGTAATGGTCGAGGTGTTGCCGGTGGTTGCGCCGGGGCTCAAGGTGATGCTGGCGCTGTTGGTGAGAGCGAAACTCGGCGGCGCGGCGACGTTGACGGTCACCGTGGTGGATTGTGTCAATGAACCCGAGATGCCGGTAATCAGAACCGAGTAGGCTCCAGCCGTGGTTGTAGACGTCGTGGTGACGGTCAACAAATCCGTGCCCGACCCGGAGGCAACAGAAGCCGAAGCCAGGCCGCACGTCGCTGGGCTGGTGGCGCCGGAAGGGGCGGTCACGGCGCAGGTCAGCCCCACGGTTGCGGAAAACCCATTCGACGGAGCAACGGTAATCGTCGATGTGTTGCCGGTGGTTGCCCCTGCTGTCAGGCTGAGGTTGCCACTGTTACTGAGCTGGAAGTACTTTCCGGCGAGGGCGGGCATCAAGATCGCGATCGCCGAGTAAGCGGGAACGGTGACCGTGAAGAAATTTCCCACTGCACCGATGGGGCCCTCGCTGATGCCCGAGCTGGCCGTAGCGCTTCCGCTGGAGAAGTTGGCGTTTCCAAAGTTGTATTGGGTACCCGTAAGGGTAAGTGGTGCGCCGGAAACATTGACAGTGACCGCGGTGTTGTTGGTTGGATCTTCGTTGACGAGGATCACGCCGGTTTGGCCATCGGTGCGCTGCACGGCGTGGGCCCTGAGCAGGGAGTTGGAAGACGTGGCCGCCACCATACTGTCTCCGACGCGTGCCACGGTGCTGCTGAAAAGGGTGCCGTAGGAGGGGCCGTCTTGTTCGTTGCTCGTGGGCTCCAGAAAACCTTGGTGCAGGGCCTGGTATTCGACGTTGGAAGCGCCGTTTTCAAACCAGGTGGGAAACTCGTCCGCGGCGAAGAGAAACGGGAGAACGCCAACCGCGCTGCCGGGACCGGACTCGGTGACGAGGATCTGCATCTCGTTCACGTTGCTGAGCGTGTAGTAGCTCTTGAGGTCGGAGCGAATTTGAGCCACCATTGCGGGAATTGTGGCTTGCGCGGCAAGGATCTGGGCGTTGGTGCCGGCTGGGTACCAGTGCACAATGACAAAGTCCGGGTACAACCCGGTGCTACTGAGCGCGCTGGAGATTCCCTGGAAAACACCCTGGTCCCAGCCTGGAGAGTACTGCGAGGTGTTGACGGAGATGCCGCACTTGATGGTCGGATCGACAGCCTTCATCGCCGTGACGAACGCGGCAGCATTGGTCCCGTAGGCCGTGGGCGAGAGCGCGGCGTTGCTCACACGATCGGCAGCGGTTTGGTCCAGGTCATGCAGATCGTATTCCCAATTCCAGTTGGGGTAGTAGCCGGCGCCGTAGGTTTCGTTGCCAATCTCCCAGTAGACAATCCCGTAGTTATTGGTGACGTTGGCGTACTGGACCCAGGCGGCAGCCTCGCTGGGCAACGCCGGACCGTTGTCGGTAATGTTGGAGCCGTAGTTAACCGTGATGATTGGCGCTGCACCCGACGGAAGAACTACATCGCTCATCCAGAGGTTGAAGGAGGTATTCGGGGCAAGGTAGGCGCCGTCGTTCAGCGTCTGATTGGTGCCGCTGATGAAGTTGAAGACGTCAGCGTAGGAGCCGCCGGGATAGCGGAGGGCCGTGACGCCGGCGGCCTGGAGCGCAGGAGCCACACCGTTGGCGGTAAGGTCGCCGTCGTAGACCGCCGTATCCACCCCATAACCTTCAGGAGGCACAGTGGCGCTGATCGAGGCGGCGTTTACCGTAACGGTTGCAGTGGTCTGAGCCCATGCGGAGCATGCCAGCAGGCTGAAGGCGGCTGCTGCCAGAACGGGGAGTATACGTTTTCTTGGGACCTTCTTCTTGTTACCCTGCGCGCCGCGCGAATACATGAACTTAGTTCCTTTCGTGGATAAGGCTCGCTCAGGGCGGCCTTCAGCACATGGAGGGTCTGGCATTGGGTAGGGCAGGTGGATGGAGAAACCTGTCCTTGAACCCGGCCTGGCCCGGATTCAATTTCGAACACAATGATATTCTCGCCCCTTGAGAATACTCAAGCCCACTGCAATGAAGGTATAGGTTAAACCTGAACAATTGTGTTCAGATGCGCTATTCGAACCGTCAAACTCGACGTGCATTTTTTTTGAATTTGGACTTCTTTCAGATCATTTCCAGAACAAGAAGATTCCAGTCCATAAATCCCCTGTGACTCAGTGCTGCCCCGGTATCGGGATGGTAGTACTCATTTAGAGAGCCGTTTGCCTCGAGGTCTCCCGACAGCAGAAGGAGAGTCTTGTCGGCCAGTCCATCCGCTTCTTTCTTGTATCCATATCGCTTTAGAGCTTTCCATACGAAGTAGTTCACAATGATCCAGACCGGGCCAAGCCAGTTGCTCGGATTAGACGTAAACTCCAAAGAGTACATGGTCTCGCGGGACGAAAGCGATCTCACACCCCATTGCGCGCAAAGGCGATCGTCCGCGTGGTAATTTGCGCTCACAAGTCTTTGCGCGTTCTCTCGAGACGCAATGCCGCACCAGAGCGGCAGGAATCCTGTGAACATCTGGATCCTCGTCGGGAGGCATCTCCAGGACATGTCCATGCCTCGCGGTATGGATGGAATCAACTCCGCTCGCCGATCGACACATTGGACATCGACCGTGTAGTAGTAGCCATCTCTGGGATCCCAGCAGAACTTCTCGATCCGTTGTGCCAAGTCTCCCGCCTGGCTTGAAAGGCGATGATGATCCGCTGAGCGTCCGAGCCGCCGTGCGAGTTCTGCCGACGCCAGCAGGTCCTGATAGAACAGGCAATTGAGAAGCAGGTTTGCCGAGGAAAAGAAAGGCCGGCCGAATGTGGTTGGGTCATTGTCATCACCGATTGCAACATCGTCGCCCCACACCAGCAGACCAATCCGTGAGGAGTTGTGCTTCACCCATGAATCGTAGAAATGCAGAATCGAGTCGAAATGCGGCTCAAGCCAATTCGCATCTCCGCGCTGATCGCATGCGAGGAGCGCAAGCTGACCGAAAACAGGCTTGGCCTGGTTTCTCGAAGTCGAGTCTTTGCCGGGGATTCTGAAGGCGTCCGGGCTCTCCGCCGTCATCATGATTGGGATTTGCCCACCCGGTGAAGCGTGCTCGAGAAAGTTCAAGAGGCTTCCGGAGACGTGTTCGCAGAGCTTTTGCTTGAGCAGTTCATCGTGTTGCAGCGCGGCAAGGCGAAAGAGTCCCTGGCTGGTCCAAAGTGTGTCCCAATCCCACAGCGAAGTTGAATAGGCTTTGCCGGGCAGGCTGGGCGCGACGCTCGGGTGCTTCAGGATTCCATCGGGCGCCCGCAACAGCTGCGGCGCATTCGCCGCGAAATAGCGGAGCAATGCACCCGCGTGTTGACGCCTCTCATCGCCGGTGAGAAGCGCCGCGTTACCAGGGGCGGAGCTTTGGCGCTCTTCGCCGCGAGCTGCCACGATGGAGGCAGCACCAGAGGCGGCCAATCCAGCTAAAAGATCACGTCTGGAGATAGGGGTCATTCGTTCCTCTTACTCTTGGGCTCTAATTCCGTTGTCAATGCCGCGCGCGATCGATGTGCACCGCGTGGAGGGCGTGCCTCTTCCATCCCGATAAAGTCACGGGACGCATGTTGATCCCCGTAACTCTAGCGGCGTCCGATACGGCGCGGACAGTGGTGAATTGAGGCTCCCGATTTCCAAACGAAAAGAGGTGGACTTCCGCGCCGGTTTCAGCGGCTCGGAAGACCAGGGTCTCCATGAGAGGGTCTGAATCAGAATGTTAGCCGCATCGAGAACTGCAGTTGACGAGGCGTGTTGTATGAGCTTGCGACTTGTGGGGCAACAGCTTCGGTGCCATCCGTCGTGTTCGGGTTGCTGTATCCCTGCACGTTGAGTGCATTGAATGCGTCAAAGTTAAACCTCAAATTAACTTTCTCCGTGATCGGAAAGACTTTGAAGAGAGAAGCATCGATCGTCCAGTTGATCGGCCCATTGAGGATGGTATGCGAGAAAGGATTGGCTCCAAATGGTCCTGGAGAGTACGGGGTAGGCACAACCTGGCCGTTAGTCAACGTAACGTTGACTTCGTTCTGTCCGTAGTACTTTGTGCCGGGAGTGTTATCGATTGGTGTCTGATAGGGCGAGTAATCCGATGGCAGGCCACTTACACATTTAGTCGCGCAGCCGGCGTCGGCGTTGGCCGTCGGGGCGATGTATCCGTTGAACCACAAATAGGACGGATGGCAAGTCCCGCTGCGGCAGTCGGTAATTTTAGCTCCGTGTTTATAAATCTTGAGCGGATTGGCAGGACCAAAATTCCCTGAATTAATAGCGAAGTCCTGGGAGGCGATACTTCCATCCCCGGCTAGCTGCCATCCCCCAACTAACTCATCCATGAAGCGATTCGATTTGCCCATGAACTTTTTTCCACGCCCAAAAGGCAGGTCGACGATTCCGTTGAACTGAATGTGCTGCTTTGGAATGGCGGTATCGACCTGGTACTCCTCGAATTTCTCCAGTCCATGCCACTTATCATAGGATGCAATGCCTGCTGGCCGAGCTGGCGGAAGAGGTCCGGGGCTTAACGTTCCATAAGGCGAGCTCATCGCTCCGAGTGAGCCGGTGGCATAGTTGGCAGTCGGGTCTATCTGGCCGTCACGGAACGTATTCCCGCCAACTCGGAATGGCTTCGACCAAACGTACGAGATCTGATACGCAAACCCATGACGAAAGAGCCTCTGGTAATTGGCCTGCAGCGCGTTATCGTTCGACCAGCCGTCCTTCGTGATTATCGTGTTGCCTCCGTATGTGGTTTGGTTGTAAGGACCGGTCGCGGTCGCGGCGTAAGTGTTTTGCAGCGAGGTCCCGATTACCGAGGCCCCGCCTGTAGGCAACGCAGTGCCCGTATTGACCTCCCATACATACTGCGAGGGATGGTTGTTGTAGTTGTAATAGTGGTCCAGGTTGGTCCCGTGACTCCAAAGCCATGTTACGCGTAGCGCGGAGCTTCCTTTAATCGACTGCTCGACAGTGAAGTTGGTCTGCGTCACGAAATCCGGGTCAGAGTTGGGATCGATGTTAAGCAGGCCGAATCCTGGAAGGATGGCATTGGGCGTCGAGCTATTCACCACACCGCTGCTGTTCCCTCCCATGACTACCGACTGTGTATTCCTGAGCAGATAGTTGGGCAAACCATCCGCCGACTGGTTGGCTGCTGTGTAGCTTTGCGAGTAACCAGCGACGAATGGCTGGTTAAGCACTACATCTCTCTCAAAATTGCGCACGGGCACAGGATAGATGTATCGTCCGTAGCCTCCCCGAATTACAGTGCCATATCTTCCGCCGAAAGGCTGGTAGGCAAGGCCCAGACGCGGACCCACCGTGAGATCCGCATTCTTCATGCCCGCGCTGGGAAACCCGGCCTGCGATGGAGTCTCAAAAACAACGCCGAGGTTCTCAAGGTTGTTCACGATCGTCTGGGTAGTGTAACCGTGAGAGATGTAGTAAGCGATCGGGTTGGTGAGCACCACAGCATCGTTCTTGAGGTCGAAGTTTTCCATCAGGCCATACTTCAACCAGGGAGCTGGATGGGCCTCATAACGGAGGCCGATGTTGACCGTGAGATTGCGGTTCACGTGCCAGTTATCCTGGAAGTAACCGTCGAACTCCATGTCGTGAAAGTGGATATAGGGCGCCTCCTGTGTGACTGAGTAGCTGGCGGCGCCGCCGAGAAAGAAGTCCGCATCCTGGTAGCCAGTGTTCGAGAGGGCAGTGTCGGTATTCGATACGACTGTTGAAGGGTCCAGAAGGCCGGTTGTCTCGCCCGCCGCGAAGCTCACCTGGTCCGCGGAGCGGTCTGGCAGGTAACCGAAACGTTCATGCCGATAGCGTCCGCCAAACTGCATCTGGTGCTTGCCGATCGTCTTGGTCAGGTTCTCGTCGATAGTTGAGAGGATCTGATTTTCCTGGTACTGGTATTCCGTGCCGCCATAGGGCATGATCAGATTCGATCCGACAACCGGGAAACCGGTCTCACCAAAGTTATTGGGCAGTCCCAACATGCTTCCGTAATCCAGCTTGGGATTGCCGCCGCCCCCCACATACTGCATCAACCAATTCTGACTTACAATGGTTTCGGCAAAGAAGGTGGGCGAAAAGACATGGACATAGCCCAATGCGCCGCCAAAGTTCGCGACGGTTATATCCTGATAGCCGCTGGCCCCATTCGGAAAACCGTCCGCAGCGACCGTGGCTGCCGAGTTCGACGGATAGTTGCGCAGCGCCTGATTTAGCTGGTTATTCGACGTATACCGCAGATAGGCCTTGTTATCCTCATCGAAGCTGTGATCCAACCGGAAGGTGATTGTTGGGATCACCACATAGGTATGGTTGGGAGCACTGAGATTAGCGCCTTGCAGCGGGTCTGTTACGCCGGAGATATTGGGAACAGGCGTGATATCGTACAGAATCTTTGCCGCAGGGGCCAGCAGCGCTGGATTGATAACATTCGGGGTGCCGTTGTAAGCGAATTGGGAGCGGCAGGCTGGATTTGCTGAACCCCCCGTCGCGGGGCAACTGGGAGAATTGGTTGTCGTCGACGGATCGTAGAGCGTCTGCAACACGTTCGAGCTGTTTTTCAACTGGCTGAAGTCGCCGCCTCGCATCGCCATGGTGGGCACGCTTACCAGTTCGGGGGCTATCTGCGCCAGCGAGTAGCGCTCGTAGGCGAAAAACCAGAAGCTCTTGTCTTTTCCGTGGTACACATGGGGCAAAACAATCGGTCCACCCGCTGAGGCTCCAAATTCATTGCGCACGAGCGGAGGCGCGACGTAGTTCGCGGCGTTCTGACGAGCCTTGGCAATCCCAATCGCGTTATTGCGAGCTGTCTCGAAGAACGAGCCGTGCAGACTGTTCGTCCCCGACTTGGTGGTGATGATGCCTGTGGCCGGGGCCGAGTACATTGCGCTGGTGTTGGTGGTTTCGATGCGCACTTCCTGCACTGCGTCGGGATCGGGAAGCTGGGCTTGGGTTGAGTTCCCCTCCCCGCCGAAGTTGCGGTTGGTCAAGGGCACTCCGTCCGCAACATATTCCAGGGCCTCCGGCATCAGGCCGTTGGCGCGGCCGCCAGTGCTTTCCAAACCCGGCGTTGCTTCGCCGCTCAGCGTCAGCAGCATGCGCCCGTTCATCGGGAGTTGGTTGATTCTGTCGGCTTCAAGGGTGGAGGCAAGAGTGCCGCTGTCGGTAGTAGTAAGCTGAACGACCTCCGCGGCCACCTCAACACGCTCGGTTACCGCTCCGGCAATCATGGCCGGGTTGATGGTCGCTGCCTGTGCCACCTGCAACTCGACCGTCGTCTCGTAGCTCTTCATTCCCGGCGCGGTGATGATTACCACGTACGTTCCCGTGAAGAGGTTCGGTACCTGATAGAAACCTACACTGTTGGCTTTTGTATCGGACACCGCATTGGTTGCCTGTTGCACCACGTGGATCGAAGCGCCGGGTATGACTGCGCCTGTCGAGTCGGTCACTGTGCCCTGAATCGAGCCCGCACCGCTCTGCGCCTTTGCGCTCGAGCAGCAAATCGCCAAGCCGAGTGCAAAGGCGATAGCAAGAATTCTCATGCGTCTCCCTGACATTTTTCTCTCCTGAATGTGGTTTCCAACGGCGAATGAATTGCCTATTGGAAACAGGTGCGCTGATGCTGCGTTATTCTTGGGGAAGCGGTACCATACAACGCTTCGATTGCTATCAAACTGGAGCCTCCGTCCCTCCTCTGAAACTTCGGTGGTGGGAGTAGACGGTTTCCCTGATCAGCGTCCCATTCATCACGGTCAAACCTGGAATGGTCAAGATTGCTACGGTAGTTCCAGCGTCTTGATACGCCGTACGGCTTCAAACGAATCGCAAATCGCTGAAGACAATGGAGATTCTCGGAATCGGTTGCGAGACGTATCAAGGCGGTGTTACGTTGAATCGGCTGAATCCTGGGGCCGCGGAGTGAGGCGATGACGTCCACTGGGCTATTGACCGGTGCTTGGCAGCCCAAAACCGAGAGCGAAAGAAAGCTCGTGCGTTCGCAGCTTGAGAGGATTGTGAGCGACGGCAGATTTGCCGCGAGCAAACGTTATCCACAACTGCTCCGGTACGTCGTGGAGCAGACTCTCGCGGAAAACGAAGATGCGTTGAAAGAGCGCACCCTCGGGGTAGAGGTATTTCATCGGCCCCCGGATTACGATACCAATCTCGATCCCGTCGTGCGTCTTTGTGCCGCGGAAGTTAGAAAGCGGCTCGCCCAGTATTACCAGTCACCGGAACATGGGGACGAACTGAGAATTGAATTGAATCCGGGATCCTATGTTCCCGTCTTCGCGCCACCCCCACCGCATGCGTCAGCCCTTGAGGTGATTCCGGCAGATGTTCTCTCAAAAGCGGTGCCGGCCGGCCAGCCCAAGGAAACAAAAAAAGCCTATTGGCAGGCGGGTTTGATCGTCTCCGGGGTAATGATCGTCGTGATATTGGTCCTGGGCACTCGATATTGGGGGCAATTCGAGAAGCCAAAATCCGCTCTCGATGAAGTCTGGGCTCCGTTGCTCACCAGCAGCAAGCCTATTCTGTTCTGCGTGGGCGAACGGGAGTTGTCTGCCCCTCATGATTCCCCGCTGACACAGTTGCAAAGCGGGGCCGATGACGACTCGTTTCTCCAGGCGTTCGCGGACAAGAACGATTTCGTTCCTTTTTCTGACGTCCTGACTCTTAGCGGATTCGTGTCTCTGGTTGGAGCTCACGGACATGCTTTCAGGGTCCAGAATTCCCGGACGACCGTTTCCTCCCAGCTTAGGGAAGGTCCGGTTGTTCTTATTGGCGCACTGAACAATGACTGGACGCTGAACAGAACGTCCTCTCTCAGGTTTCATCTGGAAGGGCCTCAAGGCCCAAATCGGGTTTACTGGATTGCAGACACACAGCACCCAGAGTCACGCGCATGGCAAGTCAGCGGACTGGCTCCGAACAGCAATATTGTCAAAGACTACGCAATAGCCGCCCGATTCACTGACGAGGCCACCGGCCAGGTAGTTCTGGTGGCGGCAGGAATTGCGGGCAGTGGAACAAGGGGCGCCGGTGAATTCCTTACCGATGAAGCAAGCTTGAAACAGTTGGTGGATGGCGCCGCCGGCGTCGACTGGCGAAAAACAAATTTCGAAGTCGTCCTTAGCTCGCAGGTAGTGAATGGTGTACAAGGCAAACCCAAGTTGGAAGCCAAAACATTCTGGTGAGTCCCCTGCCAGGCACGATATACGGGGGCGAGTCGTAACCGGATTCCCAGCCTGGTGCCGAATCCAAGCCAGCGTGCTCCAAGGGTGACATTACTTCCCCGTTGACTCAGAACATTTCCCAATGGGCAACTAGATTCATTTAGGGCGGCCGGGGGTGTGGCCCGTTGAGCCGTTCAGGGCGCCCTTTGAAAGGGAAAAGCGAGCTTTGCGGCCACGACTGTGGAAGGACAGGCCTGCGGCGAGATGGTTGCGGAGTTGGCGAGATCCTTGCTCTTCGCGATCGTGAAGCAATAGGTCGCGCGCATCGGTGAGATGGTCTGTCATGAGCTGGGCAGCTAGCTCTGGGTCGTGTGCCTGGATTGCCAACATGATCGGCAGATGAAATTGCAGCGTGTGTTCCAGTTCGACGAGCTGCGAGGTGGCCATGATCATGTTAACCATCGCCCGGCGAATCGTCGAGAAGAAGCGCCCCGCGAGACGGTTCCTGGATGCATCGAAGATGGCGCGGTGAAAGAGCAAATCTGACGCAACGCGGCGGACACGATCATGTTCACTGCCTTCAAAGTCGGCGATGGATTGCTTCAGCAGGACGATATCTTTTGCATTGGCGCGCTCGGCTGCCATGGCCGCCATGGTGGGCTCGATCATGAGGCGCATCTCGGTCAGTTCCTGAATCGAGGTGTCGTCGAGGAGGAAATGAAACTCCATCGGGACTGCCAGAACCGAAGAGGCGTCCTCGTTCAGATACCTGCCATCTCCGGCCCTCTGCGTGATCACGCCCATGATCTCCATGACTTTGAGGGCTGAATGCAGTGACGAACATGCTACGCCGAGGCTTACCGCAAGCTCTCGCTCGGGTGGCAGCTTGGAACCGGGAAAGAGCAACCCATCGCTCAAGAGTTGCTGAATGCGAAGGATCAGCATGTTCGTGACGTCCTCTTTGTCGTCCAGGACATCTCCGACTCTCGCAATTGGAGACTTTCGCCGCTCAGCCATTCCGGATTACTCGGCCTGAAAGAAGGCTCATGTCACACCATTCTCAATCCGATTGTGAGACACTTCGGTCCGGCCGCCCAGGGCTGTTTGGCAACTTGAGTGACAGGCCGCATTGCCTCGTCCGGGTTACAGGCCGATTCTCTTGGTTTGAATAAAGCTCCAGGCGGCGAAGCATCAGCCTTCGCTCGCGCAACCGGCTTTCATCGACTGCCAATCTTTTGCAGGCCAAATGCTAGCCTGGTCGATCCATGGCCAACAAGGCACGATTGGGCAGAAGATTGAGGTCCTGATGGAGTGTTGTGGATTTGCCAAACGGGTGGTTTCTCAGTGGTGTGAGCAGACGATATTGGTTGGAGCAATCGGCACAGGCCTAGTCTGTCCCGGAAAGCACTCCATTGCGGAGAGCTGTTGCGACAGCTTCGGTGCGATCCGTCACTTGCAGCTTCTCCATAATGTTATTTACGTGATGACGGACGGTGTTTTCGCTAATGCCAAGGGCTCCGGCAATCTGCTTGTTCGTCGATCCTTGAGCAAGCAGCTCCAATGTTTGTAACTCGCGGGCAGTGAGATCGGAACGCATCAAGCGATCGGCCAGGCGGGCTGCAATGTGACGAGGAATATATCGCTTGCCCGAATTCACAACGGAGATGGCAGCAACCATCTCTGACTCTGTTCTATCCTTCAGCAAATACCCTTGAGCTCCGGCACGAATCGCACGATAGATATCTTCCTCTTTCTCAAAGCTCGTCAAGACCACGACACGGGTAGTGTGCTCCATCCTTCCGAGCGCGTTCAAAACGCCAATGCCGTCCATTCCCGGCATGCGCAGGTTCAATAGCATGATGTCGGGTCCATCGCGTTGAACAATTGCGAGCGCCTCCTCCCCACTCGAAGCGGAGCCGGCGACTTCAATCCCGATTTGCGCACTCAACATACTCGTAAGCCCCGCGCAGACGACAGGGTGATCGTCGACAATCAGAATCCGAATGTTTCCGCTACTTCGTTTTTTGCGTTGACATACAAGATGCGCTCCAGGGGGAACTTCCACATTCGTTTGAAATGGGCAAACAAGGTAAGATCAGGCGGAAGCGGCGCCGTCACTTCGACGCATGTTCCTTCTCCCGGCTGGCTCACGATCTCAAGCTCGGCAGAGATGGCCGCGGATCGCTTGCGCATGCCGCGCAATCCAAACCCAAGCAGGTTGCCGCTCTTAACAAAACCGCAGCCGTCGTCTTTAATGGCGAGACGCACAAAGCCAATGTTGTAGGCAAGGGAGATGTCCAAATGGCTTGGTTCCGCATGACGAACAGCGTTGGCGACGGCCTCCTGCCCGATCCTTAACAACGAAGCAGCGATCTTCGGCGGAATTGGGCGTGGCGCGCCGGTGCCGAAAGGCGGTCAATACATTGTGCTGCCTATCAAGTTCCACATCGCTGTATACGCCCAGTGGAACGCGAGTATTCAGCATGACTTTCCTCACGGCTGGCAAGTGCAGCTCCAGTACATCGGGAGCAAGGGCACGCATGAAGAGTATGGCTTGCCGCTCAATGGCCCGGTATGGATTCCCGGAACGGCGGACGCGGGGGGAACCAACCCGACTTGCGCCGTATCCATCACCGTTGGTGGCACAAGCTACAACATCTCCCTGGCCGCGGAGGGAGGCACCGCGCTTCCCGCAAGCGGAATAACCCCCCCTTGTTCTATCTCCGGTAACGAAAACCCGCAGCGGGATACGCTGGAACTGCTAGGCGCCGCCCAGCTTGGAAGCACCGCCCAGGGAGCTTTAATCAACGGTGGAACCTCCTCGCTTTTCATCGACGACACAGCCTACTCCACCTACGAAGCCGGGATTTTCTCGGTCAACCACCGCCTCTCCTCCGTCTTCAGCATGTTTGCCAATTACACCCGGTCTAAGTGCCTGGACGTTGAGGATAACCAGGGCGACGTCTCCGGTATCACCGGTGAGAATCCTCCTTATCCGGCAATGGACTACGGTCCGTGCGGCTGGGATCTCCGGAATGTCCTGAATGTGGAGATTGTCGCCCACAGTAAGTTCCACCTCGACAACCATCTGGCGAGTTACCTCATCAATAACTGGGAGATCGCTGGAGTGTCCACAAGTAGTAGCGGCGGCGTGGTCAACGTGACCGCCGGTCAGGACGACTCCTTAACCGGGTATGGCAACGATCGCCCCAACCTTGTCCCCAACGTTCCCATCTACCAGAAGGCTAAATTCCGCAGCGCCGGCGGCGAGGCCAACCGCGAGTTTCTCAACCCGGCCGCCTTCTCAGAGCCCGCGGTTACACCGGCCACAAGCACTCTGCCGCTCTTCGGAAGCATCGGCAAGAACCAATTCCACGGTCCGCCCCAGGTGAATTTCAATGCACAGATCAGCCGTTACTGGCCCATCCACGAAGGCTTGAAGATCGACACTCGAATCGAAGCCTTCAACGTGCTTAACCATCCAAACTTCAGCACCCCTGACAGTAAACTGATGGACGGAACCTTTGGCCAGGTTTCGGGAACCTCCAACAGCCCCAGACAATTCCAGGGGAGCCTCAAGGTCATCTTCTAGGCGGATAGCCGCGAACAGAATTAGATTTCCTCCTGACACGTGCCCCGATTCGAGCTTTGAAGCGGGGCACGTCTTTTTCAACACCACCGATAGGCAGGCTGATGTAGGCATTTCGGCCTTAGCCTTCTAAATTAATCTCTTGCGCCTTCAGCGCGCCGAGAGCCACCATGACATCCTCGTCGTGTTGCGCGGTTATTTCCACGTCGGTACCTTCGCGCGTCATATAATTCGCACTGGAGTACGACTCCTGAGGAAATGAAAATGACTCGATCAGCTTTTGTTCTTGCGTCTCTTGCGTTGTCTCTTTGCGGTTTTGCTCAGGCCCCGCCGAACGCCGCGCCTCCCGTTCCCGCGAACCTTCCCGGCAAAGGACTTGCCCAGCACGACTTCATGTACACCGGTGAATCGCACGACCGCCGTATCTTCATTGTGCGCCACGGTGAAATTGTGTGGACTTACGACGACCCCGCAGGGAAAGGCGAAATCAGCGACGCCGTCATGCTGTCGAACGGCAACATCCTGTTCTCGCATCAATTCGGCGTCAGCATCATAACTCCGGACAAGAAAGTTGTCTGGAACTACGACGCGCCCGCCGGCAAAGAGATTCACACCGCGGCGCCAATTGGAACCGACCACGTACTGTTTATTATCAACGGCGATCTCCCCGTCGTGCGTGTGGTGAACATCGTTACCGGTGTAACAGAACGCGAATTTGCTCTTCCCACAAGGCATCCTATCGGCGTGCATGGACAGTTCCGCCATGTACGATTGACCACGAATGGAACGATGGTCGTCGCTTTCATGCAACTGAACAAAGTGGTGGAGTATGACTTCGACGGGAACGAGTTGTGGTCGTTCCCCGCCGACGCGCCCTGGGGCGTGACGCCGCTTGTGAACGGCAACCTGCTGATCACCGACAGGGTCGGTGTGAGGGAAATAAGTCGCCGTGGCGATACGGTGTGGTCATTCGCTCAGCCGGATGCGCCTGACTACCGGTTCTCGACCTTCCAGCAGGCATGGCGGTTGCAAAACGGCAATACCGTCGTCACCAATTGGGTGAACGAATGGAATACAAAGCCGGAGGAACGCACAGGGACTCTGCAGGCGTTGGAATTGACGCCATCGAAGCAAGTGGTGTGGGCGCTCGCATCGTGGACGCCCCCCACCAATCTCGGCCCGCTCACGACGCTTCAGTTTCTCGACGATCCCTCGGCTCCCGAAAACGCGCATTTCGGGCCCATTCATTGAGCGTGGCAGGACAGACATCCAGTGGAGGAATCTGTTTCATGAAAATCGCTTTGATGCCGTCGCTGGCACTTCTAACTATTTCGCTTGCTGTGCCTGATGTGTCTGTCCTGGCGCAAAGCGCGATGCAAGCTCAAATAGCCGCCAGCCAAGATACTGCGCCCTCCGCTGCCCCCTCAGAGGCAGGTAAGCCGGTCACCATCTACGTGGATCTCACGAAGAAGGTGGGAAGCTACACCCCCATCTATAGCTGGTTCGGCTACGACGAATCGAACTATACGACCATGAAGTACGGCAAGCAGCTCCTTGGGGAGTTACACGATCTGAGCCCAGTGCCGGTATACATCCGGGCACATCATCTTCTCACGTCGGGCAACGGAGTGGCCGAGCTTAAGTGGAGTTCGTCGAATGTCTTCAGCCTGGACCCGGATGGCAAGCCGGTGTACGACTTCACCATCACCGACCAGACCTTTGACGAATACAAAAAAGCCGGCGTTCGGCCGATGGTGGAGCTTGGATTCATGCCCAAGGATCTGGCCGCGACGCTTCCCGGAGTGGATAAATATCAGGTTCACTTTCCAGGTAACACAGTGTCAGGCGCATCCAACAATCCGCCAAAGGACTATGCTTTGTGGGGCGAACTGGTGCGGAAGTATACCGAGCACCTCGTTGAGCGCTACGGGAAGCAGGAAGTGAGCAAATGGTACTTCGAGGTGTGGAACGAGCCGGACATCGGGTATTGGCACGGGACGCCCGCAGAGTACTTCAAGCTTTACGACTTTGCTGTGGCCGGGGTTCGAGCGGCGCTGCCCAACGCGATCGTAGGCGGACCTGCAAGCACCGGACCTAACTCCGACAAAGGCGGCGCATTTCTTGATAACTTCCTCAAGCATTGCCTGAACGACAAGAGCGCGGCGGATGGAAAGCCGGTTCCGCTCGATTTCATCTCGTACCACCCCAAGGGTCACCCGACAATGGTGGACGGACATGTGCGGATGGGGCTCGCGAATGAGCTAAAGGCAGCCGAAGCAGGGTTCCAGATTGTCGCGAGGTATCCCAAGTATATCCATCTGCCAATTATTCTGAGCGAGGCCGATCCTGAGGGTTGCGCGGCTTGCTCGATGAAGATGAATCCGGCAAACGCTTACCGGAACGGGCCTATCTATGCGGTTTATACCGCGGTGGCAATCAAGGAGCTATTCGAGCTCCAGGACAGGTACAAGGTCAACTTGCTTGCCATGCTGTCTTGGTCATTCGAGTTTGAGGGCAAGGATTACTTTGAAGGATTTCGCACACTGGCAACGAATGGCGTGGACAAGCCGGTGCTGAATGTATTCCGAATGGCCGCATTGATGCAAGGAGATCGCGTAATGACGAGCAGCACCGGGCAGGTGCCGCTCGATAACATCCTGAGCGCCGGAGTGCGGCAGACGCCGGATGTGGACGCCATTGCGACCAGGGGGAAGGGCGAAGCTGCGGTCTTGCTGTGGAACTATCATGACGACGACCTGCCCGCGGCCGATGCGGAAGTTGAAGTGACGATTGCTGGAATTCCAACGGGAGTCAAGAAGGTGCTGCTTGAGCACTACCGCATCGACGAAACGCACAGCAATTCATATAGCGTGTGGAAGGCCATGGGGTCGCCGCAAACAGCGACTCCGGAGCAGTATGCCCGGCTGAAAGAAGCCGGACAGTTAGAGCTTCTAAGTTCCCCGCAGTGGCTCGATGTTAGCGATGGCAGAGTAACGATCGGCACTTACCTTCCACGGCAGGCTACATCTATGATGCGGTTGAAATGGTGAACGGCTGGCGGTGCTGTTGAGAGAATCAGGGCAGATGGAGTCGAGTTACACGATCCACGCCGGGCCGATTAAGGCCCGGTGGTATTTTGTTGCGTTGGTAACGGCAGCAATTGCCATCAGCTACTTCGACCGGCAAACATTGCCCGTAGCGATCTCAGCGATCGAGCAGACGATTCCGCTCAACAATCAGCAGTTCTCATGGCTGCAATTTGCGTTTCTGATTCCGTATGCCCTGTTGTATGCGGCAGGCGGCCGGTTGCTGGATGTCCTGGGCACCCGCAAAGGTTTCCTTCTGATCATGCTGTGGTGGTCAGCGGCCTGCGCACTGCACGGGCTGGCCACGAGCTTCGGATTTTTGGTCGCTGCCCGCTGTCTGCTGGGGATGGGCGAAGGGGGAGCATTTCCGGCAGCGACCCGAGTGGTAGCGGAGTGGGTACCGGTCAACAAGCGATCGACAGCGATGGGGATCATCAATGCGGGGACGGCAGTGGGGTCGGTGCTGGCTCCGCCGCTGATCGGCCTGGTGCTGATGACGAGCAGCTGGAGGATGGTGTTCTTCGCAGCGGGCGCCGCGGGACTGGCATGGGTGATCTGGTGGTACGCCAGCTATCGGGAGAGTAACAACGGCTCCGTCGCCGCGCCGGATTCACGTCTGGCTGCGCGCGAGTGGTCCTTTCTGGATATTGTGAGAATGCGCAGGGTTCAGGTACTCGTCTTCGCCAAGTTCATGAGCGACTCGGCCTGGTACTTCTACCTCTTTTGGCTGCCTAAATATCTCTACGACGTGCGCGGCTTCGACGTGAAGCATGTGAGCTATTACGCGTGGATCCCCTATGCCGCATCGGGCCTGGGGAGCTTTTTGGGAGGATGGTTGTCGAGCGTGCTTCTTAGCCGGGGGCGGTCGCTCGATTTCTCAAGGAAGGCTGTGCTGGGTCTAAGTGCGCTGTTTATGCCGGTGGTAATGCTGGTGCCGCATGTGCCAGTGGGGTGGGCGTTGATGCTGTTCAGCATTGCGTTTTTCTGTCAGCAGTCCTGGTCCGGATTGATTATGACGCTTCCCGCGGACATTTTCCCCTTGTCTGCGGTGGGGTCGGTGGCTGGGCTGATTGGATTCGGCGGAGGCATCGGCGGGGCAACCTTCGCAATCGTCGCCGGATTCCTGCTCGGTCATGGATTCGGATATGGAACTCTGTTTATCATTGTCGGGACCTTTCACCTGATCGGATTCGTGGCCATTCTGCTCCTGGGGGGCAGAGTGGAACCGCTGAATTCCCCGCACCTGATTGAGGAAGTGAGCCACTGATGAAGATCACAGAAGTACGCACGCGCGTCGTTCAATGGGAGGGCAAGACTACGCCGCTGCCTCCTCATTTCTGCACCAATCCAATGGATCTCGTGATGTTTCGCGAAGCATCCATGGGAAACTTCGCATTTCACGGTTGGGTGCTGGTGGAGATATTCACGGATGCGGGCCTGGTTGGACTAGGCAATGCGGCGTTATCGCCGCTGGTCACCAAGACCTGCATCGACACTTACCTCAAGCCGCTGCTTATTGGAGCGGACCCGTGGGACATTGAATTCCTCTGGCAACAAATGTACCGCCGGACGATGGCCTTTGGGCGCAAGGGCGTGGGGATGACGGCCATCAGCGCGGTCGATATTGCGCTATGGGATTTGCTGGGGAAATCAGCGAAGCAGCCCGTCTATCGCCTTCTTGGAGGACGCACCAAAAAGCGCATCCCCGTGTATGCGAGCCGCCTCTACAGCATGCCGCTGGATGAGCTGCGCGTGGAGGCGCAACGCTACAAAGACGAAGGGTACAAGGCGATGAAGCTGCGCTTCGGCTGGGGGCCGGTGGATGGCGCCGAGGGGATGCAGCGTAACGTCGAGCTGGTGCGGACGGTCCGCGAAGTAGTGGGCGACGGGATCGACGTGATGGCGGACGCATACATGGGATGGACGCTCGACTATGCGAAGCGCATGTTGCCCCTGTTGGAGCCGTTTCATCTTCGTTGGCTTGAAGAACCGGTGATTCCGGACGATACGCGCGGATACACGGAGCTGAAGGCATACGGGCGCGTGCCGATTGCCGGCGGAGAACATGAGTTTACGGTCTTTGGATTCCGCGACCTGCTGGAAGCGAACGCTCTCGACTATATTCAATTCGACACCAACCGGGTAGGGGGAATCAGCCAGGCGCGCAAGATTACCGCGCTGGCCGAGGCGTACCAGGTTCCGGTGATTCCGCATGCAGGGCAGATGCACAACTACCACGTGGTGATGGCCAGCCTGAACTCACCGATGGCGGAGTTCTTTCCCAAGGTTGACGTTGAAGTGGGCAATGAGTTGTTCTGGTATATCTTCGACGGCGAGCCGGTTCCGGTGGATGGTTATATCGATCTCGATGAAAACACTCCGGGCCTCGGCCTGACTGTAAACGAAGAGTCGCTCAAGCGCTTTACCATCGTCGAGTAGGAGAGACACGCGCGTGATTCATCTGGTGCAGGTTGGCAACGGTTCGTCGCGCCGCGTAGCTGTGGTGGACGAACCTCGGCTCCGTTGCCTTACTGAGGTCGAGAGTGTTTATGAGCTCACGCAGCGAACTTTGCAAACCGGCTGCAAACTGAGCGACCTGGCGCTGGCGCTCGCGAATGGCGAGACGCTGGACTACGACGCGGTTTATGCGGGAGCGTCCGCGTGGCGCCTGCTCGCGCCGATCGATGTGCCAGGGGAGCCGTCGCGCTTGACGGTCGCGGGAACCGGCCTTACTCATCTGGGGAGCGCGAAAGACCGGCAGGCAATGCACAAAGCCGAGAATCAAAAGGCTGTCGAAACAGTAACGGACAGCATGCGGATGTTCCAGTGGGGCGTGGAGGGCGGACGGCCCGCGCCGGGCGAAATTGGGATTGCGCCGGAGTGGTTCTACAAGGGCAATGGAGGAATGTTGCGTGGACCCAATGAGCCATTGACGGTACCCGCCTATGCCGAGGACGGCGGCGAAGAAGCGGAACTGGCCGGAATCTACATCATTGGAGAAGACGGCTCGCCGCATCGCATCGGCATGGTTGCGGGCAACGAGTTCTCCGACCACAAATTCGAGAAGCGCAACTACCTGAACCTTGCGGGATCGAAGTTGAGAACATGCAGCGTCGGGCCCGAGCTCGTGGTTGGCGCGCCGTTTCAGTCGATCAACGGAGAGGTGCGGATCACTCGCGGAGCGGAGACGATCTGGTCGAAGAACGTGGACACGGGCGAGGCGAATATGTGCCATAGCCTGGCCAATCTTGAGCATCATCACTTCAAGTTCGAGTCTCACCGCCGGCCGGGCGACGTGCATGTGCACTTCTTCGGAGCAGATTCATTGAGTTTTGGTGACGGCATTGAACTCGAGGATGGAGACTGGATGGAAGTACGCTATGACGGATTCGGGCGCGCGCTGCGCAATCCAGTCCGCATCGAAACAAAGGCAGCGGACCGAATCGTGGCCGTGCACTCGCTCGAATGATCGAGAGAAGAGAGGAGAACCATTGCTGTGAGTGAGAATGTATCGATCCTTGGACTGGGCACCATGGGCGGCGGCATGGCCGCGAACCTGCTGAAGGCGGGGTTTTCGTTGACGGTATATAACCGCACGGCGGCGAAGGCGGGGGCGCTTGTGAACGATGGCGCGCGCCTGGCGCCGACGCCGTCCGAAGCCGTCAAGGGAGCATCCGTTGTCATCGGAATGCTCGCGGACGACACAGCATCGCGCGAAGTTTGGGCAGGCACAGACGGCGCCCTCGAGAGCGTTCAGCCGGGCGCCATCCTGATTGAATCAAGCACGGTGAGCCCCGCCTGGATCGCGGAGTTGGCTCAGCTTGCGTCGGCGCGCGGCGCGGAGCTGCTTGACGCTCCCGTGACGGGCAGCCGGTTGCAGGCCGCCGCTGGCCAGCTTACATTTCTGGTGGGCGGAAGCGATAAGGCTCTCGAAACCGCGACGCCGGTGCTCAAGGCGATGAGCAAAGAGATCGTTCACCTGGGACCGGTCGCGAGCGGAGCGAAGATGAAGTTGATCAATAACTTTCTCTGCGGCGTCCAGGTCGCTTCCCTCGCTGAAGGGCTTGCGTGGATTGAGCGCAGCGGCCTCGATCGGGATAAGGCGCTATCCATTCTGAAGAACGGTGCGCCGGGCAGCCCGTTGCTTGGCGCCATTTCAACGCGGATGGTCAACCATGACTATACGGTCAATTTCCTTCTCAAGTTGATGGCCAAAGATCTTGCGTATGCGCAGTCCGAGGCGTCAGGCTGCGGCGTCCAATTGAAAACGTCCGAGGCCGCCAGGAGCCACTTTGAAGCCGCGATTGCTAAGGGCTTCGGCGAATCGGATATGTCATCTGTGATCGAGCCGCTACGCAAGCAGTGAGCGCCGATGCGGAGGCGGAAAGAGTCCGATAGAGGATCGGCCCTACGTGGGCAGTTTGACTTCTGGCCAGTAACGGAAGTTACGGAATGTGGCACCGCCGGAGCCCCATGAAGAGATGGCGGGTCGCACATCGAGGAAGCCGCCCAGTACATTGTGGTGCATCCCCGAAATCTCCGCGGACTCTTGTGTTCGCTGCCACGGTCGATTTGGAAGGCGAAAATAGAAGTCCACTTCCTGACGGTCGTTCACAATACGAACTGTGGCGCGCGTCGATCTGGTATCTCGAGAAGCAACCGTAAATCCGTTGGCGAGGCGCACGCCGATTCCTTCCGGCCCAAGCATGATTCCCGTCGCATGCTCGGGATTATAGAAAAGAAGCAGGCCGGCCTCGCATCCCGATTCAATCTCGACATCGATCTCGACGGTATACGAGTGACCGCCAACAGGTGTGGTCAGCACAGATGTGTCCTCAAGCCTCTTACCGCGGGCTGCAAGGCGAAGGAACTGCTTTCCGGTCTCGAAGCGCGCTGTATCGTACTCGCGCCAGAAACCCCACTGCAGGCCCAGTTCCGGACTGTCGAAGTTGTCCGATGGATCGGAGAACGCCTCTTGGCCGTTGCCAGGAACAGGCATTGGGATGGCTGAATCGGCAGCGATCTCCGGCTCCACGCGAAACCAGCCGTCAGTCGTCCATGTGATCGGAAGCAGCAGCAGTTGCCGCCCCAGGGTGCGGTAGCCATTCTCATACGAGTGCACTGTCATGTACCAATTGCCGTCCGGAGTGTCGACCAGACGGCCATGCCCCACGCTCAACCAGCGATCGTCACGGGATTGTGTGTGCACCACCGGGTTGTAGGGAGAAAACTCCCATGGGCCATCGGCGTGGCGGCTGCGAGCGCTGATAACGGAATGGCTGGTTGCGGGACCGGCCGTGCCTCCTTCGGCCACGGTCAAATAGAAATAACCATTGTGCTCAAGCAGCTTGGGAGCTTCCAGACATGTACATTCCATGCGCGTGGTTGAGGGC
>Ga0182015_10000981_pt1 | contig 39396 bp, 46 predicted proteins | sample 712P3MmetaG_FD_120478 | JGI IMG/M metagenome (GOLD analysis project Ga0182015, IMG submission 120478) | Permafrost microbial communities from Stordalen Mire, Sweden - 712P3M metaG | ecosystem: Environmental > Terrestrial > Soil > Wetlands > Permafrost | place: Sweden: Stordalen | collected...
TGAATATCTTTTGAACGCAAGACCGCACCTCAGAGAAAGTATCGAGGAAGCCTGTCTCTATGATAGCTGAAAACCTCGTCAAAATAAATTCCCCGCGCACCTATTTTTCCGCAACCTGTTAGGGCGTAGCGATCTTCTCGTACTCCGACGCGCTAAGCAGCGACTCGGTTTCGCCGGGGTTGGTAACGCGCACTTTCATGAGCCAGCCTTCGCCGTAGGGTTCGCGGTTGACGGCGGCCGGGTCGCCGTCGAGCGCATCGTTGATCTCGATGACCTCGCCGGAGATCGGCGTGAACAGGTCCGAGACGGCCTTGACCGATTCGACGACGCCGACGTTGCCGAACTGCTCGATCGTCGTTCCGATCCTCGGCAGCTCGACGTAGACGATATCGCCGAGCGAACTCTGCGCGTAGTCGGTGATGCCGATCGTCGCGGTGTCGCCGTCGACTTTCACCCACTCGTGTTCTTTGCTGAAGAGCAGACCATCGGGCTGCGCCAACGTTCCGTTCCTTTCGTTTATTGCGCGCGTTTGTAAAAAGGCAGCGATACGACGCTCGCGGGATGCTTCGCGCCACGAATCTCGACCTCCAGCCGGCTTCCCGGGGTTGCGGCTTCCGGCGCGACCAGCGCGGTGGCGACGTTCTTATTGTCGAGCGAGGGCGCGATCGAACCGCTCCGAATCGCGCCGGCGAGGCGGCCCTCGTGCCAGACGGTATAGCCTTCGCGCGCGGGCGCGCGACCCTCCATGACGAGGCCGACGATGCGCGTGTAGGTATCTTGGGCGATCTGATCCTCGAGCGCGCCCTTGCCGAGAAACTCCGGTTTGCCGGTTTTCACCGCCCAGTTGAGGCCGGCTTGCACCGGGGTGATGGCTTCGGTGAGTTCGTGTCCGTAGAGCGGCATGCCGGCCTCCAGGCGCAGCACGTCGCGTGCGCCGAGCCCGCACGGCTCGAGGCCTTCGTTGCGATGCGCGTCGAGCAGCGCGTTCCAGACGCTGGGGCCTTCGGGGGCGGCGAGGAAGAGTTCGAAGCCGTCTTCGCCGGTGTAGCCGGTGCGCGCGATGAGCGCCGGAACGCCGTTCACGTTTCCTGCGGCGCAGAAGTAGTACTTCATCGCGTTGAGGTCGAGGTCGACGTGCGGCTGCAGCATCGCGACCGATTGCGGTCCTTGAATCGCAATCAGCACCCGCTTGCCGTGCTGGTTCTCCATCTCGACGCCGGCGGGCGGCAGATGCGCGTGCAGGTGACGCCACATCTTGTCGGCATTCGACGCGTTGACGACGAGCAGCCAGCGATTCTCGAGACGGTAGAAGATCGTGTCGTCGTGCGTGCCGCCGCCCTCGTTGCAGAAGAGATTGTAGCGCGCCTGCATCGGCTTCATCGTGCCGACGTTGTTGGTGGTCAGCGTATCGGCCCAGCGCGCGACCATATCGCCGGTTAAGTCGAACTGACCCATGTGGGAGAGGTCGAAGAGCCCGGCACGATTCCGGACGGCATCATGCTCTTTGAGGATGCTCGAGTACTGCACCGGCATCTCGAAGTCGGCGAACGGCACCATGCGCGCGCCCAGGCGTACGTGTTCGTCGTAGAGTGCGGTTCGCATAGGCGCTGCGTTTCGCGTTGGGCGCCAACTTTCCGCTGGCGTGCTTCGCCGCTCTTAGGGCGCGCGCTTGTTGACGGTGGCATAGGCGATGCGTTTTGCCTCGGATTCGGACTTTCCGCGGGCCTCTTCCGACTCCATGATGTGCTGCGCTCGGCGATCTTCCTTGTCCGTGTATCGGTGCTTCTCCGGATTCTGCTTGTTGACCGTCGCGTAGCCGATGCCCTCAGCCTCTTCCGGTGAGACGCCGCGCTTCTCTTCGCTCTCCCTAATATGCTCGACTTGGCGATGCTCTTTGGGCGTGTAACGATGCTTCTGTGCCATGGAGGGGTTGTACCCAGTCATCCTTCGACAAGCTCAGGATGACACCGACAAGCTCAGGATGACACGAGAGAGGCATATTTGCGGCTGGAATCGGTCGGAGTGCGTTTTAGCTCAGGGTCGGTATCGAGGTCGATGTGGTAGAGCCCGAAATCGCTGCCATCGTCGAACGGGAGGCCCCACTCGCGATTGGAGGTGATGCTCCAGCAGAGATAGGCTTCGACGGGAGCGCCGGCCTCGACGGCCCGGCGCGCTTCGCGAACGTGCGCCTCCAGATATGCGGCGCGCGTGAAGTTCGTTGCGCGCACGACGCAGCCGTTCTCGATCACGATGATCGGTTTTCCGGGGAACTCGTGCGCGGCTTCGCTGATGATGAGTTGCAGCGCGCTGGGCCATACCGGGGCGCTGGCGTATTGAAAATCGGCGGCCGCGCTGAGGCGATGCAACTCTCCCGGCCAGAACGAGGGCACTCCCCAGTAGTAGTCGAGGCCGACGTAATCGAGCGTGCCGATGCACTCGCGCGGACAAAGAAACTCCGGCAGTTTGCCGGCCATGCCGAGATTCCACCAGTTCGTGCCGAGCAGCGTGCTGAAGATCGCGAGGCTCTTGCGAAACGCGAAGAGCGCGTGCAGCCAGGAGCGCGTCGCGCTCAACCGGTCGGAGCCGTGCAGCGGCACGAACTCGACGCAGGTGGGGTCGCCGAAAATGAGCTGCGCGATGCCCCGCGCGATGTCGGGCTCGAGGCCGACGTAGCGGTGCTCACCCTTCGACAAGCTCAGGGTGACACTGGTGCACAGGCCTTGGACGCCCGGATGAATGCCGACGCGCAACTTGCCGCGCCGTCGGATGCGCGCGATCGAGCGATCCATGTCGGGCACGGGCCGCTTTGCGTCGGCTTCGGCCGCTGCTTCCCGGCCGATGTGGGCGATCGTCTTGCGGTTGAAGGCGTTGGGTACCTCCGAGTGCTCGCGGCGCAGCTCGCGAATCGCGCGGTCGACGACGTTGAGAAGCGTGCGGCCGCCCAACGCCATAGCGACCGCGAAGTATTGCTCGGAGTTCGGCAGCGGCGTCAGGGCCAGAGCATCGCCGGCGTACTCGCGCAGCGTCACCTCGTCGTCGAAGACGGCGTCGACCTCAGCGCGCCGCAGCGCTTCGATTGCCGCGGACATCGCCGAAACGTAGCGAATCGTCGCGGCCGGAAACCAGCCGCCGACGATGCTCGCAGGCAGCGTATCCGCTACGACGGCGATCGTGCCGTGCCACTCTTGCATTTCTTCTGGGAGCGCCGCGCTCTTCGCGTGCAATGCCGCCAGGTGCGTAGCGTAGTATGGCTCAGAGAAAAAGGTGTGCTGCAGGCGCTCCGGCGTGATTGTGACCTGCGCGATCGAACAATCGACCCGTCCGCCTTCGACGATCGCAGATTGCGCGATGCGCGCCGCCTGACGCTTCGCATCCTCCGGCGATTGCAAACGCGTCGCACTGCGATCGATCCAGCGCTGCAGCCAGCGCGGCAAGCCCAGAACGAGCGGATTGGTGCCGACGCGCGCGTTGGGGCGGTAGCGCTTGATGGTTTCGCGCGCCTTCGCGTGCGCGCGAAAGAGATTCGGAATGAGGGTAAGCACGTCGTCCATCTGCGCGTCGCCGCTTTGGTAGGGCGGCTGGCCCGGCGGCATTGGGTAGGCGCGCATCCAAAAGCCCTTGATCCAGCCGTAGACGAGCTGATTGGGCTCGTTGATCGTTACGTAGTCGTCGATGAGGTCGCCGAGACGCTGCGCGACCTCCGCCGTAAAGTGCGCGAGGCGATCGGGAAAGCGCTCATCGAGCAATCCGGCGCCGCCGCCTGCGGCCTGGACGTGCAGCGGCCAGGTATTGTGCACGAGAGTGACGACCGTCGACATCCCGGCGTCGCGGATTGCCTGCAACACGTCGCGGTAGTGCGCGAACGCTTCGTCGTTCCAAACCCCGGGCTCGGGTTCGAGCCGCGCCCACGAGAGCGAGAGGCGAAACACCGTGCAGCCGAGCCCGCACGCGAGCTCGACGTCTTCGCCGTAGCGGTTCCAAAAATCGGTGGCCTTGCCGCGCGCGACGAGGCCGCGCACGCGTTCCCAGACGTCGCGAATATCGTCGTGTCCGTCGTAGGCCTCGCATTGATGGTCGGCGGTCGCGACGCCGAAGCGGAGGGTGCGTGCCACGTGCGCCAGATGCGCGCCATTACGCGGGCATCCCTGTTGGGCGGAGCGAACTGCGCCGCATGCGCTTTACGAACAAGACGTGCATCGTGACCGGCGGCGGCTCGGGCATTGGACAAGCAACCTGTTTGCAGATGGCGAGCGAGGGAGGGAGGGTGCTGGTGGTAGATCTCGACATCGCTTCGGCGCAAGCGACCGTCGACAGCATTACCGCGGCCGGCGGCACGGCGAGCGCCGCGCAATGCGACGTCGGCAAATCGGATCAGGTGCAGGCGGTGATCGCGAAGGCGCTTTCGAGTTACGGCGCGAGTATCGATATCATCGTCAACGATGCCGCGATGATGAAGTTCGCGCCGGTCGTGGATATTGCGGAGGCGGACTTCTTTGCGGTGCTGACGACGAATCTCGGATCGGTCTTCTTCTTCTCGAAGTACGGTGCGCCGCACATGCCGGCGGCGTCGGCGATCGTCAACGTCAGCTCCGTGCACGCCTACGCGACGACCCCCAACGTCGTCGCTTACGCGTCGTCGAAAGGCGCCGTCGAAGCTTTCACACGCGGTTTTTCGATAGAAATGCAGTCGCGCCGGATTCGTGTGAACGCGGTGGCACCGGGCGCCGTCGACACGCCGATGCTGCGCAACAACCCGAACGTTAAGAGCGGCGTCGAGAAGCTCGAAGGACCGATCGGTAAACCCGAGGACCTCGCCGCGGCGATCTGCTTTCTTGCCTCAGACGACGCGCGCTTCATCAACGGCGCCACGTTGCTGGTGGATGGCGGACGTCTCGCAACGCTGCCGTAGGGCGGCGTTATTGCATTGCAATGGCCGCGCAGGCCACGTATCTCTTTATATCGGCGCTGCTCTCGTGGACGTCGATGACGTACTTCCCGGCGAGCAGATCGCCAAGGGTGATTCCCGATATCGTCGTCGTGCTGCTGCCATGAACGATGTCGGTCAGAGTATACGCCGGTGCCGGATTCAGTGAGGCGCAGGTGCCGGTGTGGATATGGACGGGTTGGGTTCCGTTTTGACCGCCGCCCATGCTGATGACGATCTCGACGCCGCCGGATATCTGCTCGAGCGTCGCGATGCCGGTTTCACCGGGACGATTCTGAGCGTAGAGCTTCAACTGCAGTGTCGCCGGATAGGCGACCGCCGCCGCGCTGGCGATCGCGCCGATCGTCGCCGCGACGAATGCAATGCGTAGAGTATTCATGGTGTGTTTCCTCAAGCGGCCTGTTCCCGTAGTGCTGTTATGGCGGCGTCGTCGTGCCCGCGACCTTTTAGGAAGACGCGCCACGCTATGCCGCTCGCCACGTCCGGCACCGGACAATCGTACGCCGCCCGGCAAGCTTCTACAAGGTCGCGTTCACCGTGCACCGAGTCTCGGTTGTGTTCGGTGATACCATCGGTATACAAGACAACCAGTGCATCTGCCGGAAGCGCGACCACGTAGTCCGCCGCTTGGTACTTACGGAAAACACCTAAGGGCAAATCGCAGATGGTGTCCGTCAAGAATTCATGACCGGTTGGAGTCATTAGGAGTGGAGCGGGGTGGCCGGCGTTTGCAAACGTCAGCGTCCGGCGCCGGTGGTTGATAACCGCAACGATGGCAGTAACGAGTACGCCGTGCCGGGAGTAGGCGATGGCATTTGCTACGGAAAGGACTCTCGACGGATCGGCGTGGTCGTGAATACCTGACAGGACAGCCGCGCGCATGATCTTCATCGTTTCAGACGCGGCCTCGCCGTGACCCGATACGTCACCGATCGTCAGCGCGACCGCGTCGTTGGAGATGGCGAATGCCTCGCACCAATCTCCACCATAACGAGCGTTACCCGCAGGCGAGTTCAACAGACTTGCGCCCCAGGTAAGCGCGTTGTGGGGGGCGGACGCCAACCGGCGCGCGGTTGACGTGGTTGATTGAAGCGTCGCAAGCATAGCGGCTATGCGGCGAAACGCGGATCGGTAAAACAGCCGGTCTCTAACGCCCGCTGCAACCCGTCAACGAGCTCGGGCTCGGTTGACGCTTTGGAAAGCACGCAGCTGGCACCCGCGAGGTGGCACTCCCGGCCCCAGGAAGACTCTACGGCGGCGGTATAGACGACGATGACGCATTCGGGTAGCACGAAGCGCAGCTGGCGCAACGTCTCGAGCGGATCTACCTTTAGGCGATCGATGTCGGCAACGAGAAGGTCGGGAGCGAGTTTCCCCAACGCGGCCACGTCGAGACGAACGACGACGGTTAGGGCCGGCTGACCGGCACCTTTGAGCGCGGAGCCGACCAGCGGTATATCCTTGGGATCGACGGCGGCCAAACAACAGACGCGGGCCATTATGTAACGCTTTCAGAGCGACCAGGCTCGAAGCCAAGCCGCTAGCAGTCCCAGCGTAGCACGGTGCCGAAAAAGTGACTATCGTGGAAAAGCGCGATGCGCCGCTGCCGGCCGGTGTCATACCCGAAACGGATCCCGCCTATCCGATCGTTAACGCAATTCTTCGCGTCGTCCCGGCTTCGCGCTGGGCGTTTGCGCGTTTGAGGCCGGACGGAGAACTCGCAGGACTTCTCCTCGACTCGCAAAGGGACGGCGGCGACCTATCGAGCCTCAGGAACGAGTTCGACCGCCAGCGCGAGAAGGCCAAAACCGGAGCCCGGATCGCCGCCACCCTGGGGCCACTCGGTGAGTTCGAAAGCGGCATAACCCTGATGTTCGCCGACGCGCATGCAAGCTTCGGTATCCTTACACTCCTGCGTACGAGCAAATTGGGGCCGTTCACGTCCAGTGAAATTAGCGTTTTGACGCTTTCGCTCGACGCTACGTCGGAACGACTCTCTGCATTGCGTCTCAACGCGCCCGAGACGCGACGCCACGCTCCTTCCGAGGCCGACGATACCGAGGCCGCGGGAGAATCGTTCTATGTGCTCGACAAGGATTTGCAGATCGTGCTCGCCTGGTCGGCAGAGGACCAACGGCGCGTCGCCCTAACGGGCCTGCGCACCAGGCTCGCGGATCGTTTGCCGGCTGTCCTCGAAGAGACCGTCAGGGAGCTGGTCGCCGGCTGGCGCAGCGATTCGGACTCGCAGGAAGCCGGAATCGCCCATCCGGTTCCGTTTTTAGTCGTGCGCACGCGGCCGATGTCGGGCCCCGCCGGTCTCTTTATCGGGGTACGGATCGACCGTTTTTCGCCCCCACACTCGCTCACGGGCCCGGCGGCCCGCTTCCATATCTCCCCGCGAGAGCTCCAGGTCCTGGCGCTCCTGCTTGACGGCGCGAAGCTCGACGAAATCGGCCGCAAGCTGCACATTACCTCGTCAACTATTCAGGATCATATTAAGAGCATGGTCGACAAAACGGAGAGCCGCAACCGTACCGAACTGATTGCACGCGTGCTAGGATGGGAGAGCGCCCATCCCTAAGAATCGCGTTTTTCACTATCCCGCTCTCGCTCACTTCCCGTTAGACTAGGAGTTCCTCGTATGGATCGGGTTTATAGCGGAATTAAAGGGTTCGGTCTCCTCATCATCCATCTCGGCGCGGCCGCGGCGTTCTGGCCGGGCCTCTTTTCGTGGTCGGCTTTAGCCGCCGCAGCCGTGGTATCGTATGCTACCGTGGCTCTTGGGATTTCGCTGTGCTTCCACCGGTTGCTCACGCACCGCAGCCTGCGCCTCCGAAAACCCTTCGAATACTTGTTCGCGATTTTTGGAACGCTCGCGTTGCAAGGCGATCCAATTCGCTGGGTGGCAGTTCACCGCAAGCACCACGCGCATGCCGATCACGAGGGCGACCCGCACAGCATTCATCGGGGCTTCAAATGGGCGCACGTAGAATGGCTCTATCGGCATAACATCGCGCTCCCGTCGGACGAGGAGATGCTCCACTTCGCGCCCGATCTCTATGCAGAGCCATTCTATCGTGCGCTGCAATATCTCAATATCCCGCTTCAGTTTGCGTTAGCCGGCGGACTCTTCGTGCTTGGCGGATGGCCGTGGGTGATTTGGGGAGTTTTTGTGAGGCTCGTACTCAGCTACCACTCGACGTGGCTGGTCAACAGCGCGTCGCATACGCTGGGTTACCGCACCTACGAGACGACCGATCGATCGACCAACTGCTGGTGGGTTGCGCTCATCTCATGGGGTGAGGGCTGGCACAACAACCACCACGCCTTCCCATACTCGGCACGGCACGGGCTCCGCTGGTTCGAGATCGATATGACGTGGTGGCACGTCCGGGTCCTCGCGTTTCTCCGGCTCGCCGATCGAATCAAGATCCCTAGCAAGACCATGCAGCGGCGGTTGCGCGGCGTTACTCGCTAGTGCATTTTACCGAGCTCGTCGATCAGTCGGCCCTCGAAGACATGGAACTGATCGCCGAGTCGGACCTGTTTGCGATCTACGCTGTCGGCAGCCAAACATACCTCTTGGTGCAACGACATCAAGGGACCCCGTGGATGGCGCTGCGCATCTCGGGTGACGGCCTCTTCAGAATCTCTGCGCTGCTCAACGACGCCATGCGGCATCTCTATCGCAACGTCGCATCGCGCCTTTCGCCGAACTATACAAGCGAAGAAGACCTTTCAACCAGCGCCGCGGAGTAGCTGGTCGGGGGCATCCTCACGGGCCGATGCGGAAAACCGTTCCTATTCCGCTACTGCCGCCGAGCGATGCGTTGCCATAGAGTGCGCCATTGTCTTCCGCCAGCGTTCCCCACGGATGCGCGCCGTCGGAACCGCCCGTAAAACTGTGCAGCAGACGCTCCTTCCCGGAGCGATCGACTTTGAAGACGCCTCCCTGGCTATCCGCACCGCCTTGGTACCCTGTGCCATAAAAAAGACCATGCCAATAGAAAAGCCCGTCGGTTGGATCTTCGGCGTCACCGCTTTCGAAGCTATGCAGTATCCGCTCTTGGCCCGACGGCGTCATCGCAAAGACCGTTCCTTGACCGCCGGCGCCGCCAAACTCCGTCGTACCGTAGAGCGTGCCGTCGACGACGACTAATCTTCCGCGCGGACTGACGCCGTCGCCAGAAGTTCCGCCGAAGCTATAGATCGTCGTATAAGCGCCCGAGGCGCTTAGCGTAAAGACAGTGCCGCCACCGTAGGCACCCCCTCGACTGCCGTGCCTTAGAGGACGCCGTCGTAGGCGGTGAGCGTCGTATACCGATTCTCACCATCGGAGCTTCCGCCAAAGCTGTGCAGCACGCGCTCCTTTCCCCTGCGATCGATTGCGAAGATCGTCCCGTCGGAGTTCGCGCCGCCATAGAGCGTCGCGCCGTAGAGCGTGCCATCGTAATGCATGAGACCGGCAATCGGTTGCGTGCCATCGGCTCCGCCCTGAAAACTGTAGACGATGCGCTCCGCACCATACCGCCCGATCTTGAAAACCGCACCGAGGTTATTCGCGCCTCCTCCGGCGGTCGTGCCATACAATCCGCCGTTGAATCGGATGGGGGGCGGCCACGGATCGTCACCATCCGGAGCGCCGGCAAAGATATGAATTGGGCTCTCTTGGCCTGAGGGGCTGATTTCGTAGATGGTTCCTGCGCCGGTTGGACCGCCGCCGGCCGTCGTGCCGTAGAGCACGCCGTATGCGACCGTCAACCCACCGTTGGGGTAGGCGCCGTCGCCGGATCCGCCGCGGAAACTATAGATTGCGGTGAAACGGTCGCTCGCGCGCACGAAAGATGCGCGCTCCGCTTGGAGTCCCGTTGAGACGCCAGTCGGCGGTTGTGAAGCGCCGCAGGCGGTGAGGATTGCGACGAATGCGCAACAGGGCGCATAAGCCAAAAACCGTGCCATGGCGATCCTCCTAGGGTTAGGGTGCGACGGGGCGATCGGCGCGTTTGGGTTTTTCTTCGGGGTACGTGTTGAGGAAGTCGAGGGTGGCGTGGGCGACGATTTGCGTGCCGCTACGGACGTAGACTTCACCGTAGACGACGCGGCGGCCACCGCGTAGGACCCGGGCCTCGGCGACGAGATCGTGCGGCGCTTTGGCGGGCGCAAGGAAGTTGCACATCAGCGCGATGGTCGTCGTATCTTGATCGCGGCCGTAGATCGAGGCGAGCGCGACGTAGAAGACCGTGTCACAGAGGCTGACGATGGCGCCACCGTGGACGGCACCGGTGCCGTTGGTTATCTCGGAGCGGTACGGCATGCGCATTACGGCTTTGCCGTGTTCCACGCTTTCGAGCTTGAGGTCGAGCAGCTTGACGAAGTTGCTCTTCTCTTTCTCCCACGCGCGCGGAGCCCCGGAAAAATCAATCGTCAAAATGTGTCCCCTTTCTGGGCGAGCATGCGGCGAAGGTACACCGGGAGCGCGAAGAGCCGCCGGTGCGTTTCGGCGTCGTAGAAGAAACTCTCGCCGCGCAGCTTCGTGCAGTATTCGTCGATACGTGCCGCATCGAGGCGCGCAAGGTCGACCCGATCGCTGCAGGCGAGGAACGCCCAGTCGGTATCGAAGGCCGGAACGTGGGTGAAGAACGACGCGACGTGCGCGTAGTGGCGGCGCAGCGTGCGGGCCATCTTGCAATGCAGTGCCGCATTGTGAATGCTCGCGGTACTCGCCTGGAGCACGTAGATGCCGCCCTCGAGCAGTCGCGACTTGATCAGTTCGAAGACGTCGTGGTTGAAGAGCGGGTTGCTGGGTGAGTCCTCCAGCGGCTCGGTGAGATCGGAGATGATGACGCCGTAGCGCTCCTCGCGTTCGCGCATGTATGCCAGCGCGTCGCCGACGACGACCTCGGCGCGAGGATCCTCAAACGCGCCGGCCGACCACTCGGGAAGAAACTTCTTCGACACGTCGATGACCTGCGCGTCGATGTCGACCATAGTAGCGCGCGCGACGTCGGGGGAGCGCAGGACCTCGCGCAGCGTCGCGCCTTCGCCGCCGCCGATAATGAGCACGCGGCTGCGATCGCCGGCCGCGGCCAGGGCGGGGTGGACGAGCGTCTCGTGGTAGATGCGTTCGTCGACCTGGGAACTCTGCGTGTCGCCGTCGATGACGAGCATCTTGCCGAACGCGGGCGAGCGCAAGACGGCGATCTGCTGAAACGCCGAGCGCCCCGAAAAGTAGAGCTCCGCGACGGCATGATGGTGCTGCTCGGTCGGCGAGAACTCTTCGACGTACCATTGCCAGTGCTGCGTCTTAGGCATGCCCGGCGTAGATTAGCGGGAAAAAAGAAGAACCCCGCTGTAAGCGCGGGGTTCTTTGCAGCCTGTCCTGAGCTTATCGAAGGCTTACGAGAAACAGTTGATGGCGAAATAGAGCGGTGACTTTGGCCCGAACTCGAAGCCGTTGGGAACGTTGTATTGGCTGATGGTGAGCGTGTGCCCGGAAACCTTGAACGAGGCCGGGATGGTAGACCACACCTCTGATCCCCTACTGCCCTCAGTCAAGACGGCCGCGCCGCACGACTTGCCCGGCAGACCTTTGGAATCGGTGATGACGTACTGGAGGATGGGCTTGTCTTTCTCGGCAATTGGTTTGATGGTTTGCGTGCTCTGATTGACCGCGACCGCGTAGATGAAGGTCGTTCCCTTCGCCTTATATTTGAGGAATGCGGCGCCCTTATATTTTACGATGTCGCCGTTGGTATCGGTGGCATCGGCGAGCGCGATGGTGACGGTGCCCTTGGCGTTGTTCTTGCCGATCGAACCCTTGACCGTGATGTCGTCGTAATCGGCGAGACTAAAGGTTCCACCGGTCGCCTTCAACATGATCTTCGCGTCGCACGCGCCCTTGAATATCCAGTAGTATTGCGGCGGGCTGGTTGCGCAGCCCGTCAGCGGCTGCAGCAGGTCGCCCGGTAGGCTCGCGTTGAGCGCGCCCGACGTCGCCGGTACGCCGACATTCTGTCCGCCGCAGGCTGCCAGCGCGAGGGCGGCGGCCGCTGCAACGAAGCCGGCCCGAACCGTGGATAGACGCATGAAAATCGTTCTCCCTCACTTGTGTGAGCAGTTGTCGTGTACCCAAGAGAATTGGACGGCAGACGCATCGCGCCTGCCGAAATTCCCTTAGTTAAAGGTGATAATTGCTGATGATGCGGGTTATGAGCGATGCGTCACGCCGTCATGACGCGCGCGTCGCTATTGCCGTTGAGGACGTGCGTAAACTCGCCGTCGCTCTTCTCGATTCCGCGCTTGAGTTCGGTTGCTAGGACGCTCTTCGCGCGCAGGGCGCGGGCGGCGTGCTCGCAAGCGGCCCAGGGGTTGGTATGGTCGCCGCACGTGTAAAAATCCATGGCGGCGTAGCCCTTCTCCGGCCACGTGTGGATGGAGAGATGTGATTCGGCCAAGATGACCGTACCGGAGACGCCCTGCGGCTCAAACCTATGAAATGCGCTCTCCATAATGGTCGCATGCGCGGCCTCGGCGGCCGCGATCATCATGGCGGCGATGCCGTTGATGTCTGATAGCAGCGAGGGTTGACAGCCCGAAAGCTCGCACACGATGTGCCTGCCGAGTGCCTTCAATTTGTACAGGTCTCCTTGACCCTTGAGGAATCCCACCTCCGGACTACGTCGGCTGGCGGCTGCGGTGCAGTCCGTTCCCCCGACCTATCGACGAGCTCGTGCCGGCGCTTTTGTGCGGTGCGCGGGCGACTCGCCGCGATGGCGCGAAGGGCGCGCCTTCCCCTAAAACCGCCCTTCGACTACGCTCAGGGCTCCGCGCCTTTCGGCGCTTCGTCCTTCGGAATGTCGAGGGACCGGGGGTCATCATACCCCCTACACCCCCCCATGTAAAGGGTTTACCCACAGGCCTATCCGCAGAAAAGTTAAGCTAGCCCTTTACTATCTTGATTTATCCGCCCGTAGGGGGTACGCTTTGAAGGTAATGGCAGTGAAATTAGAAGCTCTTGTGAAGCCCGCCGAGCTCATCGAGGACTATCGGCACGGCTTCCACGACACGGAGAACTACGTCTTTAAGTCGGACAAGGGGTTAACCCCTGAGATCGTCGAGCGGATCAGTTCGATGAAAGACGAGCCGGCGTGGATGCGGGAGTTCCGCCTCAAAGCATATGAGCTCTTCCTTAGTAAGCCGATGCCGACGTGGGGCGACACCGCCAGGCTAGCCGAGATCGATTTTTCGAACATCCACTACTTCGTGAAGTCGACCGACAAGACGGAGCGCTCGTGGGACGACGTGCCCGACGATATCAAGCGCACGTTCGACCGCCTGGGCATCCCTGAGGCCGAGCGCAAGTTCCTCTCCGGCGTCTCGGCGCAGTATGAGTCGGAAGTCGTCTACCACAGTACGACCAAGGCGCTCGACGAGCAGGGCGTGCTCTTCTGCGACATGGACACTGCGGTCAAGAAATACCCCGAGATCGTTCAGAAATATCTAGCGACGGTGATTCCGCCGGGCGACAACAAGTTCTCAGCTTTGAACAGCGCGGTGTGGTCGGGTGGATCGTTCATCTACGTGCCGCCGGGCGTAACGGTCGCGATGCCGTTGCAGGCGTACTTCCGGATCAATGCCGAGAACATGGGCCAGTTCGAGCGCACGTTGATCATCGCCGATAAGGGCGCGAAGGTTCACTATATCGAGGGCTGCACCGCACCAAAATTTTCGACTTCTTCGCTGCACTCGGCGGTAGTCGAGCTGGTGGCGCTCGAGGGCGCGTCGATCCGCTACACGACGATCCAGAACTGGTATCGGAATATCTTTAACCTCGTGACGAAGCGGGCTGTTGCGTATAAAGACGCGACCATTGAGTGGGTCGATGGGAATATCGGCTCGCGCCTCACGATGAAGTATCCCTCGATCTACTTGATGGGCGAGGGTGCGCGGGGTGAAATCCTATCGATGGCGTTCGCCGGCGAGGGTCAGCACCAGGATGCGGGGGCGAAGGTCATCCATGCGGCGCCTCGGACCACGAGCGTTGTCACGAACAAGAGCGTGAGTGCGCACGGTGGGAAGACGACGTATCGCGGGCTGGTCGAGATCCATCCCGGCGCGGTCGACGCGAAGACGCGCGTTCGCTGCGATGCGTTGATTATGGATGAGGATTCTTCGAGCGATACGAAGCCGACGATGAAGATTCACGAGCAGCGTTCGACCGTCGAGCACGAGGCGAGCGTCAGCAAGATCGGTGAAGAGCAACTCTTCTACGCGATGTCGCGCGGGCTCTCAGAAGCGGATGCGGTGGCGATGATCGTCAATGGGTTCTTCGATTTCTTCGTCAAGGAACTCCCGATGGAATATGCGGTCGAGTTGAATCGCTTGGTCAAGATGGAGATGGAAGGCGCCGTAGGGTAGCCGAATACGCCTTCAGCAACGGCAACGTGTACGCATTTGGACGATGATCCGCGCGCCAAGACGGCAGCCGCTCTGCTGCTAAGCTGGTGAGCAACGTCGATCGCGGTTTCTCTCAGCCTTTGCACGGGAAAGCATGCCATGCTGGTTGCCCACCTGGATTGCGAAAGGAGCGGAATTAGTGCGCTTCGCGACCGTTACCGCGGTAGCCGCGGTCGCTGTGCTAACGGCCTGCAGCAAGGCGAACTTGCTGCCACCGGGAGCGTCGAGTACGGCATGCCGGCCGCACGCTCAGCCAAGCCTCTCGAGCATGCTCCAAAGCGCGACGTCCGCACCACGGATTGCAACGGCCGCCCGGCGAGGACTCTGGCCACGACAAGGACCGTCGGTCCGCGTCTGCGGCGATGTGGGAGCGGGCTTTGCGCGCTGCCAAGCCTGGCTGCGTACGGACATTCAAGGAACCATTGCGCCGAAGACGCCAGGCGGCTATGCCCCCAGCGACTTACAGACGGCGTACGGGCTCACTTCGGACAGCCAGAATAATGGCGATGGTCAGACTGTCGCAATCGTCGACCCATACGACAATCCGAACGCAGAAGCCGATATGAACGTTTACCGCTCGCAGTACGGGCTGCCGGCCTGTACCGCCTCCAATGCCTGCTTTACGAAACAGAAGTATACGTCGCAAACGAACACGGGGTGGGCCGCGGAAGAATCGGTCGACGTTGACATGGTTTCTGCCATCTGCCCGAACTGTAAGATTCTTTTGGTAGAGGCGGCGTCGCCAAGCCTCACCGATCTCAGCAGCGCTGAGAAATACGCTACCACCAAGGCCGACTATATCAGTAACAGTTGGAGCGGCAACGAGGGGACGCAAACGTACGACGACGACTATAAGGTCGGCTGCGTTGCGATCGTGGCCGCGACCGGCGACCACGGTTACAACTCCACGGCGCAATGGCCTGCCATACTTCCGAGCGTCGTCGGCGTCGGCGGAACAAGTTTGACGTCGACCAGCCCGCGCGCGGAAACTGCATGGTTGCACGCAGGGAGCGGCTGCAGCAAGGTTTACGGCAAGCCTCGCTTCCAAAGCGGTTTGAACACCGGGTGCTCGATGCGCGCGCAAGCCGATGTCTCGGCCGATGCAGATCCCCAGACGGGGGTGGCGGTTTACGACACGTACCACCAGCACGGATGGCTCGTCTTTGGGGGAACGTCCGTCGCCACGCCAATCGTCGCTTCAGTCTTCGCGCTTGCACGGAGCGCAAGCGCGAACCCTGTGGGAAATCTGTACTCGCACACTTCGAGCTTGAACGACATCAGTTCCGGGAGCAACGGCGCGTGCGGCGCGCCGCTGTGCGTCGCCGGTAAGGGGTGGAACGGTCCTACCGGACTCGGCACCCCTATTGGCATCGGGGCGTTCTAAAGAACTGGTCGTTCCTTCGACGGCACGCGAAGAGCTAGGTCGAGAACTGCTCGAGGGGCGCCGCATCGCATAAGATCGGCAAATCCCATTGAAGATGTTGAGGGCATTCTCAGCCCGAGCTGCTACTGTGCGGATCCATGAAGCCCGAAGAGCTGGAAGTCTTGATGCACGACGTTGAGCGTTGGGCCCAGGGAGAGCGCGAGCGACTCGTCTACGGGGGCACGCGCCCGGTATCGATCTGTTCGACGGTTGAAGCGGCCACGCGCGAGGCCGCGATTGCGCGGGGGAATGCGATCGCGCACTCGGCAGAGATTTCCGAGATCGAGTCGGTCTCGGCGCACGCAAGCCAGTGCTTGAGCGCGTTGAAGCGGTTTAACAGGAAAGAAAGCGCGTCAAGCGTTCCCTGACGAGCGTCATGCATAAGCGCCGGCCGCGATTGCATCGAGGGCCTCGACAGCGGTGCAGCTCCCCGAATAGCAAGGACGTCGATCGCTCAGGATGACACTGGGGGTTATTTCCTCGCTAGGCTTACGGTTGCGCCGATGGGGTCGGTTTGCCCCGATATGGTGTTTGTCGGCGAACCGCCCGCCGGATAGGCGTAGAACAAGGTGTTTTTGCCGTCCTGGTTCGGAGCGATGACGGTGGTACCCTCAGGATGCTTTTTGGTGTGGCCGAATTTCGGGATCCAGAAATCCGCGACTTGCGACGAGCCGGTGAGCAGCGTCAAGCCGACCTCCGTGGCGGTGCTTCCGCTTACCGAAAACTGGTAAATCGCGCTCAGGAAGTTGTGCTTGACGGCCACCTGATCGCCGACGGCGAGATACTCGCCGTCCCATTGAACGCCGCCCGGCAAGTAGATCGTCTCGTCGACCGCGAGGTTGGTGAACGTGCTGCCGCCCTTCGGCAGTTCCGCAAATCCGAACGAGCTGGCGGAGCTCAGGCCGTCGACGAAGAGATTCCCCTTATTGTCGTAACCGCAGTAGTAGTAGTATTGGAGGTTCGAATCGGTGTAAGAGGTTGGCGTGCCGGTGGCGTGGTGATAGATCGATACCCCGCCCGGACCTTCCGTCGGACCCCAGAAGTTCGTAACGGCGAGATCTCCGGTCTTTAGATCGACCGAGCATCCGTTGACGTTTCCATTCGGATTCACGAGGTTTTGGATTGGGGTGGTGCCCCCGTGTGCGTATTCGGTGATTTGATGCACGCCCACGCTCGTGTCGTTCGTAACAAATACGTCGCCGGCTTTGTCGACGCACAAACCCTCGGGGTTGAAGAAACCCGTCAACTGCCCCACCAGTTGGTTGCCGTTGCTGTAGGTATAAATGTCAACGACTTGGGCGAGCAAGTCAGAAACGTAGATGAGCGCCCCGTTCTTAGCCGCGGGTAGGATCCAGGATTTTCCCTGGGACCGAATCTGCGGCTGCGCCGCCCCGGAGAACGGCTGCGGCGGCGATCCGCCGCCCGCGCACCCGGCAAGCATGGTGATGGCGGTTGAAACTCCTAATGCGAAGCGGAACGGATGCACGATGGCCTCCAGGTCAATTGTATCGGGTTAGGGCCATCCTAGCACTCTCGACATCCGCCCGGCAGACGCAATGCAGCCTATCGCACCGTCTCCTCGCAGGAAACCACGGGAAATTCCCCCCGATCGGCCTCGAGTTCCCGCTCGATCGCGTCCGCGAAGTCCGCTCGCGCCGGCTCGTGGACGGCCAGATAGAGTCCGGGTTCGATAAGCTCGACCTCGCTGACGCAAACGTTTGCGTCGGTGTCGCGTAGGAGATCGATCCGCGCGTAGAGCGGTCGTCCGCCGACGGCCGCAAGGGTCTTGCTCGCGACGTCGATCTCTTCGCTCGTCGCCTCGACCGCTAGCGAAGGCATGTCGCCAACGACGAGAACCCGATCGAACGGCTTTTTCACGACCGCGTGCGAGTACCGCCCATGGAAAAAGACCAACGCCCGTTCGCCGTAGCTCACGACTGCCTCAAGATACGGCTGCACGAGCACGTCTCCCGTTCGAACTAACTTGTCGAGGCGCGCTTGCCCCGCAGCGAACGAAGCGGAGTCCCGGCGTACGAGCGTGACGTCGTGCGCGGCCGCCCCTCTGGCCGGCTTGAGCACGAGGTCGCGCCAGCCATGCGCGTCGGACAGGTCCGTCAAGGCGCGCTTTTCGCCTCGCCGCACCCAAGCCGTCGGCACGATCGGCACGCCGAGGCACTCGAGATCGCGAAGGTACGACTTGTGCGCATTCCAGCTAACCAAGCGCGGATCGTTTCGTATCGTCGTCAGCGATGCAGCCTGCCACATCCAGGCCGTAAACTCGCGATGGCGCCGGTGGTAGTCCCAGGTTGAACGCAGAATGCACAAACGGCTTGCCGCCCAATCAACGCGCGGATCGCTCCACGCGGAAATCGACACCGTACGCCCCCGCTCGTGAAGTTCATCCACCAGCAGACGGTCGTCCGGATCTAGTGTAGGCACCTCCTCGCACGTGACGAGCGTGCAGTCGATCATGCTCACATCGTACACTGACTCCGTAGACGGAGAACAGGTCGAATGCAACGAAAAAACCCGCTCGTTGCCTTGAAATAGGAGGAACCGTTGGCAAAGAGCCCGCGTTTTCACGCTCTGGACCCGGTGGATTGCTCGATTATCCGAACGCTGCAGCAGAACGGCCGCGATTCGTTTGCGGAGATCGGCAAGGCAATCGGCCTGTCGGCAACGAGTGTCGCCGAGAGAATTCGACACTTGGAGGACGCCGGCATCATCGAAGGCTACCAAGTTCGACTCTCCGCTGCAAAACTCGGGTACCCCGTTACTGCCTTTATCTTGGCGCGTCCGAACGGGCCGGATGCGCGGTTCGTCAAAGTCGCCGGCGAGCGGCCAGAGATTCTCGCGTGCTACCGCGTTACCGGAGAGTTTTCATTCATCGCGCAAGCCATCGTCAGGGACGTGACGCATCTCGAGGAGTTGCTGAACTATCTCGAACCCGTCGCGGCCCACATCGTGACGCTCGTCGTCCTCTCCACCTCATTCGAGGCGATGCCGGTCAACGTCGGCTAGTGCTTAACAAGCTGTGGCTTTGCATCGCCGGAGTCGCCGTCGTTCCTCTGGTCGCCAGCGCAGCGGCTACCATTCCGACGACGATCGCGCAAAGCGTGGCGCCCGTCTCGATCGACCGATGCACTGCCCTGCTAGCGAAGGGTGCCGGCGGCTACGAACTCTCGGAATACGTCGATTTCACGAACGTCGGTCAGCTTTCCGCGACCGAAGTTCGTTTCGCGTTCGAGATCGTCGATGCGATTGGACGAACGGAACGCACCTTAACGGCACATCAGGTGGGCCGATTCGCTCCAGGGGTTCCGGTTACTCAACCGACGTCGTCGCCTGCGGATAGCAATCACATGTCGCAAACCGTTAGCGCCTTGCCGAGTTCGGCCAAGATTACGTGCAGCGTACGAATGGTTCGCCTCGACGACGGGAGCGTCTGGCAGATGGGTGACGGACCGGTGGGAAGCGGTGTCATCTTTACGCCGCCGCCCGAGCCGCCTCCGACACCGTCATGGCATTTCCCCGACGACCAACCCACGCCATAGACATGGCCGCGCTAATCATCGTCTTCATCGCGATCATCGTCCTAGTGACGATCGCGAACCGGATTAATGTGGCCTACCCCATCGTGCTCGTGCTTGGCGGTATGGCAATCGGCTATATCCCGCACGTGCCGACCTTCCCGCTTCCGCCCGATTTGGTGTTGGTCGTCTTCTTGCCGCCGCTGCTCTACTGGGAGAGCGTCACCGCGCCAACGAGTGAGTTCCGCGCGGGAGCCGTCTGGATATTTCAGATGGCCTTTGGGCTGGTTATTGTGACGACCGTCGCGGTGGCCGCCGTCGCGCATGCGATCGTTCCCGGTATGAACTGGAGCGTGGCGTTCGTACTAGGAGCGATAGTCTCGTCGACCGACGAAGTCGCGTTCACCGCGCTGGCGGACCGGCTGAACGTGCCGCGGCACATCATCGGCACGATCGAAGGCGAGAGCCTCGTCAACGACGCCACCTCGCTGATCCTTTACGGCATCGGCATCGCGGCCGTCGTCGGCGCGTCGTTTTCATTGCTGCAGGCGGCCGGCGCGCTCGTGCTGACGATCGTCGAGTCGATACTGATCGGCGCGGCCGCCGCGACCGTTGCGGTGCTGGCGTGGCGCACCCTTAAAGACGACACGCTCCAAGCGACGATCTCGGTCGTCGTGCCGTTTCTCGCCTACTTGCCTGCATACTACATCGGCTCGTCCGGCGTGCTCGCGACGGTGACGGCGGGAGTCATCCTCAGCCGGTTCACACCCCGCGTGATGCAGCCGCTCGCGCGCGAGCTACTGACGGGCTTCTGGGTAACCGTCGTCTTCTTGCTCAATGCCTTCATCTTCACCGAGGTCGGCATCCGCTTTCATTCCATCGTCGCGGCGCTGCGGCAGTACTCCGTGGGCGAGCTGATTTGGTGGGGCGGCGCGGTGGCGCTCGTCTGCGTCGTCGTTCGGATGCTCTGGACGTTCGCGCAGGGATTGCTGCCGGCAACTAACGAGCCCGAGCACATCGGCGGCGAAGCCGATTGGTCGCACGTCGCTCTCCTGGGTTGGACCGGCATGCGCGGCGGCATATCGCTGGCGGCGGCGCTGGCGATACCGCTAGAAACGGTAGCCGGGCCGTTTCCCTACCGCAACCTGTTGATTTTCATTACGTTCGTCGTCCTACTCGTCACGCTGGTCGGCCAGGGCGGAACGCTGCCGCTCGTGATCCGGTGGCTGAAGATCAAAGACGACGGCGCCACGGTTCGCGAGGAGCGCCTCGCGCTCGCGGCAACCGCTCGCGCCGGCCTCGAACTGCTCGACCGACTCGGCCGCGAGGGAGAGTGCCCGCAGGAGATATTGGACTATCATCGGCGACGGCTGGACGCGCGCCTCGCCGAGTTCGCGCCGGCCGGCGGCGGGACGCGCGCGTCGCAAAAGACCGCCCGGTTTCGCCACGTCTGGAGCGAGATCGTCGATGCGGAACGGGCAAAGCTCATCGACCTCCGCGCGAAGGGCAAGATCGACAACACCGTCTTACGGCGACTCCAACGCGTACTCGATCTCGAAGCCGTCGAGCTTCAAGTGCTCGAATCGACCGGCCACATGGATCTCGAAGAGTAGCGGCCGTTCGCCGGGCTTAGCCGGGATCGACCAACCCGATCGTGTGGCCTTCCGGGTCGCAGAGGAGCCCGATGACGATGCTGCCGCCGTTGGGCATCGGAACGGTGTCGGGTCCCATCATGCGCGAACCGCCGTTCGCCTCAGCTTTCTTGAGGGCCGCTTCGACGTCGTCGACTCGCACGTAAAACGTCACGTGCCCGTCGTAGCCCTCGGGGGCTTTGCCGATTCCGCCGGCGATGACGTGCTCGTCTTCGGGCACCGTGTCGATCAAGTGGTATTCCATCGGATCGCCTTCCTGCGGTTTGGCAATCTGCCAACCGAACATGTCGGCGTAGAACGATCCCAATCTGCTGGGATCGCGACCGATAATTTCAAAATGGATAACCGGATGTTTCACGCCGATGCCAATCGACTCGCTCATGCGTTGTAACCCTCCCAAGATCGTTGCTGCTGCACACTTAGAATAACGGCTGAATCGAGCCTGTCAAGATTGTCGAGAACGCGCGATGCGAGCGCTAGCGCCCCGGGGCCCGGCGGGTAGTCGCGATTGGGAATTGCGATAACCGCGATTCCGGCAGCGTGCGCCGAGCGAATGCCGTTCGCCGAGTCCTCGATTGCCGCCGTTTGCGACGGATCGGCGTGCAGGAGTTCGAGCGCGCGGAGGTAGACGTCGGGCGCCGGCTTTCCGCGCGCGACTTCGTCGGCCGACACTACGACGGCGAAGAACCTGCGCCATCCAGTTCGATCCAACACGGTTCGCGCCACCGGCAACGCCGCCGAGGTTGCGAGCCCGAGTCGAAAGTCGGGCGATAGCCGTTCGAGCGCCGCCTCGGCACCGGGGAGAACCGGCACGTCGTGCAGGCGCTCCGAAACCGCGGCGATGACGCGGTGTGCGATGTCGTCGGGAGCGAGCGGAACGCCGAGCTCGTCGTGGATGTAGCGCGCCCACTCGGTCGTGCGCAGGCCGATCATCGCGGCCTGGGCGCCGTCGTGCCAGCGACCGCCATTGGCGATGACGAAATCGCGGCGCACCTCGCCCCAGATGTGCTCGCTGTCGATCAGCGTTCCGTCGAGATCGAAGATGACGCTAGACGCGGTCGAGATCCTCGATGTCTCGTGCGGACAGCGTCAGGCGGGCGGCGTCAACGTTCTCCTCGAGATGCTGCACTTTCGACGTGCCGGGAATCGGCAGCATCACCGGAGACTTCGCGAGTAGCCACGCGAGCGCGACCTGCGCCGGCAGCGCACGCAGACGCTCCGCAATGCGCGCGAGCGCGCCACCGGACTTCGCCAGATCGCCGGTCGCCAGCGGAAACCAGGGGATGAAGCCGAGGCTCTCGCGCGTGCAGTACTCGACGACGTCCCCTGCGCTGCGATCGGCGAGATTGTAGAGATTCTGAACGGAGACGATGGTCGCCATGCGACGGGCCGCTTCGATCTGCGCGATGCTGACGTTCGAGAGACCAATGTGCCGGATTTTTCCTTCGCGCTGCAGCGCGACCAGCGTGCCGATTTGGTCGTCGAACGGCACCTTCGGATCGGGGCGGTGCAGCTGTAAGAGATCGATACGCTCCAGACGCAGCCGGCGCAGGCTGCCTTCGACCGCGGCGCGTAAGTGCTCCGGCCGTCCGTCGGGTTCCCATTGACTTGGTCCGGCCCGCACGAGGCCGGCTTTGGTCGCGATGACGAGATCGGCCGGATACGGATACAACGCCTCGGCAATCAACCGTTCAGAGACTTCGGGTCCGTACGAATCCGCAGTATCGATGATCGTGATCCCGAGCTCGACGGCGGCTTTCAACACGGCGATGGCCTCGTCGTGATCGGCCGGCTCGCCCCAAATGCCGGCTCCCGTGATGCGCATCGCGCCGAAGCCGAGACGATGGACCGGCAGATCGCCGCCGATGGCGAACGTCCCGCTCGCCGCAGCGGGACGAGTATCTTGTTGCGTACTCATGTCGCCGCTGACGGGTTCGAAGCTGCTTTCGGTTTCAGGGCGGCGGCCGCTTGGTAACATAAAGAATCCGTTGGGGCTCCGTCGAATCGTTTATGTGTAATGGGGCTTCGCCGCAGCATTTTTTCCGCGCTTGCAGCGCCCATTGCCGTCGCTTCTCTGAGCGCCTGTAACTCGAGCGCGGTCGCTCCTGCGGTGCCGGTCCTCGCTCCCACCCCCGCCGCGGCGTGCAATGCGAACCCCGGCGTGCAATGGGGAGAAGCCGCAATCACGCGCGTCTATCAACCCGATTGGGCTGGCCCGGTGCTCTTCTCGCCCGGAGCGACGCCGCTGAAGATTCCGCCGCACCGTTTCTGCGCGGTCGAAGGCGAATGGATCGTGCCGAAGGCACGTCCGACGATCAACTGCAGCAATCGCTGGGAGCCTACCGACGGATCGTCGCTGTGGATCGCGATCGACGGCTGGAGTGCGACCTTCAAGGCGCACGCCAAAGGTAAGGATGGAAAGTACCACACCTACAACTCGACCGATATTCTTCAAGCGGGCTCGGAGTCGGACGTCCCGTGCTACCAGGGCGGCAACCCGAATGACTACCCGACGAACGCTTATTTCTGGATCGAATGGTCTGGCACGGAGAACATTCGCGTGACCAAGCACTTTCGCACGCTGCCGCTGACCGCCGGCGATCGCATCGACGTCCGCATTGCGGCCGAGACGACCGGCCCGAATGCGTGGCGCCGCGCGACGCTCTGGCTCGTCAACGAAACGACCGGCCGTCATTTTCCGCCGCGGACCTTCGACTCCGGCTGCATCGATTGCGGAAATCCGTATCAACGACCGGCGACGCTCTTCGGCAACACCGCGGAGTGGATCGTGGAAGCGACCTTCTATAGCAGCCTGCGTCGCGAACTGCCCAACACTCTCGACGATTTCGGCACCGTAATGATGGATCGCGTCGTCGCGACGGATCAAGACGGCATCACCTACGACCTCACCAACGGGCAGGGCGCGACGCGTAATATCGACTGGATGACGTGGAATGGCGTGCCGTTGCGCGACGACGGGACGCTATTGGCCTGCGCGACGATCGCCGGCCCGCAGTCGGCGACTTTCGCCCGCGCGCCGTATGCGATCGCAACTCCTGGCCAGCAGGGGCAGTTCGAACCGAAACCTCAGAACTGCGCTAAGGACTAAACGTCACAAAGGTCGAGTCGTCGATCCCCGAAAGCGCGAAGGGGCTCGAGCCTCAGGAGCGCCGGCGGCGATAAGCGGCGGGAGTGATGCCCGTTAACGATTTGAAGACGCGCGTCAGGTGGCTCTGATCGGAAAATCCGGCATCGACGGCGATCGCACCGAGCGAGTCGCTCGAATCGGCAAGCCGCCGGCACACGTATTGGATGCGCAATCCAGCGACGTAATCTCCGACCGGACGCCCGCAGCGCCGGCGAAAGGCTCGAGCGAGATGCGTTGGATGCACGTTCACCTCGGCGGCGAGCGCGGCAAGCTCGAGGCGCTCCGTGAAACGCCCCTGAATGGCCGTAAGGACGTCATGCAACCACGCCGGCTCCATGGCGTCGTCGTTGCGCATGCCGGGGATGTGCGAGCAGAGTTCGTAGAGGAGTGACTCGACGACGAGGGACGAGGTCGCTTCGCGCTCGCGGTACTCGTTGTACAACCGCATTCCCAGCCACGTCGCGTCGCCGCCGTCCAACTCCGCTAGGTGATCGATGACGCCGAAGCTGCGTATCGCATCCATCCAGCGCTGCTGCACTTCAACGATGAAGAAGCGACAGCCGCCTTCGCCGATGGTGTCGGCGTGCGGCGTCTGCGGCGGCAAGAACGCCACGGTGAGCGGCTTATATGCGATAGTGATCGGGCCCGATCGCTCAACGTACGTCCCTTCCAAGAGCAGACAGAAATGGCCGGCTTCGTGGCTGTGCGGCGGAAGCGCCAGAGCGCGCTCGTGGCGAACTTCGGAGAGCGTAGCGTCGGCAATCGAGAACGATTCCGCCTCACCATAGAATGTGCCGATGCCAAAGAGCGATGCCACGTTGGAACATCCTACCGCCGGCGCTAAGATCGTTCAAGACTTGCGCGTTGCGCCATGCGATGGTAGAGGCGGAGGATTACATGAAACGCAAAGATCTCTTAGCCCCCACCGTCGGGGGCGCGGCCGCCATGGCACTGACTGCCTCGGCGCGCGCGGCGGACGCCGCGTACGAGCACGGGGACCCGCTGGCGTTGCCCGGCTCCAAGCGCATCAAGGTCGCCTATGCGATCTCTCGAGGCGCGACGCTGATCGACTTCGCCGGCCCGTGGGAAGTCTTTGGCGAGGTCATGGTCTCGTCGCTGGGTACGACGATGAACGAGCAGATGCCCTTCGATCAATACCTCGTCGCGAGAACGATGGAACCCATTGAGACGGAGAGCGGCATGGCGATCGTGCCCGCATTCACCTTTGCATCGGCGCCGCAACCCGACGTGCTGATCGTCGGCGCACAACCGCGTTCTGCCGAACTCACGGCCTTGGATTACGCAGGCTAGCCGCGGCGCGGCGGTCACCGCATCGGTCTGCACCGGCGCCTTTCGCATCGCCGAGGCGGGCCTCTTCGACGGGCTTCCCGCGACCACGCACCACGCATTTTACGACGAGTTTGAAACGGCGTTCCCGCGAGTTCGGTTGGTACGCGACGTGCGTTACGTTGAAAACCCGTTGGTCTCGAGCGCCGGCGGCCTCACCTCCGGCATCGATCTCGCGCTGCGTATCGTGCAGCGCTACTTCGGCGCGCAGATTGCCGCCAAGACGGCCAACTACATGGAGTACGAGCGGTCGGCTGAAGCTCAGAGGTGGTCTTAACGGCCTTTCGACCTGGATTTCAAGCCGATCGTCGCATATTTCGAGGGGTCGCGCACGAGGAAAGCGCCAGGCGGATCGCCGTAGCGATAGAAGTTGGTCGAATGCTCAAGCAGACATTTGCCGCCGTCGCAATCGCGCTATTCGCTGGCAGTACCGCCGCGAACGCTCAGAACGAAACCGCGGCGGTTCTCTTTCAAGACGGAAACTTTCCCGAGGCGGCAGTCGCGTACGAAGCGTACCACGCCGAGCACCCCAACGACATGACCTCGAAACTGAACCTCGGGGCGATCCGGCTCTACGAGAACGATCTAACGTCGGCCGAACCGCTCCTGCGCACGGTGCTCTCCGCGGATCCCCGCAATGAGCGGGCGACGCGATTGCTCGGCGAGCTCTACCGGCGGCGTGCCGAGGCCGAGCGACGCACGACCGTTGATGGCGGCGAAGCGATCGTCCCGTTCATTACGGCGGATCCGCTTCCGGTGGTGCGCGTCGTGGCCAACGGGAAGGCCGCGAACTTTGTCGTGGATACCGGCGCCGATGTGGCTCTCGAACCGAGTTTTGCCGCCAGCATCGGCATCAAGACAGCGAATGCGGGAATGGGAACCTTCGCCGGCGGCACGCACGCGCCGATGCAGAGTGGTATGTTGGCATCGCTTGCGCTCGGAGGCGCGACCGCCGACGACGTGCCGGTGCATGTCCTGGGGACGGGGGGATCTGCGCTCTTTCCGGGGCTGCAGATCGAGGGTGTCGTGGGCACGACCTACTTCGAACGCTTTCTGGCGACCATCGATTATCCGAACAATCGGCTGATCTTGCGGCCGCGTTCCGCGCAGGGCTCCGCGGCGTTCGAAGAGGCTGCGGCGCAATCGCACACGTCGATCGTTCCGTGCTATTTGGTCGGCGACCATTTCGTGATGGCGGTGGCGCAGGTCAACGACGGCCCCGCCGGCCTCTTCCTCTTCGATTCGGGTTTGGCGGGCGGCGGACTCATGCCGTCGCAGCTGCTCGTCGATACGGCGGCCCTTGCACTCGATAAAGCGCATGCTAGCACCGGCGTCGGTCCCGGCGGTCCGGTGCAAGCGATACCGTTCGTGGCTGCGCGTATCACCGTCGGAACGACCATGCAGCGCAACATCCACGGGCTCTACACGCCGGAGGGATCGCCGTTCGGAATGTTCTCGTTCACGGTGTGGGGAGCGATCTCAAACGATTTCCTAAAGCATTATGCGTACACGGTCGATTTCGATGCGATGAAGCTGGTGCTCGCCGGTTAGAATGGAGGGATTCATGAAGATTGGAATTATTGGTTCGGGAAACATCGGCGGCACGCTCGTACGGTTGTTTCGCGCCGCCGGTCACGACGTCAGCGTCGCCAATTCGCGCGGCCCCAGTTCGCTCGCCGACCTCGCGCGCGAAACCGGCGCGCATCCCGTGACCGTCGAGCAGGCGGCGCGCGGAAACGACGTCGTGGTCGTCACCATTCCGCTCAAACGCGTCGAGGATCTGCCTGCCGGCCTCTTTGCGAACGCACCCGAAGGGGTCGTCGTCATCGATACCGGCAACTACTATCCGCAGCAGCGCGACGGCCGAATCGACGGCATCGAGGCCGGGTCGACGGAAAGCGGCTGGGTGCAACAGCAGATCGGGCATCCGGTCGTCAAGGCGTTCAACAATATCTATGCGTCACATCTCGCGAGCTATGGGAAGCCTCGAGGCACGCCGGGGCGTATCGCGCTGCCCATTGCCGGTGACGATCCCAAAGCGAAGAGCGTCGTCATGCATCTGGTCGACGAGATCGGATTCGATCCAATTGACGCCGGAAGCATTGCCGAATCGTGGCGCCAGCAGCCCGGCTCGCCCGTCTACACTAAAGACTACGACGCCGAAGGTGTCCGGCGGGCGTTGAGCGAGGCACAAAAAGAGCGCGCTCCGCAATGGCGCGCGACGCCCAAGAGTCCGGGCACCTTCGAAGATCCGGCATGAAGGTAACTGCCGGAGCGCCTTGAGGCGCGTCGCGTGAAGTTAAACGGCATGGTCCGTCCGTTCGAGGCACGCGATACTGGTGCGTGGGCGCTCTTTCGTTCGCGCCTTTGGCCGGACGCCGACCCTCAGGACTTGGCGCGAGAGTGCGAACGCTTTGCACGAGGTCACGTTTTACCAAACGTAGCCACCATATTTATCGCGGAGGATGAAGCCTCCGTCGCCGTCGGGTTTCTGGAGCTTTCGATCCGCGCGTTCTCCGACGGCTGCGAATCGATGCCCGTCCCGCATCTTGAAGCCTGGTACGTCGAGCCCGGCGCGCGAGGCCGAGGCTTCGGCGCGGTGCTCGTCGCCGCGGCAGAGACCTGGGCGCGCTCCCGCGGATTTAGCGAACTGGCGTCGGATACCGACGTTAAGAACGTGGAATCGCGGCGTGCTCACGCGCGCTGCGGCTTTGCCGAAGTCGAGCATCTCATCAAGTTTCGGAAATCTCTGCATGAAAGCTACGCTCCGTCTCCGGCGGACTCCAAATAGGTTACGTCTGCGAGATCCTGCGGTCTTCCTACCGCCTTCTTATTGAGGATGAGTTCCGTTCGCCCGATGTAGCTGACGCCAACGCCGCCATAGGTCGACGCGACGCGTGTTTCCCATGCCTGCTCGAACGTTATGCCGTCTATCGAAGTAAGGATGTCGATCTGATTCGGGGGGCGCCCTCGCGAAGGTCGGCAAGTGGAGCGCCGAACGCGAAGAGGGCCCGCCAGACCTTTTGAGCGTTCTGCGAACTCGTCCCGATAAAGATGTCCACGTCCTTTGTCGCTCGCGGGCGGCCGTGGAACGCGAATGCGTAAGCGCCCACAATGAGATATTCAGCGCCTTCTGCGTTCAACGCGGCCAAGAGATCGATCAAGTCGGTGTTCTGTTGCATCGGTCCCCCAGGACATGCGCAAGACGAGCTCCCATATCATTTCGACGCGCTCGGACGGTGGAATCTTTCTCTCGGCCTGCCGGACGTACGCCGCCGCCTCGGTATGTGACCGTGCGACGAAACCGGTCCAGGTCATGCGGCGCTCCTGCGCGCGTTGTTCGAATGAATCCACTTGTCGGCTAACCTTTCGCCCTTGAGGCAAGAGCGCCTAGCGAGACACCGCAAACGAAAGACGGTGCCGCATCCTGGCGCAGGTCCACCGGTTGCCGCGATCGGGGGCTGTGCGGCGGTGCAGGCCGACAGCAGCGCCGCGCTAGTCGAAGCGATAACAGTGCAATCGCCGCGCTCACTATGGCGCCGCGTTCTGCAACGGAGGGCGTTCCTATTTGCGCTTGCGCTTTCGGGTCGTGGTCGCTTTACGAGCCGTCTTCTTGGCGGTCCCCTTCCGCTTGCGCGTCGCTGCCGCTTTGCGGGCGCTCTCCTTTCGGTGAGGCTGCGGATGGACCCCGAGCTCTTTCGAGGACGTCTCGCTCAAGTCGACGTCGTAGTATTTCGCCGCTTTTTTGATGTTCGCAAACGCGAGCTCGCGCTCGCTTTCGGGGACGTCGGTCACTTGATCGAAACGCGCCACCGCGTTGCGCACATGGCGCGCGTCGGTGAGGGGTTCTTTGCGCTCTTTCGGAAATGCGAAGACGCTGTCCGGCAGGTCGCTTTTGGTCGTCAGGCGCCCGTGCTTTTCGTGGGGCTTCCAGGTTGCTCTCATGTTCCGTTCCTACCCGAAAATCGGGTACGACGAGCGCGTGGACGTAAAAGCGGAACTCCTCGACGTCGACGGGACGCTCGTACAGAGCAACGACGAGCACGCATGGGCGTGGGTGCGCGCGCTAGAGCCGTTTGGATTCGATGTTACGTTCGAGCAGGTACGGCGCTGGATCGGCATGGGCGGCGACAAGGTCCTGCCGAAGGTCGATCCCTCGTTGCACGCGGGCACCGAGCCGGCGGATTCGATCGGCCGGCTGCGCCAACGGATTTTCCTCAACGAGTATGCCGCGCAGCTCCAACCGACACCCGGAGCGCGGGCGCTGCTCGAACGATTGCGCGCCGACGGTATCCTGCGGGTCGTGGCGACCTCGGCGAAGCGCCAAGAACTCGACGCCATCCTCAAAGCCGCGCGCCTCGACGAGGAGATCGACCGGGCGACGACCTCCGATGACGCCGGCCGATCGAAGCCGGATCCCGACATCATCGAAGCAGCCCTTCAGAAGGCCGGCGCGGGCCGGGCAGAGTCGTTCTTTCTGGGCGACACGCCGTACGACGTTACCGCCGCGCATACTGCGGGCGTTCTCGTCGTGGCGGTGCGCTGCGGAGGCTGGCGCGAGCCCGAGCTTAGCGAGGCCGATGCGATCTACGATACGCCAGCAGACTTCCTAGCCCACCTCGACGAGTTCTTGACGAAGGCGTGTGGAGCGTGAGCCTCATGATGACCGGGTCGTTGTGGGACCGTCGTGGGTTTCCGCATTGGTCAATACCGTCGGCGAGAGCAAGTTTTGGAATTCGACGGCGATCTTCATACAGTGGGACGATTGGGGCAGCCTCTGCGGTCTAAAACGACTGTCGTACGCCGATGCGCGAGCGACCAAGGCGCCTCTCAACCAAAGTTTTTCATGCACCAGTTTGATGACGATTACTTGCCCCGGACTACGAATAGGGCTTGGAGGCGCGGCTTTCGAACCACCGGCGCATGACGCGCTTCATGTTTTCGAGCGCGGCCGCGCTCGCTCTGGTTTGCTGCGGTCTGCCGGGTTGTTCGTCGTCGTCTATTCCGTACATGCAGAGCGGCACCGCTCTGCGGTCGCTCGACGGAACCGGTGCCGGCAAGATCACCCACATCGTGTACATCGTTCAGGAGAACCGCAGCTTCGATAATCTCTTTCAGGGTTATCCCGGCGCGAATACCGTCTCTGAAGGCGAGATATCCGACGGTACGAAGGTGAAACTGCAGCCGGTGGGTCTGGGCGCCTACTATACCATCGACCACTCCTCCATCGCGATGATGGCCGCGTGCAACGGCACGGGAAAACTTCCCGGCACGGTATGCCGGATGAACGGCTTCGACAAAGAGCTGACGTATAACGGCCCAAAGCGCGTCAAGTATCCAGAGTACGTGTACGTGCCGCACACGGAGTCGAAGCCGTACTTCGATATGGCGCACGAAGGCGTTCTCGCAGACAACATGTTTCAATCGCAGCTCGACGAGAGCTTCGTCGCACACCAGTACATCATCGCCGCTCAGGCGGCCTGGGGCGTCAATCTCCCCTATGGATACTGGGGCTGTCAAGGAGGACCGAGCGATACCGTAGCGACTATCACGGCCTCGCGCCAGTACGGTCCGCCCATAACGGTCTGCTTCGACTATACAACGTTGGGCGACGAGCTGGACAAGGCGAAGCTGTCGTGGCGCTTCTACGCGAGCCAGTACGGTAGCGTTTCGAGCGGCAGCGGCGGAACCTGGTCGAGCTATCAAGCGGTCAGGCACATCTACTACGGGCCCGATTGGAAGAAAGACGTCATCTCGCCGAACTGGAAGTTCATTAGCGACGTTCGGGCGGGGAAGCTGGCGAACTTCACGTGGATCACGCCGGTCTGCGACGATTCCGATCACGTCAACTGCCCGAAAGGCTACGGGCCGTCGTGGGTGACGGCATTGGTCAATGCCGTGGGGAAAAGCAAGTTCTGGAACTCAACCGCCATCTTCATTCAATGGGACGATTGGGGCGGCCTTTACGACCACGTGCCGCCGCCGCCGCCGTACTACCGCGACAGCCTCGGGTTCCGCGTGCCGCTGGTGATCGTGTCGCCGTACGCAAAGCACGATTACGTGTCGCACGTTCAGTATGAAAACGGCCAGCGTGCTGCGTTTCGCAGAAGATCTTTGGGGCCTAGACCGCCTCGCCGACGCCGACAAACGCTCGAACTCGCCCGCCGGAGACTGTTTCGACTTCAACCAGAGCCCGGCGAAGTTCGTGCCAATCACGGCACCGCTACCGCCGAGGTTCTTCATGCATCAGTTCGGCGACGACTACTTTGCACCGGATTACGAGTAGAGCTAGTCGTTGTCGGGGGGCTCGTTCGATGGCCGTTCGTGCAAGAAGTGCGAGGCCGGGTACTTCAGTTTGAAGGGCGTGAAGGCGCGCGGAGTCTTCGTGAAGTCGAACGCATCGTCGAGACTCGTAGCGCGTCCATCGGTGTAGCCCTCGGAGATGGGACCGATCGAGCCGGGCGGCAGCGCATTGACTTCTTCGATAAAACGTAAGATGCTGCCGAACTCGTATTGCACGTGCGACACGTAGCCTTGCTTGGCGTATGGTGAGATGATGAGGCAGGGGATGCGTTCGCCCAGGCCGCGATAATCCAACTGCGGCGGTATGACGTTGTCGTACCAGCCGCCGTAATCGTCCCAGACCACAATGACCGCGGTGGTCGGCCAATACGAGCTCTGGCCGATGGCATTAACGACCGACCCAACCCATGACGGCCCTTGATCGCCGTCGCCAGGATGGTCGGAATCGATCTTGCTGGGTGAAACCCAATCGACCGAGGCCAAATTGCCGTTGGCCGCGTCGGTCAAAACCGTCGTTTCCGGCGCGATGATGTCGTTATTCCAATCGTTTCCGTAGCGAACGTATTTGCTGGCTTCAAAGGGTTCCCAAAATCCGCCGCTCAGCAAGCGGGTGGCGTAGTACTTCCACGATATGCCGGCCGCGTCGAGTACTTGGGCCATGGTATTCCACTGATCGAAGCAGGGGTATGGCCCTTTGTAGAAGTGCTCGTCGTCATGGATAGTGATGTACGAACTCCTTGTGCCAGGCGGTGAGTCACAGTCATCCGGCGCCCCATTGGGAAAATCGACCTCGGCTTCGCTGGGATTCTGGCTGATGTCGTCGTTGCCGGCGACCAGCGTCAAATGCGCCGTAAAGCTCCCGCCGAACTCCGTAGGAAACATCTCATCGGCAAGCGCGTACTGCTGAGCCAGGCTCCAGTAGGGTTGGCTCACCTGCGGATCGACGTATTCGTATGCTTGGTACTCGCCGGCCGTGCCGTAGACCGAGAAGCCGTCCATCTTGCCGCGGTCGTAGCTGACTTTGGCCGAGCGCCAGTTGTGCGGCAGGTCTGGACCGTCGAAGGTGATCTTTTGCAGCGGCACGACGACGTCGCCGGGCGGGCAGCCGCTGCTCGTGCGGTGACGCACGCGCGCGCTGCCGCTCCCCTGCTCCGGAATCGCGCAGCCTTGCATCGGGGCGTTCGCGCCGGGGTAGCCGGCGAAGAAGTTTTCGAACGTGCGGTTCTCTTGGACGATGACCACGACGTGCGACAAGTACTGGCTCGCCGATCCGGGGACGGGGAGCGCCCCGCGCAGCCCATTCGTAGCGGCGAGCGGAGACCCGCCCGCGTTCGAGCATCCCGCCATAGCGGCAAGGGCGAACGTCAGGATCGCAATTCGGTTCACGCGTCGCTCATTTCAGCCGCCGCCTCGATTGCCCCCGCCGCTACGTGCAAGCAAGCGAGCTAAGACCGCAGATTGCCCGCCTTGAGGGAACGCGGACGGCGGGTGGGAACTTTCACCGCATGGAGGTTCGGATGATGCGGTTCCTTACGGCAATCCTTGCCCTCGTTATGCTCGCGGCGTGCGGCGCCGGAGCCTCGAACTCTGCGTTTCAACCCACTTCGTTAGGGCGATCGGGGACGTCGGGGAGCACGCCGATCCAACACATCGTCGTGATCGTCCAGGAAAACCGCAGCTTCAATAACCTGTTCGCGACCTTTCCCGGCGTCACCGGCACGACGACGGGCTGGGAGAAAGTCATCGTTAACTCCCAGTCGGTGAGAAAAAAGATCAAGTTGAGGAAAGTCCACCTCGGCGATGAGACCGACCTCAACCATCTCTATAAGTCATTTTTGACGGCGTACGACGGCGGCAAAATGGATGGGTTCAATCAGATCATCTTCCAAGTCAACGGAAAACCCGAAGGGAAGTTGCCCTACGAGTACGTGAATCCCGCCGACGTGACGCCGTACTGGACGATGGCCGGCGATTACTCGATCGCCAACGCGATGTTCCAGACGCAGGGTAGCGGAAGCTTTACGGCCCACCAAGATCTCATTCGCGGCGGCACCGAGCTCAGCTCGACCGAGAGCCTGATCGACGATCCAACCTCGCCGGAGGTTTGGGGATGCGACTCGCCGGCGGGGACCAAGACGGACCTGATCACGACGAGCTTGCATTACGAACAAGATAAGGGTAAAGAACCCTGCACGACGGACTTCCCGAATCCGTCATACTACAAAACGCTCCAAGACCTGCTCGACGCAAAGAGCGTCACCTGGAAATACTACACGCCGCCGCTCGTTAAGAAAATGCCGGGTGCGCTCTGGAACGCTTTCGACGTTATAGCGGCGGTGCGGCATGGATCCGAGTGGGGGACGAACGTCAGCTGGCCGCAGACGAACATCTTCACGGACATCACGAGCGGGACGCTGCCAGCGGTTTCGTGGGTGATTCCCGACGGGATGGAGTCCGACCATCCGGGTTACTCGCCGGATAAGGGCCCCTCGTGGGTCGCCAGCATCGTCAATGCGATCGGGCAAAGCTCGTATTGGGACAGCTCGGCGATTCTCGTGGTGTGGGACGACTGGGGCGGTTTCTACGATTCCGTTGCGCCGCCGAGCCCCGATCAGCAGGGTGGTCCCGGTTTTCGCGTGCCGATGATCTCGATCTCACCGTACACGGCGTACAACGGCTCGGGCAAGTCTCCGTACATCTCCAATACCGTCTACGGCTTCGGCAGCATCGTCCGCTTCATCGAAGATACGTTCAACCTTGGGAGACTCGGAACGACCGACGGGACCTCAAACAGCATCGACGACATGTTTAACTTCAGCCAGACGCCGCGAAGCTTTACGGTCATACCCTCGAAATACTCGCGCTCATATTTCTTGCATCAAAAGCCTTCCGGATTGCCGGTCGATACGGAGTAAGCGAGCCGATGCCCGTTACGTGAGCGGCGAGAGATGCTTCGGTTCGTAGAGACCGAGCTTGTCGCCACCGGGCAGTTCGAGCGTCGTCACCAAACCCCAGCCGCGATCGGCGACCGGCGTCGTTTTAATTCCCTTTTTCTCGAGCAACGGTACGGTCGCGGCGATGTCGTCGCAGATCAGCCACAACTCGTGTTCGGGGTCGTCGTCTTCCGTCTCATGGACCGCGAGTTCTGTCGGCGGTGCGGCGAAGAAGAGCCGCCCGTTGCCGGCGTCGACGTAGTGCAGGCCGAGCACGTCTTTGAGAAAGTCGTACATCTCCTTGGAGTGCTTCGTGTAGAAGATCGCGTGGATGCCGGTGATCATTCTGTCCTTCTTCCCTATGACTTTAGTAAAAACCTAAGCAAGCGGGCGGACGAGTGCGCAACAAAACGCAGCAGCGAAACAAAACGCGGCGGTATGAGGTCTTATGGGATGATGGAGGAACATCTTAAAATGAGTAGTCTATGGTTGCGGCGCGCATGCGGCGCGTTCGCGTTGTCGTTGACGTTCTTGCTTCCGATGGCGGCGGCGCAAGCCGGCACGCTGGGAGGCGTCGCCGGTACGGTGACGGACGCCAAGACGGGAGCACCGCTTGCCGGCGCTCAGGTTCGTCTCAGCTCGGATTCACAAACGGTCAACGTCACGACCGATTCGCGCGGCCACTACATCGTGTTCTCGCTGCAGCCCGACAGCTACACGATCACGGCGACCAAGAGCGGCTACGACGCAGTTTCCATTACCGGTGAAACGGTCGAAGCCGATCAAACTCAGCAATACAACGTGCAGTTGCCGCCCTCGGCGGGTTCATCGCAAACTCCCTAGTCATCGCGCGAAAAACCCGAAAGAGGACCCCCTTCGGGCGGGTCCTCTTTTTTATTGCCGCAGAAGGTAACCTGGCTCATGAAGCGCTTGGGCGGTCCGAGCTCGCCTGGGGCGTCCTTTCGCGCGACGGCACCGGTGCCGGCGGCTCGCCCGGACGCTGGGTCGAGTGTGTACATTGGACTCTGTTGCGGCTCTTAAATAACGGCAGCGTTAAGGTCTTCTCGGTAGGGCTTACCCAACGCTGTACGTCGCGACTACCAGCAACTATCCCGGCTTCCGCGCAACCGCGGGCGAGTAAGCGACTATGCGGCCGGAGCGACAACGCCGCTGCGTTATGTGCGCGGCGGAAAGTACGGCGAACCGGTTTCGATAACGATAGGCCCCAGCCACTCCTAAGCACAATCCAGCAGCGATGGAATCGCCTCCGAGTTCTTGGAAGATCATGATGCTGCTTGCCGACGCAGCGCAAGCCGTGGCTGGAAAACTCTACGTACTCGGCGGGGGATGGTCGATGACGGGCCCCGCCCCCACGCCGTGCGCGCTCGCCATCAAGTTCGAGGTGCCATGGGAGGCTGCGAACCGCAAGCACAAGGTGCGCGTCGAGCTGCTCGACAGCGACGGCCAGCCAGTGCTCGTTCCAGGACCCGAGTCGGCGCAGCCCCTGCTCATTACGGCGGATCTCGAAGTGGGACGTCCCCCTGGACTGACACCCGGTACGCCGCTCGATTCGACGTTCGCGATCAACATCGGTCCGATACCGCTGCGTCCGGGGCGGTACGAATGGCGCTGCACGATCGCCGAGGTCAACGTCACCCAATCGTGCGCGTTCACCTTTCGCGAACAGCCGATTACCGTCCGAATTCCGCCGGCGCAGTAGAGCCACAACGATATGGCGTGGCATCAGGTCGCTCAGGCTTCCGATATACCGCCTGAAACGGCGCGGCGCGTCGTCGCGGACGGCGTGGAGGTTCTCGTCTGCAATGTCGGCGGAACGTTCTATGCGATCGAGGACGTCTGCACGCACGACGGCGGTCCGCTCGATCAAGGGAAGCTGGAGGGAGAGCGCGTCGTCTGCCCGCGTCACGGCGCGACCTTCGACGTGCGCACCGGCGAAGCGCTGACGCTGCCGGCGGTGATGCCGGTGGCGACCTTCGCGGTTCGTCTCGACGGCGATAAGCTATCCGTCGACGTGTGAAGGTCGCGGCCAGGCTGGCTGGCCGCACGATCCTCGGCCTGGCAATCGCGATGCTGCTGGTGGTGCTCGCGTACGTCGGGTACGTAGCGCTCGGCCTGCGCGGGCACGCGCGATACACCGGGACGATTTCAGGCGTGCGGGTGCGCGAAGCGGTGACGATCGCCCGCGACGACCGCGGCGTGCCGCACATCTCGGCAACCAACGATCGAGATTTGCTCTTCGCGCAGGGGTACGTCGAGGGATCCGACCGGCTCTTTCAGATGGATCTGTTGCGGCGCGCGATGCTGGGCGAGTTGGCGGAGGTTTTCGGTCCCGCGGCGCTGCCGCACGACGAGCGCGAACGCGACGTTCCGATTCGCGCCATCGCTCTGGCGCAGTGGCAGCATCTCGATCTGACGTCGCGCGAGCTCTTCGGCGCGTTCAGCGAAGGCGTCAACGCGGCGATAGAGCGCGAACCGTTGCCGGTGGAGTTTCGTTTGCTCGACTATCGTCCACGACCGTGGACGCCGCAAGATTCGCTCGCGGTCGCCATGGCGACGGTGCTCGATCTCACCGACGATTGGAACGACATCGGACCGCGCGACGCAGCCTACCGCCGCGGCGGTCTGCGACGCTACGACGAGCTCTTCCCGTTTACCGATCCGTGCTACGACGCGCCGGTGCTCGCGGGTCTATCGGGCATGGGGCCGGGGCCGGCGTGCCGGCGCAGCGTTGGGGCGGTGGTGCGTTCGCTCTCGGATCGACGCACGCCGATCGGCAGCAACGAATGGGCGGCCGGCGCCGCGCACACGCGCGAGGGCCGCGCGCTACTCGCCAACGACCCGCACCTCGGGCTGCGCATGCCGGGTGTGTGGTATCTGTTGGATATGCACGCACCGGATCTGCACGTGGCCGGCGCGACGCTGCCGGGGTGTCCAGGTATCGTGCTCGGTCACAACGATCGTTTGGCGTGGGGCGCGACGAACGGCACGGTGACCTCGCTATCGGTCTTCACGCCCCCGAAGCGACTCGATCCAGCCGGTTGGCAAACGGAGACGTTCTCCGTTCGGTTTCGTGCGGACGTCAGCGCGCCGTACTATCGGACGCGCGACCTCTTCGGCGCGCGAACGAAGACCGGTCTATTCGTTTTGGTGCGCTGGGACGTGTACGCGCATCCCGATTCGCCGGTGACGACGTTTACCGCGCTGAACCGCGCCGCGTCGATCGACGATGCGCTCAAGGCGCTCGCGAGCTATCCGGGACCGACGCAGAACTTCGTGCTGGCCGACACGACGGGGCGCGCGGCGTACGCGCTGGCGGGCCGGATTCCCAACGACCCCGTACGCGCGCGCTGGTTTCACCCCGCGAGCGATCTCGGACATGCGTATCCCGCCATTCCGTTTGCGCGCATGCCGAAGATCGCGCCATCGCGTAACGCCGTGGTTTGGACGGCGAACAACAAGATGTACGGCGCGTCGTATTCGCTCGTGCTGAGCCCGCAGTTTGCCAATCCGTACCGAGCCTATCGCATCGCGCAGCTGTTGCGCGCGCGGCGGACGTACGACGTTGCGTATTTCACCGCGATGCAACTCGACGTGCTCTCGCTGCCGGAGCGCGAGCTGGCGCGCGACGTGGGGATCTCGTGGGACGGCCTCATGGCGGGTCCATCGACCACGGCGACGGTCGTCGAAGGCTTGAGGGTGCGGCTAACCGGCGGATTCCCCGGACGGATGGCGATGCTGCTGCGCGAGCCGCGGAGAACGGCCGCTTTGGCGCGCCGGGCGGTTCTGCCCGCCGCGATGCCGTGGCGCATCGCCGGCGCCGATCCGGTGCCGCACGCGCTGGCGTCGCTCGGCATCGACTTTCTCGACGGCGTGACGCTGCCGGGCAATGGAGATGCGTTCACCGTGCACATGCAGTCGCCCGGCGCGTCGCAGAGTTTCCGCGCGGTGTGGGACGTCGGCAACTGGGATGCCGGCGGCATCATCATACCGCAAGGTGAATCGGGCGAGCCCGGTTCGGGGCATTACACCGACGAGGCGACGGCGTGGATCGCCGGACGCTTGTGGCCGCTGCCGTTCAGCGATGCGGCAGTGGCGCGTACGGCGGTGAACCGGTTGACGCTGCTGCCGTAACGTGTACATTCCTCCGCGCTTTGAAATCGACGACCTTGGGTGGATCCTCCGCTCGATCGACGAGAACCCGTTCGCGATGCTCGTGACCTGCGATGGCGAGTATCCTCGCATCTCGCATCTGCCGATGATCGCGCAAGCGAATGGTAACGATCTCAGGATAATCGGTCACGTCGCGCGGGCGAACCCGCACGTCGAATCGATTCTTGCGCACGCGCCTGCGACAATCGCCTTCCTTGGCCCGCACGCCTACGTATCGGCGTCGTGGTACGAAGAACCGTACGCGACCGTTCCGACCTGGAACTACATCGCCGTGCATGCCCGAGGCCGCCTCGCCGAGTACGACGCGTGGACGGCGGTGAAGCTGCTCACCGCGAAAATGGAAGGTGTTGGCGGTGCGTGGGATCCCGAACGCCTTCCAGTCGACGTGCGCGAGGACCAGCTGCGGGGGATCGTCGCGTTCGAGCTGCGGGTCGAAGCGTTATTTGCAAAGGCGAAACTCAGTCAGAA
>Ga0182015_10000982_pt1 | contig 39376 bp, 36 predicted proteins | sample 712P3MmetaG_FD_120478 | JGI IMG/M metagenome (GOLD analysis project Ga0182015, IMG submission 120478) | Permafrost microbial communities from Stordalen Mire, Sweden - 712P3M metaG | ecosystem: Environmental > Terrestrial > Soil > Wetlands > Permafrost | place: Sweden: Stordalen | collected...
CGGCGTTGCAGGGCGAGCTCGAAACAAATCTGGATGAGGCCATTGACCTGGATCGCGTGGTGCTGGCGACGGGGACGGGCGCGCATCTGCGGATGATCGTGTCGATCAAACTTCGTCCGGCGGCGGAAGTCAAGCCGAGCACGGTTAAGGTGGATGCGCCGCTGCTGGTGCAAGCCGATATCGGCGTAGCGGTTCACGGAACGTCGCATTCGGCGGGACCTGACGTGGGCGACGGGCGCAGCGCGGAAGCCTTCATCGAGGAAACCACCACTTCCATAGTGTTTGCGCGTGGCGCCGTGGTGCGGCTGGCGGAAGTCGTCACGCCGGGGCAGATCCTGATCTTGCGGCATCTGGCTACCGGCGAAGAGGTGGCGTGCCGCGTCGTGAGCGTCAAGGCGAATGCCACGGTGAAGGGCTTCGTTGAACTGGAATTCTTGCAGCTGGCGCCCGGGTTTTGGGGCACGGCCCTTCCGGGGGAAAGCGGCGGAAAATCCGGCGGCGTTCCGGCGATTGCGAAGGCTGCACCCGTCGCGGCGGCACGGCAGGTTTTCTCGAAGCTGACGGACGTGCCCTCAGCTATCGGCGAGGTGCTCCTGGGAGAGCGCCGGAAAACGGACGACGCCGAAATCCGGCCGACCCCGCCAGCAGCGGTTGCCGCCAAGCATGTTGCCGCGCCTTCGGTGCTGGAACCGGCCGCGGCTGAAGTTGCGCCGATCGCCGCCGCGGGTGCGCCGATTGCGGCTGAAGCCGAGCCGCCCGTGGCGGAGCCTATGCCAATCGAGGCAGCGGCCGCGCCGGTGACCGAAGCGCCCGCCCTCGCTGCGCCAGACGTGACACGCGCCGCACTGCCGGGCGCGATCGAGCAATCGCCGGCGCAGCATGTTCCGCCGCGTTTCGAGGCTCAGCCTGAGGCCGTCGTTGCTGCGGCGAGCGCATCGGCGCCGTTGCCCCCGGCGGAAGTTCAACCGCCGCTTCTTGCGGAACCCGCAGCCATTTCGACCGAGCACGCTGCCCCGGTGGTTCGGGCGGCGCCCGCTGCGGCGCGGGCGGAGGCGAATCCAGCCCCGAACACGAGACCGAGAATCGAAGCGGGGGTGGCGGCGCCGGGCGCCGAAATTCTGAGTGGCGACGCGAGGTTCGCGTGGGACCGGCAGAAGGGCAGGAAAAAATCGCGGGCCGGCGTCGTCGGTCTGGCTGCCACGATCCTCCTTGCAGTGGCTGCGGGGGGCGGCTTCTATCGCTGGCAGCAAGAGGCCAAGCAACACGCCAATGCCGCCGGTGCGACGCAGCCGCTGGTTGCCGCGGCAACTCCAGCCGTGGCTGCGGCACCCGGAGCGATGTTGAGCTCGAGTGCGCCGCTTTCCGGCGCGGCGGGCGCGTTGGGTGGCGCTCCGGCAGCGGGAGTTGGATCGCTCCCGGAACCAACAGCAAATCACGCGAATGCGGCGAACGCAGGCGGCGCTTCATCCGGCGCGAGCGCGAAAACGCCAGCGGCGAGGCCTGCGAACTTAGCGCGCCCGGCCGCGGCGGCCCCGCCGCCGGCCGTGCGCGGCCCTGGCGTGGCGGGCACGACGCTGCGGGCCCCGACGGCCGCATCGCGCTCAACGTACACGGCGACTCCCGCCATTACTCCGGCGCTGCCGGGATCGGCGGCGGGCGCTTCCGCCGGCGGCATTTTCGCGGACGCGCCGCCGAGCGCGCCGGGCGCGCCGGCAACGCCTCCGCCGGCGAGAACTTCTTCGCGTGTGCAGCAGCCGCGGCTACTATCGGCGCCGTCGCCGGTTTATCCGGATGCGGCGCGCGCGGCGCATGTGCAGGGCGATGTGGCCGTGGATTTGCTGATCAACGAATTGGGGAAAGTTGCGGGGCTTACGATTCTATCGGGACCACCGATGCTGCAAGACGCGGCGTTCGATGCGCTGCGGCGGCGCAAGTACGCTCCAGCGATGCTCGACGGCAAACCCGTCAGCACGCATGTGGTCGTGGTGATTCACTTCCAGCTGTAGACTCAGCGAACAATTTGGCAGCTGCGCGTGCCGTTATTTTTGCGGCACTGCGTCGTCGTCCGCATCGCGGCTGGCGGAAGCGGTGGACGAAAGCGGCCCGACGGTTCCCGCGTACAGACCTTCGGTGGGAGAAGCCGCGAGCAATTCCTGGCCGCCGCCTACGGAGCGCATGATTGGCGCTTCGGAATCGGAGTGCGGAGTTTCAAGCGGCCTCCATTTGCGGCCTGCGTCGGTCGAAATATACAGACCGGCGGGCGTGGTAACGACGATGGAGTTGCGCGCGACGATCATATCTTGGACGACGAGCTGTGGGAGCGAGGCCTGGCTCCAGGAGAAACCGGCGTCGCGCGAAATGAAAAGGCCGTGATCGCTCGAAAGGTATGCGCCGCCGTCGGCGGACAGTTCCAGGTGCGAGCCGGCGCGCGCTTCGACGGGCAGAACTTGCGTCTGCCAGGTCTTGCCGGCGTCGGAGGAGATCGCCAGCGCGTTCGGCGTGATCACCCATACGATGTCGTTGTGAACGCGCACGGCGCGCGCGGGATCGCCGGCGTGCGTGGGGAGCGGAGTCGCAAGCCAGGTGGCGCCGCGATCGCGAGATATGTAGAGGCCGGATTCGGTGGCGGCGAACCACGCCTCGTCTGAAAACGCGACGTCGTTTACGACGGCGCGCAGCGGCGCGATGGTGCGGATCATCGTGGGCTTCGCTGCGACCGCAACTTTCGTGGCGTGGTGGCTTGAGGCGCTGGATGATGCGCCGCCGGCGTGCGATGACGTGCGGGCGGGCGCGGCGGGCTTCTCAATCACTTCAGTTGCCGCGATCCACATACTTTTCGTTTCATCGTAGTGCAGCAAACCGCCGGGCGCGGGTGCGGCGAGCCATCCGTCGGGCGAAGAGAAGACGCGGCGCGGCGGCCCAAATTTCAAACCGTTGGCGAGCGGAGACCAGCTGTGGCCGGAGTCTCGCGTTTCGAGCACGGGTTCCACGGCGTTCGTGAGCACCACGAGCGCCCATCCGGGATGCGCGGGATCGGTGGCGAGATCGGCGATGCGGCGATGCGAGAAGCCGTCGTTTGCCAGACGATACGTCTGGCCGCCGTCGGCGCTGATTTCAATTCCCATGCGCTCGGTGCCGAGGACCAGACGATCGGAATGCGCGGGATCGATCAGGATCGAAAGAATGCTCCATGTGTCGGGCGTGATCTGGCGCCAGGATGCGCCGTCGTCGGTGGTCTTCCAGAGGCCGAGCGTCGTGGCGGCGTAAATCGTCAGTGGATTCTGCGGGTCTTGCATCAGATGGGTCGTGCGGCGAGAGAGGTTCGGGATGCCTTTGAATTTCACCCAGCTCAATCCGCCGTTGTGGCTGGAATAGATACCGGAGCAGGCGCTGGCGAAAACGTGATCGGGGTTGCGCGGATCGACGCTCAGGCTCATCACGTCGGAATCTTCCACCATGCCGGTGTGAATCTGGTTCCAGGTGCGGCCGCCGTCGGTGGTTTTCCACGGAAGATGAAACGTACCGGCGTAAATCGTATTGGGATCGCGCGGATCGATGGCGATGGAATCGAAATTCACGAGGTCGTCGCGGCCCTGGGGCGTGATTCGCTCCCACGTATGGCCGGAATCGCTCGAGCGGAAGACGCCATCGACGGCGCCCGCGACGAGGAGATCGGGATTCGAAGGCGCGGCTGCGAGAGCGCGCACGGCGTGGCCTTCCAGGCCGGCCGATTCCCAGGTGCGGCCGCCGTCGCGGCTGCGCCAAACGCCGCCGCCGGTGCCGCTGAGTTCCCAGCTGCTGGCGAGAAGCGTGTCATGTGAGCGCGGATCGACGACGATCGCTGTGACGACGTGATCGTGTGCGGGAGCAACGCGGCCGACGAGGAACCAGTGCGCGCCGCCATCGTCGGTGCGAAACACGTGGCCGTCAGAGGTGCCGATGAACAAGACTTGCGTGCCGCCGGGCACGGCTGAGAGGGACTCAACATCGCCGCCGGGAGGGCCAACCGGCTGCCAGTCCTCGGCCTTCGCGGCAACCGCCGCAGCCAACGCCAGGACTACTACCGCCGCACACCACCGCATCGACCTGCGCATACTTCGCCTCCGGGAGCCAAGAATATCGGTAGGAAAGAGAGTACAGAATGGCGGAGTTTGCGCATGCTGTCCGAAAGGCTAATAGAGGGACAGGTGCGGAAACTGGACCGAATCGGCACTTGGGACGATGGGCGTGTAATCGCGGCGTGCGGCGTGTAGCAGGTGCGCGGACTAGGACCAGGCTGCGAATTTCGCTAAAACTTCAATTTTCGCTTAACTAACAGATTAGAAGTGGTTTAGAATGCCTGCCAGAATTTTGACGGTTGGTGCGATTTGTGCACCTACAAACGGTGGGACGTAAGTTGTAAGTTCGCAACGGGGGGAGTCCACGTTGACTTCGATACTGATGAGAATTGCGGTGATCTGGCTGGCAACCGCGGCGATCGCGGCTGCGGTGTTTAGCCGGATCGTGCGCGCCGCGAATGGATCGTCGCAGGAATAGTTGGAATAAATAATTAGCGGGCGCGCGGAGGGCCGGGCTGAGCTTCGAGCGCCTCGAAGCGCTTCGCGGTGGCGTCGAAATCGGCGTGGCCGTGAGCGACAATTTCGGGCTTGGCCGCCGCGAAAACTTCTTCGCCGGGGATGCGGTCGATCCATCGCTGATGGGAAAGTTTCTCGTGTTCGGAAAAATCCAGGCGCACGAGTAGGCGGACGCGGGCGCTTTCCTGCTCCGACGATTTCTTGGCGGGCTCCGCGTGCTTCTTGGATTTCGGATCGGGCCTGGCGGCGGATTTGCTCGCGGCCTCGACGGGCTCGGCCGGCTCTGCGGCTTCGCGCTCGAACCTCACCAACATCTTGCGATCCAGTCTGAAACCTTGCTTCCAACCTTCGATGCGGAGACGCGCTTTTTGCGCCGCTTCTTCGTCCGCGCCGAAATCGAAAATTAAAAATGTTTGTGCCATACGTCTTGTATAGCGGGCGGGCGGCGAGGGTGTCAAGGCGGCCGGGTCGGCAACGTCCGTATGCGCGCGGGATTGCGTATCGAGGCGCACGGTAGGAAAATGCTTGCGAGGGAGCGAAGCGTGATTCTTGGGAATAACGATTCGCGCGGCGCTGGCGCAGGCGGCCGCGCGCCAAAAGTTTTCATCGCGATCGCGGCGATGTGTTTTGCGCTGGGCACGGCGGGATGCCCGCCGAAGCCGAAGCATTTTCAGTTGACGGGCACGATCATTTCGAAGGATGTGGGCGCGCAGCAGATCACCGTGGCGCACGACGACATTCCGGGATTTATGGCGGCGATGACGATGCCGTACGCCGTGCACGATCCGCATGGGCTGGATGCGGTGCAGCCGGGAGATAAAGTCGTCGCCGATGTGGTGGTGGAATCGACCAGCAATTATTGGCTCGAACATATTCTGATCACCGATCAGAGCGGCCGCGGCAAACCGCTGCCGGGCACGAACGTGACTCCGCTGGCGGCCGGCGCCGCCGTGCCGGATGTGCCGCTGGTGAATCAGGACGGAAAGACGATTCATCTGTCGTCGTTCAAAGGCAAAGCGGTTTTGCTGACGTTTATTTACACGCGCTGTCCGAATCCGGATTACTGTCCGCGCGTGAGCGGGCAATTCGCCGCGCTCGAAAAGCAGCTGGTGCAAACGCCAGCGGATGCGGCGCGCGCGCAGTTGCTGAGCATCACGCTCGATCCGACGTACGACACTCCGGCCGTGCTGCGAACCTATGGACTTGCGTATCTGGGCGGCGACGCATCGGGCTTCGCGCACTGGGAATTCGCCGCGTCCTCGCCGGACGATCTGAAACAACTGGCCAGCGCGTTCGATCTGGTTTATTTCCAGCAGGACAATCAGATCGTGCACAGCATGGACACGATCCTGATCGCGCCGAATGGAACCGTCGCGCAGACCTGGCAGGACAACGACTGGACGACCGCGGATATGATTTCGGCAATCGAACAGACCGAAGCGCAAAATAAATAGCGAACGGGAGAAACGGCATCATGCGGCGGACAAATCTGGGATTAGCGGTTGCGGGTCTCGTGGCGGCGCTGGCGATCTCGGGCGGGCAATGCGTGCGAGCGGCGCGGCCGGCCCGATCGAGCCAGGGTGGACAAGACGATCAGAAATCGAAAACGCAGCGCTACGTGCTTACGGGCACGGTGCAATCGATCGACGTACCGCACCACGAACTGATGGTGGATGGAGACGATGTGCCGGGGTACATGGACGCGATGTCCATGCCTTACAGCGTGCCGGACGAAAGGGCGCTAAAGGCGCTGACGGTCGGCGACATAATTCGCGCCGACATCGTGGTTCATGGCGACGACGCGCATCTGGAAAACATCAAGGTCACGGGCCACGCGAAACCCAAGGGCCAATAGAGTGGTCCGAAAAGCGATCCCTTACATTCTAGTCGCAGCCATTTTGTCCGCGATGGGGTTGGTGTCCTGCTCGCACTCGAACTCGAACGCCGCGCAAATCGAGCGCGGCAAGGAAATCTTTGACACAAGCTGCGCGCCCTGCCACGAGGCGAGCAACATTACGTTGCCGACGCAGCCGCCGAAACTGGATGGCCTGTTTCAGAAATCGACGCTGCCGAGCGGCGCGCCCGCGACCGACGCGCAAGTGCGAGCGACGATCACGAACGGCCGCGGCATCATGCCGCCGTTTGGTCCGGTGATCCATGACGACGACATGGACGCGCTGATCGCGTATCTGCACACGCGCTGACGCCCGGCGACACGGGTCGAGATCGATTCACGTTGAAATTTCTCATGTGGGCACGCTATTCTCGAAGCACGGGGTAATAGGCCAGTTGCGACAAAAAGCGATTGCGATTCTGGCGCTGCTCGCGCTGCTGGGCGGTGCGATACCTTCGCTGACGGGCGAGTTGCTGGCCCTGCCGGCGTCCTGCGCGTGCTGCCATTCGGGACTTTGCCCGATGTATCGCGCGGCGAAATATTCGGGCCGGCGGCTGTGCACATCGCACCCGATCAGCCAGGCCACTCCCTGCAACATGAATTGCTGCCATCCACAATCTTCGCACGCGCTGAGCGGCACACCGTTTGTTTTGTCCGCGCCGGGCGGGATTTCGGCGCCCGCTTTGGTGGCTCTCGGGTTTTCATCGCGCTCCAGTTCCCTTCTAGGCGCCGCCCGTGAAGTGACGCCTCCTCCTCCTAAAAGTTCTCTCGCCTAAAAACGCACCAGGCGTTACCGGCTTGTACGCCTTTGTGGCCCCGCTGTGCGTGGGATCGCGGGCGTGCCGCCGCACCCTTTCCTTGGTGAGGTGAGAGATGTTGAAGCGGAATTTTGCATTTGTGTTTTTGTTGGCAGTGTTGGCGTTTGGCGGCGTGGCCGTCGTGCGCGCGGATATTTTCGGAGCCGTGCGCGGCATCGTGCACGATCCGCAGCACAGGCCGATCGCCGGCGCGAAAGTCGTGCTGGCGTCGGCGACGTCGAGTTATTCGCTGACGACCCAGTCCAATCAGAACGGCGAGTTCACGTTCAATCCCGTGCCGCTGGGCGATTACAAAGTAACGGTGACCGTGAGCGGATTTGAAACTGCCAGCGAGACGCTGACAGTCGCGTCGGCCTCGGCGCCGATTCTGCATTTCATGATGAACATCGCCACGGTAAATCAAACCGCCACGGTGACCGGCAGCGCGGAGAGCGCCAGCGTGCAGACCGTGACGCCAATGACCATCGTGGACCGCGCGGACATCGCGGAAACTCCCGGCGCCGACCGCAGCAACAGCCTGGCGATGATCACGGATTACGTGCCGGCTGCCTATGTGACGCACGACATGCTGCACATGCGCGGCGGCCATCAAGTGGATTGGCTGATCGACGGCGTGCCGATTCCCAACACGAATATCGCCACGAATCTGGGGCCGGTGATCGATCCGAAGGACATCGATTATCTAGAAGTGCAGCGCGGCAGCTACGACGCCGATTACGGCGATCGCACTTACGGAATTTTCAACATCGTGCCGCGCAACGGATTCGAGAGCAATTCGGAAGGCGAGCTGGTCACGACGTTCGGGAACTGGTATCAAACCAACGATCAGCTCAATTTCGGCAGCCACACCGAGCGGTTCGCGTATTACGCCAGCGTGAACGGAAATCGCAGCAACTACGGCCTGCAAACGCCGATTGGACAGGTGTTTCACGATGCGGAAAACGGCGGCGGGGCTTTCGTCTCGCTGATCTTCAACGCCGATCCCAAAAACCAACTTCGTCTGGTGGCTTCCCTGCGCCAGGATTATTATCAGATTCCCTACGATCCCGACGCGGCTGACGCCGAAAATCAAAGCTACAACACCAGCCAGCTTCGCGACGCCGATCGCGAGACCGACGGCTACATCGCCTTCACCTGGGTGCACACGTTCAATTCCAAATTGCTGCTTACGGTTTCGCCGTTCTATCACTACAACAAGGCAAATTACATCGGATCGCAGAACGATTTTCCGGCGATTACCAATGCGGACCAGAAGGCCAATTATGGCGGCGTGCAGGCGGCCGTTCACGTGAGCGTGGCCAAAAACGATCTGGAAATCGGGATGTACGGATTCGAGCAGAACCAAAACAACTTTTTCAACAACGTGTTCACCGACGGCACGCCCAATCCTTCAATCACATACTCGACGGCGGCTGTGACCGGCGGCGTGTGGGAACAATTCATCAGCGACAAATTCAAGCCGACGTCGTGCCTGACGCTGATCGGCGGCCTGCGCGAATCGCACTTCAATTCGCCCGCATCCGCGGCCGAGCCGGCCATCGAACCAGCGGTCGTGGAGAACGCGACGGATCCGCGCGTGGGGGTGGCCGTGCGCATCCCGCGGTTGAATTGGGTGTTTCACGCCTTCTACGGAGATTTTTATCAGGCGCCGCCGCTTTTGACGGCGACCGGCCCTTTGCTGGGCATTGCCAACGGACAGGACGCCACGTTCGGCCCGCTCCACGGCGAGCGCGATGAGGAGCACCAGTTCGGCGTGACGATTCCGGTGCGGCGCTGGAGCCTCGACGCGGACACATTCCAAACGCGCGCGGCGAACTGGCTGGATCACAACAACATCGGAGAATCGAATCTTTTCTGGCCGATCACTTGGGAAGGCGCACTGATTCAAACCTGGGAAATTACCGTGCGCTCGCCGCGGCTTTGGAACCGCGGCCAGTTCCATCTTGCATACGCCAATCAAATCGCGCAGGCGCGCGGACCGATCACCGGCGGCCTGATCTGCGGCAATCCTCCCGCAGAGGATTGCCCGGTGCTTGTGCCGGACACATATTCGCCCGTCGATCACGACCAGCGGGACACGCTGGACGCCGGTTTCAACGCCACGCTGCCGTGGCATTCATACGTCGCGACGAATGTGTACTACGGCTCCGGCTTCACGAACGGAGACCCGGAGCCCGGCACGCAATATCCCGGCAACTATTTGCCGGGGCACACGACCGTCGATCTTTCGCTGGGCAAGGATTTCGGCGAAAAATATTCGGTCTCGGTGACGGGACTCAACGTCGCCAATCTCCGCGTGCTGCTGGATAACAGCCTCACGTACGGAGGTTTCCACTTCAACGATCCCCGGCAGATTTACGTCGAATTCCGCTACCACTTTCATTATTAAACGTTCATCCGAAATGGCGAAGTCCGCGTATTATTGATGGAGCGATTCGCCATGCCACCGCAGGGGAGGGCTCGCGCCATGCCGATCAAGCCTGAACAAGAACTGACGTACGCCGACGTTACGCCGAAGGGCGTTTATCAAGGGCGGCGGAAATTTTTGGCCGCGATGCTCGGCGCCACGGGCGCGGCCGCGGCGTGGAAGGGCATCGAAGCGCTGGCGCCCGCGGACGTGGAAGCCGCGAACACCAAGCCCATCAGCGGCTTCAGCAAGTGGCCGTACAGCACGACGGAACCCGAGACGCCGGAAAAAATCGTCACTTCGTACAATAATTTCTACGAATTCGGCACGGACAAAAGCGACCCCGCGGCGAATGCGCAAAATTTCAACACGTCGAACTGGAGCGTGACTGTTGCGGGCGAAGTCGCCAAGCCGCGCACATTCACGCTCGACGACCTGATGAAAGCCGCGCCGCTGGAAGAGCGCATTTATCGCCATCGTTGCGTCGAAGGATGGTCGATCGTGGTGCCGTGGATCGGGTTTCCGCTGAGCAGCGTCGCGAAGCTGGTGCAGCCGAAGCCCACGGCGAAATGGGTGGCGTTCCAGAGCTATTACGATCAGAAGCAGATGCCGCGCGGACCGTTCGCGGGAATTCAGCTGCCGTATCTTGAAGGCTTGCGCCTGGATGAAGCCATGAATCCGCTGGCGCTGCTGACTTTCGGAATGTATGGCGAGACGCTGCCGAATCAGGATGGCGCGCCGGTGCGCATCGTGCTGCCGTGGAAATACGGCTTCAAGAGCGCGAAGTCGCTGGTGAAAATCACTTTCGTTAAAGATCAGCCGCCGACTACGTGGAATCTCGAAAGCGCGCACGAGTACGGCTTTTATTCCAACGTGAATCCGAATGTGGATCACCCGCGCTGGAGCCAGAAAACCGAGCGCCGGCTGGGCGGCAGTTTTTTTGCGCCGCGCATTCCCACGCAGATGTTCAACGGCTACAGCGATCAGGTGGCCAGCATGTACAACGGCATGGACCTGCGGGTGAATTTCTAGGGGGCTTTTCACGTGGCGGTCGTGAATTCCATTCTGACAAGTAAGTGGACCAAGGTTTTTGTGTTTCTGCTGTGCCTCGCGCCGACCGGCTTTATCGCGTGGAACCTGTTCCACGATCCTACGGCCGGGGCCGATCCGGCGAGATTTCTTGAGCACGCCACCGGCGATTGGACGATTCGATTCGTGGTCATCACGCTGGCGATCACGCCATTGCGTAAAATTCTGCACCAGCCGCAATTGATCCGCTTCCGCCGGATGGTGGGGCTGTATGCGTTCTTCTATGTCTTTTTGCATTTTTCGATGTGGGTAGTGGTCGATCACTATTTCGCGTGGTCGGACATGTGGGCGGACGTTCTGAAGCGCCGCTTCATCACCGTGGGATTTTCGGCTTTTGTGCTGATGACGCCCCTGGCCATCACTTCGACGGCGGGCTGGATCCGGCGGCTCGGCGGACGGCGCTGGCAGCGCTTGCATCAATTGATTTACGTGATCGCGATTTTGGGCGTGATTCACTATGCGTGGCTGGTGAAGTCCGACGAAACCAAGCCGATCTTTTACGGCGTACTGGTCGGCCTGCTGCTGGCCTACCGCCTCGGCGCATGGATCATGAATCGCAAGAAACGCGCGCCTGCCGCGCGCGCGGCCGTCGCGCCGCCCGAAAAACTAGAGACCGCCGAAACGATGTAACGTGCGGACGTAACGCCGGAACCGCGCCTCACGCACCTCCTCAATCCAAGCCACTTGCTAGGCCGTTTTCAACGTGATACCGTCAGCGAACGAAAGGCGAAACTACACTGAGGGGGGGGATTCGTGCGTAATTCTCTCGCTGTGCGCGCGGCGACGTCGGATTCGCTGGCGACCGTGGAGGAAATCGTCGCTTCGCTCGGTGAGCGCGATCGCTCGGGCGAAGTATTGACCGCGGTGCGCCAGATTCCGGCGCGCGAGGCGCAGTTTGCGCCGATGCCGCCGTGGGTGCGCAAGGAACTGGCGGCTGCTTACTCCGCGAAAGGCATCGCGCAGCTTTACACGCATCAAGCCGCGGCTGCGGAAGCTGTGCGCGGCGGGCGCAATGTTGTCGTCGTGACGCCGACGGCATCGGGCAAGACAATTTGCTACAACTTGCCGGTGCTGAACGCCGTGCTGGAAAATCCGGATACGCGCGCGCTGTATCTTTTCCCCACCAAGGCGCTTGCGCAGGATCAGCTTGCGGAGATGCACGATCTCGCGGCGCGGCTGGAAGATCGCTTCGGCGTGTTCACGTACGACGGCGACACTCCATCGGATGCGCGGCGCGCGATCCGCGAGCGCGGGCACATCGTGCTTTCAAATCCCGACATGCTGCACACCGGCATTCTGCCGCACCACACGAAATGGACGCGCCTGTTTGAGAATTTGCGTTACGTCGTGCTCGACGAGCTGCACACGTATCGCGGCGTATTCGGCAGCCATTTGGCCAACGTGCTGCGGCGCCTGAAGCGCATCGCGCGCTTTTATGGCTCGGAGCTGCAATTCATCGCCTCATCGGCGACGATCGCGAATCCGGTGGAATTGGCGGCGCGCCTGACGGAATCGCCCTTCGAGGGCATCGAGAAAAATGGCGCGCCGGCGGCGGCCAAAACTTTCGTGTTCTATAACCCGCCGGTGATCAATAAGCATCTGGGAATTCGCCGCAGCTACATCAACGAATCCTCGCGCGTGGCGCAGGAATTTCTGAAGCGCGGATTACAGACCATCGTCTTCGCGAATAGTCGTCTGCACACGGAAATTCTGCTTACTTATTTGAAGCATGCCAATCCCGCGGGCGTCGCGCAGGCCGAGCCGATTCGCGGCTATCGCGGCGGCTATTTGCCGGGCGAGCGGCGCGAGATCGAACGCGGTCTGCGCGATGGGCGCATTCGCGGCGTGGTTTCGACCAGCGCGCTCGAACTGGGCATTGATGTTGGCTCGCTTGACGCCTCGGTGATGGCAGGGTATGCGGGCACGATCGCGGCGACGTGGCAGCGCGCGGGCCGCGCGGGGCGGCGCAAAGGTTCCTCGTGCGCCGTGCTCGTCGCGTCGTCGGCGCCGCTCGATCAATTTATAGTGAAGCACCCCGACTATTTTTTTGGCCGCCCGCCGGAGCATGCTTACGTGCAGCCCGATAATTTGGAAATATTGGTGAATCATCTGAAGTGCGCCGCATTCGAGCTGCCGCTTTCGCCGGATGAAACTTTCGGCGGCGTCGATCTGCCGGCGCTGTGCGACCGCCTGGAGGAAGCCGGCTTCCTGCATCGCTCGGGCGAACACTGGCATTGGTCGAGCGACGCGTACCCGGCCGACACCGTCAGCTTGCGCTCGGTGAGCTCCGACAATTTCGTGATCGTGGACACGACCGGCGAAACCGAAGTGATCGGCGAAGTGGATTTCCCGAGCGCGCTTGCGACCGTTCATCCCAAAGCGATTTATCTGCATCAGGGCCAGCAGTATCACGTCGATCGCCTGGATTTCGACGAGCGCAAAGCGTATGTGCGCCGCGTGGACGCCGATTACTACACCGATGCGATTCGCTACACGCAGGTGCGCGTGCTGGAATCGGCCGCCGAGGCGCGGCTCGCCGGCGTGGATTCCGGCGCCGATTTGAACGCCACGCGCTCGCATGGCGACGTGCAGGTGCGTTCGCAAGTGGTGGGCTTCAAGAAGATTAAATTCTTTACGAATGAAAATGTCGGCTCGGGCAAACTCGAATTGCCGGAAAACGAAATGCACACCACGGCGTTCTGGCTGACGCTCGAACGCGCTCTGGTGGAATCGCTTCCCTTCCCGATTCGCGAGCGGCAGAACGGAATGTTCGGTTTGCTCTACGCGCTCGAATCTGTGGCCGCGCTGCTGCTGATGTGCGACAAACGCGATCTCGGCACAGCCATCGGAGAGAAATCTCCCGCGCCCGGACGCGAGCGCGAACCCGGCGAAGACGAAGCGGAGGCGGGCGAGTTTGCGCCGCGCGCGCCCGTTGCGGCGGCCGCAGCCGATGTTGTATCCGGCGATCGCTCCGACTTGGCGCTCAGCGCGATGGCCGATACCGAATTCTTCGAGCCCAATTTATTTCTCTACGACTCCTATCCCGGCGGCATCGGCTTCTCCGAGCCGTTGTTTCGCGCCTGCGATCTGCTGCTCGCGCGGACGCGCGCGCTGATCGAAAGCTGCGAGTGCGAAGCGGGATGCCCTTCGTGCGTTGGTCCCGCGGGCGAACGCGGCGAAAAGGCCAAGGAGGCGGCGCTTGAGATTTTGAACCGGCTCGGCGCGCCGGCAAGTAATGCGGCGGCGGCGAGGCCGAATTCTTGAGCGAATTGTTCAACGAAAAGTTGTCGCAGCTGGCGGCGCTGCGGCCGGCGCGCCGCACGCGCGGAAGCGTCCGCACGGATGAGCGGGAGAACGATCATCCGCGGCGCGAGATCATTGCGGAATGGGCCGGGCTTGCCGAAATCGTCGGAGCCAAAATCGCGCGCAATCGGCACGGAGAACATCTGACGGTGCGCCGGTGGCACGCAAGCCCCGAGCAGTGTGCTCCCGCCGGGCGCGCTCTTTCAGTTCTGCTGCCCGCGCCGCTGGGCACGGGAGACAATGCCGCGCAAATAGCCGAAGATCCGGCGAGCTGGCTTTTTCTCGATACAGAAACCACGGGCCTCGCGGGCGGCACGGGCACGTACGCGTTCCTGGTCGGCATCGCGTGGTGGGACGCGGGCGGCCTTCAGAGCGAGCAATTTTTCATGCGCGACCACACCGAGGAGCATTCGGTGCTTCTTGAACTGGCCGGGCGCATGGCCGAGCGGCCGGTGCTTGTAACTTTCAACGGAAAAAGTTTCGATTGGCCGCTGCTGGAAACGCGTTACCGCATGACGCGCGCCATCCGCCCGCCCGTGCCCGCGGCGCATCTCGATCTGCTGCATCCAGCGCGGCAACTTTGGCGAATGCGATTGCCGTCGGTGCGGCTGACGGACCTCGAGCGGCATGTGTTATCGGAATCGGGCCCGCTCGCTTGGACGCGGCGCGGGGATCTGGATTCCGCGCTTATTCCGCAGCTCTACTTCGATCATTTGCGCGGCGGCGGATCGGCGCCGCTGGCCACGGTTTTTCGGCACAATGAAATGGATCTTCGAGCGCTGGCTGCACTCTCCACAAAAATCTGCGCTCTGCTCGGAGGCGAGCCGGAACAACCGGCAAATCGCTCGCCCGAGCGCGCGCTCGATCTCTACGGAATGGCGCGATTGCTGGGACGCCGCCGCGATGCGCGCGCACGGCCCGCGTGCGAGTTGGCGCTCGATGCTGGATTGCCCGCGGGCGTGGAACGCATGGCGCAACGCGAGCTTGCGCAAATGGCCAAGCGCCAGCGCGACTACGCGCGCGCCGCGGCGATCTGGGAACAGTTAGCCGCTTCGCGCGGCGAAAGCGCGGCCGAATCCGCCATCGAAGTCTGCGAACAATTGGCGATTCATTTCGAGCATCGCGCGCGGCAACCGGAGCGCGCCGCGGAATGGACCGCTGCGGCGCTGCGGCAACTCCGCGACGCAACCCGGCTCGAACCCGCCCGCGCGCGGCGCCTCGAAGCGCGGCTCGGACATCGCCAGCAACGCCTGGCGCGAAAAAGCGCGCGCCTCGAACTCGATTCGTGATTTTGCGGAACACGGAAGTTACAGCAGCGCGCTAGCGCGGCGATGCGGCTGCGGCAAATGCCGCGGGACGCGCAGCGGCGGGTGGCAGGAACGTGATGCGAGCGGGCGCAGAGTCCGCGGGCTGGGAAGAAGCGCCGGGCGCGGGCCAGCCGATTGCTTGGGTGATGCGATCGAAAATATCCCGCGTAGCGCCTTCGGCGGAAATGCACTCGTCGCCCGCGCAACGCAGGAAGACGCCGCCCGCAGGCGTATCGAACGAAAAGAAATTCGGACGCCGCAACGGATTGGTACGCGTCTTGTCCTTCGCCGCGAGCACATCGCTATAAGAATCGAAAAAGCGCGCGGCATCGGCGTCGCTAGTGAGGCGCAACCGGAAAACCAGTAAATCCTGTTTGGTTTGCTGATTCTCGAAAATGGCGTAGCGGTCACCGGCCCAGGTCGGCGCGATATTCAAAGCGTCTTTTTCCTGCAAAAACTGCTTCAGAATTTCCTGCAAGCCGAATTCGCCCATCAGATTTTCGTCGAGCTTTTTCCAATCGGCCGGCAATAGCCCCGAAAAATCCGGCAGCGTAACCGGCGCACGCGTCACCCCGTTCAAATAAAGATCGGGATGCATGATCTGCTGCGTCGAAGCCGGCGGATTCGCAAAAACGCGGCCGAAATCGGGCCAGCCGTTCGTGGCTTTCAAAACGGCCTGCGTGAAGCTCATCCCCGCAAGATAGGGAAACAATAGCTCGTCGCGAATCACCATCGGCGCTTTGGAAAGCAACGGGCTGCTTGCGGCGTCTCCCATCACCAGCGCGGGATCGAGCGTGGGCAGATCGCGAACGCTCTTATTTTGATCGCGCAACATGTAATCGATCATCGCCGCCACTGCCGCCCCTTCCAGCACGGCGTCGCGCGCGAGCTCGGCGTCGTCATTGGGTTTGGCGGCGTCGCGCCACACGTCGATGTGATAGTGCTGATCCTGCAGCGCGTGCGTCAGCTCGTGCGCCATGATCATGCGCATTTCATCGGGACCGGTCCAATCGGAGATGAAAAATTCCTGGCCGTCGGGGTCGTACAATCCGGCGATCTGCTCGGTCAAAATGTCGTTGAGAGTTTGCTCGAGCGGGAAATCTTTCGGCAGCAGGCCGAACATTTCAAGCGTGCGCTGATCGGCGTAATCCTTCGCGGAATCTTTCTCTTTTTTCTCCTGCGCCAGCAAGTAGGCGCGAATCTCTTCGCGCGATCGCAGGCTCTTCTTCACCGGATGAAGAATCGGCATCGAGAGCAGCTTGCTCATCTCCGCCAGAACCTCGTCCGCCGCCGCGAAGAAATCGGCGTCGGAAGCGTTGGACGGACCGGAGGCCGGCGGCGCATCCGAAGTCGGCGGCACAGGCGCGCTCGATTGCGCGGACGGCGCCGAAGTCGTTGGCGCGTTCGGCTGCTGCGCCCCGGCCGCGGCGGCGAGCAGCATCGCGCCGCACAAGATTGCCCACGGGCGGAGCCGCAAATTCAAGTTTGGCGTGGTCGGCAGAATCAGGGCTTTCTCACGGACGCTGTCTGCGCGTTCGCGTCAATCGATTGCGGAGGGCTTGGATTCCGAGCCCGGCGGGTCACCGCACCGAAGCGCCGTTACTGATCCGGCTTGCTTCGTCCGAGAACCTTAGTCTCCCGCGGCTTCCACGCGACATCCTCCCAGGAGAAGGTGTCGCGAACCATGCGCGCGCACTGATCGGGATGATCCGTGTCGGGCTTGGCGCAAAAAGTCAGATGGACGCCGGATTCGTCGGTTTCATAGGTGCTCTGCGGCAAAAGGTCTGAATTCCATACCTGATGCAGCTCTTGGCCGTCGAAATACCACACGGTGAAAAGACCGGTCTGCAGGTCGTCGGTCCGCCCGGCAACCGTCATGAATACGGTTTCAGGAGCGACGATCGGCACCAGCGCCAGATATTCGTCATAGAACTTCGGCGGGTTGTAACAATCGATCTTGCCCACCAGCGCCAGCTGCCCCGCGGGCCCGGCATACAGCCGCACGGCAGACGGCCCGGCGAGGCCGAAATTGGCGATCAACGCGTAAGTAGGTGTGACTCCAGCGAGTTCCACAACCTCGTAATCTTCACCGGTCGCCGTATCGGTGGCTACTAGGGACCCTAGGGTCTTATTTAGCGTCGTCAGATCCGGGGCTCCCCCGGCATTCAGGCCCTTGAGCACCATCCCATCCAGCGCTCCGAGGGCATCCGATTCCAGCGACTGCGCGCTCGGATCGGAGGCTTGCCCGATTTGGGCAGCTTCCCGGTCTCCGGCCAATTGCACAGCCATCTGGTGGAACGCCGAAGGACCAATGCCCTGCGCCCGGGCCACAGCGGCCTGGGCAAGCGCAAGGCTCACAAGCATCGAAACGGCAAGTAAACGGCTCTTCACATCTCCTATTATACGCCCAGCGCATGGTCTCGGGCAAACGAGGGCGGTCAAACCGGCAACACCCCGCGCCCGTCCCAAATTGGACTGATGTTCCGAAATTGTAACAGACAATTCTTAACAGACTCGTTAGCTGTTACAATAATGAAGCTCGGACCGCCATACCGAGGGTAAGCCATGCACGCCGGCTCGTGCCTCCGAAAGGCACGTGAACAGCTCGGATTGACCTACCGCGACGTAGAGCGCGCCAGCTACGACCTCGCGTCGCAGCATGGCAGGCCCGAATTCATCGTCCATTTAAGCCGCCTGGCGGACATCGAAAACCGCGAGGTCACGCCCAGCCTGTACAAGCTGTACGCCCTGGCCGCGATTTACCATCTCGATCCACGCGAAATCTGCCGCTGGTACGATGTGCCATTCGACAAGCATTTTGCCGACAGCACCCAGCTTGCCGCGCCATCCACGCATCTGGCGGCCCCGCCGAGCTCGATGCACCTGCCGCTGCGATTCGATCCCGGTTTCAATCCGGGCCGTACCGAGCAGCTCTCCCGCATGGTGGAACGCTGGGGCGAATTCGAAGGCGTAATCTTCAATGGACCTGAGCGATATCGCTACGGCTACGTCGGTATGGAGGATCACATGATGGACCCGCTGCTCCGGCCCGGGAGCCTCGTGCTGGTCGATCCGACGCTGCGGCAGGTGCGCAATTCCGGTTGGAACAATGAATACGAACGCCCGATCTATTTTATCGATGTCCGTGACGGTTACCGCTGCAGTTGGTGTCTGCGGGACGGCTGGACGCTCAGCATGCAGCCGCATCCGCTTTCGCCGTGCAAGCCGGAAGTGCGGCGCATGCCTCAGGAGGCCGATATCGTGGGGCAGGTAGTGGGGGTAGTTATGCGGCTTTATGGGCGCTAAGCTCGCTTTCGATCATTTCCAGCAACAACCTCAGATTCGACGCGAATAGATCGTAAAGGTAGTCCGGCAGGCCGCGCGGTTCGATCTCGTCGTACCGCTCGCGGTTGCGCCACAACGCAAGATTACGCGCGATTCCGCCCTCCAGAGCCGCCAGGGACATCCGCAAATCCCCCTCCTGCTGCGTAAGTGGCGTTTCCAGGACCTTTGCAAACAACTCCTCGTGGCAGTGCTCCAGAGCCAGCTGAACCGCAGCGGCGGAATATTCCGATGCCAGGCCGTCGTGCCTATACCGATCGTCGCTCTCGCGCAGCGAACTGACGTAGATCAGCCGGCCATAGCCGCTGGGGATGCCGGATAGCGATCGGCGCGTGAAGTCCTCCACGACTTTCTGGCTTCTCCGAAATCGTTCCAGCGTTTCCATCGATCCCGCCCGTTCCGTTTTCTGAACTTTTTCCAGGGTTCTGAGCCGACTCCGAAGCGCGGTGCGAAAGTGCCGCGCTAAGGAGGGTTCAAACCCATGAAAAAGCTAGCAGCGCTGTTGCTCACCGCAACCCTGGCAACCATCATCGTACTACCTGTTGCTTCACATATCAACCACCCGTCTCGTAACCGAGTGCTTACTGCTGAAGATCCGATTCCTCCGCTTCCGCCACACGTCGCCTAAACAAGAGGCGTCACCGAAAATCCCCGGCGACATCGGTCGATAGGGTATCCAGGCGGCGGGGCTCATTCCACCAGAAGCACGGCGACTTACGTGCCGCGCATCTTGGTATGATGAGCCCCGCCGGCAATGCACCTCAGCCATCTGGGTTACGTGCTTTGACTCCTCTCAACTGGCCTTGAAGTTTTGGTTTGCGTTCTCGCGTACCGTCGCGGCATGGCCAAGACCCTTCCGTTTTTCACAGGGTATTTGACATCTCTGGTGCTCTCTACAATCTTCGTCTGGTTTGTCTACCGCACATTCGACTTCGGATCGTGGACCGCATACGAGACAGCGTGGATCACGAGCGGGATTGTGTTGGTCGCTCGCGGACTTGCTATCGGCGAACTGTGTTTTTGCGTACTGCGCGTCCATCCGGGCATCTGGGCGCTGGCCAAGATAATCCTCCTCGCAGTGTCGTTCCTGTTCTTGCTTCACGCCGGCTTCGAATCGCTCTCGCGACCCTACTGGCTGGGAACGTTCGTCCTTTCACTCGACCGGGATCTGGAGCTTTCGGCAACGGCCGCCTTGATCGTCTTGTTGATGATTGGCCGATACTACCAACTCGAACTCAATCGATTGGGGCGCCGAATCGCGGCGGGGCTGTGCATAACTTCGGTCTCGGTCCTGACGTCTGACGCTGAGATGGCTTGGGCGTTCGCGTCTCACCCCCCAAGCTGGCCCGGCTACGTTGCTTGCATGGGACGCACGCAGGTCTGGTGGTATGCGTTTCGATCCCTTCCTGCCGACTGCGCGTTGATCATGTGGATTGACGTGTTGAGAGAGCCCGGTTCCACAACTCGTTCGTCTCCCGCGCTGCTGCCGGCTTCGGCGTACCGCGAGCTTTCTCCCGCGGTCAACGCCCGGTTGCGGGCACTTGATGCTCGATTGCTGGAACTGTTCGGGCCGTGAGCGGAAAGCACCCGGGCTAAGTACTTGGCAGTAAATTGTGCTACAATGGACTCGCGGCGATGCATCTTACCCACCTGAATTACGGGCTCTGGATCCTGACAACGGCGCTGGAGGTTTTGGCGTGCAGCCTGGCATATCGGCGCGGCCTGTACCGGAGCCTACCATTCTTCACGGCGTATCTGACCCTGATGGTGGCGGCGACGGGCTTTTTGTGGTTCGTATATCGCGCGTTCGGTTTCGGTTCGTGGATCGCGTATGACGCCGGCTGGATCACGCACGCAATTCTGCTGGCCGCTCGTGGTCTTGCCGTCGGTGAACTGTGCCTGCGGCTGCTCCGCTCGTATCCTGGTATTTGGGCGCTGGCGTGGCGAATCCTGCTGGCGGTGTCGTTTCTGTTTCTGCTCCACGCTGGCGTCGAATCGGCCTCCCAACCATATTGGCTGGGCACCTTCGTTCTTGCACTCGACCGAGACCTGGAGCTTGCAGCCACAGGTGTTCTGATCGCCTTGCTGCTGATTGGACGTTACTACACGCTTCAGATGGATTTGCTGGAGCGCCGAATCGCGGCGGGCTTGTGCGTCATGTCGGTCATCATCGTAGTCACGAACGCGCTGCTGTTCCAAGCCGCGGTTGCGCATCCGTCGAGTTGGCTCGGCTACCATGCATGGTTGGCCCACGCCCAGATATGGTGGAATTCGGCTCAAGCTGTTGCCTCCGCCTGTGTACTGTCGGTGTGGGCCGTCGCGCTGTGGACGCCCATCCCCGCCAAGCGCGCCGTTCCCGTTCTGCTGCCCGCTTCGACTTATCGCGAGCTTTCTCCCGCGATCAACTTTAGGCTGCGCGCGATGAATGCGCGCCTGACGGAGTTGCTGAAGTCATGAACGAAGCCGCACTGTACATCGCCTTTGGAGTGTTCGTGCTGGCGCTGCTGGCGGTATTGGTGCGCCCGCGGCGCGCGCGCCAGGACGCCGTGCCGCCCGGCGAGAAGCTGGATCTTTCGCTGGAGGATTTGGCGCCGCGCCACGCGAAATATTTTCCGTTGGTGCGCCAGGCGCTCGACGGATCGGACTTGGCCGGCCTCGGACAACGCATTCCGCGCCGAGTGCTTGGCACGCTGCGCGCGGAGCGGCGCAAGGTGGCGCGGCGCTATCTTGAAGGTCTGCGCGAAGATTTTGTGCGGCTCGAGCGATTTGGGCGGATGGTCGCCGCGCTCTCGCCGCAAGTGGACGCGCGGCAGGAAGCCGAGCGCGTGCGGCTTGGTGTTCGCTTCCGCGTCGTATACGCGCTGGTCTCGATGCGCCTGGCGCTCGGCTACGTTCCCGTTCCTGCGTTCGAGCGCCTGACGGCGCTCGTCGGCAGCCTGGCGGCGCGCCTGGAAGCCTCGATGACGAGCCTGATCGAACCGGGCCCCACGCAAGCCAGCGCGGATTCCGGCGCTTGAGACGCGGCGGCGACGTTCACTCCCTCCGGCAATTTTTTTGGCGACGCTCGCACGCCGCCGGTGTCAATACCGGCACCTTGAATCATGGTTGTGCCCTGTGCCGATTTCCGGCTGCCCTATAATCGCCTTACAGAGGTCTGCGCGTGAACAAGGGTAAGATTCTGGTGGTCGATGACGAAGAGGCGATCCGCGAGGTCGTCTCGACGATGCTCGAAGCGCAGGGCTTCGAGTGTTCGACCGCGGGAAATGGCCGCTTGGCCAAAGCGTATCTCGAGGAACACACGCCCGACCTCGTGCTGAGCGACATGGTGATGCCGGAAATGGACGGCATCCGCCTGCTCGAATGGGCGCATCAGCACGATCCCGATGTGCCCGTGATCATGGTCACGGCCATGCACGACATCGCGACGGCGCTCGAAGCCATTCGCCGCGGCGCCTACGATTACATCCTCAAACCATTTGAGAAGGATCAGCTTTTTCTGAGCGTGCGCCGCGCGCTCGAACACCGCCGCCTGATGCTCGAAAACCGCAAATATCAAAGCGATCTCGAGCGCCTGGTCGAAGAGCGCACGGGCCAACTGAAGGGCACGCTCCAGCAGCTGGAACAATCCTACGACGACACGCTGGAAGCGCTCGGTGGCGCGCTTGACTTGAAGGACGCCGAAACCGAAGGCCATTGCAAGCGCGTCACGGCGTTCACCATCGCCATCGCCAAGGCCATGAAGCTTCCGCAGCAGCAATTGCCGGTGATCGCGCGTGCCGCGTTTCTGCACGACATCGGAAAGATGGCCATTCCGGATAGCGTTCTGCGCAAGCCCGGCCCGTTGAACGAAGACGAAAAGCGCGTGATGCGCACGCACTGCGAAATCGGCTACAACATGGTCACGCGCATTCCGTTCCTGCGCGAAGCCGCGCAGATCGTGCTCGCGCACCAGGAATTTTTCGACGGCACCGGCTACCCGCGCGGTCTGAAGGGCGAAGAGATTCCGCTCGGAGCGCGGATTTTCGCCGTGGCCGACGCGCTCGACGCCATGGTCTCCGACCGGCCCTACCGCAAGGCGCTGTCGATCGAACACGCGCGCGGCGAAATCAAGCGCTGCTCGGGCACGCAGTTCGATCCTCGCGTCGTGGAAGTTTTTCTCTCGCTGCCGGATTCGCTGTGGCTCGAACTGCGCGAAAACATCGGCACGCCCTACCGCCTCTCCCAAGTCAAAACGATTTGAGGCTTTGCGCGCCGCGCGCCCCGCGCATCTTGCGAAACGCGATTCGCGCGGTTAGTATCCCGAGCGGAGGATTTTCAACCGATGGCACTGGTGCCCATCAAGACTGCTTCCACAACCGGCTATTGCGATTGCATCCACGGCTGCTACGAACTCGCCAGCCTGCGCGATGAGGATACCGGCAAGGCCTTCTGCCCGCGCTGCGCCAAAGAGCACCTCGAAATGAATCAGGGCGTCGGCATGCCGCAGCCCGCGCCATCGAAAATTTCCGCCAGCACCGCCGCGCCGCCGGCTCACCCGCACATTCCCGAGCCAGCCGATCCGCCGGGGCGCCCGCACTAGGAAGCGACGCATTGCGGTACGCGCAACCCTCGCGCGCGCCCGCCCGCTCGACATACGAGATATAATGAAAAGCGCCCGAGTGTTTCAAGCGCACGGGTCTGCTGCAATGGACGCGACGATTCAATCCGGCCAATACGAAGTCTTCAACGACGGCGCCTGCCCGTTCTGCCAGTGGATTCGCGCGCATGTCGAACCGTACGACACGCGCCAGCGCATCGTGTTTGTGGACTACAACGATCCCGCGGTCGCCGCGCGCGCCCCGTTTTCCGTCGCGGAGTTAGAGCGCGAGATGCACGTCCGCACGCCGGACGGCGCGTGGGTCTCCGGATTTGCCGCGTGGGTGATTCTGCTGCGCGCCATGCCGCGCCTGGCGTGGCTCGGATGGCTGCTCGGAGCGCCGCCGCTTCGCTGGGCAGGACCCCGCATTTACGCCTGGGTCGCGCGCAACCGCTACAGCTTGCCCGGCGCGCCGCCGCGCTGCGCGCCGCAAACCTGCGCGCCGCCCGCCGCGCCTGTCTCCGGCCCGGTAGCCGGCGGCCGCGGCGCTCACTGAGCCAGCCGACGAAAGTGCCGCGCCGCGCATGAATTCACAAACTTCCGCCGCGGATTCCCCGATCCCCTTGCTCGATCTGCGCGCCGAATGGGCCGCGATCGGCGCTGAAATTCGCGCGGCGCTCGATCGCGTGTTCGCATCGCAGCAATTTATTCTGGGGCCGGAGGGCGAGGCGCTCGAACGCGAAATCGCGCAACTTTGTGAATCACAAGCCAGCGGATCGCAATTCAGCGCGCCGCCGTTCGCTGTCGGCGTGGCTTCGGGCACGGACGCGCTCACGCTCGCGCTTCATGCCGCGGGCGTTGGCCCGGGCGACGAAGTCATCGTCCCCGCGTTCACATTCATCGCCACGGCCGGCGCCGTCAGCTCTCTCGGCGCGCGCCCGGTCTTCGCGGATATCGAGCCCGGCACGTTCGCCATCGATCCCGCGCGCATCGAGGAGCGAATCACGCCGCGCACGGGGGCGATCGTCGCGGTGCACTTGTTCGGTTTGCCCGCGAACATGGAGCCAATTCTCGCGCTCGCCGCACGCCGCGAAATTCCCGTGATCGAAGACAACGCGCAATCGCTCGGCGCGCGATATCGCGGCCGCGCCGCCGGCACGCTCGGCGCGTTCGGCTGCCTCAGTTTTTATCCGTCGAAAAATCTCGGCGCGTTTGGCGACGCGGGAATGATCCTCACCGCTTCCGCCGCGGCTGCGGAGCGCCTGCGCGCTCTGCGCAATCACGGCGAGACCTCGCGCTACATCAGCGCCGAACGCGGCTGGAACAGCCGCCTCGATGAAATCCAAGCCGCGGTCCTGCGCGTCAAACTGCGCCACCTCGCGCAATGGACCGCCGCGCGCCGCGCCGTCGCCAGCGCGTACAACGCCGCGCTCGGCGGCGTTCCGGGAATTCATACGCCGCAATCCCCCGCCGGTGCCGAGCACGTCTATTCCGTGTACACGATTCGCGTCGAAGGCTCGTCCGCCGAGCGCCGTGATCGCGTCAGGCAACATTTGGCCAGCCGGGGCATCTCGAGCGTCGTCTACTACCCCGTGCCCCTGCATTTGCAGCCGCTCTATTCAGCCACCGTGCCAGGCCGCGGCGCGTTGCCGGAATCCGAGCGCGCTGCCAACGAAGTTTTATCCCTGCCGATTTATCCCGGCCTCACCGAGGCGCAAATCGCGCGCGTCGCGCGCGCCGTAGCGGAAGCCGCGCGCGCCTGACGCAACGCAACACGCGGAAAAAATAATAGAAAAGAAACTACCGGAGAGAACTACAGGTCGGCTTGCGCAGCCCGCCGAAACACCATCGACAGCACCGAAATAAACAGCGCCAGCGCCGGAATCAGCAGCGCCAAAATCCCCACATGCAGCGCGCGAATCCCCGCCGCTCCCGCGGCGGAAGCCGTCGTGTAACACAGAGCGCAACTTTGCGCCGCCGCGCCCCGCGCAAATCCCAGCGCGCAGCCCACCGCAAGCGCCGCGCACCACAATTTGCGATTCCGAATTCCGGGTTTCACGCCGCGCCTCAGCTCATCCACCTAGTGCATCAACCGCATCTGCAGCATCCGATTGGCATCCGGCATAAAGAAAATAATAATCATACAGAGGCAAAACACCATCGCCGGCACCAACCACAGCACCAGACTCAGCCTTTCAAATCGCAGATGCATGAAGTACGACATGATCAGCGCCGCCTTGATGATCGACAATCCCACCAGCAGCGTCAGCATGATCGCCGGATGCTCGCGCATATATTCCAGGTAGGCCAGAAACACCTCGAACGCCGTCATGACCACCAGCGCGATCCACACGGTCAGAAAGAGGCTTGTCGTTCCCCCCTGCTTGTGCCCGATTTCGTGTGCGTCATCCGACATGCGCGCTCCTTGTGTGCGGCACCAATTCGCCTGCGGTCTTACTTCCCCACCGCGACCGACATCAGGTAAAGCATCGGAAACACAAACATCCAAACCAAGTCCACGAAGTGCCAGTAAAGCCCGCTCACTTCCACATCTTCCGAACTCAGCTTTCCTCTGCCGAACGCGCCCGCGATCACGCCCAGATAAATCACGCCGATCGAAACGTGCAGCATGTGCAGTCCGGTGATCCCGAAAAACGTTGCGCCAAACAGCGGCGCGCCCCACGGATTCGACCACGGCGTGACGCCCTCGCGAAACAACGTCACCCACTCCGTCATGTGGATCGCGACGAACGTTGCTCCCAGCACCATCGTGGCCAGCAGCCATTTGGCCGCCGCCTTCCGCTTATTCTGATTCGCGGCCGCCACGCCGAACACCATCGTCAAGCTGCTGAGCAGCAGAATCACCGTCATCCCCGTGGATTTCGCGATGCCCGGATACATTTCAAACGGCCGCGGCCAATCCGGATTCGATAGCCGCTCGTAGCTGTACGCCAGCAGCAGCGCGCCGAACGTCAGCGAATCCGAGACGATGAACATCCACATCCCAAGTTTTTTCGAGCCCACGCCGAATGGCCGCGCACCGCCGGACCACGCCGCTCGGGTTGATACATTAGCGTCCAATTCGTGCACGGATCACCGTCCCAGTGTGAGGAGTGCGAATAGAAACAGCCACAGCCCATCCATGAAATGCCAGTAGAGCGCCGCAAGATCGGCCGCCGTCTCCTGCGTGATGCGCGACCGCTTCCAATTGCGAAACGCCACGTACAGCAGCGCGAAAATTCCGCCGGCCAGATGCAATCCGTGCGCCGCCGTCAGCACGTAAAAAAAGCTGCTGCTCGGATTGGTGCGCAGAAACAGTCCCGCCGCCGACAATTGCCGCCACGCGAAAAGTTGTCCGACGAGAAATAAAATCCCCAGCGCGATCGTCGCCGTCCACCAGCGCGAAAATCGCTCTTCCCTCGCTTCGGCAGTCAGCGGTTTTGCGGTATTTCGCCGCCGCGCCAATTCGATCGTCGCGCTGCTCGCCAGCAGGACGAGCGTGTTCAGCCACAGCACCCGCGGCATCTCGGTGGCCTGCCAATCGGTTCCCAGGCCCTTGCGCACGATGTAGGCGCTCGTCAGCGACATGAAGAACATCACGATCGCCGCGAGCCCAAGCTGCACGCCGGTGGTGAACGCGCGCCGCGAAACTTCCGGGCTCGGCCAGCGCCGCCCATCGTCGCCGCCGCCATCGAGCGGCGGAAGCGCGACGCCTCCGCCTCCGGTCTCGATCAACTCGAGTTCTTCTGTGGCCGCCGCTCTCACGTCTTCCCTTCGTTGTGCACGCCGTGGACTTCCACCGGCGCTTCATCCTGCGGAATAAAATCCTGCGGCGCGCCCGGCACGCTGAATTCGTACGGCCCGCGGTACACCTGCACGTGGCGCCCCGCGAAATTATCAAACGGCGGCGGCGAAGGAATCGTCCATTCAAGCGTCGTCGCGCGCCACGGATTCTCCTCCGCCTTTTTCCCCCACCCCAGCGAATGGATAAAGTTGTAGAGGAAAATAAATTGCGCGCCGATGGTGATGAACGCCGCGATCGAGATGAAAAATTCCACGTTGTGCAGCGGCGCCAGAAAATTCACGCCCGTCAAATCCGCGTAGCGCCGCGGCCGCCCAACCATCCCCAGGAAGTGCATCGGCATGAAGATGCAGTACACGCCCACGAACGTCAGCCAGAAATGCACTTTGCCGATGCCCTCATTCAGCATGCGCCCAAACATTTTGGGGAACCAGAAATACGTCCCCGCGAAGATCCCGAAAATCGCCGCCACGCCCATCACGAAATGGAAATGCGCCACCACGAAAAATGTATCGTGGAAATAAAGGTCCAGCGTCGGCTGCGCCAGGAACAGTCCCGAAAGCCCGCCCGTCACGAACAGCGAAACGAATCCCAGCGCAAACAGCATCGCGCACGTGAACGTGATCTTTCCGCCCCACAGCGTTCCCAGCCAGTTGAACGTCTTGATCGCCGACGGCACGCCGATCGTCATCGTCAGCAGTGAAAACGCAAAAGCCGAATACGGGCTCATGCCGCTCACGAACATGTGGTGGCCCCACACGCAGAAGCCCAAAAATCCGATCGCGCAAATCGCGCCGACCATCGCCTTGTATCCGAACACCGGCTTGCGCGAAAAATTTGAGAGCACGTGCGACGTCACGCCCATGCCGGGCAGAATCGCGATGTAAACCTCCGGATGCCCGAAGAACCAGAATAAATGTTGCCAGAGCAGCGGCGAGCCGCCATCGTGCGACGTCAGCACCGTGTCCGTGAACACAAGCCCGCCGGGAATGAAAAAGCTCGTGCCCGCCAGCCGGTCCAGCAGCAGCAACCCGCACGCCGCCAGCAGCACGCCGAACGCCAGCAGCCCCAGGATCGCCGTCACCAGCCAGGCCCACACCGTCAGCGGCATGCGCATCAGCGACATTCCCTTGCAGCGCAAATCCACCGTCGTGGTGATAAAATTCAGCGCGCCAATCAGCGACGCCAGGCAAAAAATCGCCAACCCAATCACCCACAGCGTCTGACCGGCGCCTTGCCCTGGCCCCGCGACGTCGCCGACGGCGCTCAGCGGCGGATACGATGTCCAGCCGCCGATCGGCGCGCCGCCTTCCACGAAAAACGCCGCGAGGATCACCACCAGCGAAACGAACGTCGTCCAGAACGAAAGCATGTTCAGCACGGGAAACGCCATGTCTTCCGCGCCGATTTCAATGGGCAGGAAATAATTCCCGAATCCCGATTGCGGCGCGGTGGTCAGCACCATGAAGACCATGATCGTGCCGTGCATCGTCACCAGCGCCAGATACTGCTCCGGCTTCATGATGCCGCCGGCAATGAACGGCACCTTCGCCGCCGGCCACACCAGATGGAAGCGCATCAGCAGAGACAGCGCCATCCCCACGAACACCGAAAACAGCGCGAGGAAGTAATACTGGATGCCGATGACTTTGTGATCCAGGCTGAAAATATATTTCCACAGAAAGCCGGTCGGCGCCGTGTGTGCGTGTACGCCGGCGCCCGCGTGTGTGGCCATCAACTTCCCCCTTGTTCTGCGCGGGCTCCAAGTACAGCCCGCACCCGCCGGGACGCGCCCGGAAAACTACTGGTTCGCGGCTTCCTGCTGTTGGATCCACTTCTCGAAATCGGCTTCGCTCATCACGATCATCGTCGCGCGCATTTTGTAATGGCCCAGTCCGCACAATTCCGCGCACGCAACTTCATACGTGCCCGGCGTATTCGCGGTGAAATGCAGATGAATTGTCATGCCCGGCACGGCGTCCTGTTTCAATCGCAGCTCGCGCACAAAGAAACTGTGCGTCACGTCCAGCGACTTGATGATCAAATCCACTTCGCGCCCCGCCGGCACCGCGATCGTTCCCGGCGAAATAATGTCGTCCTTGCCCGCGGGATCGGTGGGATCCACGCCGACTGCGTTCCCCGTCGACGCGCTCACCAGATCAGGCCGCGTGCGGCCGAACACTCCGTCCGGTCCGGTATAGCGGAAATTCCACGCGAACTGCTGCCCTGTGACCTCGATCGGCAGCGCGCCCGGTTCGGCTCCGATGAAGTGCACCTCGGCCCAGGCCTTCTCCGCGTAAATTCCCAGCCCGACGAACAGAATAAGCGTCGCCGTGGTCCACAAAACTTCCATGCCGTTGTGACCCTCGAAATGGCGCGCGCGCTGGCCGCGATCGCGGGAGCGGAAAATCACCAGCGCCAGTCCAAATTGCGCGGCGATGAAGATGACGCCCGTGATCCAGAGCGTGCGTGAAAATTGAGAGTCGAACAGCGCGCCTTCGTCGGTAATCGTCGGCGGGAACCACCAGATTTTTTCTACGAAAATGTAAACCGTGATCACCGTCATCACTACGATGATCAGCGCCAGCATCGCCGCCGCTGCGGTCGAGCCGCGTTCCTTTGCTCTGCGGTCCGTTCTGGACGTCATGGTCCTCCGCTCCAAATCGCTTACGATCCGTCTATTCTCGCCGCCAATTCAGCGCGTTCCAAACGGCGCCTTCCGCGAACCGGGTAATCATATCCATCCCGGCACGAATTTCAAGGAACATTCGAGAGGAATCGGCGTGGCTCGTGCCGCGCGAATTCCAGCCGCCGCGCGGCGGCACCCGCGCAATGCCGCGGTAAACGCCGTGGCCTCCGGCGCGATTCTGTTTTGTCGGGAAAAGTATGGTGCGGAAGGGGGGATTCGAACCCCCACGCCTTACGGCGCCACCCCCTCAAGATGGTGCGTCTGCCAGTTCCGCCACTTCCGCAAAAAGGAGGGTGAATGCCAGAAGATTGTAGCCGGGCGGTCGCGCGGCGGCAAGCGCCGCGCCGATCGTGCGCGGAAAATTAGTGCGATGCGGGCGGAGCAGTCGGACTAAACGGCTGCGCGGGCGTCACCGGAAACGGCGTGGGAGCCGGTGCGGGAGCCGGGGGCGTCGCAGTCGTCGGCGTCGGCTTTGAGAATTCTTGCAGCACGGAATGAATCGCGCCGCCGCCGCCGCGCGTTGTGGGATGCGCGGTCAAGGCCATCGAAGTGAAAAGGAACATCACGGCGCACCACGTCGTGGCTTTCGTCAAAAACGTCGCGGCGCCTCGCGGACCGAACGCCGTCTGGCTGCCCGCTCCGCCGAACGCGCCCGCCAAATCAGCGGCTTCGCCGCTCTGCAGCAAAACCACCAGCATCAGCGTGAGGCACACAATAATGTGGAGCGTCACCAGGAAGGCGTACACGCGCCAGCCCAGCAAAATCAGGCCGCCGCCCACCAGAAATGAGATCGCCCACTTTAATTCCTTCGGCATTCCCCGCGCTCCCTGAAACTTCCCGCCCTAATAATTTACGATCGCCGCGAACGACTTCGCGTCCAGACTCGCGCCGCCCACCAGCGCTCCGTCAATATCCGGCTGCGCCATCAGACCGCGGATGTTGTCCGGCTTCACGCTGCCGCCGTACAAAATCCGCACTCCCGCGGCCTCGCCGGGTGAAAAGTCGCTTGCGGCCAATTGCCGGAGGCAGCGGTGCGCGTCGGAGGCTTGCTCGGGCGTCGCCGTGAGGCCGGTACCGATGGCCCACACAGGCTCGTAAGCCAAAAGAATACGCGAGAACTGCTCGCTGGTCAAACCAGCCAGGCCGCCACGGAAGTGCCTTTCCAGCACGCTCTCGCACTCGCCGGCCTCGCGCTCTTTCAGCGATTCGCCGACGCACAGAATCGGCGTGAGCCCGGCATCGAGCGCCGCTTTCACTTTTTTGTTGGCGCTCTCGTCGGTCTCGCCGAAGAATTGCCGCCGCTCGGAATGCGCGATCAGCACGGCGCCGCATCCGGTTTCCACCAGCATCGGCGCGGAAACTTCGCCGGTGAACGCGCCTTCATTCTTCCAATGCAAATTCTGCGCCGCGATGCGAATCGTCGTGCCGCGCGCGGCTTCCACAGACGCCGCGAGCGCCGTGAATGGCGGCGCGATCACGATCTCGCAATGCTGCGCGCCCGCCACCAGCGGCGCGAACGCCGCGAAAAACGCGCGCGCATCCGCTTGCGTCTTGTACATCTTCCAATTCCCCGCGATCACCGGTTTCCGCGCCATGCCTCTCCCTCGGAAATTCGTTCGCTCAGCGATCCGTCAACGCTTCGACGCCCGGCAATTTCGCGCCCGCCAGAAATTCCAGCGACGCGCCACCGCCGGTGGAAATGTGCGATATCTGATCGGCCACGCCCGATTGATGCACGGCCGCCACAGAATCGCCGCCGCCTACAATCGATGTCGCGCCGGCCGCCGTTGCCTTCGCCACCGCTCGCGCCACGTCGAGCGTGCCCTGCGCAAACGCCGGCCACTCGAAAACTCCCATCGGCCCGTTCCAAACGATGGTTTTCGCCGAAGCAATTTCACTGTTGAATTGCGCCACGGTCTCTGGCCCGATGTCCAATCCCATCCAGCCGTCCGGCGTCTGCGCGACGGACGTCGTCTTCTTCTCCGCGTCGGCTTTGAACGCCGCCGCCACGACGTGATCCACCGGCAGCACCAATCGAAATCCGCGCGCCCGCGCATCGCCGATCAGCCGACCGGCCAATTCCACCTTGTCGGTTTCCACCAGCGACGCGCCCACCGGCAATCCCTGCGCCTTCAGAAACGTGTAGGCCATTCCGCCGCCGATCAGCATGGCGTCGGCGATCTTCATCAAATTCTCCACCACTTCGATCTTGTCGGAAACTTTCGCGCCGCCCAGCACGGCCACGAACGGCCGCTCTGGATTTGAAATCGCTTTGCCCAGATACGCCAGCTCGCGCTCCATCAGCAATCCCGCGGCGGATTTCTCGACGAAGCGCGTGATTCCCACCACCGAAGCGTGCGCGCGATGCGCCGAACCGAACGCGTCGCACACGAACAAGCCGTCGCACAGCGCGGCCAAGCGGCGCGAGAAATTTTCGTCGTTGGCCTCTTCTTCGGGATGGTAGCGCACGTTTTCGAGCAGCAGCACGCCGCCCGGCGTCAGCGCCTTGCTCTTCGCTTCCGCTTCGTCGCCCACGCAATCGGCGGCGAATTCCACGCGCCGGCCGATCAAATCCGCCAGGCGCTCCGCCACAGGACGCAAACTGTATTTCGGATCAGGCTTGCCTTTGGGCCGCCCCAGATGCGAAGCCAGGACGAGCCGCGCGCCTTTCGAGATCGCCAGCTCCAGCGTCGGCAGCGTTTCCGTGATGCGCGTATCGTCGCCGACGCGCCCGCCTTCGAGCGGCACATTGAAATCCACGCGCACGAATACGCGCTTGCCCGCCATATCGAGGTCACGAATCGAAAGCTTTGTCATTGTGCGGTCATTCGCTCTACGGAGGCTCTTTCGTAAATTGCTTTCCGTCAGGGCGCGGCTTCAGCCGTGCCGCAAAGTTCGCAACCTCAGGGGTTTCAACCCCTGAGATTCCCTGCCTGGTCTGTCCACGAATTCATGAGGAGCGACGGAGTTTGGCTAGAACCTCGCCGCGACGAATTTGATCAAGTCGCGCACGCGGCACGAATAGCCCCATTCGTTGTCGTACCACGCCAGCACCTTGGCGCAGGTTCCGCCGACCACTTTCGTGTAGCCCGCATCCACGATGGCCGAATTTGAATTGGCGCGAAAATCGATCGAGACCAGTTCCTCGTCGGTGTACGCGAGAATTCCCTTCATCGGTCCGTCGGCGGCTTTCTTCATCGCCGCGTTGATCTCTTCGGCCGTGACGGGCTTTTCCGTCGTCACCGTCAGGTCGACGACGCTGACGTTCGGCGTCGGCACGCGCATCGAAAATCCGTCGAGCTTCCCCTTGAGCGACGGAATCACCAGGCTCAGCGCCTTGGCCGCGCCGGTGGTCGTCGGAATCATGGAGAGCGCCGCGGCACGCGAGCGGCGCAAATCCTTGTGCGGCAGATCGAGCAGCTTCTGATCGTTGGTGTAGGAATGGATCGTGGTCATCTGGCCGTGGACGATTCCGAAATTCTCGATCATCACCTTGGCCACCGGCGCCAGGCAATTCGTGGTGCACGACGCGTTGGAAATCACGTTGTGCTTTTTCGGATCGTACACGTTGTCGTTCACGCCGAGCACCAGCGTCTGGTCCTCGCCGGTCGCCGGCGCCGAGATGATCACTTTTTTCACGGTGCCGCGCAGATGCTTTTTCGCGTCTTCGCCCTTGGTGAACAAGCCGGTCGATTCCACCACCACGTCCGCGCCCACCGACGCCCAATCGATTTCGCTGGGATCGCGCACCTTAAAAACCTTGAACGACTTGCCGTCCAGCGAAATGGAATCGGCCGTGTGCGTCACGCCGTGCGTCAAATTTCCCAGCGTCGAATCGTATTTCAAAAGATACGCCAGCGTCCGCGGGTCCGTGATGTCGTTCACGGCCACAAGCTCGATGTCCTTTTCTCCCAGCGACGCGCGCACGATGTTCCGGCCGATGCGGCCAAATCCGTTGATGCCAACCTTAATGGGCATTCCTTACCCTCCCGATAAATTGCGACGCTTGGAGACACACCGGCGGCGCGGCTTCCACGTGGAACCTGCAATGCTAGGGTGTGCCGCGAAAAAAGTCAAAGGCCAGAAAAAGCCGGCGGCGGCCTGAAATTTCCAGCGCCTCCGGCCGCGGCTTGGCGCTGGAAAACTTCGGCGAGCTGTGGCAAGCTGTGCGCATGGGAAATAAAGACGCAAGGAACCGCGAAAAAAAGAAGCCGAAGAAAGAAAAGCCGAAAACGATCGCGGCTAACCCGACCATGACGCGCATCGCGCAGAAACCCCCCGAGTACAAACCGCCAACTTCCTGACGGCGCCGCGGCGCTGCCGCCGCGGCAAGACTCTTCGCGGGGAGACATGGCATGATTTCGCGACGCGACATTTTGAAACGCGCGGCACTGGCGGGCGCCGCCGCGCTCGTTCGTCCCGCGGCGCGCGCGTTTGCAAAAGCTTCGCAGCCGGCGACGCCGGTGGATTTCGCTGTGCCGCCAAACGCGTGCGATTGCCACACGCACATTCTGGATCCCGCGCACTTTCCTTACGCCGCGTCGCGCACGTACACGCCGGAGAGCGCGTCGATCGCGGAACTTTTGGCGATGCACAAGAAACTGCGCGTCGATCGCGTGGTGATCGTGCAGCCCAGCGTTTACGGCACGGGCAACGCGTGCGCGCTCGACGCGTTGAAGCAGATTGGCGCGAGCGCGCGCGGCATTGCCGTGATTGACGATAAGATCGCCGACGCCGATCTCGACGCGATGCAGAAGGCTGGCGTTCGCGGATTGCGCCTGAACTTCGAGGCCGGCGGTCCGCCGAGCCCGGCGGCGGCGCGCGAGAAAATTGCGGCCACGGTGGCGCGCGCGAAACCCCGCAACTGGCACGTGCAAATTTACACGCGGCTTTCCGTGATCGCCGCGCTCGAAGCGGAATTCGCGGCGGCGGAAGTGCCGGTGGTTTTCGACCACTTCGGCGGCTCGCAGGGCGCGCTTGGCACGGTGCAAGCCGGCTTCGAGACGCTGCTGAAGCTGGTGCGCACCGGCAAAGCGTACGTAAAAATTTCGGGCGCGTATCGCAGTTCAACTTTGGCGCCGGATTATCCGGACGTTGCGCCGCTGGCCAAAGAGCTGATCGCCGCGAATGCCGAACGCATTTTGTGGGGCAGCGATTGGCCGCATCCGGATTCCGCGCCGCATCTGGGCCGCGCCACCACAGAGACCGCGCCGCTGCTGCAAATTGACGACGGGCGGCTTTTCAATTTGTTCGCCACGTGGGCACCGCACGCAGCGACGCGACAGACGATCCTCGTCGACAATCCCGCCAAACTTTACGGCTTCTGAAGCGCCCTCTAGAAACCGGCGTGATGCAAGGCCAGCACCGCGACGGCCGCGACTAGGCAATAGATTCCGAACAGATACCAGCGGCCGCCTTCGAGCCAGCCGCTCAACCATTTGAGTGCGACGAGGCCGGCGAGGAACGCGCACACGGTTCCGACGGAAATCGGCAGGATCGCCGCGCCAATGCTCACGCCGGCACCGGCGTGTTCGGCCCTGAGAAAGCGCAACGCTTCGCGCGCGATCACGGGCGGAGTGACGAGGACGGCGAGAGCGAAGCTGAAAGTTTCCGCCCGCGCTTTGGCCACGCCGGCGAGCATGCCGGTGGAGATCGTCGCGCCGGAGCGAGAGAATCCGCGGAACGGCAGCGTGAGTCCTTGCACGGCGCCGATCAGCGCGGCTTGTCCGCCGCTCAAGCCGATCGGGTCCTTGGCCTTGGCGGAGGGCAAGCGTTTTTCGACGCTGCCTGCAATCAAAATCAGGATGCCGACAGCGGCCAGCGCGGGCGCGATGAGTTCGAGATGATCGAACAATTGTTCGACGTCGGCATGCGTGATGTGCTCGATGAGCTTTACTAAACCTTCGCCGATCACGCCCGTGATTGCCGTCGCCAAAATCACGAGCCACGCGGATTGCAGGAAGGCCTCGACAGTCTCGAAATAAGCGGCGCGCCACTGCTTCCAGAAATAGACGATCACGGCAAACATCGTGCCGGTGTGCAGCATGATCAGCAGCAGCGTCATCTCCGGCGAGGACGCGTCCATGCCCATCAATTTTTCGGCGACGACGACGTGGGCCGAACTTGAAACCGGCAAAAGTTCCGTCAAGCCCTGCACGACGGCCAAAATAATTACGTGAAGTAGCGACATGCAATTACCCTAGCACAGTCATTGCGGGCGAAGGATTGCGGACTTCGATTCCACTTCTTATTTTGCAAGGGTGGTATTCTTTCCGGCGATGAACACACTGGGAGCGGTGGTGGGGGCGCGCACAAGCGGGGTGGATACGGCGGCGCTGATTTTGAGCGCGTGCGCAATGGTGTCCACAATTTTTGGCGGAATGGTGGCGGTTTACGGGCAGAAGCGCGTGCACCTGCTGCTGGGCATGGGCGCGGGAATGCTGCTGGGCGCGACGTTTTTCGATCTGCTGCCGGAGTCGGTGGACGCGGCGCAATCGCAGGGATGGGACGCGCGCGGGATGTTCGTCGTGCTGGTCGTGGGATTTCTGGGATTTTACATTCTGGAGCGCGTGCTGATTCTGCATTCATGCGTGGAGGGCGATTGCGCGAACGAAGCGCATCGCCGCATGGGCCGCATGAGCGCCGTGGGATTGATCGCGCACAGCACGCTCGATGGCGCGGCGATCGGCGCAGCGACGCTGGTGAGCTGGCGCGAGGGCGCGATCGTGGCGCTGGCGATCATCGCGCATGACATGAGCGACGGTCTGAACACGATGATGCTGGTGACGCACGGAGAAAAAGCTCGCGCCAGCGATTACATTTTTTTGGCGCTCGATGCGATCGCTCCGGTGGGCGGCGCGATACTGGCGCTGGCGTTTTTGCCTTCGCCGAAATGGCTCGCCGTTTTTTTGGCTCTGGCATCGGGATTTTTCCTGTACACGGCGACATCGGATTTGTTGCCGGAGGCGCATCGGCGCTCGCCGAGCGCTTCGGTGATGATTCTGACGCTGGCTGGCGTCGTAGTGATGGCCTTGGCGGTCGGGCTGACGCGGCTGGACGCGGCGGCGTTGCATTCCCTGCTGCATTCGATTTTCTGATATCTGCGTCACTAATTGCGCGGTCCTGGCGGCGAAATCAACACATAAGACGAAGGCGGACGGAGACAAGCTCCGCCCCTACAGGCATTTACGACGCGAGGGCCACGCCTAGGCGAATGATTTTTGCGATCAAGGAGGCGGAGAATGGCAACCACCCGGCGGGGAGGCGCTTGGGGGCCAGGAATTTCGGAGAAATGCGGGCACGACAATTCGCGTATGGGCGCAGATTGTACGACTGGAGTGCGAACGGAAACGCAACTTAGGGGAACTGCTCGACCTTGATCACTGTGTCGCCATCGAAGCTGACGAAAACGGTTTTGCCGGGCGGGGTGCCGTAGATCCAGTCTTCGATTTCGACGCCGTCGGGCTGCGTTTCGCGGACTTTGTGTTCGGGCTTGCCCATGGCGGCGATCACTTCGTCGCGATTCATGCCGCTGATGGCGCGCTTATCGGTGATGGCCTGCTGGACAGCGGGAGGGAGGGTTTCAACCCACTGCACGGCGGCGGAGCGCTGGCCCTGGAAATCGATCATCACGGAAAGGTACTGCTTCAACTCGTCGGGAGACATATCGGGCAGCGGACCTTTGAAATCGAGATAAATCGTGGCGCCGGGTTCGTTCTCGACGGAGGGCACGTTGGGGTTGCTATCCTGAATCGGGTCGGCGCCACCGAGATCGAAATGGACGCGGTCGCGCCAACCGTTGCCTTTGTTGCCGCCGCCATTGATGTCCACGGCGATCTGGTGTTCGTGGAATTGCAGGCGCGTGATTTGAACTTTGTCGCCGACGTTCGCCGCGGCTTGGTGACCCTGAAGAACCATTTCGAGCGAGCGCTCGTCGAGCGGCTCGCCAGCCTTGATGTGGAAACCGTCTTTGCCGGCGGGAAGCGGCGAGACGACCTTCACGAATTCGCCGTCCACAAAACGAATCAGCGCGAGACGCGATTCTTCCTGCAAGGCGCCGGATTTCGGAGGGGTTTGATCTTCGGGGCCGCTGCCGGGTCCGGGAACGGGACGAGCATGAGCCGGAACCGCAAGGGGCGCAGTGCCCCCGATGAGGAAAATCGCCGAGGCCGCTATCCGAGCGAGGCGAGCCATGCCACACCTGCTAGTGGGATGATACGCCGATTTGATGCCACGTCCAGAAAAAAAGAGACGGGGTTTGGGCGCGGAAGGTGTCCAACGTGTTCCTCGCCGGAACACGCCGCATGGGCTGCGCCAGACCCCTCGAGTCTTTGTGAGAACGAGGAAATCCTGCCCCCAGCGGCTAAAGCCGCATCGATTCTGCGTCGTTTACGGCACGGATGAATCCGTGCCCTGACGCAAGACGCTGGTCGCAACACAGGCTCCGTGGCGGTGATTCGCGATTCGCGTTTAGTCCGTGGCGGAGACTTGCACGCCCTGGCGTTCGATTTGCAGGGGCATGAGTTGGCCGCCGGATTTCGCGATCGCGGCTTCCACGCGGGCGCGCGCCTCCGGCTCGATCAGCAGGACCATGCAGCCGCCTCCGCCGGCGCCGCAAACCTTTCCGGCGAGCGCGCCTTGGCGCCGCGCGGCCGCCAGAATACGATCGATCCTGGGGGTGGAGATCGTCGGCAAATTGCGGCGGCGGAATTCCCATTCCTCGCGCATGAGACGGCCGAGATGTTTCCATTCGCTGCGTTCGAGCGCGGCGCGAACCTGGCGCGCGACGACGGCGATTTTTTCGAGGTTGCGCACGATGCGTTTATCGCCGCCGATGTGGCGCGAGAAAACTTCCCAGTTGTTGATGCCGTGCTGGCGCGGTTTCCCGGTGTAGCAGAGCACGAGGCGGCGTTCGAGTTCCTCGACGTCGCAGCCGAGCGCCTCGCGCCGTTCGCCGCCAGGCGCCAGCACAATCGAGCTGACGCCGCCGAACGCGGCGGGATAATGATCCTGAGTGCCCGTGGGCACACCGATTACAATCGCTTCGGCGTCGCGGCTGATGTGAATCCAATCTTCGAGACGGCGGCCGGTGGCGGCGAGGCGATCGAGCGCGGCGCAAATCGCCACGGCCATGGCGCTCGATCCGCCGAGGCCGGCGCCGGCGGGCGCTTCGGAATTTGTGGTGAGCGTGAAGCCGGCGGTGGGGCCGAAAAATCGCACCAGATGCGCGAGAAGAGGAAGCCGATAGCGGCGCGCCCGGCGCAGGGCTTCGAGCGACGCGAAGGTTTCCTTGCGGCGCGTGTCGGTGGAAACGAGGGTGATGCCGCGCTGACCTTCGGGGCGGGTTTCGATAATGCACGAAGCGTAGCGGGCGATCGCGCAATTCACGGTGAGCGCGCCTTCGTGAAAGAGGTAAAGCGGCCAAATGTCGAGCGTGCCGCCGGCCAGATCGACGCGCGTCGGAGCACGCGCTTCAATTCTCACTTTGACTAGCCCTCCCTGATGTAAGTAGCTTCATGCAACAGATTGCGGAGCGGATGATAACAGATGACTGCAATTCCAAAACGCAAATCGGA